>Ga0335395_10000446_pt1 | contig 25991 bp, 10 predicted proteins | sample MAT02_FD_205744 | JGI IMG/M metagenome (GOLD analysis project Ga0335395, IMG submission 205744) | Freshwater microbial communities from Lake Fryxell liftoff mats and glacier meltwater in Antarctica - MAT-02 (spades assembly) (version 2) ...
ATTCCACCGAAAACTTGACGAGGACTCGGCCCCGCCGCCGCGGGGCCCGTCGCACGATCTTCAGTTGACTACCTGTCGCCGCCAGGCCTCGTCGGCGCTGCGCTGCGGATCCTGGCCGTCGTCAACAAGGGACCAGTGGAGCTTGTCCAGCAAGGTCTCCACCTGTTCTTGTTTTTGCGTGGAGTCGGTGAATTCGCGGTGGAGCTCGGAGAAAAGGCGGTGAGCGAGGCTCGCGTAGACGTCCCCGGACGCGTAGTGCCAGGCGTTGAACTCGATCTGCACCGGCGTCGGGGCGCCGAGGTCGGCTTTCAGCTTCTTCACCTCGTCGCGCATGAGCCGCATGAAGAATGACTTGCCCGAGCCCCAATCGCCGAACAGTCCGATCGACAGCGGCGGCACGATGGATGACGAGCAGAGCAGCGCGAAGGCTCTGGCCTCGTGTTCGAATTCCAGACGGTCGTGTTTGGGGGCCACATCGGCTTCGATCGACGCGCGCTCGACGTCGCTGATGCGGACCGGCTTTCCGCGCAGCCGAAGCGACCAAACATTGAGTAGCTCGGCGTCCTCCTGCGCGCTTGACAGGGTACGGGACACCTCGTCGTAGAAGCGGTCGGCCACGGCGGCGCGCGACGACTTGGCCGCCGCGAACAGGGCCTCGACACGCGCCGTGAAGTTGAGCGCCGAAGGCGAACCGACCGCGACGGCGATCAGGTGGTTGCGGGTGAGCAGGCCGCCGCCACGTGGCATCGCGGCTATGAACCGCCGGGCCTCGTGGATCCACTCGATGAGCTCGCGCTCTGCGTAGAGACCGCGAGCCGGGCCGCCCCCGGTCCGTTTGTGGGGGTTGCTGGTTCGGAGCAGGCCGATGACCGCGTCGCTGTTCGCCCCGCCCAGCTTTTCGGTTGCGAGGTCGCGGACGAGGCGCGGTCCGATGGCGTCGTCGTCCTCGACCGACGTCAACATGGTCACGAACAGGTGCTCGACGCCGAGCAGGAACCCGTCAGGCTCGGCGAGCCGGTCCGCCTGCTCCACCGCCCGCACGGTGTTGGCTGACATTCGCCTCAGCGCGGCCTTCGGGACGATCAGCGGGGCGGGCGAGCCGCGCCCGGGGCCCTCCCATTGCTCGAGCTCCTGCGGGGCTTCGAGGGCGATGTATCCGAGGAAGCGCTCGCGCAGGTCCGCGAGGTCGATGTCGATCGCGTGGAAGTACTGCGGCGCGTCGGACACTGCGAGCGCAGCCCCGAAGAGGTGCCGCGGGGTGACTTGCCCGGAGACTGTGCGCCTCGCGGCCACCGCGGCGGCCTCGGCGATCTTGCGCGCCGAGCGACTCCACGTCTCTCCCTCGAATTGGATGACGGCAGGGTCGTCGACGGCCGGCACTCCGTCGGGCGGATGCCCAATGTTCGTGCGAATGACGTCGAGGCGCTCGCACAGCCTTCGGATCTGGGCGTCGTCCAGCTCGTCGCGCAGCCACTCGGACAGGGAGTCCTGGGCGAACAGGCACGCGCCGACGAGCGTGGTGAACGACACCCGCACCGGCGAGGGCGACGTGGGCGTCTGTTTCGCCTCGTACTTCGGCCCCAGGAACGCGGCGATGCGGACCAGGAAACGCGCCTCGTCGTCGAGGATGGCGATCGGCTTGACGCTCGGCGTGTCGAGCGTGGGCTGGCCAAGGTTCGTCGCTGGGGGCGGCGCGGGCTGACGAAGGTTCGCCGCCGGGGGCGCAGGGCGGATGTTGGTCGGTATCGCCGGGGTCGGCGAGACCTGTTCGTCGATCAATAGGTGCGAGACGAGGGCATGAAATTCGCCATTGGCCTCGGGCCCCGCCTGCGAGAGCGACCCGCGGGGGGGAAACCGGTCGTACCCGTTCAGCCACTGCGGCAAGGCGCTCACCCTCGACTCGTCCTCGACGACGAGCACGACCTTCAGCTCTCCGCGACGCTTGCGCTCCGCAAGCAGCGGGAATTCCTGGGCCGCCGCTTGGGACGAGGAGGGATACCGGGGGGTGACGATCACCACCAGGATGGTCGCCTCGGTGAGCGCACTCGCGTGCGTCTGTTGCCAAGTCTCGCGAACGCTGCTTTGGCGTCCGTCCCACACGCGTACGCGGCCTGACCGCACCATCCTGTCGAGGGACCCGACGAGTTGCCCGACGATCGGCTCGCCGTCGTCAGGGCTCCAGCTGAAGAAGATGAGCGGCGTTCGCTCGTGCTCGTCATGGACCTGCTGCGAGATGGCGGGCCTCAAAGGTACTACGGATCTTCCAGCCCCTGAGGCTGTTCACTGGAGCTGCCCGAAGTATCGAACTGGCACGGGCGGTGCATAAATCCCGAGGTGGGCGACGACAACCCCATGATGATGCCGCTTGCCGGCGCGCGCTCGAGATCGGCGCGCCGACACGTCGCCGCGATCCTCGACTGCAACCTCGATCGCCTCGCCGCCCAACCGCGGTCCCCGGATCACGAGCGCTTCACGCCGATCCAGCGCCCTCGCGTGCGGGAGCCGCTGTGGCGCCGAGCTCGAACTTCTCGACGACCTCGAATTTTAAATCGTCGGCGTCCACGGGGTCGAACAACCTGCCTTTGCCTTCCCGGAACCGCCAGCGCCGCGGAACATGCCGCAGGCCCAGGACGTATACCGTCATCCCCTTGGTCGTGATCTTCATGCGCAGGAACGACTTGTACCCTTCGCGCTGCAGCAGCGAGAACGCCTCGTTCCAGTGGACGCCCGAGAGCAGGGAGATGTACATGTAGATCGAGGTGAAGAGCGCGCTGGCGAAGATTCCCGCGAGCCCGACGAGCCCCGCGTACGCGAGCTGCGCCCAAAACCTCATACAGGCGACCTGGCCCGGCCAGCGCAGCAGGTCCCAGAATGAGTATTTCACGGAATAATCGGGAACACACTCCGTCACCATGAACGATTGGCCCACGAACCATGCGAGCGCGAGGCGTGCCAGCAAGAAGGCGGCGAGCAGGTTCGGGGTCGCCAGCAAGAACAACCGCCCCCACACCCGCCAGCGCCGGGGGGTCGGATCGGCCGACACGAGCACCCAGAAGCCGGCCGTGGCGATCAATGCCCACAAGATGTACATCGACCATCCGCCGTCCACGTACGTGAATGCCATCGCCCCGTACAGGCCGCCCATAACGAGGAACAGCATCAAGTTGTTCCACAACACCGGGAGCACCAGCAGGAGCCGCAACGAGAGCCAGCAGGACCTGGCAGACGACGGGAACGCGAGGGTGCGCTGGAGCTTTTCGACCCCTAGCGTGCAATCCTTGGGGATGCCATGAGTGGGGTGGAGGAAGGCGCCGCCGCCGCCGCAGATGATGTTGTGGATGCGCTCAGGCTCTTTCGAGAGATGCCGTTCGTAGTGGTGGTAGTCACCCGAGATACGCATTCGGATGTGCGCTTTGTGGCTGGCTAGCAACGTGTTCTCGACGTACAGGAGGTTATGCTGCGTCGTTCGCCGGACGTCGGGGTGGGCGCGCCAGACCGGATCGGCGAGGCAGAGGATGATGTTCGGGGTCCTCCCGTCCGAAGCTTCGGTGATCTCGATAGCGAGCTGCTTCAACCATGCCTTTTGGGGCTCGTCGATCGGGCGGTCGGGCGGGATGTCGACGGCGATCAACCACCAGTCGCGGGGCAGCCGGAGGGCGAAGTAGCTGCGGTGCTGCCTCGTCTCCCAGCGGCCGAATCGCCGCTCCTGCAGAAAGACACCGCAGAACGCGACCAGGCCGTCGTACCAGTCATGGTTTCCGGGGATAGCGAATACGTCGCGGCTGGCCCCCGCCTCGGGGACGCGCTCCTCGGTCGCCGCCGCGATGTACGGGCGCAGCAGCTTGCGTTCGTACTCCGTGTGAGACGCCGATGGGTATATCTCGTCGCCTCCCATCACCAGCAGGGCGCCGGCGCGGAGGATCTTTTTTCCCTCTCCCGGGCCGCGCTCGAGCCTCTCGACCTCGCCCGAGTCGAGGAGCTCGACCTCACCCGTGTCGCCGTGGAAGCTGTGAGAGACTCCCACGGCGATCGCGTAGGTAGGGTTCCAGCCCTCGCCGGTGTCCGCCACATAGTCGAACCAAAACGGCTCGGGTTTGCCGCCGTAGTCGAAGTAGGCTTTCGCGGGACTGGCCACGGGGCCCGCCGGGCCCAGGTGCGTCTGGTGCAGGCGCCCATCGACGCGTGCGCCGAGCAGAGAGGTAAGGATCACGTCGGATGCGCTCTGAAACAGCGTCTGCGTGCCGTACCACCGGACCATCTTCGTCTTGGGATTACCTCGCCAGTAATCGACCTCGTCCTTGGTGAACTTGTGGTCGTCCGCCTTGTGGCCAGTGATGTTGGGCCTACGGGTCGGGGATGATGCTCGTTGGGCGCCCGCCGCCGCGTGTGCGCTCTTCTGGTCGCTCTGGTGGGGAGGAGCACCGGCCGCGCCGAGAGCGCTGGAGGGTGACGGTTGACCAGGCATGAGCTCGGGTCCAGGCATATCAGATCTTGACGACTTCGACCGTCACCGACGAGCCGGCAGCAACCGCGTGGAAGGCGTCGTACCACGAGGCCGTATCATCGATCTTCAGGCCGATGCAGCCCTCTGTCCCCTCCTCGTTCCCGTCGGGATGAATACCGAGTTCGGTGCGTCCGTGCGCATCCTCGAATGGCTGCATCCAGCAATGCTTCTTGCCGCCCACCTTGTCGCAGTAAGGCGCCTGCCCGACCTTGTCGAGCATCTTGTTGCGTTTCGCCGTGTAGGTCCCGTCCGGCAGGGCGCCCTTGCCGTGTGGACCGCTCTTCGCGGTGCTCGAGAGGCCCCGGGCGGGCCACTTCAAGGTCCCGACCTTCGACTTGCCGTCGTTCGTCTCCGAAGTCACCTCGAACTTGATGTCTGCAGCCATGCTGATTTCTCCGCGCTCTGAATGTTGTTGCTTTGTCGAGACAATTTCAGGGTAGCCCGTATCGCCGGCTAGTAGGTGACTGACACGCGGCCCGTCACGAGCGGCGCGCCGCGGATCGCGTCATCGCGCACCGCCTCGTCCGCGCCCTCGACACCGAACAAGCTCTGCCAGATCTTGTCCTTCTCGAGGGCCGGCCCGTTGCTTCGCCGACGAACGAGCACCAGGCGCAGATATCCGGCCCGTCCCTCGCCCTGGGCCACCTCACCATCCATAAGGACAAACCGCGGCTGCGTGCCCGCGCTGGCCCGGGTGTCGACGAACGTCGCCAGGTAGCGCTCTCCCGGGTGCCCCTGGATGTCCGTGATCCGCTCGGACAGCACCAGCCAGCGCTCGTGCCGCTCCTCGAATATCGTGTCGAACAGCGGGACCGCGGCGATCTTGCAGGTCGTCTCCGACTTGTCCGCGCCGATCTCGACGGCCGCGTCGGGTCCGCCGCATTGCTCGCGCCAGACCGACGGGAGCAGCATGTCCACGTTGGGCGCGAATTGTACCCACGTCCGCGCCGACCACTCGCTGGCGAGTGACTCCGCCGACGAAGCTTCCGCGAGCGCTGAAGCGTAGAGGGTCCTCCGGGTCGTTATCTCGCACATGAACCACGGCAGACGGCCCGAAGAGTTCGACGGGAGCTCCTGCTCCAGCGCCTTCGCGGGCACCCGCAGGATGAAGCAGGAGCCGCGCAGCTTCGGCATCTTCGCGGCATGGTCGTGGGTCAGCCCGTAAGGCCCGAGCAGGGATGCGCCCAGGTCCTTGAGCTCCAGGGACTTCGTGGGCAACAGCGCCATCGCGGTCAAGGTCGGGTCGAACCCTGCGTTGATGTATGCGAGCTCCGGAACCTCGACCTCCGGAACCTCGACCTCCGGTTTTGCGGCCTCCTTCGGGACCTTGAGCACGCGGACGCTCACCTCCATCTGTTCCGCCAGCCCTGCCTCCGTGTACCACACGTCGTCCAGCACGATCATCAGGGACGCCGCCGTCTGCTCACCGCCCTCACCGCCCAGCACGTCACGCGTGAGCGGCAAAATGAACCGCACCGCCGGCTTCGGCAGTCGCTCGCTCCGTGTGGCCTTGACCAGGGCCCGTCGCCACGACGACTCGCGCTTCGGGGCGAGCTGCATGACGCCTAGCCCGAGGACCTCAGCCCCCTCGAGCACCGCCTCGTAGCGGGAGAACCCCTGAATCGCGACGCGGTGATAGGAGCTGCGCGGATCGTCCGATAGATCGGCCACGAACACCTCCTGCTCGGACTTCTCGTCGCGCACGACGCCGAGAGACGCGGGGCTGCTGCGGTGCCAGTAATCCGGACGGGTGGCGAACGCCGCGCCGTCCCAGCGGAGGCTGGGGCTTCCCGGCTTGTCGCGATCCTGATCCGCGAGCATCTCGGTGAGCAGTTTTTGGTCCACCTCGCGCCCGTCCCAGCGCCAGACCTGCTGCCTGAGCTCGAGGCGCCCCAGCTGGGCCAGGAGCTCGTCTCGGTCGTGCGTTACCACGGCCCGCAGCGAGCGACCCGCGCCGGGCGCCACGTACAGCGCCTTCCACAGATTTGCGGCCAGCTGCTCACGCAGCTTCGTGGTCCATTGGCGGGCGACCTCGATCCACAGCTCGACCGGCGTGACGGGCACGTAAGACTTGCCCTTGAACTCCTTTTCCGCCCCGCCGAGCCGGGAGACCGCCCCGTGAAACTTCCCCGCGGCGTCGAATTCCCGCTTGTCGACGAGCGACCACAGCGTCAGGCGAACGACCAGCCCCTGGGGGACCGCGATCGTGAGCCGTCCCTTCTTGGTGGTCACCGTCGGCGCGCTGCCGAGATCCTCCGCGTCCACGTGGACATGGATCGGGCCGCTGCGAAAGCGTACATTCCCCTCCGCATACTCGGCAAACCCGGCGCTCAGCGTCGACTTCGCCGGGAACAGTTGTTCGAGCTCGTAATATAGCACATCCGCGACCGCCGGGTCGTCCAGGGGGGCGCCCGTGGCGACCTGACCTGTCGGGGCGTGGCGTTGCGACACCTCGCGCTGCCACTCCTCGATGCGAGCCGGTGCATCCACCTCGGTCCAGTCGCCGTGCCAGGCGAACCAATTCCAGAAGCCGGTGGTCGGTTTACGAATTTGAAAGTCCTTGTGATCGAGCGGCGCTTGCGGGAACAGGAGGAGCAACGTCTGGTTCTCCGTCTTCCCGCCGTCGCCGATGCTCGCCTCCGGCGGCACCGACATCCATTCAAGGAGCTCGCAGGCGATCGGCCGGATCATGCGCCGGCGGATGCTCTCCGCCTTGGCCTCGGGGGACTGCGGCGCGGCCTCTGGCCTCGGCAGGGGCATTGGGAACAGTGGCCCCTTCGTGCGGCTCTCGGCGGCGAAGCGAACCGTGCCAACGGGGACCCGCCGCCGGTACGGGTACGACGTGCGGCCGAGTTTCTTCTCGATCCCCTGCCAATCGGTGGTCCTCGGGATCGCCAGATACCTGCTGTCCCCGGCGTCCTCACGCAGGCACGGCGCGATTACCCCCGCGTTCGTCATCAACGCGCCAGCGATCTCGTAGTCGATCCCGTAATGCAGATTCGGAGCCTTGTGAGAGGTCGGCAGTCCGAAATCCAGGGCGGCGACGGCAGTCCCCTCCGGTTTTGCTGTCCCCTCGGCGGTCTCTGCCGCCGTCGCGGCTGCGACATGCTCCTCCGGCGACCACACGATGCTCGGGTTCTCGTTGTCGAACCGGCGATACGCGACGCGAACACCGTCCTGCTCGCCGACGGGCGAGGGCAACAACCAGCGATCCGCGGGGGGACCGAACGCGGGTCCCGCGACACGCACCAAGCTCAGGCTCCGCCAGTCCTTGCCGTCGGCCCGGCAGAACAGCACCACCCCCGCGAGGTCGTCGTTGAGGTCGTCCACGGCGTCACCCCGCTCTCCGTTGCCGTGGAACGGCTGATCGACCGCCACGCGCAGCGACGGCGGCGCGGGGTAGACCTCGGTGCGGCTCGGGAACAGGACATCCAACGTAATCCGTTCAAAGTCCTTTTGGACGTACTCCATGAACTCGGCCCTGATGAATAGATCCGGTATCCCCGGCACTCCGAAGGGGTCGTTCACCAATTTCGGGTTTAGCTCGTCCCCGACGAACCGCCGCTTGAACGCATCATCCAGCATCAGCTCCAGCAAGGCCGCCGCGACGTGCTTCTGTCGCGCCGCCTCGTCGCCCTCGCCAGGACCGAGGATGTGCTGCCAGCGGCTACCGTTCGCGCCGTTCTTCGGCAGTCCGAGCAGGCCCTCGGCCTGCGCGCGCGCAGGATCGGCGACGTTCGCCAGGACCTCCTCGAACTGCTCCGATGTGAGCTTGACCGCCGCGCCGAGATGCGGGCTCCACTGCGCGCGGATCAACCGGCGAGCGCGGTCCGGATCGCAGATGAAGTCGAGGTACGCCGCGGCGCCGAGGATGAAACCAGCGACCGTCTCCGGTCGGATGTCCAGCGCCGCCGGGGCCTCCCAGCCGGTCAGTGGATTCACCAGACCCAGGTTCGCGGCGACCGTATCGACGATGCCCGTCCAGTCCGCCATGAAGGCGGTCTCGTCGGTCTTTTCCAGGGACTTGAGGATCGCGTACAGATCCTCGGGCCTGGCCCACCCCGTCGCCAGGCGCCAGATCATCTCCGCCAGGCAGCGCCCGTCCGGTCCAGGGTGGCGACCGTACCCGACCACGTCATGCCCGGCGCATATGATATACGCCCTGCAGCGGACCAGGAACTCGCGGATGGCCGCCTGTTCGTCGGCGGTCCATTGTAAGTCATCGAGCTCGATGCTCTGTAACCACCCGACCAGCCAGCGCGGCAGGTCCATTGCCGTCGCGGCGCGCCCGGCGAGGCCCGGCAGCCACGGGTGGGTGTCCGACACAAGCATCGCGCCGAGGCGCAAGGGCTCGCGGTTCGGGTCCGCGTGGACTCGCATGATCGCCGCGTCGTCGTTCCTCGGGTCCAGCGTGATGGGCTCGCCCCGTGCAAGCACGCATAACGCCGTGCCATCGCCGGTCGCCTCGTAAAGCACCCGCACGCTCCCGTTGTCCCACATGACCGTGGCCTCCCGCTTCCACCGAAGCGCGGTGGCGAACACGGGGACCCAAAATAGCTCATCCCCGGTCGCCTGCAGCGCATGCAGCCCTTGCAAGTCCGCGGACGACACCGGCGTGGTCAACCATGCGAGGTTGAGCGCGATGTTCTGCGGCTGCATTGTCTGCGCCTTCTGGGCGATGTAGCCGCGGAGCCAGCCGGCCGTCGGTTTATCGTCGCTCATGTCATCGTAGGTCATCTCCTCGGGCAGCGCGGCGCGCTCGAGGCAGACCTCGGCCTGTTTCACCGTGTCGTCTGGCAACACCCTGGCGTTTACCTCCGACTCGTAGTGGAGAGCGAGCGAGTCCCTCCGCACGACCGCCTGCGGCGCAACGGCGACGTCGCCCGTCTCATGGCGGGTGATCGTCGAATCCTTCACGGAGTAGCACTGCCAGGATTCGATGGTAGGCCAGTGCCACGGGAAGAACAGCACGTCGAAGTCCTTCTTCGGAGCCTCGTCTCCGTCCCAGAACACACCGCCGTGCACAAACTCGAGGCGCCTACCCTCCCCGTCGTCGGGGAGGAGCATCGACGGTAACCAATGGGCAATGATTTCGGCGGTGAGCATGGGCGTGTCAAGGGGCGAGCATGTTGATGTGCGCGGCGCACTTCGCGGCCACGTCGTCGGTCAAGTTGGCGGGGAGCGCTGGGATGGCGCCGATGCCGGCGTTCTTCGCCGGGGGCACCGCCGCGGGGGCAACTGCCACCGACTGTCCCCCGCGCCGCGCGATGACTCGTTCGTAGCTGCGATGGACCTTGAGCTTGAAGAAGCGTGAGACACGGACCTGCACGATAACGGTGCCGGTGCCGGCCAGCTCCATGCCCTTGTTGGTGAGCGGCTTGAAGGTGCATATGAGGCGCAGCGACAGCGAGACCGTGACGAGCCCGCACACGGTCACATACCCCTCGATCATCACGAACAGGCCGGCGTGCCACGCGGGAGATGTATCGGGCCGCTTGTGGTACTCGGCCTCCAGCCCGAGGTAGATCGCCACGCCACCGCGCAGCCAGCCCGACTCGATGCGCAGCGAGGCGCTCGCGTGGACGGCGAGTGCGATGTCTGTGGACAGCCTGGCCCGCGCCGGCTCGTAATCGAGGGCGAAGTCGAGGTATCCGCCGCCGCCGAGGATCGCCACTTGCAGGTCGAACGGCGCCTCGCGCTTGCCGATGTGGAACCCGGTGGCCAGCGAAAACGCGAACTTCTTCTCGGAAATGAATCGTAGCTGGAAGAAGGCGCCGAACAGCAGGTTGCTGATCCCCGAAACGCCGCCGCTGGCACCGAACGGTCCGATCTCGAGGTCAGCGCGCACGCCCACTGGGACTGGGCCATCAGTGACCAGGCCGAACTTGAAGCTGCCGCCCGCGAACGGGATAGTCTGCGACGCGTCGGTCAGCAGCCGCAGGAGCCCGGGGCTGCGCATCCGCGACGGATCGAGGTCGAAGTCGAGCTTTCCGCCATCGAAGCGGATCGCCAGCTCCTCGTAGGCCATGAGCTCGAGGCCGCCGACCGCGATCGTCCAGTCCCCGAGCATCGCGCCGCGCGCGACCTTCTCGACCCGCCCGTGGGCGTCCATCTCGAGCCGCACCTTGCCGGTGAAGCGCCCGTCGGTCAGCGTGATGAGCAGTGGGCCGATGCTCATCAGCGTCCTCGTGCCGGACAGCTCGATGTCGGTCTCGGCGTTCACCCAGCACTTGAGCTGATCCCTGTCGAATCCGTGGGTGATCTGCACCCTGTCCCCGGCCCAGTCGGGCATCTTCAGCCCGGGGAACAGCTTCGTCAGCCGCATGCCGCCGATGTCCGCCAGCACGTCCGAGAAGTTGAATTGACCGAGGAAGGACTTCGAGAGGTCCTCGAACCGGTCGCTCATGGCCGGGAGCAGGCGGTCCGCGATGCCCACGACCGGGAGGCGCAGCCCCATCCCCTCAAGCTTGTCGCCCAGCTGCTTGACCCGCGCGACGCACGGCGTGATCCCCAGCTGCTCGTCGAGCCGCTTCGGCTCGAACTTCACGATCATCTCGACGGTCGGCCGGTTGAAGCCGAGCCCCGGTGCCGTGAACTCGTCCCACACGCTGCGGACGTTGCGCAGCACGTTCTTCGCCGACTGCGCCGCCCCCGTGACGGCGTCGTGCGCCCCGGCGAGCTCCCGCGCCAGCTGGGCCGCCTCCCCGGCCGCCGCGCCGATCTCCGCGTTAATGTTGGTCGCCAGCTCCTCGATGGCATCGAGGATCGGGCCGGGCTTACCATCCTCGATGGCCCGCTTCAGCTCGGTCAGCGAACCCAGGCGATTGAACAATGCGTCGACGGTATCCTGGAGGTCTGCAGCGAGCGGGCCGAGCAACGTCCCGACGAACTTGCCGAACCAGTTGAACGCCTGATCGAGCGACAACACCGCGAAGTACACGGATCGCCGGTCCGGCTCCCGGCCCCCTGGCCAGTCCTTTCCGACGAGGAGCCCGCGGATCCCCAGCACAAGCGCGTTCGTCAGCTCGCCCTTGATCGTATTCAGCTCCCCCGTGAGGTTTTTCAGGAGTTGCTCGAGCGGGATCTCGGGGAGCACCAGGCCTCGCAGCTTGCTCTCGAGCTTCTCGAGCACGCCGACGATCATCTGTACGACCTCGCCAGAGAGCTCGCCGCTCTGCTCCTGCGCTGTACTCACGACTGAATGCGCCTCGTCGGCTAGCCCGCGCAGGGCGGTCATGGTCAGGCCGTCCTGCTTGTCATCCAGTTGGACACGCACCTCCTCTACGAAGCGGGCGAAGAGGGAGTCCAGGGAATCGGTCTGTGCGTCGATCTGCGCGTGGGCCTTCGCGGACAGGCCATCGATCCGCTGGTGGATGCGAGCCTTGACCGCGGCGAGCTGCTTCTTCAGCAAGGAGATCGACAGGCCGTTCACGACGGCTTTTGCCTTTCCGAGCGCGTCGTCGAGGACCTCCCCGAGCCGCTGCTTCGCCAGGCCCAAGTCTCCGCCGACCTGATCGCGAATATCCTTCAGCCTGTCCAACACCAGCGTCTGGAACTGCGAGCGGATTTCCTGGGCCACGCGCTCGCTCTGCTGTTTGATTTGGACGTATACCAGATCGAACGCCTCGGGCAGCTGGAACTCGACGTGCACGGTGAATGCCTGCAGACGCTCCACGAGCCGTGTGATCGCCGCATTGACGCTATCCGCGGTTTGCTGGGCGTCGGTGCTCAGTACCGTGAATTCTGTGAGGAAGGCCTGCGCCATCTCGGCGTAGTGATTCATCACCCGCGCGACGACGCCGCCTGCGCCGCCCAAGACCTCGCGCCACAGAGCCCCTGCGGGCAATGTGCGCAGCATCCAGTCCGTCGTTCCGACGAGCGCGCCGTAGAGGTCCTTGAATGGGTTGTCTTCCCGGGGAGGGGAGCCGAGCTTGCCCTGGATCTTGATGGCGGCGGCGGAGCTGTCGGCCAGCCACCTCTTCGTGGCATCCCTGACTTCGTCGATGAGTTTGCCGTCGGGTGGACGTCCGGCACGCAGCTGGCGGACGATGTCCGTAAAGCCGTTGGCGGCCGCCGCGTTGGCGTCGATGAGCTGCTTGAGCGTGGCCCGGGCTTCCGTCGCCGATGGCGCGTCCGTGCCGGCCCACCAGGCGTTGCTTTGCGTGGTGTTCGGGACGCTGCGCATCAGTGTAGCGGTGCGCATGCGGCCGGTGAGGTGCGCGTCCTTGAAATAAGTGCCGGCGATGTCCGCCGGCAGGTCGCTCGGGGTGACCCGGAGGGTGAACCGTTCGAACCCCGGCGGAATGAGCAGGGCGCCCGGCAGGCGCCCGTCGAGGCCCGGTCCCTCGCTGGACTCGGCGGGCGCAATGTTCGGGATCCGCGGATCCGGCTGGTCGGTGTAATCCACGCCCTCGACGATGGGCCAGGCCATCACGTCGGCCGTGAGAATATTGCCGGCGTCGTCCGTCGCCCGGAGATCCGTGTAGAAGTGGAGGAGCTCCGGCTGCTCGAGGTCCACGGACACGGCCTCGCCGTCGGCAGTCGCTGGCGTCAGGAGCAGGGAGATCTGCGGCTTCGGATAGATGTCGGGATCGAGGCCCGTCCGCCAAAGCGGGATCTCCCAGCCGATCGGGGTCGGCGCCGCTTCGGTGCCCTGCTTTCGTCGGTAGACCGTGCGCCCCCAGCTCGAGTTGACCGGCAGGATGCGCGTGCGGAACACGCACGATCGTACCGCTCCGGGCGCCCACACGTCCTGCCCGGGGATGTCGGGAAACACGTGCGTGGGCTCGAGGATCTCGATGAATTCGCGGACTCGCCGGAGCAGCGCCCGCCCGGAGTGGGGATGCTGCTCCTTTGCGAATTGTCGCGACGGCACGGTCACGCGCTCGTACTGGATCACGTGCTTGGCCCGGTTCCAGCAGGCGCCGATCCGGCCGATCCGCTCGACAGCGTAATAGTGGGTGCGCCCGAGCGACGTCACCGACTGAATCGTGGTCTTGTCGTGGGCGAAGCGGGCGGTCTGCTTGCCGTAGCCGCCGAGCGAGGTGAACGCGAGGTCGCGGATCTCGCCGGACGACGAGCGCGTATGGTGACGCCAGAACTCGCGGTAAATCTCGAGCTGATCGAAGCCCCAGAAGGCGCCGCCCTTCAGCCCGTCGTTTCGGTGGTACGGCTGTAGATCCGCGGGCGCCTTCGCCATAGACTGTGAGGAGCCCGGCGCGCCGTCGTACGGCTCCGGCCAGGCGAGGCTGGCCCCTTTCACGAACTTGAGCTGGCCGGCCTGGTCCGGCTCGACCTTCACGCGCGCCCGATATTCGACCCCCTCGGTCAGCGTCAGCGGCCGCAGCGGGTCGTGCTCGTGCGAGACCTCCAGCACGCACAGGCGCGTCGCCCAGGCCCGATATGCCCGGAGGAACTGCCGCCACGTCCTCTGGAACGCCTCGGTCTGATCCGCGGTCATCATCCACTCCGCCTTCGGGAGCGCGGGCGTGGGCAACTCGCCGATCTTCGATCCGAGCTCCGAGAGTAGCAGCCCGGGGTATTTGACCCGCGCGGCCAAGCCGTAGAGCAGCTCGAAGTCCGCCGTCAGCAGCGGGGCGCCGGGGGACGCGCTACCGCGCTCGAGCAGGATGCGGCGGAGGTTCCACGACACCGCGACGAACCCGCGGTCTAGCCGCTCCGGGGCGATCCGCAGGAGCGCCGGCGCTCCGAACCGGCTGTCGGCGATTGTCTCCTCCGGGAAGTCGGTCCTGCGCTTCACGGCCTGTTCGCCGAGCGCCTGGGCCGGCAGACGTAGCACGAATCCGTCGATCCGCGCGCGCTCGTCGAAGAGCTCCCACCCGCCCTGCTCCACGGACAGCGGTGAGCGCCGGGCCACGATATTCGTTCCGCTGTCGAGCGTCGTCTGGGCCGCGAATTTAAAGTCGACCTGCGCGATCATCTGGGGGGCGGCGTCGAGGATGACGGCGTGGGTTTCGTCGACAGCGGGGTCCGCCCTGTACCGCTCCACGCGCACGTCGGACCGCATCGACTGGGCCACGTTCGTGCTCTCGTTAGCGATCCACAGATAAATAGGGGAGGTCGCCGCCGCGGTCTTTCGCCCGAGGGGGAACACCAGCGACGGCTCCGCCCGCTCGCCCGCGCCTTGGATCACCGATCCGCTGGTCGCGGGCGGCAGGTACTCGTCCTCCGGACGCGCGTCCTGCGAGCCCGGCGAGATCGACTTCACGCCAAATGTCAGCTCCTCCACCGCGTACGAGAGCACGACCGGCGTGGTCCTCAGCGTCGCCTCCCACTGGAACAGGAACAGGGGGCGCTGCTCGTCGCGCAAATGAAGCAGGGCCCGCAGTCGCCCATAATGTCGATCCTTGTCGGTAGCGGCGAATTGCCCGCCGAACTCGAGATCCAGGGCGCCGTCGCGGACCCGTCCCTCGACCTCGAGATCCTGGATGAACCATTCGAACACCGTGCCGTCGTCGCCCTGGGTGTCCGGGTGGACGTTCGCACCCTTGCGGGTGGCGAGCGATGCGCCGCCCCCGGCCTTCAGCGGCCGGCCGACGTTGTCCAGTAGGGCGGGCCAGACTAGCTTCGCGGCGTGCCGCTGCTTCTTGTCGGACAGCGGTGCGCCATCCTTATTGGTGTACTCCGAGCGCACGAGCTTGAACTCGGCGCCGCAGTCCGTGTCGGGTGTGGTCCCGTACGGGAACCGGTACTCCTGCAGCCAGTGGGTGACGGCGGGGTTGAAATGCTGACCGATCGTCGGGATGGCGCCCGCCCCGGCGCCCTGGCGGATCACGGCCAGCCCCTGGTGGGCGGGGGTCGCCAGGAGGTCGTCCCACGCACGGCGAAACCGCGACACCACGTCAATCGGGTTGTCTAGTTCCACCGGATCCGAGAGCGCATGGATGCAACGCAGCACCCATTCGCCGCCGTCCGGGCGTTGCCGGGCCTCGATCTCGAGGGCCCGCTTCAGCCCGAGCGCTCCGCCCACCGAGCTTCCCGGAGGGATCGCCAGCAGGCGGCGAAATTCCGGGACGTGTACGCCTTGTTCGAACGTCCAGCGCAGCTGATGTGCGCCGCCCACAAAGCCACGAAAGGTTGCCGTGTGCCCGTTGCTCACTGGATCCCAGACTACCTGCGAGATCGGATCGTAAGACTTGGTGTTCGGGTGGACGAGCAGGTATAGCTGGAGACCCTCGTCGCCGGCTGAGTTCGTCTTCAGGCCGAACTTGGCGACATAGTCGCCAAGGACCCGCTGTCCCGCAATCCGCGAGGCGAAGTGCTTCGCCATTCGCCAGGTCAGGCGGGGTGCGCCTGCGGATTTATCACTGTACCAGACGTGGATCGTAGAGGCGTCCGCGAAGCTGAGCTCGAACCACTTGCCGTTCCTGGGCGCGTCGAGCTCCGCGTCGAACCACAGCAGGTGACGCATCTGCGTGGCGGACGTCTGAAACAGTTTCAATTGATCTGCGTGGACGCTCCAAGGGATCTGCGCGTTTTTATGCATGGCGGACGCGAGCGCCCGGGCCTTGTCCGAGACCGGGACCAGGATTGTCGGGTTATCCGCGGACCACTTCGGTCGGTCGCCTACTTTGTAGTATGGATCGCCGGCAGGCCGCGCGGGCTCCTGGGAGTTGTAGACGATCCATTCGCACGTTCCATCCGCATGAACCTCGAGGGCCGACGCATGGTGTTTCAAGATATATTCGTTCAATTTCATGATCGTGGACCAGCATCCCGCGTGATTATCATGCCCAACTCGGCGAACCTATCAGGAGGCTACCCGCGACACCCCGAAGGCGACCATCGATAACGCAGCGAACACTACACGAATGGATCCGCGCTCTCATAGTGGATACCGAGCGGGGCGCTCTGTTATTGATATGAATGTCCATGGCGACCGTCTTCCGCCGTCGCGGAAGAGACCTCAATCGTGTAGTTGGCTGCGTGCGCATGAAATGCAAGCCCCATGCCGCGTCGAATCGCCGTTCGACGCGGCGCCTCGCTGGCGCGGGTGTGGACTGGTGATCCGCGCTGTCCGGCGCGTTCGCGCGCAATACCGCGTCCGTCCGCCCCGTGGCCCCTGGCCGCGTGGCGACTGCCGGCGACGCGCCGTCCAGTTGCGGAGACAGCCGGCTCAGGGGTCGTCGCGGCGCAGGTCGAGGGCCTGGATCAGCTTGTAGACGTGCGAGCGGGTGACGTCGAGCCGCCGCGCCGCGCGGATCACGTTCCATTCCTCGGCGTCGAGGACCTGATGTAGGAATAGCCGCTGGTAGCGGCGCATCGCCTCTTGCCACGATAGGGGCGCGTCGTCGCCGGCGGCGGCGCGCTCGGGGAACACGTGGCGGGGCTCGATTTGCGCGGCCGACTCGCTCGTGGCCCAGATCGCCGCCGACTCGACGGCGTGGGCGAGTTGACGCAGATTACCGGGCCAGTCGGCCTCCTCGATCGCCGCCAGGGCGCCGGGCGAGAGGCCGAGGTCCTGGAGGCGGTGCCGGCGACAGGCGGCGGCGCAGAAGTGCAAGGCGAGCAGTGGGAGGTCCTCCCGGCGGTCGCGCAGGCCGGGCACCGCGATCTTGAGCACCTGCACCCGATAATAGAGGTCCTCGCGGAACTTGCCGGCCTGGACCGCCTGCTCGAGCGGGACGTTGGTCGCGGCGATGATGCGCACGTCGGCGTCGCGCGGGCGCGAGGCGCCGAGCGGGAAATACTGCCCGGAGTCGAGCAGTTGCAGTAGCTTGCCCTGGGCGGCCGGCGACAGTTCGCCAAACTCGTCGAGGAAGAGCGTGCCGCCGTGCGCCGCCGCGACCTTGCCCTCGACGCGGCGCGTCGCGGTCGAGTGGGCCCCGACCTCGGCGCCGAACAGCTCGCTCTCGACCAGGCTGTCGGGGATCGCCGCGCAGTTGAGCTCGACGAACGGCGCGTCGCGTCGCAGCCCGAGGTCGTGGATCGCCCGGGCGAGGCGCGTCTTGCCGGTGCCGGTGGGTCCGGTTAGCAGCACGCCGACGTCGAGCGGCGCGGCGACGCAGACGCTCGCCAGCACGCGCGCGAACGCGGGGCTGCGCCCGACGAGGTCGATCGGCCCGAGCTTGCGGCGGAACGGCAGCGTCGGGTCATTGTCGTCGGCCCGTGTGCGCCGGGCGATGATCCGAGCGACCAGCGGCCCGAGGTGCTCGGCGAACGCGGCGGCCCGTCGGCGATCCTCCGCCGTGAACGGCCCGCCGCCGGCGTGGCCCTGCAGGTACAGCACCCCGACCGGACGCGAGCCTCCGATCGGTGCGCACAAGACGGCGCAGATGTTGTTGGCACGCACGCTCTCGCGGTCGCGAAACCTCGCGTCCTGCACGGCGCTCGCGGTCTCGACGATCTCGCCGGTCGCCAGCGCCTCGGCTATGATCCGGCTCGACAGCAGCCGTCGCACGGCGTCGAGCTCCTCTTGCGAGAAGCCCTCGCCAATCCACCACCGCGGCGTACCGCTTGGCTCGCCGACGTGCAGCTCAATGTACCCACGCTCCGCCCCGGAGGTCGCCACGATCAGCGCGAGCGAGTCCTCAAGGAGCGGCGGCAGATCGTCGTAACGGCCGAGCTCAAGGAGGCGCAGATAGAGGTCGCGTTCGCGTCTGAGCTGCTCGAGGTCCTCGAGTGGCACGGTCAAACGCGACGGTAACACCACCGGATCGCGCTGTCCTCGTGGCTCGCCTCACGTATAGGCGCCTTCGCCTCGTTTGATTGCGCGCATTGCGCACGTCTCATGTTCTGGACACCCGCAGCGGGGGCGTGGCATGGATCGATCGTTGACGAATATCGGTGAGGGCCTCGTCTTCGCCCCGGACGCGACGATCACATTCGTGGACGATGTGTGTGAGTTGACGCTCAAATCCGAGCGCTGTCGAGTTTCGGCGGCGGCTTACCGCACCGTCGTGCGCGGAGCGGCAGACGCCTCGACGGAAGCGCGAGAGGTTTGCGCGACGCTGAAACGTGCCGGGATACTCGTATCGCCCGGGCTCGCCGCCGAAGCCGGACGACCGCCGCCGATGGGGGCGCTTCTCGCCCAGATCGGCAGCTTTCGCCCGCACCGCGCCCTCGGCCACGGCTCGTTCGGCTCAGTTTTCGAGGCCTATGACGTCGAGCGCGGCATCGACTGCGCCGTCAAGATCTGTGACCAGCTCGACCCCGAGTCGCTGCTCGATTTCAAGAGTGAGGCGCGGACCGCCTGGTCCTTGAGCCATCCGCACCTGATCGTGCCGTTCCGCCTCGGCTGCGAGCGCGGACTGTGGTTTTACGCGATGGAGCTTGTGCGCGGCCGGCGGATTACCGACGCCTTCGCCGCCCTCGCGCCGGAGGAGCGGCTGTCGTGGCTCGCCCGAGTGGTCCCCGAGCTCGTCGACGCTCTTGAGGCGCTGCACCGCCGCGGTGTCCTCCATCTCGACCTGACGCCGAACAACATCATGGTCCGCGACGACGGTTCGGCCGCACTGCTCGACTTCGGGCTGGCGCGCTGGCGCGGCGAGCGGCCGCTGGGGACCCGCGGCGTGACCGCGCAGCCGCTCGGCACCCTCGCGTACATGGCCCCGGAACTGCTGCTCGGCCGCGAACCGGGGCCGGCCTGCGATTGGTACTCGCTCGGCGCGCTGCTCCATCGCTTGCTAGCCGGCGCGCTCCCCTTCGCCGAATTGGGCGACATGGCGCTCACGTTGCGGCCGGTCGCCGACCCACCGCCGACGCTGCGCAAGCTCGACTGGGTCCCGCCGCAGCTCGCCCGCGCTGTCGAGTCGCTACTGCAGCCGCGGCCCGAGCGGCGCAAGGACGGGCGGGCCCTGCTCGCGGCGCTCGTCGCTGGCACGCTCCCCGCGCAGTCGGGCTCCGTCCAGGCGCCGATTTTTCTCGGCCGCGACGACCTCCTGCACCGCCTGGCCGAGCTGCGCCAACTCGCCAGCGCGAGCCCGGCGCTTGTGCAGCTCGTCGGTCCGCCTGGCATCGGCAAGACCGCTGTGGTCGCCCGCTTCCGGGCGGTCGGCGGTGGCCTGGTGCTGGCCGGTCGCTGCTACGAGCACGAGCACCTGCCGTACAAGGGCATGGAGGGCGCCATCGACGAGCTGCGGCAATGGTTGCACGCGCGCGCGCCGGCCGAGTTGCTCGCCCGGCTGCGCCCGCACCTCGCCGGCGCTGCTCGCCTGTTCCCGGGCCTTAGCGAGTTCGTCGCCGACGCCCCGGCCGGCGCTCCGGAGGCGACCACCACCGAGCGCGGCCTCGCCTACCAGCAGCTCAAGAGCGCGCTCCGCGAAGTCGCCGAGCACGTCCCGCTGACCCTCGTCCTCGACGACGTCCACTGGAGCGACCGCGACACGGCCCAACTGCTGGTCGAGCTACTGTCGCCGCCGCACCCGCCGAACGCGCTAGTCCTGTGTACCCAGCGTGCCGACGAGGCCGCTGCGAGCAGCCCGTTCGTTGCCGAGGTCGAGCGGCTCGCGGCGCGCGGCCTGCTGTTTCACCGAGCCGTCCTCGAGGTCGGGCCGCTCGACGCCGCCTCAATGCGGGCGCTTGTCGAGCACCACGCGGCCGCCGTCGAGCCGCGGCTCGTCGAGCGCGCGCTCGACGAGGCCGCCGGCTCGCCGTTCCTCGCCGAGGAGTTCGCGCGCTGGCTCGCCGAGCGCCCCGTCTCCCCGTCGCAGGTGCCGGCGCTGCGCGACGTCGTCGCCGCCCGGGTCGCAGCGTTGAACGCGGACGAGCGCGACGGCCGCAGCCTCGATGAGGGTGTGCTTGCGGCGGCGAGCCGCGCCGAGCGGACCCAGGTGTCGCGCGCGCTGATCAGCCTCAAGACCCGGAGCCTGCTCCGCGGGGCCGTCCACGAGGGCCGTCCGACCGTCGCCGTCTATCACGACCGTCTGCGCGGTGAGACCGTCGCCTTGCTAGCGCCCGCCGACCGGGCCGCGCATCACCGGCGATGGATTGAAGTGCTCGAGCCGCGGGCCGTCGCGCCGCACGAGTTATTCGTTCACTACCGCGCCGTTGACGATCGGCCGCGCGCCGTCGCCCTCGCCGTCGAGGCGGCGGGTCAGGCGGCCGCGGCGCTCGCGTTCGAACGCGCGGCAGAGTGGTACCGCGAGGCCCTCGAACTCGACCCTGGCGACGCGCGTCCGCTGCTGCTCGCACGGCGGGCCGACGCGTTGTTCAATGCCGGCCGGTCGGCGGCGGCCGCCGAGGCGTTCGTCGCCGCCGCCCACGACGCCCGTGAGGCCCCGCGCGTGCGTCCGCGGCGCGCCGCGGACGCCTACCTACTCGCCGGGAGGTTCACCGAGGGCCGCGAGCTACTGCTGCCGATCCTGCGCGAGCGCGACATCGCGGTCACCCGCGGCACCGTGTCGCTGCTCGGCTCGATCATAGGCCAGATGGTATCCTTGCGGCTGCGTGGCACCGCCCCGCAGCCACCACCCGTGACGCAGGATGACGACGAACTCGCGGTCGTCGACGCCTGCTGGTCGCTCGGCCGGGCGCTCGCGTTCGTCGAGCCACTGACCGGCGTCGACTTCGTGCTCCGCAGCCTCCGGCGCGCGCTCCGGACGGGCGATCTGCACCGTATCGCTCGCGCGCTCGCGTTCCTGTCCGCCGGCGTGTTCTTCCAGATACCCGTCCTCCGCGGCGCCGCGCGCGAGCATCTCGCCCAGGCCTCGCGGATCGCCGCCGCCCTCGACGACCGCGGCCTTCAGGCGGTGACGGCGATGTGGGAGGCAATGATCGAGATCGGCACCGGCAACTGGCGCAGCGCCCTCGACCGTCTGACGGAAGCGCTCTCCGTGCTCGACCGCAACTGTGTTGGCCTCCACTGGGAGCGCGTCATCGCCGGCGGGCTCGCCGTGTGGTTGCTGATGCACCTCGGCGAGATCCGCCGCGGCATCGACCTCGCCGCGCGCATGCTCGGTGACGCCGGTGAGCGCGGCGACCTCTACGGACAGGTTCAGTTCATCCAGTACACCGCCTGGGACCAGATCCTCCGTGGTCGGACCGCGGAGGCGCGCCAGCAGGCGCGGTGGATCGCCGCCACTTGGTCGGTCGGGACGTACACCGTTCAGTCGTTCTACACCATGCTGCTCGAGGCGCTGTGCGACCTGTACGACGACGACGACGCTGCAGCGCGCGCCCGCTGGCAGGACGGGCAGCCGGCGTTCCGCCGCGCGGGCGGCTTGCGGGCCCCGCAGTCGCGGATCGACAACGCGATTCTTGAGGCGCGGATCCTACTACGTCAGGCTCCCGTCGGCGCGACCGACCGGCGCCGGCTCGGCCGGATCGCACGGGACTTCGCCGCCGAGGAGCGCAGCGACGGCCGTGCCCACGCCCACTGGATCGGTGCGGCGCTGCACGTCGGTGAGGGCCGGCACACTGAGGCCGGCCAACGCCTGCACGCCGCCGTCCGCGTCTACACGCACGACGGCCTCGGACACTGGGCCGCCGCTGCCGCTGCCCAGGCGAGCCGCTTCGACCACGCGCACGCGGGCTGCGACGACGCCGTCGCTCACTTCGCCGCTGCGGGCATCGCCGACTGGCCGCGGTGGGTCGACACGTTCATGCCACTCGGACCCGATGCTCCGTCATGGCCAGCGTCGTGATGCCGAAGTAGCCCTTCGCCGACCACGCGCCGCGGCCCTCGCGGGTGAGCTTGACGTATGCGTGACGTAGTACCGGCATCGGCTCGCCGTCGACAACGAGCTCCCCGACGCCCGGCCAGCGCGCGAAGTCGGCGACCGCGTCGTCGGCGATCGGCGCCAGCCCGCCGAGCTCGCCGATTCGCCGCGTCGCGCGTCGGCCGTCCTCCTCGCTGCGCAGCTCCGGAGTCTCCAGGGCCAGGTAGGGACCGACCTCCGGGCACAGCTCGATCTGCACCCCGACCCGCTGGAACGGCGGCGCGATCCGGAAAAGCGCCGTCGGCAGGTCGTCAGTCTCGCCCGGCCACCCGATCGCGCGCAGCCACGGCACGAGCGTGCGGGCCTCGACCCACACGGCCAGCCGCAGCCGTTCCGACCCGCGTGGCAGCAAACCGGCGATGTGCAACAGCCCGCTGCGTTTGCCGAGCGCGTCGGTCACTCGCGCGAGCGCCTCGCGCCATCCGGCCGAGCGCCCCGCTGGTAGCAGCGTCGCCGCGATCTCTCCGTAGAGCCGGTGGCGAGCCTCCCGCTCAGTCGGGGCGCGTCGCGCCGCCAAGTCGCCAAGGATCGCGTTCGACACGCATATTGACGCGAGAGGCTCACGCGGGCTCCCGCCGGGCATGTCCCACTCGAACCACAACATCGGCGCCGCCGCGTCGGGCTCGGCAGCCGCGTGACCCCAGCGCTGCAGCACCGGATCGTCGGCCAGCAGGCCGCCGCTCGCCAGCCCCGGCGGCCACCCGGCCCCCTGAGAGCGCTCGCATAGCGCTCCCATCACATCAACCTGCGGATCGTGGCCGTCGAGCCGTCGCTCGCAGAACACGCACTCCCATACACGCTCCCGGTGCCCGCGGATCTGCTCGATCCGAGGCCGCGTCGACCCCCGCAGGAACTCCTCGCGCTCAAGGCGCTCGACCACCGCTGCGAGCGAGAGGCGACCGTGATCGGACTCAGCCGACTTCATAGACCTCGGTCCCACCGAGACCGAAGGGGTAGAGCTTGTCTCTTGGGTCCGCGAACCCGATGCGGACCTGCTGCGGCCAGTCCGCCTGGGGCGTGAACTGCCCAGTCAGAATGCCGTTGCCGTCCATCTGCGCGGGCAACATCGACAGATTTTTCTTCCGCTGCTCATCGGGGTCGCTCTCGAAGTCCTGCTGATCCATCACCCGCAGCTGGTATTCCCTGTGCTGGTACTGCTGCGGGCACGCGAGGATGCACGTGTATTCCGTACCCACCGTCAGGCGGTTGGCCGGGGGGCTCGGATCTAACGACTCACTGACATTGTCTGGGGGATCCCACATGACGACATTCTCCTTGTTGTGCACACAATGGATCGACAGTTCTCAAACTACCGCGCAAGGGCCTTGGCGGCGCGCCGGGCGTCCCAGGCGACTACCGCACCCTGTCCGAGGCGCGAGTCGGCCGCCGCGACGTCCTGGAACCGCGCCGAACGAAATTCGACCGCGATCGCGGCGTCGGACGGGAACTCCTCGGCTCCTCGACGAATGACCACCGCCCGCGCGCCCTCCGCGAAGGTGAAGCAGCGTTCCTCGCGGCCGCTGCAAGGCGGGACATCCGCCTTGTTGATGCGGACCTGGTCGACGCGGATTGGACCGACACCAGGCAATGTCACCGCTCGACCCTTTAGTCGACCCGCGAATGTCCAGGCGCCGTCGCCCGAGGCGAACTCTCCCATCACCTCGAGATCTAGGCCCGCGACCGGGCCCTCGAAGAGCGCGCGTCGATCCTCGGGCCGCCACAGCGGGAGCACATCGCCGGACTCCCCCGCGAGCTCGAACTTCCCCCGCCAGTGCCCGCGACCGACCAGCACGAGCGGCGAGAACAGCCGGTCGGAGGTTTCACCGACTTTCCCGTCGAGCGGCCGGTCGAGCCACGCCAGCGACAGCGGATGCCCGGCCGACACCGGCCCTTCCCAGAGGACTAGCGAGCCGCCGCCGACCACATGCAGGATGATCTGTCCCGTCTGAGAACGCGAATGCACGCCCCCCAGCAAGGATTCGACGAGCACGACGTGGAGGTCGCGCTCCCCGTCCTGTGGCGGAGACATCCCATCCGCACGCGCAATGGATCCACGATCGTCGCCGGGCCCTGCGACTCCCGGAGGGAGTGCGCTTCGTGGCAGTAGCGCGACCAAAAGATCGGTCGTCACCCGTCCGTCGCTGCCGCCAAAATCCAGCACACGCCTGTCCTCGGTCTTCCCCGAGATCGTCTCCCGGTCGGGGAGCAGCGGGCGCTCGCTGCCGCCACGGACCGCGTAGATCCGGTCACCCATAACGGCGACGATTAGCTCGAGGTACCCGTCACCATCGATGTCGAAGAACTCGGCCCGCGAGGCACGCGCCCGCAAGCGTCCGAACCACGACGGCCCCGAGAACTCCGGGCTGTCCCAGCCGCCCTCGTTGACGAACAGCGCAAGCATGTCCCCCTCAATGGTCCGTTTCGACGGCATGCTCTTCGGCGCGGGCACCATTGCTGGGGCAACGAATCGGACTGGCTCCTCCGCGTTCGTCGCCGAGCCAACCGGCGAGGCCTCGGGCGGCTCTGGCTCGCCGACCACGGTCGGCTTCGTCGTTTCCACCTCCTCGGAGTGCCAGAATTGCGCCGGCGTCTGCGCCGCGTCATCGACCGTCCAGCGCTCCTCGAACCGTGGCGAGCCGACATCCCGCGACAGGATCTCAGCGAACTTGTGCGTGTCCTCTCCCGGCGTGTCGAATCCTTCAAAGATCGCGGCGTGCGACAGGCGCTTCAACGACTTGAGGATGAAGTCCCCACCGGCCATCCTGAACGGCTTGTCCACCTCTGGGCAGTCCAGGTCGATCGCGTGGACTGCGGCGAGGACGTCCTGATCACCATCGCCGTCGACGTCGGCGAACTGGAAGTCCGCGATCTGTGCGCAGCCGATCAACATTTCCGGCTGTACGACATCGAGGTGGCCGCTGTTGCACTTCACCGGCTGCCTGGGCGGCGGCCTGTACATGCGCAGCCCGGACCCGCTCGGCCCCGAGTTGCCGGGCCTGCGGCGCCCGAAATACGTCGACGCCAGCAGCTCGACCCCCTTGTTTGCGTGCATATCTACGTAGCGGAGCCGTGAGTTGTACCCGACGTCTTCGGACGCCCAGCTCGCGCCGGCCCAGAACCCGTTGCAGGCCGAGGTATCCCCACTGAACCCGACGATCCACTGCGGGTTCCAGTCGCCGCCGAACGCCACCGCCAGATCGTTGAAGCCGTCGAGGTTCTGGTCGGCAGCAGCGACGCGCCACGGGATCGCTAGGGGGATCTTGTAGGTCAACACCGGACCGACCAGGCTTCGTGCGCAGCCCCTGCCGTTCTGCTCCACGCACACCGTCGTCGTGTTTAGGAACGAGTCCTGCGACGCCCGCCAGTCGCCGACAGAGCCCGACTCGTCGGCGGAGTTGCAGCCCAGCACCAGGAACGCGACAGCGGTCAGCCTCACAAGCACCAGGGCACCACGATGTCCCACCGGCGATACCAGTATCACGGCCCCGCTCACCCCGCCACCTCGCGTCCTTGCTCGCATGTTCGCTGGTCCGAGAGAACTCGCCTGTGCGCACTTGTGCTCGCAGTCCGTGCGGCGCGCAGATCTTAAACGTCGGGCCGTCCAACGGACGAGCCGATACTCGCTCTGATCTCTGCAATCTCCACGCCAGTCGCAGACCCGGCGCCATCCGGCCGGGCGGTGTGTGTCGGGTCGGATTGAGCGCGGAGGTTGACCGCGTTTCGGGTCGGGCTGGGACCGGGGCTCGAGGGCTGGAGGACACGAGCCGAGCGTGACGCGAGTCCCCGCTCAGAGTGCGGCAAATCGAAGC
>Ga0335395_10000447_pt1 | contig 25970 bp, 19 predicted proteins | sample MAT02_FD_205744 | JGI IMG/M metagenome (GOLD analysis project Ga0335395, IMG submission 205744) | Freshwater microbial communities from Lake Fryxell liftoff mats and glacier meltwater in Antarctica - MAT-02 (spades assembly) (version 2) ...
CCAAATCGTAGTTGGGAGTTTAATACTCGTCAAAACGGTTACGATATTTCAAGTGATGTGTTTGGATATCCAGAAGCCTACTATAATCCACCTATGGAAGCTGTAGAAAAAATAGAAATAGTTAGAGGTGGCGCTTCCTTACAATTTGGTTCTCAATTTGGAGGGTTATTAAACTATGTGTTGAAAAAAGAAACCGCTAATAAGCCTTTCACTTTTGAATCTCAAAATACTGTGGGTAGCTATGGCATGCTTAGCTCATATAATGCTATAAGAGGCAACACAAAAAAATGGAATTATTCTGTTTATAATCATTACCGAAAAGGAAATGGTTGGAGACAAAACGGACAATATGAAGTTAGAAATACACACGCCTTTTTACAATATAAAATTAATGCAAAAACAAGCATATCAGCCGAATACAGCAATATGGATTATGAAATTCAACAATCCAGTGGGCTTACTGATGCTCAATTTAATGCAAATCACCGCCAATCTTTTCGCCAACGCAATTGGTTTAGTACGCCTTGGAATGTTGCAGCCATAAATTTTGATACTAAAATACAAGAAAATTTAAGTATCAATGTAAAGGTATTTGGCTTAATTGGAGAAAGAAATAGTATTGGATTTATAGCTACACCAAATGTTGCAGACACCATCAATGCCACATTGAAAAGTTATAATAACCGACAAGTAGATAGGGATTTTTATAAAAATATAGGCTCGGAACTAAGAGGTATTTATTCATATAACCTATTCAACCAGAAAAGCAATTTAGCTTTTGGAGGTAGAATTTACCAAGCAAACACCACAAGAAAGCTAAGAGGGAGAGGCGATACAGAATTTGATTATAATACGAATATCTTGACTGAAAAATTTCCAACGGAATTAGAGTTTCAAACTAATAATATTGCTCTTTTTGCTGAAAATCAGTTCAAATTATCGGACAATTTTAGTGTAACCCCCGGCCTTCGTTATGAAAATATAGTTTCAGACATAAAAGGAATATTATCTACCACGGGATCAACAGAAATAAATGTAACTCCAAAAAGCGCCAAAAGAAGTTTGTTATTAGCAGGTATTGGCTTAGAGTATAAGCTCAAAACTTCAAATATTTACGCCAATATTTCGCAAGCATATCGTCCAGTCTTATTTTCAGACATCACCCCACCAGCTACAACTGATATAATTGATGAAAATCTAAAAGATGCCAACGGTTTTAATGCAGACATAGGTTATAGGGGTTCATTATTAGATTTCATAAACTTTGATATAAGTGCTTTCTATATTCAGTACAACGACAGAATTGGTACTATTAGAAAATTTATTGATGACGACCCAATGAGAGGAACTTACCAATTCAGAACTAATTTAGGAAAATCAGTAAACCAAGGCATTGAGGCTTATATTGATATGAATATTACTAAGGCTTTAAAAATGGATAACAAAGTTGGAAATCTAAGTTTATTTGCATCACTTGCTTTTATCAATGCTGAGTATATTGATTTTAAAACAACTTCAATAACTGGAACCTTACCAAACATTATAATCAATGAAGTAAATTTACAAAACAACAAAGTGGAATATGCCCCAAGTCAAATACATAATATAGGTTTAACATATTCCTTAAAAGGTTTCTCAACTACTGTGCAAACTCGTATTTCAAGTGCTGTTTTTAGTGATGCAACGAACACTGAAATACCAAACGCTACTGGTACAATCGGGAAAATTGATGGTTATCAAGTTTATGATTTATCAATGGAATACAAATTTTTAAAAAATTATAATATTCGGTTTAGCATAAACAATTTAACCGACACTAAATACGCAACACGTAGAGCAGGTGGTTATCCTGGACCAGGTTTAATTTCAGGCGAAGGTAGAACCATAAATCTGGGCGTTGGAATAACGCTGTAAAAAAAGGAATATAAAAGCACCTACCCAAAAGGCAGGGTTCAGTACTCCGCAGACACATTTTTGGTTAATCAAACATTAGTTTTTTCAAATCAAGCACTTAAGTTTGGAATTGCCATAAGCGGGAGGCACTTGTACCACTCTGCGGCAGAGGCAATTTTTTCACTGCCAAAAAAAATAACCAAACCTTGCGACGTCTTTTGCATAACAAATTCAGTTCAAAAAAAGACGAGCTAATCGGTGAATGTATAAGAATGTAGAAGTTATCTAGTCATGTTGAGCCGGTGGTATGGACGTTAACCTAATCGCTGAAATCCTAAAAATCTCTTTGTCGGAAGTAATAAAAATCATAAAAGGAAAATCAGTACTAGTCTTACCAAAGACAATAAAAAAAGGGCAGTTGTAAATGATACAACTGCCCTTATTTTTTTATTGAAGTGTTTTAATAACGCATATTAAAATGAGTTGCAAGTGCTCGGTTTTAATGATGAAGATCTTTTGAGATTCATAGATAAAGCTATGGACTGAGAAAAAGCAAAAGTATTGGAAATTAATGACTTACAATGAATTAACAATAAGTTTTTAAATCACTTCATTATTATAACTGCAACTTACTTATTTTCTAAATCTGCCATCTTCTTTTTATACTCATTAGACTTATCTAACTGACCTGCTCTAGCATAGATCTCTTTAAGTGCTATCATGGTATTGAAGTCTGATGTATTGAGCGTTTCAGCCTTTAAGAAGTACGGTAACGCTTGCTGAAATAACCCATCCATATCTGCTTTTAGTGCATTGTATTTTTTAGTACCCGCAGAAGAATAATCATTACCCAAAGCATTAAGACTTGTAGTCATACTAGCTGCTTTGTTATAGTAAAGCGCACCTTGACTATAAGTCGCATCAAAGTTTGCCGGATCTTTTTCTAATGCCATAGTAAAATATTTAAATGCATCATTAAAATATTCTTCAGATTTCTCTATATTACCTACCTCACGTTCTTTTTGATTCAGTTGATCATATACGTTACCCAATGTGATGATAACAGAAACATTTTCTGGTTCTTTTTCTATGGCAGTTTTGAGTTTGCTAGTCAGCATATCTAGTTTTCCGACTTTCAGATAGTAATTGATCTCCGCAAACAATATTCCATTGTCGGCAGGATGTGCTTTGCGTCCTGCATCCAATATCTCCATCGCTTTTGTTTCATTGGTATCAGCATTGAGTGTAAAAAGTGCCTCATATACTAAAGCTTGAGCATCGCCCATATCATACAGTTTTGCAAACAAAGGTTTAGAGGCTTCCTTGTTATCACCATAATATCCACATACAGCAGTAGAATATAAGTGGTCTTTATAAACAATTACATCATCTAACCTTGACTTCTCGTTATTAGATTTCAATAACTCATACGATTCCAGTACCTCATTAAAATTGACAAAAGCATTATTAAAGTCATTGACCTGAAAATAAGTAATGGCAATATTATTGATGATCTCTTCACCATTTTTGATACCTTCTAGCGCATCTTTTTTGTGCGAAGTCTTAGTTGCTAGATCCATAGCTTTTACAAAAGCTGCTTTTGCATCCATTCCCGCACTAGGTGTAATTAGAACAAATGAAGGATCAGCGATTTTTTTAATCATTTCAGCCTTAGCAATCTCGTTTAATATTTGTCCTTTGCTATTCCATGATTCAGGATCAGCTTTGGCATCATCTGCACTAAATATAGTAGCCAGAGAAGCCAAAGCTTCATCTAAAGCAGCTTTATTTTCTCCAGGCGCCACGTAGTACTTTCCTAAAATTTTATTAGCATTCTTTATCTGCTTTTTGTAGTCTTGAGCATTGATCGGCCCTAAGCAAAAAACTAATGCTAGTAAAGAAAGGGTAATTTGTTTTAATGATATGTCTCTCATTGTTGAAGATTATTGATTTTGATTAAAAATTTTATTCGTGAAAGTGAATTAGGTACTTTAAAAAACTTAAAACTTAGAAGCGCAAATCTATAAAAAAAAAATTATTATTAATATTTTATTACTTCAAAATTACTTCGTATCGTATCTAAATCATGATTAAGACGTGATCTAAGTAGAATCGTTATCACTTTTATGTTAAAAAAACCTATAGATCGTGTTAAAAACAACTTATAATAAAAAAAGGTCACCAATTAAATGATGACCTTTTGTATCTAAAATATTAAAATAAATTTTGACTACTTGCGATTTCGCATCGCATCCATGAAGTTCACGTATTCTTCTAATGAATAGAATAATACTTCTCTAGGCTTGCTTCCTTGTGCAGGGCCGACGATACCTAGTTGCTCCATTTGGTCCATGATACGACCAGCTCTATTGTATCCTAACTGCAACTTGCGTTGGATAAGCGAAGTAGAACCATGCTGATTGCCTACGATTAGTTTGGCTGCCTCATCAAAGTTATCATCCAAGTCTGACATCTTTAAGTCTGCACCACCCTTGCCCCCATCCTCATCTGTGGCCACTTCTGGTAGATAAAACGGCTCTGCAAAACCTTGCTGACCAGCTATGTGCTGAATGACACTCTCTACTTCAGGTGTATCTACGAATGCACATTGCAGTCTTATATTGGTACTACCTATAGATAACAACATATCGCCACTTCCTATCAGCTGATCTGCACCACCACCATCTAGTATCGTCCTAGAATCAATCTTAGATGTAACTTTAAATGCTAATCTAGCAGGAAAATTCGCTTTGATGATACCTGTGATGATATTGACCGAAGGACGCTGAGTAGCGATAATCAAGTGAATACCTATGGCTCTCGCTAACTGTGCCAATCGTGCTATAGGCATCTCTACTTCTTTGCCCGCAGTCATGATCAAGTCCGCAAACTCATCTATCACTAATACTATATAAGGTAGAAACTTATGCCCGTCTCTTGGACTTAGTTTCCTATCTGTAAACTTCTCATTGTACTCATTAAGGTTTCTAACACGCGCCTTTTTAAGAAGGTCATACCTGTTGTCCATCTCTAAACATAGAGAATTGAGTGTATTGATTACCTTAGAAGTTTCAGTGATGATAGGCTCATCTTGGTTAGGCAAAAACGCCAAAAAGTGCTGATCCAAACTTCCGTAAGGAAATAACTCTACTTTCTTAGGATCTATGAGTACAAGTTTCACCTGAGACGGATGCTTTTTGTATAGCAATGACATCAAGATCGTATTGATACCTACAGATTTACCTTGTCCTGTTGCACCTGCCACTAGCAAGTGAGGCATTTTAGCTAGATCTGCTACAAAAACTTCATTTGATATCGTTTTGCCTAGTGCTATAGGCAATGCCATTTTAGTATTGGTAAACTTCTCAGACATCAATACTTCCTTGAGCGAAACTATTTGTTTATTTTTGTTAGGAACTTCGATACCAATCGTGCCTTTACCAGGAATAGGCGCAATGATACGAATACCAAGTGCTGCGAGACTTAGAGCGATATCATCTTCTAAGTTTTTGATCTTAGAGATTTTGACACCCGGTGCAGGTACGATTTCATATAACGTCACTGTGGGACCGATCGTTGCACGAATCTTAGTGATTTCTATCTTATAATTAAGGAGTGTAGCTATGATCTGATCCTTATTGGCTTCCAGCTCTGCTCTATCCACCTCTAGTTTCTGATCAGAATACTCTAACAATAAGTCCAATGTAGGAAACTTATAACGAGATAAGTCAGCTGTGGGGTCATAAGGCTCTATGGCATCCTGTTGTTTTACTGCTTCTATCTCAGTCTCTGGCGAGACCGGAACTTTAGCTAGGTGAGAAGGTCCTATGGTCATAAAGTCATCATCTGTCAACTCTGCGGGCTCATCTATTTCTATCTCTAGATCGTGATTAATGATAGACTTAGCCTTTACCACATTCGCAGGCAGCTCAAACTCCATGTCATTGTCATCTGATGCTGCACTACTAGTCGTGGATTGGGTCGGTGGGATGGCTTTCTCAGTCTTACTAGATGCCGAGGGCCTTAAGGTCTGTAAAAATAAATCTTCTATATCGTCTGCTATTTCTTCAGTCTTAGATTTTTTGGGTTTTGCTACGATTTCACTATCCTCAAATCCTTTAAAAAAGTCCATAGAGGGCATTCTGATCGCTGCAAGAGGATTAGAGAATGTCAAATGCTCAAAACTAGGGTTAAATCTCCACATGATATACGCTCCCATGGTGAAAAGTAGTAAGAAAAACAATCCTATTTGTCCAATAAAGTTAGTCAACCAAAAACAAGTGCTTTCACCAAACGCTCCACCCCAAGAAAATCCTGACCTTCTAAATACAAACTCTAGCAATAAAGAGCAAAACGCCATTATTACCAGCGAGTTTCTAGCAAATACCATAAAAGGAAATAGAGATTGCTTTCGCAAAAGGTCAAACCCTAATCTAAAAAACAGCACAGTCACTATCATGGAAGGTAAGCCGAATCCCCAATAGAAAAATGCATTGGAAATAATGGCGCCTAGCCTTCCAAGCCAATTCTGTACATTGAGGTCGCCCTGCATTAACATGCCCCACGAAAATTTTAAGACTTTATCTTGATCCATCTTCCACGTATATAAATACGATATGAAAGCGATGGCAAGGTAAATGGCCACTAGTATCAAAATAACTCCTGCTATTTTGGGTAAGCGTTCGTCCTTCCAATTTATTTTTTTAGAGATGGGAGTCTCTTTCGGTTTTTGCTTTTTGATCGACATAAGAAAGTATCGGTTTTCTATAATAAATAATCCTGGGAAAATACATTAACTACATTTCAAACAGCACTACGTTTACAGATCCTAACAATAATACACCTCATATCCGAAATTTGGTGCTACGTTGCTACTTTTTATGTGTTGATCTGTAAAAATATCCTATATGCCTGAAATTATAAAAGTTAATAAACTGATAAAATTAAAGCACAAAGATAGAGATCATTTTACATATAACAAATAAATGTAATGTATTTTTAATTTATTTTTAAGTATTTATACTAAATGATTAATTTATATATGTTTAAAAGACTGAAAAATAGAAGCTTATAGTATTACCTATTTTAAAAATAATTTTAAAAATAATCATCTAAACTGGCGATTATATTATAATCAATTATCTTTGCGCTCTGATAGAAAAAAGACATAATTTTAAACGCCAACAAATTAAGTAGATTTGCATACCTTCTTAATAATAGAAGGTGATTTTCTAATTCTATCATATATACCTCTTAATATTAATAAGTACGTATCTATCAATTAACCATATAATTAAATGAGTATCAAAAGCTATGAAAAGCTATGATATATCATAAAAAATCATTTAACATGAAAGCAAAAATATTTATCGCCGGTAGCGGAGGAATAGGTCAAGCAGTAGGATTAATTTTTTCAGAATATAAAGTATTTGATGTCGAGCTATACTTTGGTGATATCAGTCAGAACGCATTGGATGCTGCAGTTACTTTTGTCAAAGAAGGTAGCGATGCCTCTACCAGAGTACATAGCGTATTGATGCCTACAGAAGGTTCTAACCCTGCTTTGGACAGTGCATTGATTGCTGCTGACATTATACTAGATTGTTTGCCAGGTAGCCAAGCACCACGCATGGCGAGACTTGCAGTAGAGCACGGTTGTCACTATGCCAACCTCACTGAATATGTCTATGAGACACAAGAGATCATGACTATTGCAAAGGATGCCAAAACAGGTTTTGTACTTCAGACAGGTCTTGCACCTGGGTTTATCAATATCATAGCACATAAGCTTTTTCAGGAATTCAAAAAAGACTACAATGTAGAAGTAGCTAACAGTATGACGATGAAAGTAGGTGCTATTAGTAAAAATGCACCTTCACCTCATTACTACGCATTCACATGGAGTCCTATCGGAGTGGCTACTGAATACTTAAAAGATGCAGAGATCGTGCGAAATTTTAAAAAAATAAATGTCAATGCACTTTCGGGCCGGGAGCGCATTATCATAGATGGTGACGAATACGAAGACAATTTCACTTCAGGTGGAGCAGCGGACTTGCCTGATGCGTTTGTGGGGAAAATCAAAGACTTAGATTATAAAACTCTAAGATATCCTGGCCACTATGAGTGGGTGCAGAAAGCATTAAGCACGATACCTAATGGGACTGATAGAATAAAGTCGCTAGAAAAAATCATGCTTACCAATATACCAAGTGTAGAAGATGATATCGTTATAGTATATGCATCAGTAGAAGGTCTGGATGAGCAGGATAGATTGAGAAGGAAAGAGCGAGCTTATAAAATTTTTCCTACAAAGGTCGGTAATAAAATGCTCAGAGCGATTCAGACGACTACAGCAGCGCCACTATGCGAAGTTGCCTACATGCTACTGACTAATAAGTGGTCAGGACCAATCCTTCAGAGCCAACTAGACACAGATAAATTTCTGGATGGCCCGTTCGTCTCATCTATATATGGTAGATACTCTGATGACAGTGGAAATATCCCATCAAGCTAGTACAACTTAAGTAAAAACATTATATATTTTTTCAAAATAGTTTTGTGATTAAAAAAATAAAAATTATCTTTGCAGCCTAATTGAAAGATTAGTTTCAGGGTTAGCGTAAGTTAATTATATAACTAACTGAATGTTAGAAAGATAGGAAGATTAGAACGTCTTTTGGCCCCGTAGCTCAACTGGATAGAGTACCTGACTACGAATCAGGCGGTTGAAGGTTCGAATCCTTCCGGAGTCACGAATTAAATTTTTTTTTAGTTTTCGAGCCCAATTTAATTTTTAAAAAAAGGGTATCGGTCACAAACCAATAAAATAGCAGTAAAATGTCTAGAGTTTGCCAATTAACAGGAAAAAGACCAATGAAAGGTCACAAAGTTTCTCACTCAAACGTGAAAACAAAAAGAAGATTTTTACCAAATCTTTTTACTAAAAAATTCTTTATGCCAGAAACTGGTGATTGGATTACTTTAAAGGTTTGCTCACAAGCATTGAGAAATATAGATAAGAAAGGTCTTCATGCTTATCTTACAGAACTAAAATATGCTGGAGTTAAAGTTTCAGATAAAATCTAATCATCCTATTTAAATAGAAATTGATAAATATAAGCAATAATGGCAAAGAAATCAAAAGGCAATAGAATCCAGATTATACTAGAATGTACTGAGCACAAAACCTCAGGTATGCCAGGTATGTCAAGATACGTTTCTGAGAAAAACAGAAAGAATACTCCCGACAGACTGGAATTAAAAAAGTTTAATCCTGTATTAAAGAAATATACTCTTCACAAAGAAATTAAATAACAATGGCTAAAATATCAAAAAACGCAAGGGTCGCTCAGAGAGCGGCAAACGCAGGTTCAGGTAAAGACCACGTCAAAGTAATAAAGTCTATCAAAGACCCTGTTACTGGCAAGTATTCTTACAAAGAATCAATAGTTCACAAGGAGAAAGTCAAAGAATTCTTTGAAGAAAATAAATAATTAGGTCTCTGATTATTCTAAATTATTAAGGGTATTTCTTTACTAAAAGAAGTACCCTTTTCCTGTTTGACAAAATAATCGCACTTTAATTGTCATTATTAATGAGAAATGAGTAATTTAGTGCATCATATTTAATAATTTAATTCTATGAGTTTTTTTAAGAAATTTTTTACCAAAGATAAACAAGAAGACCTAAACAAAGGCCTCGAAAAAACTAAAGATAGCTTCTTTACTCAAATCACCAAGGCAGTAGCGGGAAAGTCAAAAGTAGATGTGTCTTTTCTCGACGAACTAGAAAATATCCTCATCTCATCAGACGTAGGATTAGAGACTACTGTCAAAATCATAGATAGACTAGAAGCTAAAGTAGCTGAAGATAAATATCTAAATGCAGATGAACTGAACACTATACTCAAAAATGTTATCAACGATATCTTAGATGAAAACAATACTAAAAATGTAGAGGATTTTGAAGTAGATCGGTCACAAAAGCCTTATATTATCATGGTAGTAGGTGTAAACGGTGTAGGCAAAACCACAACAATAGGTAAAATAGCACATCAGTTTCGCAAAAAAGGCCTCAATGTCGTACTCGGTGCAGCGGATACATTCAGAGCAGCAGCTGTAGATCAGCTAAAGATCTGGTCAGACCGCAGTGATACGCACTTCTACAGCAAAGGGATGAATACAGATCCAGCAGCAGTAGCATACGAAACAGCCCAATATGCCCTAAACGAAAATATGGATGTAGCCATCATCGATACAGCAGGACGTCTCCATACCAAAACTCAACTTATGGAAGAACTCACGAAAATAAAAAGATCGATAGACAAAAAACTACCAGGAGCACCACACGAAGTCATCCTTGTACTAGACGCAACTACAGGTCAGAATGCCATCGAACAAGCTAAGCACTTCACCGCTGCTACTAATGTTACAGCTATAGCGCTTACTAAACTAGATGGAAGTGCTAAAGGTGGCGTTGTACTAGGCATCTCAGATCAATTCAAAATTCCAATCAAATACATAGGTGTAGGCGAAGGAATGGATCAACTCCAGGTTTTTAACAGGAGAGCCTTTATTGACTCTTTATTTGACTAAAATCTATTCACTTTGTACGATTTACTGTACCTTTGGATATGATATTGAGGTTAATAGTAATGATTGATGTAAATGATTAATCTTTTGGTTTGGAATTAAAAGCTTTTGCAATACTGATATATAAGTTTTGGAGACTAAGTTCAGCAATGTTTTTAGTAGCCATGAGTACTATTAGTATCTCAGCACAAGTTCCTTCTAACTTCAATACTGGAGGTAATCAATCTAATAATCAAAACAATAACCAAAGGCAGTCAACTCCAGAAGCAGAAGAAGGTCCAGATTCTACTATTTATAAGTTTTTTTATATCAACGATATCACTCAAAAGTATCAGTACGATGATACTTTAGCTGATAGAAGATTTCTACACATAGACCCACTTATGACTGATGGAAATGAGTATATAAACCTTGGCAACAGAGGTAGCGCTAGTTATCCACTTATCTATAGACACGAATCCAATACTGGGTTTCATCTAGGATATGATCAATATCAGCCTTACCAGATCACGCCAGAAAATATGAAATTTTATGAGCAAAATAGACCACTTAGTCATGTAATGTTTTCACAACAAGGATCTCAACAAAATATAAATACCAATATTAAGTTCTCTAGAAATTTTAGCAATGGTCTGAGCGTTTCTCTAGATTATAATCGGATAGGCCATCTTGGTTTCTATAGAAATCAAAAAGTATCTATGACTAATTTTGGTATAGGACTGAGGTACAAAAGTGAAAATGAGCGTTTTAACTCCTTTATCATCTACACTAGAAATGCCAATACAGAGGCACTCAATGGTGGTGTACAGGATATTAATTTTGTAGAGCAGTTTACAGATAATGCTTCCATCAATCTCTTCGAAGCCAGCATGCGCCAACAAGATCAGTCATTCAGCTGGATTAATCAAATGAATTTAAATAAATCTAAGAATTCAAAATGGAACCTTAGTGTAAAAAATAACTTGTCCTATAGACCTAGCTATTACAAAATGGCAGACAAGACACTCGATAATTCCAGAGATTCAGCATTTTACAAAGACTTATTGATAGATCCTAGAGGTATCAGACGTTACACAACCGTTAATCAATTGCACAATACTTTTTCGATCATCGGCGGTAAGCAAAATGGAATAGAAGCAGAAATAGGACTTGCTTTGGATAATTATAGTATAGCTGAAAATGACCAAAAGAGCAATAGAACAGATGCAACACTACTGTTCAGAGGTGAGATTCCCATTCTCAAAGCTTTGATTATCAATACAGAAGGACGACTTGGTTTATTAGCAAATATAGGTAACTTCTATGCTAAAGGAGACCTAGCACTAGGCTTGGCAAAATGGGCAAACTTATCAGGTGGACTGACAGTGTTCAGAGGAGAACAAAACAGAAATACAAACAGACTGTACCTAAACGAAGAGCAAATCATCGATAATACATTTGATAAGTCATTTGGTTCTATCCTTGGCGCAAAACTCAATATACCAAAACTTAATCTGACCTTCAGTGTCAATCAATCATTGATCAACAATATAGTTTATTGGGATCTAAATGGCCTTCCAGCATTAAAATCTGCACTCTATAGTCACACTTACATCGGCGTGAGCAATCAGTTAAAGTTAGGTCCGATTCATTTAGATCAGGCCTATCATATCCAAGTGCAAAGTGATGCAGTATTACCATTGCCAAAAAGTTACTCCACTCATCAACTCTATTTCACTTCGATACTTTTCAGAAAAGTGATGAAGCTCAGTAGTGGATTAGATTTCAGATTTATCTATGATTATAAAGGTCCAGGTTATCAACCAGTTTTTGGAACTTTTCACCTTACAGACACTACACTACCCTTCTACCCTGCCGCCAATTTTTTCATTATGGCCAAAGTATCACAGTTTAGAATCAACCTGAGTATAGAGAATGTATCAAAGTACTTCGTCACAGAGAGAAACTTTGATGTCACCAACAATCCACAGTTTGACAATAAATTTAGGATTACGATTTCGTGGTTACTTAAGGATTAAGAGCAATCATATTGAGTTGATATTTTGTAAACATAACATAGTAAAATTCCAGCAGAAAGAAATCATGGAAGTCCAAAAACTTCAAATAGAAATGATTAACGATATACTCAAAAAATTAAGTGCATAAAAAAAGCCCTTAAAATCTACAATGAATTTAAGGGCTTTTCTTTATATCAATGATATTCTATTCTCTAGGTACCATGTTGAATTCTACTCTTCTGTTAAGTGTTCGACCTTTCTCATTATCGTTGGTAGATATGGGTCTTGATTCCCCATATCCAGCGTAAGAGAGCCTAGATGAATCTATTTTTTGCTTAATGATATAGTCATAACAAGCCTTGGCTCTTTTGTCTGACAGTGATTGATTGATCACAGAGTTGCCAGTATTGTCAGTATGACCGCTTATCGCCATATTGAAATCCGGATACTTACGTAGTATATCTGCAATCTGATTTAGTACTATATTAGATTCAGGCTTCAACACTGCGCTTCCAGTTTGGAATTGTACTGCCTGCATTGCTACCTCGAGTGTCTTTTTGTCTTCAATTTTTAGCTCTGGACAACCTTCATTAGCGACTGTTCCAGCCAGATTTGGACATTTGTCTCTACTGTCATCTATGCCATCACCATCTGTGTCAGGACATCCACCATATATCGCTAAACCTGGCTTAGTAGGACATTTATCAGTTTTATCAGGTATGCCGTCACCATCAGTGTCCGGGCAACCATCATTAGCTGCAGTTCCCTTTTGGTCTGGGCATAGATCTTTAGTGTCAGGAACACCATCACCATCCGTATCTTTTTCTTTGACTATGACTTCAGGACAACCCCTATTGATCTCTGTACCCGCTACTGTAGGGCAGTCATCTTTTGCATCAGGAATGCCGTCACCGTCAGTATCTGGACATCCATCAAATTTTGCTAAACCTTTCACATCTGGACATTTATCTAGGTAATTAGCTACCATATCCCCATCACTATCCGGGCAACCGTTCAACTCCTTAGCGCCAAACTCTGTAGGACAAAGATCCATTTCGTCGGGTGTACCGTCCATATCTGTGTCTAGCTTTTCAGCTATTTTCTCTTCCATATCTTTAGGTGAGACACCAAAGTAGTAATTAAATCCGACACCATGTTGTAGATTGTCTCGTCCGTCCTTTAGTGATTTTCTATACTCAGATTGCCATACTATAGCTGCTCGTGGCGCTATACGTATATTAAATCCAAATCCGACCGGAAACTGTACATTGGTCTCACCTTCTGTCTCCATCACGCCACCAGCACCTGCTAATAAATAAGGTATAAATTTGCGTCCGTCAGCATAAAAGTGATACTGAAGTTGAACATCACCACTAAAGATACGTTTTCTGAGATCATTGATATCCTCTCTATGTGTATCTACCACACCATATCTCAATGGAATACTTAACCCAAACTTATCTGTAAACCTGCGAGTATAACCTAGTTCATATCCTTGTCGATAATTACCAAAATTGGAAATATTGCCGCCATTTTGGGACTGATAGTCCAAAAACATCTTTCTAAATGTCACACCTGACTTTCCCGCCAGACTCTGAGCATGCACATCCACTTGCATGATTACACAAAACAAAATGAAAACTCTTACTAAATTTTTCATACTTTTTACTTTAATCCTAAATTGATTTCTAATAATTAACTATACAATCGCTTTTCTAGACTTGCTTAAATGATGCCTTCACTATCAAATATACAGAAGAATACTTTATCGACTTACAAAATAAATCACAAATTTATATAATATTTTATAAACTGTACTATAATACTATTAAATATTATAAAAAAACATCATATATCATTAAAACTAATGATATATGATTAAAATGTAATACTAATTAAGTGGGATTATGTGCAATGTTAGCGGTCAAAGGTAAACATTTTTTTATTAATATAAAGAAAAAATATATGTTTCATCAAAAAAATAAACCAAAATGATAAAGCTTTACTCCCATTAAGCAACAAAAACAAGAGCTTTTTTAAAAAAGACAAGTTTAAAGATATATAATATATAACACCCCAAAAATAGAAATAGAATAGATAAATAAATAAATAAATTTAAAAAAAAAATAAAAACACAAACGTTTTCAATAAAACAAGTATAATCCAATATTAATTTAATATTAAATCTCATTTTTTAATAATTATGTGGTTATGGATTTGTACTTTTGTGGCTTAAACCAACCACTAATACAATGGCACTTAATAACATTTTAAGGTTATTCTTACCCAAGGATAAAATATTTTATGAAGTTTTCGAAAATATCGTAGCCAATCTCACTGATATGATTGCTAAGCTGAGGTCAGCGTTTGACGAAAAAGATATTGCAAAAAGGATAGAATTACTCAAGCAAGCTGAAGATGGCGAACATAAAAACGATGAATATACACACCAAGTTTTTGTGGAATTAAGTAAGAACTTCATTACCCCTTTTGACAGAGAGGACATACATTACTTAGCTACCGCACTTGATGATATTGCTGATTATATGTATGCTGCTGCTAAAAAAATGGTAAACTATAATGTCGTTGAACCTGACAAGTACATGCTAGAGCTGTTAGAAATCAATGAAAAATCTATACATGCTGTGGCTCAAGCTGTAAATATGCTTAGAAGTATGAAAAACATCAGTTTGATAAAACAAAGTTGTGTGCTCATCAATAGTCTTGAGAATGAAGCAGATGAAGTTCTAGATAGTGCTATATCTAACCTTTTTCAAGGGAACTCTGATGCCATCACCATCATAAAACTTAAAGATATATACCAAGATTTAGAAATAGTATCAGACAAATGTGAAGATGCTTCTAACGTAATAGAGTCTATCATAATCAAGTATGCATAATAGAATTAGGAGACAAATTGCCTCAATTCTATAATTCCAATCCTTAGATCAATTTATTATGACGTTACTTATTATAATTATTGCATTAGCACTAATTTTTGATTACATCAATGGTTTTCATGATGCTGCTAACTCAATAGCGACTATTGTCTCTACCAAAGTTTTGACACCTGTTCAAGCAGTTATTTGGGCAGCAATGTTTAATTTTGTAGCTTTTTTTATATTTAAAGACCATGGCGTGGCTAACACGATAGCAAAAACTGTCCAAGAAGGAACTAACGAAGCTGGTATACCTTATATAACTTTGACGGTGATATTAGCTGGTCTTATCGCAGCTATTATTTGGAACCTCATCACATGGTATTTCGGGATTCCTTCATCTTCATCACATACATTGATCGGAGGATTTGCGGGAGCTGCGATTGCACACACGGGTTTTGAGTCTATAGACATGGGTAAGATTGCAAAGATAGTAAGTTTTATATTTTTGGCTCCGGCCCTAGGTATGTTGATAGCTTTCATCATCTCTATATGGTTTCTCAACTCCTTTAAGAAGTCCTTTACACCCAAGTTTATCTCTGTCACCATCATACTCGGAATCATTGCTTTTCTAATGTTTGCATTGCATACTGACCCGAAAGAGATCAATATGGTGTATAAAAATTATTTCCTAAATGTTCTCTTCGATTCGCATAACTTTAAGCTAGTATTGCTAGGTTCTATCATACTCGTAATGGCTATATTTTCGCTATTTCTAAATTCGCTCAACTTCACACAATCTGAGCATTGGTTCAAGCGAATGCAACTAGTATCGTCCGCAGCATTTAGTATAGGACATGGTGGTAACGATGCACAAAAAGTTATGGGTATCATCATGGCAGCTATGGTAGCTTATGATTCTTCTGCATATTCATTAGAAAATATGGTTTGGTGGGTTCCAATCTCATGCTACGCTGCCATAGCCATAGGCACACTAAGTGGAGGCTGGAAGATTATCAAAACCATGGGTACTAAAATCACCAAAGTCACTCCATTTGAAGGTGTGGCAGCGGAAACGGCAGGCGCAATCACGCTATTCTTGACAGAATATCTCAAAATACCTGTATCAACCACTCATACCATCACAGGATCAATCATCGGTGTCGGCGCCACCAAAAGGTTGTCAGCAGTAAGGTGGGGAGTAACTATCAACCTTCTCTATGCATGGATACTCACCATTCCCGTAAGTGCCGTAGGTGCTGGTTTACTTTACATGATGTTTGCAAGTTTTGGATTAGAGTAAGTTTGACATTCAAAATATGGATCATTAGCATCATTTCACATGCCTTACTAAGTATCGCAATCTTAAACCATTGATATATCCCATATAAATTTGGTACAATAATATTTTGACTGTTGTCAAAATTCAAAAAATAGAGTAAATATAGTTACTACAAGCACATTCTTTGCTATCACAAAAAAGCCCTAATGCCATTTGGATTTATAAAATAGTTTAAAATAAAGGAATTTATGTTTTAATCACCCGATTAAAAAACACTTGCATAATTTACGCTATAGAAATATTTTGTAAACAAAAATCTATAAAAAAGAGGGAGTTATTGGACTATTTTTTTTTACAATATTATTGTTACTTCCCAAAATGCTCTTTATACAATTGGAAACTTTCCATCAGTATATTGATAGCAGTCTGTCTGTCAAAAAACTCTTCTACGACAACCGTTTTCTTTTCTAGTTTTTTATAATCTTCAAAGAAGTTTCTAAGCTCTGAAATAAAATGCTGAGGTAATTCAGATATGTCATTGATATGGCTCACACTAGGATCACCTGCTGCTACAGCAATGATCTTATCGTCTGCCTCACCATTATCCAACATACGCATCACACCTATAACCTTAGCTGGTACTATACAAAGTGGCACGACATCTATCTGTGTCAAAATCAAAATATCCAATGGATCTTTGTCGTCACAATAGGTCTGCGGTATAAATCCATAATTAGCAGGGTAATAAACAGATGAGTATAGTACTCTATCCAATATCAGCAAACCGCTGTCTTTATCCAACTCATACTTAGCGCGTGTACCCTTAGGTATTTCTATGATTCCATTTACAAAATCTGGTAATAAATCTCCTGGTGAGACGTTGTGCCAAGGGCTAAAATTGTTGTTTTTTATCATTTTATCAACTATTATTGCTATCTAAATTTAAAAGTTATATCAATCAATGTCTATCCAAAATAAAATTTAAAATAACTCATCTGTAAAAGAGCATAAAAGTAAATAAAATAGATTGACTACCCCCTCAATTACTCTTAAAACATCAACCATTCACAAAACGCTAATAGTGAAGTTTAATAAAAGTGCTTTTATCACTCCGCAAAAGAGAGCCGTGCTTTTGATTTAAAGACAACAATAACTATCTTTGTTATGTTTTCTAAAGCAGTACTATAACCGATATTATTAGTTTTCATTAACTCTGAATGACCACACAAGAATTTAAGGAACAGTCTGAAAATATACCTCACGAACCTGGAGTATATCGCTTTTATGATGACGAAGATACCATCATATACGTAGGCAAAGCTAAGAGTCTAAAAAATAGGCTCAATTCTTATTTTGGTGAAAAAAAACACCAACAGTACAAAACTAAGGTAATGACTAAGCACGCGGCGCGGCTAGAGTTTACGATCGTAGATTCAGAGCATGATGCACTGTTACTTGAAAATACATTGATAAAAAAATTTCAACCTCGCTACAATGTTGCACTCAAGGATGGAAAAACTTATGTCTATATTTGTATCAAAAACGAACCTTTTCCTCGTGTATTCTTCACCCGAAAGGTGATCAAAGATGGATCTAATTACTTCGGACCCTACACGTCCAAATATCGTGTCAATGTACTCTTAGACATCATCAAAAAACTATTTTCGCTACGTACATGCAATCTCAATTTATCGCCCAAACCTATAGAAAGTGGCAAGTATAAAGTCTGCCTAGAGTACCACATCAAAAACTGCGCTGGGCCATGTGAAGGAATTGAATCTAAGGAAGAATACGATTATAAAATAGATCAAGTCAAAAATATTCTTAAAGGTAACTTCAAGGAAGTAAAACAATACATATTAGATCAGATGAAGCATCAAGCTGAGTTGCTCAAATTTGAACAAGCACAAATCCTCAAGGACAAACTCATAGTATTTGAAGATTATCAAGCAACCTCCACAGTCGTGAGCGCATCAATGCGTGATGTGGACGTATTTGCTATCGAAAAAAACGATCAAGTTGCTTATATCAATTATCTCAAAATCATCAACGGTGCACTCGTCAATACAGATGTAGTAGAGCTTCAGATGAATCTCGATGACGAAATTGCAGATCTGTTGGCATACGCCATACCTCAGATACGTGAAAAGTTCAATAGTATAGCGCCAGAAGTAATAGTGCCCGTAGAAATCTTATTGCCTGAAACTGGAGTCATCATCACTATACCACAGCGAGGTGAAAAGAAAAAGCTTCTTGAGCTAGCAGAAAAAAACATTGGTTACTTTATTTTACAAAAGAAAAAAGAAGATATATCTTTTACCAAAAAAGTAACGCCTGCCGAGAGAATACTAACAACACTCAAAAACGATCTTCAGATGGTACTCTTGCCTATACACATCGAGTGTTTTGATAACTCAAACATCCAAGGTTCTAATCCCGTCTCTAGCTGCGTAGTATTCAAAAATGCCAAGCCCAGCAATAAGGACTATCGCCATTTCAAAGTTAAAACTGTAGTAGGACCTGATGATTTTGCATCTATGGAGGAAGTGGTTTATAGAAGATATAAGCGACTCTTAGAAGAAAACAAGTCACTGCCACAGTTGATTATCATCGATGGTGGTAAAGGTCAGCTCAGTTCCGCAGTCAAAAGCCTAGAGAAGCTAGCCATTCTGGATAAAGTAACTGTCATAGGTATAGCAAAAAAACTGGAAGAAATATTTTTTCCCAACGATTCCATACCTATATATATCAATAAAAAATCTGAATCTCTCAAGCTCATACAACAAGCCAGAAACGAAGCTCACAGATTTGCCATTACCTTTCATAGAGACTTGAGATCAAAAAATTTTCTAGGAACACAACTCACTAACATCCCAGGAATAGGCAAGATCAAATCCGAAAAACTACTCAAAACATTCGGCTCCATCAAGCGCCTACAACTCGCTACAGATGAGCTATTAATAGAAGCTGTAGGCAAATCTGATGCCACAAAAATTAGAGCTTTTCTACAAGAATTACCAGATCAAAATATAAATACAACCCATGAAAAAAAAGCATAAACCTATAGCCGGAACCATGACGTGGGGACTGTGGGGCAAGCGATTAGACACTGATGCTATGTCAGCCTTGATGCAAACATACTTAGACCTAGGTATAGAAACTTTTGATCATGCAGATATCTATGGTGACCACACTACAGAAGCTCAGTTTGGCAAAGCCTTTGTCAAATCCAATATCCAGAGAGATCAAATCAAACTCATATCTAAGTGTGGCATCAAGTCGTTACATCCTAGTGCTACCTACACAGTCAAACACTACGATTACAGCGAGGCATATATCATCCATCAATGCGAAACCTCATTAACCAATCTTAGAACCGATCACTTAGACGTTTTCCTACTGCATAGACCAAGTCCGCTGATGACTGCTGAGGTCATCGCCTCCGCCATCTCAAAGCTCCTCGCATCAGGCAAAATAAAAGAATTTGGTGTCTCTAACTTTGAAGCCCACCACTTAGAATTGCTGAGAAAATATCTCCCTGTGATGCACAATCAGATCTCTTTTTCCTTGACAGATAATGTCGCTATGACCAACGGACTGCTAGATTACATGCACATCAATGGTATCATGCCTAGTGCGTGGTCACCACTAGGTACATTCTTTAAAGCTGAAGATCAAATAAATATCCGCATCAGAGCAGCACTGCACGACCTACAAAAAAAGTATCACGTACCTTATGAAACCCTAGTTTTGGCATGGCTGTACAAGCATCCTTCGAGTATTGCACCTGTAGTAGGTACAACTGATCCTACACGCATAAAAAATCTAATGGATGCTATGACATTAGACTTAAATGACGAAGATTGGTTCGTACTGTGGGAAGCACAGCGAAGTGCAAAAGTACCGTAAAATGTGGGAATTGTCGAACTGATTGAATTGATTAAAGTGGTTGAGCTTTCGAACTGATTGAATTGATCAAACTGATCGATCACGTTTCTATGACAGGTTTTGCTGGATCCTACTGAGTGAACTTTCAAAACTTGTCAAGCTTCAACATGATTAAATTTGAAAGTAGAAATATGTTGCAATCAAAGATTGCAATGCCAATAAACTTTGCGTGAGGCCTTTCTTTTGTCAATTAGTTTACCTCTCGATAATGGAAGCTTACAACTTGTGCTTCCCGACAGGATTCAGTTGCAATACTAAAAAACGTAATCCATCTGCCATTTCCTATTTTACTGGTAATTTGAGTTACGGAAAGGCAGTAATTGCAAATTATAATATTGCTTTAGATTATCCGTGCCAGCATCAGACTTTGTTTACCAAATTTATTTGGTGATATATACCATTGGTCCAAAAGAACTAGGAAAAATTATTAATAGCTATTTTTTTATTAACGACAAAAGTAACTAGTTTTACTGACCTTTGCATTACAGAAAGACACGAATTGCAAAATTTCGCCATTATTGAAGATCGGAGAGCTGCTACCCTACTTCCTTCACTATAGCTTTCACTAAGCCTGGACCTTCATATACCAGTCCAGTATATATTTGTAGTAGATCTGCACCAGCTTTAATTTTTGCTGCAGCATCTTGCGCATTCATAATACCACCTACACCGATGATGATGGTTTCTGTTGGCAATCTTTGGCGCAAATAATCAATAATTTCGGTATTGCGTTGTGTGAGCGGCGCCCCACTCAATCCACCTGCGCCTATCTCATCTGTTGACTGTGTCAGTCCGCTTCTATCTATGGTCGTATTGGTAGCGATGAGACCCTCAATCTTTGTAGTAGCTACTATATCTATGATATCATCTAGTTGATTTTCAGTCAGATCTGGAGCTATTTTTAAAAATATGGGAGTCTGCGAAGTATATTTTGTATTCTCATTTTGTAAGGTGGTGAGCAATGCTGTCAATGGCGCTTTATCTTGTAGTTGACGCAACCCTGGCGTATTTGGCGAGCTTACATTTACTACAAAATAGTCCACCAGTCCATGTAGCGCTTTGAAGCAATAAAGATAATCATCCACCGCATTTTCATTAGGTGTATCTTTGTTTTTACCTATATTTCCACCTATGATTACATCTCCTATCTTATCTTTTTTGTCTTTTAGCCTTTGAGCTAGCGCATCTACCCCATCATTATTGAATCCCATTCTATTGATCAATGCCTGATCCTGCTTAAGCCTGAAAAGTCTCGGTTGAGGATTGCCAGATTGAGGCCTCGGTGTCACTGTACCTATCTCTACGAACCCAAATCCAAGATGTGTCATAGCATCAAAATATTTTCCATCTTTGTCAAATCCTGCAGCCAATCCCACTCGATTTTTAAAGTCCAAGCCAAGCAAGTTTATCTTTTTATTTTCGTTAGCCGAAACGCTATATATGCTCTTAAATATAGAACTCACTAAAGGAATAGCCAAAACAAATTTTAAGATACTGACCGTCAGTGAATGTGCCGTCTCAGGTGCAAACAAAAACATCATCGGTCTCAAAAAATATTTATACATAAGCTTATATATTTCAGTGGGTTACATTTATTTAATATACGATCACATAAGTACTGTCATCAAAATTTAAAAATATCTAAAGCTCCATTTCAAGGTTGACCTTTGCATTATTGAGCTCAGCAACTGCATGAAAATCTGCTAGTTTAGTGCCGATTTTTAAACCAGCGTCGTACATTTCTATTGCCTTAGCATTTTCCTCAAGCTTTTCATATAACTTGGCCAAATGATAATACATACCTACATAGTCCGGATCATTGCTCAATATCTTGAGATAATACTCCTTAGCGTGCTCTAAATCACCTAATGATTCATACTCTTTTGCAATAGCAAATAATAGAAAACTATCATAAGAATCCTCCTGCAAAAACGAAAATAATTGTTCTAGTCTTAAATTGGACATAAATTTATACTCGGAGTTTAATTTTATTGAAAAACCTTTATATATTTGCACAAAAGTAACGTAATTAATAAAACTTTAGCCACTTTCGTAAAAAAAGAAGTTAATGGGCAGTCAAAAGCCTAAAATCCAAACAAGGTTAAGATAATTTTGTTACTAAACCAGAGTAAATCACATAAAATAAAATAAAATAAATGAATATACTAGTTTGTATTAGTAAAACTCCAGATACCACATCCAAAATCTCTTTTAAAGATAACAATACTGAGTACAACTCAGATGGTGTCAATTTCATAGTAAATCCGTATGACGAATGGTATGCCCTAGTACGCGGCCTTGAGTTAGTGGAGCAGAACGGTGGTAATCTCACTGTAATCAACGTAGGTGATGCCTCTAATGACATCATCATCCGTAAGGCACTTGCTATAGGTGCAAATGATGCCGTTAGAATAGATCTAGCAAAACCTGATGGTTTCTTGACTGCTAAAAATATCGCTGATTATGCACTATCCAAAAACTTTGATTTAATATTAACAGGCAAGGAGACTATTGACTACAACGGTTCGCAAGTAGGCGCAATGTTGTCTGAGTTACTGGACCTTCCTTATGTTTCTTATGCCTCGCACTTAGCATTTACAGATGATATATTTACGATCACTAGAGAAATAGAAGGAGGCAATGAAGTAGTTGCGGTGAATGGAGCATGCGTAGTGTCGGCTGCAAAGGGACTGGCAGAACAGCGTATTCCCAACATGAAAGGAATCATGATGGCAAAAAATAAACCCTTAGTAGTAACTGCACCTACAGCAACTGACCTGAGAGTCAATACAGTATCATTTATACTTCCTGAAGGTAAAAAAGGTGTTAGATTAATAGATCCAAACGATATGGATGAGTTAGTAAGACTACTTCATGAAGAATCTAAAGTAATCTAAACCCAATAATCTTACCAAATTAAATAACAAAAATAACAAAAATTATATGTCAGTATTAGTATATATAGAAAACCCCAATAATCATCTAAAGAAAACAGGATTTGAAGCGGCTTATTATGCTCACCTTACGGCAAAATCACTAGGTACAGATGCCATAGCATTAGTAATAGGCAAATGTGAAAATGTAGATGTTCTGGGTAAATATGGAGTTAGCAAAATCATCCATTTGAATGCATCAGAAGATGTCAAGTTTGACCCGCAAACATATACAAGTATGATAACTACAGCCAGTGCCGACCACAATTGCAAAATCGTATTGTTGGCTCAAACAGCTAATGGTAAATCACTAGCGGGAAGGTTGGGAATACGACTAAATGCAGGCGTAGTTTCTGGTGCCAACTCACTACCCAATGTGTCTAACGGTTTTGAAGTGACTAAATCAGTTTACTCAGGCAAAGCTATCGTTACTTACAAAATAGAGACTGAAACCAAAGTTGTAAGTATCATGGGTAATACCATACAACCAGTAGAAGTAGGAAATTCAGTACAGCCTACCCTAGAAAACCAAACAATACCTACTACTAAGTTAAAAGTACTGAATAATAAAACAACAGAAGGAACTGTGCCGCTACCAGAGGCAGAGCTAGTCGTGAGCGCAGGAAGAGGCATGAAAGGGCCAGAAAACTGGGCAATCATAGACGATTTAGCCAGTGTACTCGGTGCGACGACTGCTTGTTCTAGACCCGTAGCTGATTCAGACTGGAGACCTCACCATGAGCACGTAGGACAGACAGGTGTAGCTATCAGACCCAATCTGTATATTGCCATAGGCATATCAGGAGCAATCCAGCATCTAGCAGGCGTCAATAATAGTAAAGTGATCGTAGTGATTAATAAAGATCCCGAAGCACCCTTCTTCAAAGCAGCAGATTATGGTGTTGTTGGCGATCTCTTCGAAGTAGTACCAAGACTTACTGAAGCTCTAAAAAAGTACAAACACGCATAAAAGACCAAGTACTTTTACAAATATTATAAAGCCAAATGGATTTAATGTAATTCATTTGGCTTTTTTGTTTTAGTAACAGCCCAAAAATAACGAGACAAGATTCTAAAAATAACTTTGTAGCTATAAGAATGCAAAACAAAGAATCAGAAAATCTAAAGTGATAGATCTCAATATTGATATTCGTGACCTGCGATAATGTATTTCAGTCGTGCTTCAAAAAGTTTATAAAGTGACAGTAACTGAAAAAAATCAACATTTCCTACAGCAGAAACCAAAAGATGGTCGCCGAAAGGCAATAGTCAAAAATTTATTAAATTCGAAATATAAAGCCTAGTATCAGTCATATATTAGACTTTTCTAATTTAACAAGATACAAATGTCCCAACAATTTTAATTAAATTATTTTATTACTTGGGCTACTGTGGCAAACTGTATATATTTTATATCAGAAAATATCCCCAACATTAAGATATTAAAAAGAATAGGCTTAATAGATTTACTGGGGTTGATTCCTTTATGAACCAGAACATTATAGCCAGCATTTTCATACATTTTGACAATGCTTTTAGTAGTAAAAAACCTAACATGAGTAATATCTAGAATTCCGTTGCCCTGATAGTCCCACTGCTTTTTAAATAATAATGCAAAAAATGTCCTAAAATATCTTATATTTGGAATTGAACTGATGACTTTCGCATCCTGTTTCATTTTACTTTTCAGCTTCCTTAGAATTGTGTAAGGATCATAAAGATGTTCTATTACATCATTACAAATCACAGTATCAAAGTAATTGTCAGGTAATTGATCTATCAAAACATGTATGTCTCCAATTAAAACTTTATCAAGTAAAGATGCAGCGCTATTTCCTTGTTCTTCTTCATACTCTATTCCCCACACTTCACAGTTGTATAATTTTTTAAGATGTGCAGCATAACCGCCTTTACCGCATCCAATCTCGAGGACTACGCCTACTTGCGTTGGTAGAAAAGCAATCATTTCTTCTCTTATATTTGAAAAATAGCCAATGGGCTTGTCTATTAGGGAAAAACTCATATTTTAGTAAATTAAAAAATAATCAATTTTTACTGCAAATTTAATAATTATTTTATAATTAGCAAGAATTAAACTGCTTTCGCCATAGCAGATACAATATAGTTCATTCATCGCTTCAGCTAGCTCAAATTAAAATCAAGGGTATGTATAATAGTATTACCCTAAATTAAACACATTATGATATTTCTGCTGCCAAAATATTTCATATACGGACGCTCCATTCATATTACTGGCGCACTATTAGTAGGAAACCGCTATTCTAATATTAGGTACATAAAAAAGGAAAGGGTCATTAGCGATTAACTAATGACCCTTATAAAAAAAGGCGGCGACCTACTCTCCCACTTTCGCAGTACCATCGGCGCTAAGGGGCTTAACTTCTCTGTTCGGAATGGGAAGAGGTGGAACACCCTTGCTATAA
>Ga0335395_10000449_pt1 | contig 25900 bp, 19 predicted proteins | sample MAT02_FD_205744 | JGI IMG/M metagenome (GOLD analysis project Ga0335395, IMG submission 205744) | Freshwater microbial communities from Lake Fryxell liftoff mats and glacier meltwater in Antarctica - MAT-02 (spades assembly) (version 2) ...
TGTCGAGGATGCCAACTTCGTGACCTTTTTGAGAAAGGTAGAGTGCGGTTGCCCAACCGCAATAGCCATCGCCACCAATAACCAGGACTTTCATAAATCAACGGTGAATCTTGCTTGCCAATACTGGGTTAATGTATCAGGTAATGGTGCATTCTGAACCTTTAATCTGCAAGCGATCGCCCAAAAGAGACTCTGTTTTTCGGCATTAAACCTGAATTTCGTCGGCGAAACTGGCGCGCCTGGTGAATTCAAAGGGGCCTGCGAGGGCTCCCCAGACGTGAGCGTCGGTTTCTGGGTCGCGCCCGCGATCGTGACTGATAAACTTGTCTTGGTCGATCTCGAATTCGCTGTCTAGATAGGTGTTTTTGCCGTTTCTGACCACGGCGCAGCCTTTTCCTGGTTCGACAACCCCCTTGAAGCTGCTGCCCGTCCAGTGCGTGAGAAAGGTGCATCCGGGGAGCAGTTTCAGTTGTGCTGTTTTGATTTCTTGCAGCCGTTGGGGTTCGCGGGATGCGCCGTAGAATTGTGCTTCATTTTCTATGGCATAATTTTCGATGTCTATTCGATCGTCCGCCGGGACTAATTTTAACACTCGCACTCGGTACGGAGAGTTGATCTCGATGTCGTAGGCTTGTTCTAGATAAAGACTTACTCCGTCCAATATCTCCACGGGTAACGGTCTCATGCAGACGCGGATGTGGGCGAAAAAAGGCGGATTTTCAAAGGCTTGGGCTTGATTGCTGAAGTCGGCGGCCATCCAGCGGGCGAGGGTGACTATATCGGTGGAATGAGACATATCGATTTTAGATTTTGGATTTTAGATTTTGGATTGGGGGGAGTAGAAGTTATTTTAGATTAAAGCGAGAGCGATCGATTGAGGATTTTCGATTTATATCTGCTACTTATTGAAAAAATCCGAACTCTAGGCTTTCTGTTTTTTTCAGGAAGGCTTAATTATCAGTAAATCAATGAAACTACAATATTGATATCCCTGCGTAACTTCCTGTCCAGTATGCTTGCGATACGGGAATCTCAACTGTTACAATTATAACTGTTCTGTTCGGTAAATTGACTAATTTAACAAAGCTTAGTAGGTAAACTGTTTCTCAATCTCCCAATTCAGATATCATTAATAGCTGTTGTTTGGCAGTAAAATATCAATTGTATCTCTAGCGATTATCAAACAAGTGAAGTAGTGTTCTGCGATTGATTAGCGATCACCAAAAATCCCATCCTACCTTATTTAAAACAGAAGTAATATCGACTAGATGTTTGGAGTAATTTATACATGAATATTGACTTATTATTGCTTGTTTCATGATTATTGATTGCGTTGGGAGCAGGGTTTATGCTCTTGTCAATCATCAAAACTAAAAAAATCTTAGATTTACTAAAAGAACAAAGTGGCTACCTAGCTTGGAAGATATTGCGGTTTTTGATGGTGTTTTTTTTACTTGGATATTGCCTCGCTTTGTTCTTAGTTATTAATCAACAGTGGCAATTCCTTCCTATTTTGATTGGCTTAGTATTTTGCCTGGGTTCACTATTTGTTCTGCTTAGCGTTAATATCTATCATTACACGTTCCATCAATTATTAGCAACACGAGTTACTCAAGAGGTTTACCGTCGCGCTCAAATCGCAACAGAGACTACTTTAGTTGAGCTAAAAAAAACCCAAGCAAAGCTGATTCATAGCGAGAAAATGTCCAGTCTCGGACAAATAATCGCAGGTATTGCCCACGAAATTAACAATCCCGTTGGTTTTATTCACGGCAATCTTAGATATATCGAGCAATATACTCAAGTAATACTGCACTTGATACAGCTTTATCATAAATACTTGCCACACCCTCCTACTGAAATTAAAACTGAACTAGAGGCGGTGGATTTTGATTTTATGAAAAAAGATATTACTAAAATATTACAGTCTATGAATGTCGGTACTACCCGAATCAAAGATATTGTATTATCGTTACGTAACTTTTCTCGTTTAGATCAAGCTGAGTTTAAAAAAGTCGATATTCACGAAGGACTTGATAGCAGTCTGCTAATTTTAAGTCATCGCTTGAATGCTACTTCTACCCGCCCGCAAATTTCGGTCATCAAGGAGTATGAAGCGCTGCCAAAAATTGAGTGCTGTGCGGGACAATTGAACCAAGCATTTATGAATATTATCGCTAACGCTATTGATGCAATTGATGAAAGAAGCGATGGAGAAAATACTAATCAACTTGAAATAAATGTAGGTCAGATTACTATTCGGACATCTGTAGTCGATGAATTTATTAAAATTGCGATCGCCGATAATGGATGCGGCCTACCACAATCGATTCAAGGGAAAATATTCAATCCATTTTTCACCACCAAGCAGATCGGTCAAGGTACAGGAATGGGACTATCTATTAGCTATCACATTATTTGCGAAAAACATCACGGCCAGCTAAGTTGTTCCTCAATTCCCGGAAAACTAACGGAGTTTACAGTTCTGATTCCACTTATAATGTGAGGGTTGGTCTGCCGTTATACTCGCAGGGTTAGCTTCCTGAGAATGCGAAGCCACAAAACATTGAACGCAGCGAATTTTTGGGGTGGGGAATGTGAGCAAGGAAAATTTAATAACTTATATCGTGTCCGGTCGATTGCTCGTAATATCATGTCCGGTCGATTACCATAACAAAAACGGTTTGTAGTTCCCAATGCAAGTGTTCCACCGGAGAGCGGACACTGACTGACGCACTACGCACTAATCTTACTGCGGTTAATCGATCGGAGACGATATAATATGGTAAGGGCTCTTTTCACCAACAATAGCCAAAAATTGACAATCTCAAAAACCCTTTCTATGGCCTATGTATTATGGTCAATCGACGGCACTTGATATTAAACATCTGCCACACTTCTCTTTTTCCAGAAGTGGTGAGGTAAAGAGAGGCAGAGCCTCTGGATCTGCATTACCAGGCAGAGCGAAAGTAACGAGCAACGAGCAATCATAAACAATTGTTTTTTCAAAGCCTGAGATGCTCCTAGTTCAAAGACTATCACTCAAGATTTCTTCAAAGGCAAAATTAGGAGCTGCCAGCACAAAGAGAGTTGTGGGCAATCCTTTCGCCATGTTCTGCAAATTTTCATAGTATTGAATGTAATCTTGGGTGTCTCCAGGGACAGCCATTCCTAAGAAAATTAGGTCTGCTTTTTCCGAAGAATCGTGGAGAATCTGATGAAAGGATCTTCCGTCGGCTACTAACACTTGTGGCTGCGCTTCGATGCGTAAATCTGCGATCGCGCGGGCGAGATTGCTTTGGGCACTGCGAGCAGCATTCTGGTCTTTCACCACTAATTTTAGATTAATGGTAGCTTCTCGCCAATCGATTTCTGTGCGTAATAAATAGGCCAACAATAGCATCAAACTACCATTAGCTTTCAGTCCACCCCACCAGACATCAATGCGGCGGCGTGCCCCAAACCCTCGATCGCGATTTTCTCGCAAAATAACGATGCTGCGGCCGCAGGCGTGAATCGCAGCGATGCTCTCACAGTATCCCGATCGCCGTTCTGGACTTTCGTTATCCCCCAGAAGAATTGTATTGGGAACCAAAGACCCCAACCCGTAGGCTTCGATCAATCGCTGGGCACCTACAAAAGGATCGCTTGCCATGAAAACGCGCACGAGGGCTTGAACGTTTCTCCGTTCGAGATAATCCCGGATAGTGGCTTGTAACTGGGTTTGTTGGGCTAAATTCCGAGAGCCGATCGGCAGAATGGTGGCAACTGTAATCAGTCCTCGGTTGTGGGTAAACGCATCAGCCAGTTCGATCGACGACCAGTGTTTGGTTGGCGCACCAGATAGTACCAAAATATGGGGTCGCCAGTTTTTAGTGTCTTCATCTGTACCCAATTTAAACAAGCAAAAGCGCAAAATAGCCAGCCAAAGGCCCCGTCGCACGTCTCCCCAGGCAGAGATCAATTCTCGTTGTTGCAGCCAGAAATAGATCGCCAGGACAATAATTCCAGCGATGACGGTGGCCACAGCATCAATTAAAAACATGACCGCCAAACAACCCAAAGCCCCCAAAAAAGATAGAGACCAATGGACGCGAAAGGTGGGGCGAAACGAGGGACTTTGCAAAAATGCTTCTATCCCGGCGGAGACGTTGAGAACTAAATAGGTGGTGAGGAAAAACATTGTCAGCACGGGGGCGATCAGGTTTAACTCGCCGATACAAACCGTCGCGGTTGCAATTCCCAGAGTTACTGCTGTCCCGATGCGCGGCTCATCACCCGCGCCGCTTCCTTGGCCGAGAAAGCTCAACCACCGAGGAAAAATCCCATCCCTAGCTAAGGCTTGTAAAACGCGGGGTGCGCCGAGAAGACTACCTAGGGCGCTGCTCAAGGTTGCTCCCCACACGCCTAACAAAATTGCTGGGCCCCACAGAGACATTTGTTTCATAATCAGGGGATTGTCGAGCAAACTCTGGGTATCTGCCCGCATAGCCAGAAGCAATGGTAATCCCATGTAGATCAAATATCCGGTGCCTACGGCTGCTAGCGTGCCCACGGGAATCGATCGACTGGGATCTCGCAAATCTCCCGACATACTCACCCCAGCCATAATCCCTGTCACGGCAGGAAAAAATACCGCAAATACTGCCCAAAAGGGTTCCCCGGAAGCTGGAGTCTCAAACATCTGTGGGTTGGGGACATCTAAGGGGTTGCCCAATAGGAGGGAGATCAAGGAAAGGACGATCGCTGCCATAATTACGTACTGAGCGCGAATGGCGATTTCTGCGGAAGTCAAGGCCAATACTGCGACCAATACCGTTGTAATCAACGCTACGTACAACTGATTGAGTTGCGGGAAGGTTGCTACAACACTTTCAGCAAACCCGAGGGTGTAGAGGGCTACCGAGAGGGCTTGGGCTAGATAAAGGGGAATGCCTACAGCACCGCCAATTTCTAACCCTAGGGAACGACCGATCATATAGTAAGCTCCGCCGACTCGAACGACGCGATCGGTGGCGATCGCGCCGATCGAAAGGGAGGTTAAAAAGGTAATGCTGGTGGAGAGGGTGACGATAATCAACGTTCCCACCAAGCCCACATTCCCGACAACCCAACCAAAGCGCAGATACATGATTACGCCCAGGATCGTCAAAACTGACGGCGTATAGACACCCCCGAATGTTCCTAACCCAGATGATTTTTTCGTCATTGTTTTTAGTTATTCAGGTATCAGAAGTTTGACACTCTCAGCGCTAAAGCGACTGAGATTCTTAAGATTTTGCAACCTTAATATCCCTATTTCTAGGGTTCCCAAACTCACCACGTTTGCTCAAAGAGCGTGGTGATATCTTTTGGGCGTTTAGATGACTAGCACCAAGTTTCGCGTCCTGGCCCACGTACTATTTTTAAAGCTCGATCTTTGATGGTTTTAGCAGCACCAATATCGGCGTGTTCGTGATAGCCACATTCCGAACAGATAAATTTTTCACCATTTCGATTGGACTTTTCAGTATGACCGCAATTTCTACATTCTTGACTAGAGTGTTTGGGATTAACTTTAATTACATTTTTGCCCTGCTTCACAGCTAGATACTCAACCTTCAGAACTAAATCACCCCAACTTGCATCAGAGATAGAACGATTCAAACCCTTCTTTCTGGATTGCCCATTCTTAAGAAACCTCCCAGTTCTCTCGTCAGTTTTCACTTTACATCGGCGCATCATCCCAGAAATGTTTAAATCTTCCAGGGCCATCACATCAACGTTGCGAGACACAATTTTATTAGCAGTTTTCCATTGATGCGCTTGGCGTTTATCGCCAATCTTTTGATGAAATCGCCCAACTCTGATAGCCGCTTTTTTACGTTTTTTGCTACCTTTAACTTTGCGGCTAACTCGCCTCTGTCTAATTTTCAGAGTCCGCTTAGCCTTTTTAGTAGTTGCAAATTTGGGATTCTCGATTTGATGTCCATCAGAAAGGTGAACCAGCTTAGTGATTCCTAAATCGCACCCTATTACTTTGGGATTATTACCAAGAAGTTTAGCACTGTATTCAGGTACAGATTTATCTTCTATTCTGATGGAAATATACCAACCATTCTGGCGTTTTCTAACCGTGCAAGCCTTGATGGTGAACCCGTCTGGGATGGGACGGGAATTGTAAAATCGCATCCAACCTAAAGACGGTAGGTAGATTTTATTGCCTTGTAATTTTATGCCCATCACGCAAGTGAAGGATGTAAAATTACTGCGATTCTTAACTTTGGGAAAGCCTCTACCTTCAAAAAAGTTCTTGTAAGCGGCATCTAACCTTTTAACATTCTGTTGTAAAACTGTTGAGTCTATCCCGCCGTACCAAGGTCTAGCAATCTTCAATTCTGGCAATGCTGTGATCTGAATGTCTCCCGCACTACGGCGCGGATTTCTAGTTTTACCTTCTTTGTCAAACTTCGAGTCTTTCCAAGGATTACCTGTTGCGCCACTCTTACTCACAAAGCTGGTTAGCGGACAGGCTTCACTTTGAGTTCTGATATCGCAATAATCACCCTCAATGAACTGCTGATTGTATTGGGTGATTCTGTCGTTTAGACACCAGTTGAAATGGCTTCTTAACATATCGATCCAATTTGCCATTTTCAAACATTGTGTTTGATTAGGGCGTAACTTATAGATGTAGTTTGTCAGCAATCTTACTCACCTCCTTATTTATATCTTAAGGTCTTTCGTAGTCTTCAAATATTAAGAATTAAGAAATATTCACGGCGGTTAAAACCGCCAGTGTTGCTTTCGTCTCCGAGGCTCAAGTCGCTGAGTTTTCCGCTTTCCGACTATTTTCGATAAATCCTCAAAATCTAAAAACACGATATATCAAATCTGGTTAATTGCTTATAGCTGTTCGAGTGAAAGATGAGGTATTGAGCGATCGATACCTCAATCTAAAATCTAAAATCTAAAATCTTTTTGAGAATGGCTATATTAAAATTATTGTCTAATTGTTCGATCGACCGAAGTATTGGCGGGCTCAATCTAGAGAAAAAGTTCAAGATTTTTTGCACGAATACTTCGTCCGATCGCACGTTTGACCAGAAGTTTAATGTTCTGGTTTTTACATCGAAGTTAGTAAATTAGATGAGTTTGACAGCCCGCAGACCAAACATCAGCACTGTCGCCAAGCCGACCATGCCGCCGAAAATCCCAAAATAAGCTATTGCTCCGGTAAGACTCATTGCAATTTCTCCCAAACAATCAATAAGAAGACATACACTAAGAACTATAATCTATAATCTAATATCTAAAATCAATAAATATGCACTCAGTGATAAAAGTTGACTTGGGGCCGCAATCTTACAATGTTTGCGTGCGATCGGGCGGTTTAGACGAACTCGGCAGTCGGATGGGCGAGATAAATTTGGGTAAAAAAGTGCTGCTGGTCTCGAATCAGTCGATTTTTCGGCAATACGGCGAAAGAGCAACAGCATCCCTCGAATCTGCCGGTCTGGAAGTCAGTAGCTGCATTTTACCACCGGGAGAACAGTACAAAACTTTAAATTCGATCCAGAAGATTTACGGTGCGGCTTTGGCCAATCGCTTGGAACGTTCCTCGACAATGGTGGCTTTGGGCGGCGGGGTAGTTGGGGATATGACGGGTTTTGCGGCTGCGACTTGGCTGCGGGGAATTAATGTGGTGCAGGTTCCGACTTCGCTGCTGGCGATGGTTGATGCTTCTATTGGCGGGAAAACGGGGGTAAATCATCCTTTGGGGAAAAATTTAATCGGGGCTTTTCACCAGCCGCGTTTGGTTTTGATTGACCCGGACTTGCTCAAAACTCTGCCGGCGCGGGAGTTTCGTTCGGCGATGGCGGAAGTGATTAAGTACGGGGTGATTTGGGATGCTGAACTTTTCGGGAAGTTGGAGAATTGCAAGCGTTTGGATCAAATGCGCTATGTGAAGGCGGATTTGTTGGCTGAAATTTTGAGCAGGTCTTGTCAAGCTAAGGCTGATGTGGTAAGCAAGGACGAGAAGGAATCTGGTTTGCGGGCGATTTTGAATTACGGTCACACGATCGGTCATGCTGTGGAAAGTTTGACGAATTACAAGGTAATCAATCACGGGGAAGGTGTGGCAATTGGTATGGCTGCGTCTAGCCGGTTGGCTGTGGAGTTGGGTATGTGGGATGCTGAGTGCGATCGCCGCCAGTCTGCTTTGATTGAAAAAGCGGGTTTGCCTGCCAAGTTGCCTGCTGGTGTGGATGTTGAGGAGATTTTGAATACTTTGCAACTGGATAAGAAGGTGCAGGATGGTAAGGTGCGGTTTGTGCTGCCGGTGCGTTTGGGCGAGGCTGCTGTGAGCGATCGAGTGGACGGAGATGTGATTTTACAGGTTTTGAGGGAAATGCTGTAAAATCTGGTTTTTAGAGCGTTTTACGATCGGCAAAAATGTGGGAGCATCTCAGTTTTGCATTTATAGTGCGAGCGTCCCCGAAGAGCGAGTTGTACAATACGCGAGCTCGCGACAGCTCGCACTATAAAAAAAATCCTTTTTGCAAAACTGAGATGCTCCCAAAAATGTTTCGTAGTGCGGACTCCAGGACGCAACTAAAGAGCGGACTCGCCCAACTGCACTACGAACTTTTGTAATTTAGGAACCGCTAGACTGCGAATTCATTTCTTCCAAAATTCGATCGACTCTAGTCGCCGCTTGAGTTCTGCCCTGCTTAATAAATAACTCCTTAGCTTTTTTTAGACTGGCTACTGCTTCCGCTTGCTTTTCCTTTTCTCCTTGCTGGTACAAACCGACTCCTAAATTGTTTAAAGCATCGGGATATCGATCGTTAATTTTAACTGCTTGTCTCCACTGCAAAATCGCCTCTGGCAACTGCCCTTGACTTGCCATCGCCACGCCCAAATCGTTGTAAGCTTTGGCGTGCTGCGGGTTGACTTCAACTGCTTTTTGGAATTGGACGATCGCATCGCTCATTTTACCTTGCCCGGAAAGCAGATTTCCCAGCTTATAATAAGTATCAGCTTGTTTCGGATAGCGAGCGATTATTTGTCGGTACAAAACTTCGGCATTGACCAGATTTCCTTGACCGTAGAGGTCGTTGGCAGTTCTCAAACCCACCGTGTAGCCTTTACCTACAACTTCGCACTTTTTCTCGGAATTGCCTTGCTGCTTGCAAATCCTGAGTTCGTCTCCCTTCATTTCGTAGGATATAACTTCGCGCACGGCAGGCCCCCGGCGCGGTGGCTGCGAGTTCTGCGACTGCAAGTTTTGCGAGAGTTGCAGGGCGATTGGTTCAGCTTGTACCGGTTGGGCCACTGCAATGTGGCAGATTCCTGCACCCGCCAAAATGCTTGGGGCGATCCACTTCAAAGGTTTGAACAAGCGAAACTCTCGATCGTTTTTCATTTTTGTGGAAAATGTGTTGTTGATATCCTGCGGTCAAATCGGGTACGTTAAGTCCGGCACATTAAGTCCGAGGTAATATGAGTAACTGTTAGGACTTATTAACAGTCGTGATATTTTAGCACTGTGCGGCTGATTTTGAGTTAAATTAGATTATATTTCCGATCGATTCTCAGTCAACCTTAGCAGGAAAGTAGAAATGGGGCAGTCTATTCTCACCATGCTCTTTGCGCTCATTCTCGGCTACGCTGTTAACTCAAGCGTAAAAATAGTCAGCGGCGGGGATGAAGCTTTAGTCGAACGTTTGGGTCAATACAAGCGCACCCTCAAGCCCGGATTCCACTTTATCAGTCCCTTGGTCGAAAAAGTCGTCTGCGTGGACACAAGCCGCGAACGAGTTTTAGATATTAAACCTCAGTCAGCAATCACGGGAGATAATGTGGCCCTTGAGGTCGATGCCGTTGTGTATTGGCGGGTTGTGAATTTGCAGAAAGCTTATTATGGAATCGATCAAATTGAAAATGCGATCGCCAACTTAGTTTTAACTACGTTCCGCGCCGAAATTGGTCGATTGCCCATGCAAGACATCTTGGGTTCCCGAGATGACATGAATAAAAAGTTACTCAAGAAGTTGGACGAAGCTACCGAAACTTGGGGCGTCAAAGTAATTCGCGTAGAAATTCAAAGCATTACACCTCCGAAAAGGGTGCAAGAAGCTATGGAAGAAGAGCGGGCTACCAAGAGCGAGTGGCAAGCAATGGTCAATAAGGCGATCGGTACTAAGGAGTACATGAGGCTCTTAGTTGAAGCTTTAGACTCCAATCCCAATAGCAAGCAAGTTTTGAATTACTTAGTAACCGAAAAATACTTAGACGCTCAACAAAAATTAGGCGAAAGCGACAATGCCAAAATTCTGTTTATGGATCCGAGGAGCATGAGCGAAGCTCTGGGCGAGCTGATGGGTTCTATGCCCGATGTGATTCATTCTGAGGGCGGGGAAATAAAAGTTATCGATAGTAACACTTCTCAAGATTGATTTCTGAAGATAGCGTCGGCCACCAGACAAACATCGTGCATTTCTCTGACATCGTGAACTCGCAAGATATCTGCCAAATTTGCGATCGCACCTGTACAAGCCGCCGCTGTCCCCCAAATTCTTTGTTTAGCTTCCGGCTGCTGCAAAATCTGACCGATGAAGCTTTTGCGCGATACTCCGACTAAAATCGGACAGTCCAAAACACGGAATTGTTGCAACTCTCGCAGAATTTCCAAGCTTTGACTGTAAGTCTTAGCAAAGCCAATACCAGGATCGATAATTATCTGAGATTTGTCAATTCCCGCAGCAACTGCTGCTGCAATTCGATACTCTAAAAATTCCCCAATTTCCCCTATTAAATCCCGATAGTCAGTTAATTTTTGCATCGTCTGGGGAGTTCCCCGAATGTGCATCAAAATTATCGGAACTTTCAACTGAGCAACGGTTGACAGCATTTCCGAGTCAAAAGTTGCTCCCGAAATATCGTTGACAATATCAGCTCCCGCCTCAACCGCAGCTTTAGCAACCTGCGCTCTGGTAGTATCGACAGAAATCGGAACTGAGCCAAATATCTCGGCTTTTTGCCTCAGTATTTGTACCAGAGGTATAACGCGGTCGATCTCTTGTTCTAAGGATATTTCCGCTGCACCGGGCCGCGTAGATTGACCGCCAATATCAATAATATCTACCCCAGATTTTACCAGATTTTCAGCTTGCGCTAAAGCAGATTCTCTGGTATAGAAATCGCCGCCGTCGCTAAAACTGTCAGGGGTAATATTCAAAACACCCATTAAATAAGTGCGTTTTCCCCACTCGAAAGCTTTATTTCTAATAATAATTTTGGCTGAGTTACGTGTCATGGCGAGTGAGATTTTAGATTCGAGATTTTAGGTTTGATATCCTGTTCGGTAGATTAGCCACAGTAAGTAATCTCGAAATGCACAAGTTTGAGGAGTGCATTCTCTCGCCCCTACTATGTGATTCCAACCTTTGGCCAAATCTGCATCAGCCCTACCAGTTAACGGATAGCAAGAGACAACAGTAGTTCTGTCATAAATGCTTGCTAAATCTACAATAATTCCAGCCGTTGACATCAAGGGAATTGAAAGAAGCTGACAGCCCAAAAGGTGGTTAGTTGCCCCATCATCAACTGGTACTGGAAGATTTTGGGGTAACTCGTACAGATTGTCATTTCTCAACATCAAAACGCCTCGTACAACCACCAATTAGCAATTACCAATTAGCAAATACTAATTATTTATAATTGACAATTCGAGCAAAGCTCGCAGCTTCCAAACTCGCACCGCCTACCAAAACCCCGTCAATCTCAGGCATCGCCATAACTTCATCAATATTCTCAGCTTTGACAGAGCCGCCGTACTGAATCGGCACGTCAGGATTAGTCAATTTAGAGCGAATCAAACCAATAACTCGGTTAGCTTCTTTCGTTTCGCAAGTATCGCCAGTGCCGATCGCCCAAATCGGTTCGTAAGCTATTATTAATTTATCTTGGTCAACACCAACCAAATCCTCAGCCAACTGAGAGAAAATATGAGCTTCTGTTTCCCCTAAATCCCGCTGCTGCTTCGTCTCTCCCACGCACAGAATCGGAATTAAACCGTATTTCTGAGCAGCTTTCAGCCGCAAATTCACCGTTTCGTCAGTTTCCCCAAAATATTGACGGCGCTCACTGTGGCCGACGATGACGTAGCGAACCCCAATTTCTGCCAACATTAGCCCGGAAATTTCGCCAGTAAAAGCTCCCGACTCTTGCCAGTGAACGTTCTGAGCACCGAGTCTGATCCGGCTACCGTGAAGGTTTTTCGAGAGGGCGCTTAAATCGGTGAAAGGAACGCAAAGCACGACTTCCCGTTCCTCTGGGGTTTCCGTCAAGCAGGACATGAATCCTTGAAGAAACTCTAGGGATTCTGCCCTAGTTTTGTACATTTTCCAGTTGCCAGCTATAACGATTTTACGCACTACTTTTTTAAATCCTTGTCCTTACAACGCAATATATAGTCTAAAGCTTTAGGGTACATTTCGATCCCTTATTGCCCAAACTCGATGCGAGCTTGCTCAACTAAGTCAACTGTGACTACTTCGGTTTCGGCGGTGCGGGCCAATTGCTCGATGCGGACGCGGGCTTGTCCCCGGACAAAATAGGGAATATTTTTCAGCTTTGCCTTGGCTTCGGGCGTCCATTTTAAATCGTCTGAGAATTCGGAATCTGTCATGGCGTATGGGTCGATCGATTGCAAGCGCTCAGTTTGCTATTTTGAAAACAGCCTGTATGACTGAATTTACCATGTTCAGGCGCGGGCGATCGAACTGGGCTTGACTCGGCGGTTAAAACCTAGACTCTACATAAAGAAAGCTAACCGTAGGGTGCGTCAGGGGGCCCGAATCCTTGAGTAGGCGACGAAAACATTCAGCCCCCTGACGCACCCTACAATAACTCGGGGAGGACAGCACTAATGACTGATGACTGATGACTAATGACTAATGACTGATGACTGATGACTGATGACTGATGACTGCTGACGGCTGATTAATCGGAATCTCGATCGCAAACTCAGTACCTTTGCCCAATTGGGAACTACACTTAAAAACACCGCCGTGTTTCTCTACCACAATTTGGTAACTAATTGACAGTCCCAATCCAGTACCTTTTCCCACCGGTTTAGTGGTGAAAAAAGGGTCAAATATGCGTTGTCTCATAGGTTCCGAAATTCCCGAGCCGTTGTCAGAAATCCGAATCACCGCGCTAGGAACATTGCCATTAAGTTGACCCATAGCAGTAGAGATTTTAATTTGAGGGTTCACAGATTTACCAGAAAGCAACTTTTCCGATTCCAAAGCATCGATCGCATTTCCGAGTACATTCATAAACACCTGATTCAACTGTCCAGCATAACACTCAACCAGAGGCAAATTGCCGTATTCTTTAACTAGCAGAATGTTGGCACTGTCTGGATTAGATTTCAGCCTGTGCTGCAAAATTAACAGCGTGCTGTCAATGCCCTCGTGAATATCAACCGCCTTCATTTGACTTTCGTCAAGACGAGAGAAATTCCTCAAAGACAGAACTATTTGACGGATGCGATCTGCTCCCACCTTCATAGACAATAGCAACTTCGGCAAATCTTCGAGCAGAAATTCCAAGTCAATATCTTCAGTCAACGCGGCAATTTCAGGACTAGAATCGGGATATTGCTGCTGGTAAAGTTCCAGCAAACTCAGCAAGTTCTCAGTATAATCAGTAGCGTGATTGAGATTGCCGTAAATAAAATTAACTGGATTGTTAATTTCGTGAGCAATGCCTGCCACCAGTTGCCCCAAACCCGACATTTTTTCAGTCTGAATCAATTGAGCTTGAGTTTCCTGCAAATCCTTTAAATTTTGAGCAATTTGTGCTGATTGTCGTCTCGTTTGATCCAGCAAATCGGCTTGTTGGATAGCTACGCCTAACTGATTGGCAATCTGAGCTAAAAATTTAACTTCTGAACTTTCCCAGCAGCGCGGCCCAGAATGTTGATAAGCTGCCAGCAAACCCCAAAGTTCTTGTCCTACAAAAATCGGCGCTATCGCATAAGCCTTCACCTGAAAATGCTCTAAAATACCGAGGAGACACTTTGAATAACCAGCTTGATAGATATCGTCAACGGCTAGAGTTTCATTATTGAGATACCTGCCGCCTCGGTGTTCCTGCAAATAAGTATCTTCCCAAACCTCATTGATATCTTCCCCTACCAATGTTCTCCAGCCATCTTTGACAAACTCGGCAACATATTGACCGCTCCAATCAGGATTAAAGCCATACACAGCAATTCTATCGACTTGCATAAACTGACAAACTTCTTGGGTTGCCGTCTTAAAAATCGCGTTGATATCGAGAGATTCTCGAATTTTGACCACCACTTCAAACAGTATCCGCTGTTGCTCGGCGGCCCACTGGAGATCGATCGTTTGCTGTCGCGTTTGAGCGAGCAAATCAGCTTGTTCTAATGCTACGCTCAACTGCTCTCCGACTTGCGTAGCAAACTGGATTTCTGAAGTGTTCCAATCGCGCGAACCGCTACACTGGTGGACGCACAGCAAACCCCAAAGTTCGCTGCCATTCATTAGCGGCATAATTACTTGAGCTTTAATTTGAAATTGAGCTAAAATAGCAGCGTGGCAGTCGGAAATTCCCGCAGTTTCGATATCTGGCAGCACTTGAATGCGTCCCTGACTGTATTTCTGCGCGTAGTTTTCGCCAAAACATTTATCCCGAATTTTCACATTAATTGCCGATTCAAAACCAGGCAAAACATCTTCGGTAATAAATTCACCTTCATTAAACTTTGAACTGCGGTCAAAGCGATAAACCCCAACTCTGTCTGCATTTAAAATCCGCCGCAGTTCTGTAGTTGTCGTGCGAAAGATTGTATCTAAATCGAGAGATTGTCGAATCTTAGCAACCACCTCAAACAGTATCTGCTGCTGCTCTGCGGCTTGCTGCAAATCAACTGCTTGCTGCTGAGTTTGAGCGAGCAAATCTGCTTGTTCTAGGGCGATGCTGAGCTGAGCGGAAATTTGGGTAACAAACTGAATTTCCGAAGATTCCCAGTTGCGGGGAGCCGAACACTGGTGTACGCACAGCAACCCCCAAAGGTCGTTGCCTTTCATTACCGGTGCAACTAAAGTAGCTTTCACCTGAAATTGATCTAATATTTGCCGAAAACAATCTGGCAGTCCGACCTGTCTGATGTCGGGCAGTGCGTGAACTCGCCCCCGAGAGTAGAGCTGGGCGTATTTTTCTCCAAAGCAATGATCGTGTACTTTAACTGCCATTGCTGACAGAAAATCTGGCAAAACATCTTCGGCAACAAATTCGCCATCCTTAAAATCCGATGCGGAATCGAAGCGGTAAACCCCAACGCGATCGGCATTTAAAGCCCGCCGCAGTTCCTGGGACATCGTATTAAAAATTTTGTTCAAGTCTAGGGATTCCCGCATTTTTGCCACGACTTCAAACAGCACTCGCTGCTGTTGGGTCAACTGCTGCAGTTGAGCTGTGCGCTCTTGAACTTGATTTTCTAAATTATTGTTAAGTGCTTCTATTTGTTGGTCGAGTTGGTAGTGGTTAATTGCCTGAGAAAACAGGCTGCCAAAAGTTTGTACTAACTCAATTTCTTCAGCCTTCCATTCGCGAATTTGGGCGGTTTTTGACTCTTTCCACATTTCAAAAGATATCCGAGATTGGGCGAGCCGCCCGTCTGCATCCAACTGTCCGGCCCAGAGAGTTTCGGTGTCAAATTCTTCTCGAAAAATGCTCAAATAACCGAATATTTGCTGGCTGGTTCTGAGCGGTACGATTAAAATACTGCGAATTTTGGTCGATCGAAATGCAGGTTGCAGGCTTCTCAAACTGCTAATTTTGTACAAGTCGGGAATTGCCCAAACCTGTTGTTCGCCGGATTTAAAATATTCGTGCCAGACGCTGTATTGCTCTAGCTGCTGGTATTTTGCCGAAATTTGCATCCTCGGCCCGGAGCCGCAAGTGTAGACTTTGAGTGTGGGAGTGGAATTGTCCGAGTGGGGCTCTAAACTGGTGATTTTGCTGCTGTCGAAAATGCACAGCCTGCCGCCGGCTCCGCCTAGTGCAGCTACAGATTCTGCCAAAGCTGCTTGCAGTTCGATCGCCGGCTGGGAGTGAAGAGCTGCGGCGACGCGGTTGACGGCAGTTTCCCGCTGAGCTTTCGCCCTCGCTCGGGCGAGGAGGGTTGATTGGGCTATGGCTACGCCGAGCTGATCTGCCACCATCTGAACGCCTTGCAGTTCGTCTTCTGCGACACTCCGGGATTCGGAGTGGTGAGATACCAACAACCCCCAGAATTCTGCGCCGTGAAAAATTGGTAGTACCAAGGAAGCTTTGACGCCGAGTGCAGTCAAGTATTCAGCGTGGCAGGGGTCGATCGGCCTGTACCGCACTTCGTCGGGCAGCAGTTGGCCGGAAACCGGATCGAGGCGGGGACTTTGGCCGAGCAGCCCGGAATCGATATCGACGATCGATCGCACTTGTAGTTGCGCGAACAGTTGGCGGGCGTGAGAGGGAATATCGTCTGCTGGAAAATGCAGTCCTAATAAAGATGGTAAGCGGTTGCCGTTAATTGATTCAGCAATCACTTCACCGCTGCCGTCGCTATGAAATTTGTAGATTTTTACTCTGTCTGTTCCCAAGAAGGATTGAACTTCTGCTGCTGTGGCACCGAGAATTTCTGGCAGTTCTAGAGAGCGGCGAATGCGGTTGGCGATGCGATCGAGTAAATTTGCTCGATCGTAGCTCACCTTGACATTTTCGATTTTTAATGAGTCCATTATTAATTTTTTGCTTTCCCAGCAATAACAGTAAGCGGCACAAAAGTTTTGTGCGTGTTATAAAATTCGGCAAGCACAGCTATTTAATCAAAAATATGAATATCCTGAGAACGATCGTCGATGAGTTTTGCACAGTTAGCAAGTTGCCTTCAAACTGTAACTTTCTATTGCAAATTTCAATTTTGTGCGATTAAAAGTTTTGTACTTTAAATATAAACTTTGTAGAGCCTGTCTTGCAAGCTATCTACCCGATTGCACAAAAATTGTCAAGTGTCAAGACTTGCAGAATTATTAATCAAACGGTCGATCGACCGCAACGCCGCTTTTTCCAGATATAGCGCCCTGACAGTTAGGACATTCTTGATTGCCCAAAGCCATGCAGTCTATTGCTTCTTTCTTGTTCCATCCATCCATCCGTTATATCAATTCCGGTTACACCGGAATGATATAGAGGAGACGGCAGTGCCGTGTCCCTACAATATTATTTTGGGTAGGGACACGGCACTGCCGTCTCCTCATTTTGGCTAATAATTCCGATGTAACCGGAAACGATATTACATCCCGTACATTGCTCGTTGCCGAACTTCCTTCTACTATATTTACTCAAAAAAAAGGCTCCTGCGGTTAAACAGGAGCCTTTTTTGACTAGACAATCAAATCAACATTAAATGCGATCGATTAGTCCAAGTCAGACATAGACATCACAGCTTCATTTTCGCGATCGATACCTCTTTCAAAACCAGCAACAGCAGCGCGAGCGCGACCCGCGTGCCACAAGTGGCCGACCAAGAAGAAGAAACCCATCACAAAGTGGAAACAGGACAGCCAAGAACGAGGAGACGTGAAGTTAAACGAGTTAACTTCAGTTGCCACGCCGCCCACAGAGTTCAAAGAACCCAAAGGAGCGTGAGTCATGTATTCAGCAGCGCGGCGAGCTTGCCAAGGCTGAATATCGTTTTTGATTTTGTTCAAGTCCAAACCGTTAGTACCGCGCAAGGGTTCCAACCAAGGGCCTTGGAAATCCCAGAAACGCATCGTTTCACCGCCGAAAATGATTTCGCCAGTAGGAGAGCGCATCAGGTACTTACCCAGACCGGTAGGGCCTTGTGCAGAGCCGACGTTAGCACCCAAGCGTTGGTCGCGGATCAGGAAGGTCAAAGCTTGTGCTTGAGAAGCTTCCGGGCCCGTCGGGCCGTAAAATTCGCTAGGGTAAGCAGTGTTGTTGAACCAGACAAAGCAGGCAGCGATGAAACCCATCAGGGACAAAGCGCCCAAGCTGTAGGACAGGTAAGCTTCACCAGACCAGATTAAGGCGCGGCGAGCCCAGCCGAAAGGCTTGGTCAAAATGTGCCAAACACCGCCACCGATACAAATCAGGCCGAGCCAGATGTGACCGCCGATGATGTCTTCCATGTTGTTGACGCTGACAATCCAGCCTTCGCCACCGAAAGGAGAGCGAGTCAAATAGCCAAAAATCACAGCCGGATTCAGAGTGGGGTTCGTGATAATACGCACGTCGCCGCCGCCCGGAGCCCAAGTGTCGTAGACACCGCCGAAGAACATGGCTTTAGCAACCAGCAGCAAGCAGCCGCCACCTAATAAAATCAGGTGATAACCGATGATGTTGGTCATCTGGTTCTTGTCTTTCCAGTCGTAGCCGAAGAATGAAGAATATTCTTCGAGAACTTCCGGGCCGCGAACGGCGTGATAAATGCCGCCCAAACCGAGAACAGCAGATGAAATCAAGTGAAGAACGCCGACTACGAAGAACGGGAAGATATCAATGACTTCACCGCCGGGGCCTACGCCCCAACCCAAAGTAGCGACGTGGGGCATCAAAATTAACCCCTGTTCGTACATGGGCTTTTCTGGGATAAAGTGAGCGACTTCAAACAAAGTCATTGCTCCGGCCCAGAACACGATCAAACCAGCGTGAGCGACGTGTGCGCCCAACAGTTTGCCGGAGAGATTGATTAGACGAGCGTTACCAGACCACCAAGCGAACCCAGAGGATTCTTGGTCGCGACCGCTTACATAGGAATTAGAGAGCGTTACCACGCGGTAGAACCTCCAACGATTTTAGTTTTGGGATTTTGGGTTTTTTGTGCCTCGGGCGATCGCGGTGAACCCGCGATCGCCCGAGGCACAGGTATTTGGATTTCCAATTTGAATTTAAAAAACTTAAATTAATCTGAAATCCAAATCCTGATTTTTTTAAAGTGCGTTACCGCGAGGAAGAACTTCTTCTGGGAACATGAAGTTTTCGTGAGGTTGGTCGATCGGAGCCATCCAAGCACGAATACCTTCGTTAAGCAGAATGTTCTTAGTGTAGAACGTTTCAAACTCAGGATCTTCAGCCGCGCGCAATTCTTGAGAAACAAAGTCATAGGCGCGCAGGTTTAATGCTAAACCAACGATGCCAATGGAGCTCATCCACAAGCCTGTGACGGGTACGAACAGCATGAAGAAGTGCAACCAACGCTTGTTGGAGAAAGCAATTCCGAAGATTTGGCTCCAGAAGCGGTTAGCTGTCACCATCGAGTAGGTTTCTTCTGACTGAGTTGGGTTGAAGGCGCGGAAGGTGTTTGCACCTTCGCCGTCTTCAAACAGGGTGTTTTCTACAGTTGCACCGTGGATGGCGCACAGCAGCGCGCCGCCCAAGATACCTGCTACGCCCATCATGTGGAAGGGGTTGAGCGTCCAGTTGTGGAAGCCTTGCAGGAATAGCAAAAAGCGGAAAATTGCTGCTACGCCGAAACTAGGGGCGAAGAACCAGCCTGATTGACCCAAGGGGTAAAGCAGGAACACCGACACAAACACGGCAATGGGGCCGGTGAATGCGAGGGCGTTGTAGGGACGGATGCCGACTAAACGGGCGATTTCGAGTTGACGCAGGCAAAACCCGATCAAAGCGAAGGCTCCGTGGAGGGCGATAAATGCCCACAGCCCGCCGAGTTGGAACCAGCGGGTTAAGTCCCACTGTGCTTCCGGGCCCCACAAGAACAGCAGGGAGTGTCCGAGGCTGTTGGCTGGGGTGGATACTGCGACGGTGAGGAAGTTAGCTCCTTCGAGGTAGGAGCTGGCTAAACCGTGGGTGTACCAGGATGTGACGAAGGTGGTGCCGGTCAGCCAGCCACCGATGGATAGGTAGGCGCAGGGAAATAGCAGGATGCCAGACCAGCCTACGAAGACGAAGCGATCGCGCTTTAGCCAGTCGTCGAGTACATCAAAGATGCCTCTTTCGGTCTGGGCGCGTCCGACTGCGATTGTCATTTACGCAAATCTCCAAATAGATATAATTACAACGGATTTTTCTCTAATCATCAGTCTGCTACCGTTGCCTCTGCTAAGCAGAAAACAAGTAGGATTATGAACAGAGTTTACTTTTCTTTACCGTATTCACAATTATAAAGGTAATTCTTTACAAAAGCAAGTGTTTCTTAAATAACTTCCTGATTTTGACTTGTCCCCGGAAGTTCTCGAAGTTCTCGAATCAACCGGGAATGGGAGCATCTGGGGCTTGGCAAAAAGCATTTTTTTATTTTAATGCTGTCCTCCTACAGCGCTGGTTATAGGAGATCGCGCGAGTTCCCGAGGGCCGGCTAAAATGCTGGCGCGCAGATGCTCCCCCGGAATCACGGCGCGCGCTCACGAGCATTGCGCTAGAGAAACCGGGTTTTTTCTACACAATACTTCGTTACATCTATATATACTGAGGATAGAGCTCCAAACTTAGGTTTTTAAGACTATATGTTCAGCATTGACATGATTGTGAAGAACACGCCCGTCTCGCTGTCGGTGCAGCGGAAATCGGTGGAGGACGCTGAAGCTGTTTACCAGCAGGTTTTAGAGGCAATGCGTAACTCCCAACCGCAAATTTTGGAACTTACTTGTGAGAAAAATACTGAGAAAAAGGTAGCTGTCATCAGCAGCGAGATTTCTGGGGTGGTGATTTCTCAGAAATCGGGGACTGCTTCTACGGGTAGGGCTCCCGGTTTTGTCTCGACGACAGTAGGAGAATGAGGGCTGGGGGTGTTGGTGCCGATATGAGCCAGTCAGCCGTTGTGGTGCGGGATTTGGGTTTTTGCTGGCCGTCGGGCGATCGAGTTTTGCAAGGTTGCTCTCTGGATGTACCCAAGGGCGAGTTTTGGATGCTTTTGGGTACTAACGGTAGCGGCAAATCTACGCTGCTGAGGCTGATGGCTGGGCTGCTGCACCCCCAGTCGGGCGAAATTGATCTGGGCGGGCGTGTGGGTTTTGTGTTCCAAAACCCGGATCACCAGTTGGTGATGCCGACGGTGGGTGCGGATGTGGCTTTTGGTTTGGTGGAGGAAAAGCTTTCTAATCTTCAGGTGCGCGAGAGGGTGGCTGAGGCTTTGGAGGCTGTGAATTTGCTGGATTTGCAGCGGCGGCCGATTTATGCTTTGAGTGGGGGACAGAAGCAGCGAATTGCTTTGGCTGGGGCGATCGCCCGTCATTGTGAAATTTTGCTGTTGGATGAACCCACGGCTTTGTTAGATCCTGATTCTCAGTTGGATTTGGTGGCGGCGGTGCAGCGGTTGGTGAAAAATCGCGGGATTACTGCTTTGTGGGTGACTCATCGTTTGGATGAGTTGAATTATTGTGATGGGGCTTTTTTGTTGGAGAAGGGCCAAGTTGTCGATCGGGGAGATCCGGCGCGTTTGAAGCAGCGGTTGATGCAAAGTCAGGATGTTTAACTATTTGATGAGGTTTGTAGTAAGGACTTTAGTCCTATCTTAATTAATACCTAAAAAGAGGACTGAAGTCCGAACGATCGAACAGATGTTCATCGTAATTGGCGATCGCGCAACAAAGCATTTGCCCAATAGACCGATCGCACTTCTGACAAAATAGAATAATTGCCGGAAGCGCGATCGCACATCTTGCATTTATTGCAACAGTCCGCCGGGGGTTTAAACCCCCGTCTCATAGCTAAAGTCGTCTGAAGACGACTAAAAAAGCAATAAATCTCAACTGAAATCTTTTTTTTAATCCTTTTTTTTCAGTCCACTTAAGTGGACTTTCGCTATGAGGCAGGGGTTTAAACCCCTGCCGGAATGTGCCAACAAACGCCAGATATCAGTTCGATCGCCCTAACATTCGATCGACAATTGCATCGGAATTGACACGCTGGTTTCATTTAGCGACAGCGCATTCACGAAAACAATTGTATGGGAGACTGCGGGCATTAAGCGACGGAGTGCATTGAGGTAAGATTCCGCATCACGGCGGCGGCTGAAACGGGCGACTGTTAACCGCTGACAGTTGGGGAGATGGCGAATTAGATGCCAAGGTACAAGTCGATCGCGATAGGTCGATTCTTTTGGTATCATAGGAGAATCCTGTCCATGAAAGTGGATTGTTGAGGAAAGGCGATCGCTCTTGATTTCTCAGGTCGGAGGGCGATCGCTTGTTTATAGCTTATATTCAACACGAATACTCGTGTGTTGTCAAGAGGGAATGGGACGAATTAGGCTGCGAGTTCGAGAATTTGCTCAAGAGAAGGGTTGGAATCTGACAGAAGTATCCAAAAGAACAGGTATTCCATATACCACGATCATCACCTATGCCAATTCTTCAGGCATGGCAACTGTAGACTACACAGCATTGGACAAGATGGCCCGTGCGTTCGATATTGCGATCGAAGATTTAGTTGAGATTTTGGAAAATTAGGTGCGATCGGGCTTTCTTTCTCTTCCTTCGCGCCCTTCGCGTCTTCGCGGTTCGTTTTCAGATCGCATCTCGGCTGTTTCCCTGGTGTCATCTATTAATTCTTTTGTTATGCTGTCAAGGCGATCGTTTGCATCCTTGGCAAGTTTCAAGCAACCCACACTTACAGCCATGCCGCTAGATGTGGTGACAGCGCCTTCAGTAACTTTGCCTGACAATAGGAGTGCCGCACCGACAAGGCTAATGCAGGTAGAGAGTACGGTTGCTGCTAAAGCTGCGTTAAAGCTATAACGCGATTGGCGCAAGCGCTCTTTGACAATAATCATTTCTAGTGCGGAGTGAGGGTTGGTGATTAGCTGGTTATTCATGATTTCGGAGAACCTGTATATTTCATATTTTTATTGTGAAGCCAAATCCCTGAAACCTTGACTAGGCAATGATTGTCTTGTTGTTCTCTTTTGATTTTGCTATGATTGCCTTATGCTTTAGATATGACTGCGCTAAGAATTGTTTTTATGAAATTGAGGTAATCAATGCCAGACGCTAGCCCATGCAAAAAAAAGAAAAAATTTACTCTTGTTGCCTCTAAACAAGGTGTAGAAACAGCAGAAATAGCTTTAATCAGGCTAGGCTTTGACTCTAAGAGTAACTTTGCCGTAGCTCACCTATCGCGTAGCACAGTTAGCAACTTTTTCAATCAAATCCCTATTCAGCTTGATTCATTTAAAAGAATATGTGATGCACTAAAATTAAAGTGGCAAGAGATTGCAGGAATAACACAAGAGAGCCTAATAAATCACGAACCAATAAAAATTCAGGTTAATTCTAGACCTGATCTTGAAGAGGGAGTACAGCAGGAAATGCTTGGCCGCCAAGTAACTGTTATAGATAAACAAAGTCAAAAAATCAAAGCTGTAATCACATTGCAGGGTGATATAAGTTTGATTTCAGACCCCCAGATATTTGAAGCTATTCTCAAAAAATATGGAGGTGATAGTATACATATCACTAATATTCAAGAAGGCAGCATAAAATTAATCATAGAAGGGTTTGAAGAAGATATTGAGCGACTTTTAATTCAGATAAAGTCAGGAGAACTAACAGAACTAGATGGGTTTCCTGTCGAGGATGTTCAAATATTAAGTGAAAGTTCGGAAGATGGCGAAAGCAGCGAAGAAAAATGGCGTTTAGTAGAGGAAATTGTTACTCACCCAACTATAGGGCGAGACTTAACTGGTGCTGATTTAAGCGATGCTGACTTGAGAAATGCTTGGCTAATCAGTGCAAAATTGAGCGAGGCGGATTTAAGCGATTCCGACCTGAGCGGTGCCGACCTGAGCGGTGCCGACCTGAGAGATGCCGACCTGAGCGGTGCCGACCTGAGAGGTGCCTACCTGAGCGGTGCCGACCTGAGAGGTGCTTACCTGAGCGGTGCCGACCTGAGAGGTGCCTACCTGAGCGGTGCCGACCTGAGCGATGCCGACCTGAGCGATGCCGACCTGAGCCGTGCCAAACTGAGCCGTACCAAACTGAGCAGTACCAACCTGAGCGGTGCCAAACTGAGCAGTGCCAACCTGAGCGATGCCGACCTGAGCAGTGCCACCCTGAGCCGTGCCACCCTGAGCCGTGCCAACCTGAGCGATGCCAACCTGAGCGATGCCGACCTGAGCGGTGCCAACCTGAGCGGTGCCAACCTGAGCCGTGCCAACCTGAGCGGTGCCAACCTGAGCCGTGCCAACCTGAGCGGTACCTACCTGAGAAGTGCCGACCTGAGCGTTGCCGACCTGAGCGTTGCCGACCTGAGCGGTGCCAACCTGAGCGTTGCCAACCTGAGCTTTGCCAACCTGAGCGGTGCCAACCTGAGCGGTGCCGACCTGAGCAGTGCCAACCTGATCCGTGCCTACCTCAGAAGTGCCAACCTGAGCGATGCTAACCTCAGAAGTGCCGACCTGAGCGTTGCCGACCTGAGCCGTGCCGACCTGAGCGGTGCCAACCTGAGCGGTGCCAACCTGAGCGGTGCCAACCTGAGCGGTGCCAACCTGAGCGGTGCCGACCTGAGCGGTGCCGACCCGAGCGGTGCCGACCTGAGCGGTGCCAACCTGAGCGGTGCCAACCTGAGAAGTGCAGACCTGAGCGATGCCGACCTGAGAAGTGCCGACCTGAACGTTGCCGATCTGAGCGGTGCCGACCTGAGCGATGCCGACCTGAGTGCTATCCAAGTTGAGAAGACTCGATTTTTCTATAACTTAGGAATTACCGAAGAGCTAAAAAAAGACCTAATCAACCGAGGAGCAATCTTTGAGGATTCCCCTGGTAATCCCGCAGGCATTCTCACTCGCGTATAGAGTCAAGTAGGGTGCGTCAGAAGCGTGAAATTTTCGATAAAAATTCACAATCTCACAACTGACGCACGCCCGAAATACATGGTGTGTCAGAATTAGATTTTCAGCAGTTAAGTAGGGTGCGTCAGCTACGAAGATGTTTAGGAAAAACTCACAATCTCATAGCTGACGCACCATTTATTAGCTGGTGCGTCAGAATGAGATTGTCCGTGATGATTGAGAATTACCTTTCCTGACGCACCCTACCGCTGACTGTTTGTGAGGTGCGTCGCTATGAGATTGTCGATCGACTTTCAGGACTTTTCTGTGGCGACACACCCTACGACGACTACCTCATCTCATATCCAAACAAATTCGGATCGACTTCACCCAAATTCAAATCGGCCAAACCGTACTCCGCCCAACGCCTTTCTACCATCGCCACCATATCAGGATCGGACTCCAAAGGTTCCCCCCATTCGTGATCCGTTTCCGGCGGCATCTTCGTAGTAGCATCAATCCCCATTCTGCCGCCCAAACCAATCTTTTCACTGGCAAAATCCAAACTATCAAAGGGCGTATTTGGCAAAATAAATACATCTCGAACTGGGTCAACTTTAGAGCTAATTGCCCACACTACTTGACGCGGATCGCGAATGTTGATACTTTTATCGACAACAATCACAAACTTAGTGTAAGTAAACTGCGGCAATGCGCTCCAAAATGCTAAAGCAGCCCTGCGCGCTTGACCCGGATATGCTTTATCAATGGAGATAATTGCGGCTTTGTAACTCAGCGCTTCCATTGGTAAGAAGAAATCGACAATTTCCGATACTTGCTGCCGCAAAATAGGGGTATAAATGCGGTTAAGCGCGATCGCCATCATAGCTTCTTCCTTCGGCGGCCGCCCGCTAAATGTGGTCAGATAAATCGGGTCTTTGCGGTGCGTCATGCAGTTAAACCGAACTAGCGGCGAATCTTCCACGCCGCCGTAATAACCCATGTGGTCGCCAAAGGGCCCGTCTGGCAAAACTTCCCCCGGTGTAATCGTTCCTTCTAACACGATTTCCGAGTCCGCAGGTACTT
>Ga0335395_10000450_pt1 | contig 25900 bp, 20 predicted proteins | sample MAT02_FD_205744 | JGI IMG/M metagenome (GOLD analysis project Ga0335395, IMG submission 205744) | Freshwater microbial communities from Lake Fryxell liftoff mats and glacier meltwater in Antarctica - MAT-02 (spades assembly) (version 2) ...
CCACGCCAAGGCCACACGCGAGCTCGGCTATGTGCCACGCGTGCGCATGGTAGAGGGCATCGAGAAGGCCGTGGCCTACTCGCGCGGACAGGGCGCTGGCAAGCTCTGAAGTCGCGCCACCGCTGACCCGCGTCACTCGTCCCGTCGCTCGTCGCGTCGCTCGTCGCGTCGCTCGTCCCGTCACTCGCTCATCCGCTGTCAGATGGCCCATCCCGCGTTACACCATGGCAGCGTGTCCGACTCTCAGGACGAGCCCGGCGTCCGCCGCTTCCTCGGCGTGTTTCGCTACAGCCGCCGCGCGCTCGAGCTGGTGTGGTCGACCAGTCACACGCTGACGATCCTGTTCGCGATCCTCACGCTGGTCGCCGGCATCCTGCCCGCTGGCGTCGCTTACCTCGGTCAGCTCATCGTCGACGCCGTCGTCCACGCCTCGAGGACCGCCGGCTCGGAGGCCGCGCCGGTGCTGCGCCTCGTGCTCGCCGAGGCCGCGCTCGTCATCATCTTGCTCGGGGTCCAGCGCGGGATCAGCGTCGTGCAGTCGCTGCTGCGGGCCCAGCTCGGGCACCGCGTCAACGTCATGATCCTCGAGAAGGCGCTGACCCTCGACCTCACCCACTTCGAGGACGCCGAGTTCTACGACAAGCTCACCCGGGCCCGCCGCGAGGCCTCCAGCCGCCCGCTGAGCCTGGTCGGTCGCACCTTCTCGCTGGTCCAGCACGGCATCTCGCTGATCAGCTTCGCCGCCTTGCTCGCCGCATTCTCGCCGTGGGCCGCGCTGATCCTCGCGCTCGCCGGGCTGCCCTCGTTCATCGCCGAGGCCAAGTTCTCGGGCGACGCCTTCCGCCTGTTTCGCTGGCGTTCGCCCGAGACGCGCATGCAGATGTACCTCGAGCAGGCGATCACCCGCGAGGACTACGCCAAGGAGGTCAAGCTCTACCAGCTCGGCCCGATGTTCCTCGAGCGCTACCGCCAGATCTTCCGCGACCTCTACGGCGAGGACCGCAAGCTGACCCTGCGTCGCGGCGCGTGGGGCTACGGCCTCGGCCTGCTCGGCACCGCCGCCTTCTACGGCGCCTATGCATGGATCGCCGCCACCGCGGTGCGCGGCGCGATCACTCTCGGCGAGATGACCATGTACCTGATGCTGTTTCGTCAGGGCCAGGCCGCCGTCGCCTCGAGCCTCGGCGCCGTCGGCGGGATGTACGAGGACAACTTGTACCTCTCCACCCTCTACGAGTACCTCGCCCAGGACGTCGCCGCCCGCTCCGGCACCGCGACCGCCGGCACCACCCCCGGCGAGGGCCTGCGCTTCGAGGCCGTCTCCTTCACCTACCCCGGCAACAACAGCCCCGCGCTCGAGCGCGTCTCCTTCACCCTCAAGCACGGCCAGACCCTCGCGCTCGTCGGTGAGAACGGCTCCGGCAAGACCACCCTCATCAAGCTGCTCACGCGCCTGTACACGCCGACCGAGGGCCGCATCATGTTGGACGGGCGCGACCTGCAAGCGTGGGACGAGCTGGCCCTGCGGCGCCGCGTCGGCGTCATCTTCCAGGACTTCGCGCGCTATCAATTGCGCGTCGGCGAGAACATCGGCGCCGGCGACGTCGACGCCTTCGACGAGCGCCCACGCTGGCAGGACGCCGCCAGGAAGGGCATGGCCGACGTGTTCATCGATGCCATGCCGCAGGGCTACGACACTCAGCTCGGCAAGCTGTTCAAGGACGGCCGCGAGCTGTCGGGCGGGCAGTGGCAGAAGGTCGCGCTCGCGCGGGCCTTCATGCGCTCACGCGCCGACATCCTGGTGCTCGACGAGCCGACCGCCGCGATGGACGCCGAGGCCGAGGCCCAGGTGTTCGACCACGTCCGCGGCCTCGGCGACGACCGCATGACGATCGTCATCTCGCACCGCTTCTCGACCGTGCGCATGGCCGACCGCATCGTCGTGCTCCACGGCGGCAAGGTCGTCGAAGAGGGCAGCCACGAGCAGCTCATGCAGAGCGGCGGCCGCTACGCCCACCTGTTCACGCTGCAAGCCAAGGGCTATCAGTAGGGCTCAAGCTCGACGCCCGCGGGTCCGCGCGGCGGCCGGGACACTGCGAACCGTCACACCCGGCAAGCTTTCGCCGCTCCGTGAACAGACCGCCACGCGCGCCGAGATCCAGCGGCAACGCTTCTTGAGCTTCTCGATGGGCGACAAGGCGCGAACCTTCCCCCGCTTCCCCTGCACCGACGAACTGACGTCCACCGCCGCGTGTTCGATCCAGAGCACGACCCAGACCTCGCGCTTCACGAGCGCCTCGACGCAGACTCGCCATATCTGGTCGCGCTCGACCCGTGCGGCGCCGACGAGCCCCGCGACCGTGTCACGCACCTTCCCTGCGACGATGTCCGCCAGCAGATCGCCCTCATCTGCCAGCTTGTTCCGGGTCGACCTCTGCTTCTCGCTCGTGCGGTAGTCCTTGACCTCGATCAAGTAGAGCGACCCCTTCGGACCCTCGCGCAGCCCCACGAGATCGACGCCGTGCGAACCCGACGCCTGACTCAAGAGCGCGAGGCGAACGGGCTCCATGTCCCAGTGGCTACAGACCTGCCAGCTCGCATCGAACGCGAAGTCGAGATCTTCCTCGCGGATCGTAACGGGCCCGGGCTCAGCCACGCGTCGCCTTCTTGGCGATCTTTCGCCCGGTCGCCTTCTTCGCGGTCTTTCGCCCGGTCGCCTTCTTCGCAACCTTTCGTGCCGACGTCTTCGCCTTCGTACGCGATGCGGGTGCCTTGCGAGCGGTGAGCTTCGCTGGCTGCTTCTTGGCCCGCGACTCGGCTCGGGCAGATGTCGTCTTCGCACTCGCTCGCACAGGCTCGACGTGGACCGACGCTGAGGCTTCGCCCCGCATCGCGGCCGCCGACAGCATCTGTTCGCGGTCGTAGTGGCGGGCGAACTCGTCCAGGATGGCGTTGTGTTCGATGTCGACGAGCGTGTCGCCGTGCTCCACGTTGACCGGCGCTCCGGGCTTCGGGCGATACAGCGAGAAGAAGCGAACCGGCACCGCCGGCTCGACCCCGTACTCGGCCGCCTGCGACAACCGATGCACGAGCAAGTAGTCGTGGCTGGCCAGGAACACCTGCACGCCCGAGGCCGCGAGCGTCCGAATAAAGTCGACGACTTTCGTGACCAGAGCGGGGTTCAAACCCGCCTCAGGCTCGTCCCAGAACAACACGCTGTCCCGCGTCAGGGAGCCGTTGGCGACCAGATAGGCGATGCTGGCGATCTTGCGCAGGCCCTCCGCGAGGAGATGCGCCTCGGTGTCGCCATCGGCCTGCTTCACCAGAAATCGATCGCCCTCGAGGACCACCTTGCCGCCGAGGATCTGCTCGAGCGGAGCGAGCATGGCCTGCGCCTTCTCTGCCCGCTCGCCACGCAGTGGTGCAGCGCTCAGCGCCTTGCACAGATCATAGTATGTCGCGTCGAAGTCGAGCTCGCGACCCTCGTACGCCGCTATGAACCCGCGATACATCGCGAGAACCTCACGCGGCGGGAGAAACAAGCCGTGTTGCGCGAGCAACCCGTCATGCATGGAGTATTTACCCGGACTTCGATGAATTTGGAGCTCGAAGCCTTGCCCAAGTTCATTGCTGAGCCTTACAAAGGAGCCGCCCTTGGAGCCCCGGCGAACAAGGCGACGGGTGTCATCTCCTTGAGGGCGAAACACGCGCTCGAACTTCAAGCTGCCATCAGCTCGCAGTAATTCTGCCAATTCCGTTTGGGGGCGCCGCAGCGCCGCGTACATCGCCTTGAGCACGTGCGACTTCCCGGTCCCGTTCTCTCCGATCAGCACGTTGATCCCCGGGCAGAACGCGAAGCTCGCCTTCTCGAAGACCGTAAAATTCGTGAGCTCGAGCCGCGAGATCGTCATGGCGCGCGCCGAGCATGCCACAGGGCACGCCCGCGCGTCAGCCCTTGGGGCGGGTCGCGCTCGTGAAGTGCTTGATCGCCTCGAGCAGATCCTTGGCGCGCTCGTAGATGCGGTCGACCTGGCGGTGTTCGACCTCGGCGAGGTCGAACAGCGAGGTCGTGAAGCCGACCCCGACCGCGCCCGCGGCCAGCACATCGGCGGCGTTCTCGAGGGTCACGCCGTTGGTCGGGACGATGCGCAGGAAGGGCATCGGGGCGAGCACGGCGCGTACGTAGCTCGGCAGGTAGCCGGGCGCGGGGAACAGCTTTTGGCAGGCGGCCCCGTTGCGGTGGGCTTGCAGCAGCTCGGTCGGCGAGAAGCAGCCGGGCAGCACCGCGACGTCGAGGTCACGCGCGGCGGACAGGATCTCCGGGTCGAACACCGGCGAGGCGAGGAACTTCGCGCCGGCGCCGACGACTGCCTCGAGCGCCGGGATGTCGAGCACCGTGCCTGCACCGACGACGATGCCCGGGCGGCGGGCGAACTCGGCGATGAGCTCGAGCACCCCGGGCGTGGTGACCGTGAACTCGACCAGGCGAAAGCCCGCGTCGACCGCGGCGTCCATCGCCCCCGCCGCGCGCCCTTGATGGTGGCCGCGAAAGATGGCGATCGCCCGATGCCGGAAGATCGCGTCGAGGAACTGCTCCGGCGACATTGGTCACACTTTACCCAAAGAGCGGGGGGAATGTCACTGCCCGCGATCTCTTCGTTCATCGCAGACGCAGATGCACGTCGACGACGGCGCCGTGCAGCTCGTGGCCGCGGCCGTCGCGGTAGATGAAGGCCGCGCGCTCGACCTCGCAGTTGCCCCGCCCATCGCAGCGCCGCTCGACCGTGTAGTCGAGCTCGATCGCCACCAGGTCGCGCAGAGCCGCGGTCTTGAGCTCATTCGCGGACGACTTGCGGTCGCCGTCGACGTCGCTCCACACCAGCAGCCGACCCCACATCTCGTCGCTCACGTCGACGCGACCGTCCAGGTTCGAGTCGAGGTCCGCGAGCGCGACGAAGCCGTTGTGCGCGGCCTCGCCGGAGGCCAGCAGCGTGGCAGACCCGAACAGCTCGCTGCCGTCGTCGATCGTGCCGTTGCCGTTGCGGTCCAGCGCCAGCCACGGGGTCGTCGAGGTCGGCCAGTCGGTGATCACGGACATCGTGCCCGTGAGGTCGAAGCTCCCCGCGACCGCAGTGTTGAAGTGCACCGCCTCACCCGCGAACGCCAGCACCAGCGGCGTGATGCTGTCCTCACCGCCCTCGGGCTCGCCGCTCGACTCGCTCGACTCGCCGTTCTCCGGCTCGCCACTCGACGCGCTCGACTCGCTCTCGCTGTCAGCTTCGGAGTCGGCGCCCTCGGTCGCGCTGTCGGTGGCCTCCATGTCGTCGCCGTCGTCCGGACGGTCGTCGCAAGCGGGGGTCAGGGTCAGCAGGGTGGCGATGGCGGCGCGGCGAAGCATGGCGTGGTCCTCGGAGACAGCTTTTGCAGGACCGGTGCCAACCGCCTTCCACGGCCTCTGGTGGCCTATGCGGCCCTATCTCCCGGTCCACCTGGTCGCCCGCGGCGGGGCCACCGCGACAGCGCTGTCAGCGAGACCATGACGGCGCGGGTGTCAGTAGACCTTGAAGCTGTAGTCGAAGAAAGCGCTCGTGAACTTGCTGCGGCCGGCCTGCTCGACCTTCGCGCCCTTGACCAGCTCGACGATGCACTGCACCGCGGGGTCGCTCGCCGGCCGGTCCATCGGACGCACGTTGACCAGCTTGCCATCCGCGGCGAGCAGCATCTTGACGCCGATGTCCGTACCGAGCGGCACACCGTTCTTCTTGCCGCACTCCGCCGCAGCGGGACGCAGCGATCGCAGCGCCTCATCGACCTGCATCGGCGACACCTCGGTGGGCGCGTCGGGGTCGTCCTCGATGTCGAAGTTGACCGGCTCATCCATCGCGGGGTCGTGCGGCTTCTTCTTGGTCTCGGGCTTCTTGGTCGGCGCCACCACCGGCGTGATGGTCGGCGCCACCATCGGTTCGGGGTCCTCCGGCGTCGGCACGTGCGGCTCAGGCTCCGGATCCGGCCGCGACGGGGCTTGTGGCGGCATCACGGGCTCGGGGGTCACGGGCACGACCAGCGCCGCGTTCGTGGGCGCGAGCGCCGGTTCGGTCGGGGCCTCGGCGCCGCCGAGCCCCGGGGTCCCGGCGAGCACCCAGCCGATCAGCCCCGCGGCGACCAGCGCGAGCGCGATGGTCATGCCGATCCCTCCGCGACTCTGCACTGGCGCTGCGCTGAGGCTGCGCGTCGTACTCATGCCGACGAGCCGCCGCCGCACCGAGGGTTCGGCCGGTGGCACGACCTTGTGCACGCGCGTGTCGTCGAGCAGCGCCGCGCGCATGTCGGCGACGTTTTGAAACCGGTCGTCGGGGTCCTTGCTGAGCGATCGCATGATGACGCGCTCGACCGAGCTCGGGATGTTGGCCTCGGGCGCGACCCGTCGCGGCGGGATCGCCGTGTCGAGCAACTGCATCGCCAGCACCGCGGTCTGCTTGCCGCTGGAGAATGGGCAGGTCCCGGTGAGCAGCTCGTACAGCAGGACACCGACCCCGTAGATGTCGACCCGTGCGTCCGGCTTGGCCCCGCGGATCAGCTCCGGCGCCATGTACTCCGGGGTCGCCAGCAGCACGCCGCCCGCCAGCAACCCGCCAGGCAGGTCCTCGTCGATGATCCGCGCCAGCCCGAAGTCGCAGACCTTGATGAAGTCGTCGCCGGTCGTGTGGCGGACGCGAAAGCAGTTGCTCGGCTTGAGGTCGCGGTGAAGCACCCCCTTCGCGTGCGCCGCCTCGAGCGCGTCGCAGATGTGCAGGAACATCGGCAACACCCGCGTCCACGGCAGCGGACCGTGACGCTTGAGCGTCTCTCGCAAGCTCTCGCCGTCGAGATAGTCCATCACCACGTAGGCCAGCCCGTCCGACACCCCGAAGTCGACCACGTCGACGATGTGCGGGTGATGCAGCCGCGACACCACGCGCGCCTCCTGCACGAAGCGCTTGACCACCACCTCGAGCGCCGCCTGGTTGAAGTTCTGGTCGCGCAGCACCTTGACCGCGAACCGCTTGTTCCCCGAAGCTTGCTCCGCCAGGTACACCCGCGACATGCCGGTCCCGCCGAGGCTACGCAGCAGACGATAGGTGCCGAGCTCGCGGCCGACGAGCGCCTCGTCGCCGCTCGCGCCGACCGGCTCGTCGATCAACTGGTAATCCCCGCCGCTGAGCGCCGCCGGGTCATCGTCCTCGCCGGCAGGCATACTCGGGACCCGGATGACCCCGGAGGACTCGCCCGGCGCGGGCTCATACGTGTCAGGCAGCGGGCTCATGGACCTTGCGAAGCATACCCGAGCCCGCCCATGCCGATCGAATTCGCCGCCGAAGCCGGGACCCCAAGGAAATGAATGCGAGCGTTAGCGCACACTTCGCGCGCCGCATCACCGAACGCCCCGCACACCTTGCTGGCGATCTCCGAGGTCCGCCGCTTCAAGCTGCTTCTCTCCAGCGCTGCCGCGTTGTTTGCCACTGTCCGCATCTGGCGTCGTCGCAGCGACTCCCGCATAGTACCCCGGCCTTTCGTGATGCCCCTGCGAGCGCGCGCCATCCCCCTGCTCCGGTCATGGCGCGTACCCACGGGCCTCGGCTTGCTATGGATGCTGTCCTCGGGGACAGCCGCGGCGGCCCCCGCCCCGCAGCGCCCGACCGCTCCGCCTGCCGCTCGCCCGACCGCTCCACCTGCCGCTCGCCCGACCGCTCCGCCCGTCACGACCACGGCGCCGCGCACCGCACCGCGCCCGATCGCAGCGCCTCGCGCCGCGCCCACCGTCGACCCCGGCCCCCCGCCCGCGTTGCCGGACCTCGGCCCACCCCCGAGCCTGCCGTCGACCGACCCGCCGGTCATGGCGCCCGAACCGACGACGCCCACCGGCCCTGCCCCGGCCACCAAACCCACGGGCGTCGCACCGGCGACCCCGACCGGGCTCGCGCCGCAGCGACCGACCGCCACACGCCCGACCGCCGTGACCCCCACCCGGCCCATCCCGGCGCCGGTCAGCCCCGTCCCGCCGCTCTCTGATACCAGACCCACCTCGAGCCCCGCGCCGCCCACGACCACACCGATCCCCGAGCCCGCCGCGCCGGTCCCGATGGCACCTGTCCCTTCGGTCAGCCCACCCGTGCCCGGCCCGGTGCCCGCGGCCGACCCGGCCCTACGCGCCCCGACGATCGACGGCGCCGAGCCCGAGGGCGCCAAGGAGGCCCCGCGAGTGCTCACTGCCGCGGACCTCGACGCGATCGATCAGGAGCGGCAGCAGAACGAGCGCAAGAACCCCAAGCGCTGGCGCCACGCCGGCCTCATCTTCGACCTCCAGATCGGCACCGCCGGCTGCTTCCGCCGGTTCTGTCGCACGGAGCACAACGCCGGCCCCGGCGTACACCTGGGCGGCTTCTTCGGCGGCAACGTGCTCGGTATCCTGGAGATCGGCCTCGAGGCCGGGTGGAACACGCTGCGCCCGCGGGACGTCGCCGGTCGCAACGCCGTCGCCCTCTACGGCCTCGACCCGGTGCTGCTGCAACAGGAGATCGGCGAGCAGCAGGGGCTCCCGGTCGAGGTCGACTTCTCGACCCTGGTCGTCAACACCGCCAAGTCGCGGGCCCTCAACGTCGGACCTTCCCTGCGCATCCACTTCATTCGCAAGGGCCGCGGCCTCGCCTACGTCGGCGCGGGCCTGCACTACCAACTCTGGCGCAACAAATACACGACCGCTGGCGGCGACCTGCGCGTCGACTTCCACGGGCTCACTGCCCCCTTCAAGGTCGGCGGCGGCGCGTACGTCCACCCGAACATCGCGGTCGTGGGTGAGTTCACCTACAGCCTCGCGTTCTACGTGCTCGGCGGCGTCAATCACCCCGACCTGACCGCCGTGGCGCCCCTGGCCCTGCTCGAGGCCTCTGCAGCCAACGCCGGTTCGGGTCTGATGAAGGGCCTGCCGCACTTCGGCAAGTTCTCCGTCAACCTCCGCTTCCGGTTCTAGGCCGATATTTCCCCCCGCATTCGGACCGCGCATAGCGCGCCACCATGGGATGTTTGACGGTGCTCAATTGCCGTCCTACAGTCCCGCACCGCGATGAAGAGCCTGATCCCCGCTGTAAGCCTCCTCTCCTTGCTGGCCTTCGCCGGCGTGTCCGCCTGCGACGGTGCCGGTGGCACCAACTCGCCCTCGACCGTCGCGGTCAAGTCGGAAGCGCTCAAGCCCGGCGGCGTGTACATCGCGTACATGAACGGCAAGTGCTCCGGCTGCGAGCAGCTCGAGAAGGGCGACCTCATCCTCGAGTTCGACGGCGCCCCGGTCACCACTTCCAAGGACCTGCGCACCAGCCGGATCGCCGACGGCCAGCCGCACAAGCTCAAGGTCCACAAGAAGTCCGGCCAGCTCGCGGAGGTCACGATCACCGCCACGCCGCAGGAGCTGCCCCCGCTCAAGGACATCCCGCCGTTTTGGACCGTCGGCGCCGCCGACCTCGACAAGGCGCCGATCTGGGCCCGCCGCACCCTGTTCGCCCACGCCAGCCCGATGATGATGCTCGTGGCCGCGGACGGTGGCACGACCGACGGCCGGCAGATGTTCGGCAAGAAGCGCCTCATCATGTTCTGGGACTACGCGACCCGCGAGGAGCAGGCCCAGGCCGTCAACATGATGAAGATCCTCCAGCTCGCGCAAGACGACCTCAAGGGCAGCGGCGTCGAGGTCATGTTCACGCAGATCCGCTTCCCCGGTAATGACAACGGCGACGGCACCCCCCGCCAGGCGCCGATGAACGACACCGCCCTGCGCCAGTTCCAGGCCGACAACGGCGAGGCCGGCAAGGCCACCCTGCCGATGTTCCGCTTCCCGAACGCCACCGAGTACAACGCCGCCCGCGAGGTCGGCCTCGAGGGCGCGACGACCTACAACGAGTACCTGCGCGCCTCCCCGGCGCTCATCCTGCTCGACGAGGGTGGCATCGTTCGCTGGCACTCGGAGGGCATCACCCCCGCGCCCGCCGGCGATACCACCTACGCCGGCAAGGACGACCAGTACACCGTCGTCCAGGCGATCGAGTTCGCCAAGAAGATGTAGACCGCCCGGGGACCGCTACTCGCTGTCCTCGTCGGCTTTGTCTTCCTTATCGGCCGCGCCCTTCCCGGGTGCGGCCGTCGGTCGTAGCGGGTGGGCGAGCACCGGCAGGCGCTCGTTCTCGCTGCGCTCGACCAGCACCTCGAGCCCATCGAGCAACAGGTCTGGTGAGCTGACCTGGACGTCGACCGTCTCGCTGAGGATGTCGTCCATCCCGGTCTCGGCCGCGAACCCGCCGTTATAGCCAGGCGGGAAGCGCATCGCCAGCGGCGTCGCGGTGGTCCCCACGGCGCGGATCCTCCGGAGCACGCGCATCGACACCGGACTAAACATCGCCCCACGCACCAGAGTGCGCTTACCCGACGCATCGATGCGAACGATGCGGGCCGGCAACGGCAGGCTGACCTTGCGACCGCCGCCGTAGCCGGTCGCGCCCTCGCGGTCGACCGGCCCGAGGATGTTGTTGTCGCGCAGGGATTCGACCACGTACGCGAACTCGTAGCCGTCCTCGCGTGCGCGCCGCAGCAGCTCGCGCTCGAGCTGCGCGCGCCCCATGCCCCGCTTCTTCGACTTCACGCTCAGGTTGGAGATCGTCGGGCCGTTGCGCAGCGACGGGCTGACGCGCGCGCGCCCGTTGCTCGCCGCCCGCTTCTTGTTCGGCGTCCGCGTCATCAACAGCTCGCGCAACACGCCGCCTTTGACCAGCGTCAGCGGCTGCGCCACAAACCCCTGCCCGTCGATCGCGTAGCGCCCGAAGCCCTCGCGTGGGTCGTCCTCGAGGTCGATGAAGCCCGGCATCACCGGCTTGCCGAGCGCGTCCTGCCAGTGCGGCTCGAAGTCCCGCACCCGCCCAGCGTCGCCCAGCGGCGCGGGATTACCACCCACCTGCGTCGCCACCGTCGAGGCCAGCAACTGCGCCGCCGCCGGCCCCTGGAACAGCACCGGACCGTCGTAGTCCTCCTCCATCATCGGCGCGGCCGCCTGCGCCTCGAGCTCGGCGAGCACCCCGTCGACCAACTGCTCGCCGCGCTTGCGCAGCGTGTCGGTCGCGCGCGGAAGCTCCTGCAGATGGATCGCCGCGCCGGCGTCGAGGTGCATGCCATCGGCCGCGCGCGTGTCGGCGACCACAGCGAGCACCGCCCGCTCGTGACGCTCGTGCAGCACCAGCCCCTCCGAGTTGATCGTCGTCACTGTCGTGCGTAGCACCTGCACGAACACGTCGCCGTTGTCGATCGTGGGGTGGTCGACGAAGCGCTTGCTCAGCTGGGTCACCAGGGCGCGCAGGCCCTCGCGGTCGAGCTGCGGCGTGCCCTCGTCGAGGGCGGCCTGTCGCGGCATCGGCTCCGGCCTCGGGCCCAGGTCCGGCGGCGGCGGCTCACCGGCGAGGCGGGCCAGGATCGCCTGCTTCTGCGCGAACAGGGCGGTCGCCATGCGAAAGTCCTGGTCCAGCGCCAGCCACGTCTTGTGCCGGGTCAGCACCGGCGAGGGCTCGAGCGAGATGATGAAGCGCAAGCGCGGCCCCTCGTTGCCGAAGGTCCCGCTCTGGTCGCGCGCCGCGCTGCCGACCCGCACGTCGATCGCCGCGACCGCCTGCTCCTCGACGACATCGGTGATCACCCCGCCGTACGAACCATCGAGGCTCAGCACCGACGCGCGAACGATCTGCACGGTCGCCAGATATGGCGCTGGCGAGTCCGGCAGGCGCAGCCCAGCCACCCCGCGCGCCAGCTCCTGCTCGACCGCCGCCACCTCGAGGTCGAGCGGCCGCTTGCCCAGCGGCTTGACCTCCTTCACCGTCTTCGCCGACCTCGCTGGCGTCTCGGCCTTCGCGGGCTTCGGCTCCGCCGGTGCCAGCACGGCCAGCATCAGGATCAGCGCCTTCATCGGGCCACCTCCTTACCTGTCCCACGGGACAGGCTCTTGGCCAGCTCGGGGGGCGGCATCAGCGGCGGCTTGTCGCGGTCGTGGCTGGCGCGCTCGATCTCCAGGCTCCGCAGCAGCAACGACGGGCTGACCGCCGAGACCGGCACGTCGCCCGACTCCGCGCCGCACATGCCATTAAAAATTCCGGGCGAGTCGCCGGTAGCCATGATCGTCTCGAACGCGGCGATCGGTGTACCGACGATGTCGACCCCGCGCACCAGCTCGTCCGGCCGGCCGTCGGTCCACACGCGATAGACCAGCAGCGGCATCACCTTGAACGCCTGCGGTCCGCTTCGCTCCGTGATCGTGTAGCCGCCCTGGATGTCGCTAAACCACAGCCCGTAGGGCTTGCCCTGCCGCGCCACCTCTTCGATCAGGGTCTTACGCAGCTGCGCGTCGGGGATCGTCTTGCGGCTGGTGACGATCAGGTTGCCCTGCCGCGCCACCACTTGATTCCCGCGCTCGCGCCGGCCGTGGCCGTTGCTCTTCTTGAACGGCAGCACCGGCGAGCGCGACAGCAAAAATCCGCGAAGTTTGCCCCGCTCAACGAGTGGCATGCGACGGGCTGGCACCGCCTCGTCATCAACATAATAGTGCCCGCTCAGCGGCACCCCGCCGAGGCTCTGCGCGGTCGGGTCGTCGACCATGTCGAGGAACACTGGCAGCACGCGCTTGCCGATCATCGTGCTAAACGTCTGGCCCTCGAGGTCATCTTTTTGGCGGTGCCCCTCGAGTCGGTGGCCGAAGATCTCGTGGAAGAACACCCCTGCGGCGCGCCCGGCGAGCACCGCGGGTCCGGCGTAGGGCTCGGCCAACGGCGCGGCGCGTAGCGCCACCAGCTCCTCGCGCAGCCGCTTCGCCGTCGCTACCAGCAAGGCCTGCGCCGGCAGTTGCTCCGGCGTGTGGACCTCGAAGCTCTCGAAGCGAGCCAGGCGCATGCCGTCGTCCGCCTGCCCCGTCGCGCTCAGCATGATCCTCAGGCGGACGTGCGAGCTTTGCACCTTGCTGCCGTTGCTGTCGACGAAGCTGCGGTTGTCGACGTTGACCAGCAACACCACGTTGCTCTCGAGCACCCGCAGGTCGTCCCCGAGCACCACCGACGCCTCCCGTAGCCGCGGCTCCCAGGCCTTGCGCAGGCCCTCGAGGTCGAGCTGCACCCGCGGCTCGAGGTGGACCACCGCCGTCTCGTCGCTAAAGTCCGGGCTCGCCGGCTTGGCCTCGTCCTGGCTGCGAAGCTGCTCGTTGCTCTCGGCCGCGCTCAGGGCCACCAGCGCGTCGCGGTACTGCGCCTCGGTGAACATCCACAGCGCCTGGGCCAGCGCCAGCGGGTCGTCTTGCACGCTGACTGGTTCACCGGCGCCGAGGCCATTGCCGGGCCCGTAGTTGCCGCCTTGCGAGTGGCTATTGTCGAGCTGCGGGCTACCGACGCGGACATCGATGTCGATCGTGCGGTCGCTGTCGAGTCGGCGGCGCACGACCTGGCCCTGCTGGACCTCGAGCCACAGGTGGTCGCGGGCGATGAGGTCGTAGGCGAGGAAGTAGGCCGGCACCTCGCGGTCCTCGCTCTGCAACTGACTCAGGTTGCGCGCGACCTCGCCGGCGAGCACCTCGAGCACTGGCGACGCCGCCCCGACCGGCGCCTCGCTGCGCTGGATCTCGATCCGGCTGCCGGCTCCCGTGCCGGGTTCACCCCACACTGCCGGGTTGGGCGGTTCGGTCGTCCCTCGCGGTTTACAGCCGACGAGCGCGGCGAACACGGAGGCAGCTAGGAGGGCGCTCCGCGTCGCGTACATGGGTACATCATACCCTCGCGGGGCCTGCCTCCGCGAGCGGTCGGAGTACCGGAGCCGGGCGCGCGATCTCAGCCCAGCGGCTTGCCTGGCTTATCCAGCTTGTCCAGCTTGTCCAGCTTGTCCGGGCCCTTGATCGCCTTGCCCGCTGCGACCGCGGGAATGACGATGCGTGGGCGCTTGGGGTCGTCCTTGCTGCGTCGGCGGTAGAGCACCACGATCCGGCCGATCACCTGGACCAACTGGGACGCCGTCAGCTCCACCAGCTCCTGGGCGGCGGCCTCGCGTTCGCCCTCGTAGCCTTGCCCGAGCCGGATCTTGATCAGCTCGTGCTGCTCGAGGGCGATCGACGCCGCCTTACCCACTGCGGGCGTCATCCCATCGACGCCGACCTGGACGAGCGGCGCGAGGCCGTGGGCGAGCGACTTGAGGTGGGCACGGGCGCGGGCGCTGAGCGGCGGCATCGACATCGGGGGCGATACTTAGCACGCCGCTCCACCGCCCCGGCGCCATGACACGTGGATTCAGGCAGATTCAGGCGGCTCCAAGCGACTTCCCGCACGCGTTCGCGCGATCCATCCGGCCTGTCCCAAGAGACAGCCCCACGCTCATCCCCAGCGCAGCCAGGCCAGCAGCTCGAGGTTCCCGTCTTGCCCCGCGATCGCCGAGTCGCAGGTGTCGACCACCTGGAAGCCCAGCGCCTGCGCGGCCGCCAGCACCCCTGCCAGCGCCGCTGCGCGCCCGCTCGCCTCGCGGACCACCCCGCCCGCGCCGACCTCTCCGCGCGCCAGCTCGAATTGCGGCTTGATCAGCACCACGGCGTCCGCCTGCGGCGCGAGGAACGCTGGCACCGCCGGCAGCACCTTGCGTAGCGAGATGAACGAGCAGTCCGCGACCACCAGTGTGACCGGCTCTCCGATGCGCTCCGGCGCCAGCGTGCGGATGTTGGTCCGGTCGAGCACGACCACCCGCGGGTCCTGGACCAGCTTCCACGCCAACTGCCCGTAACCGACGTCAACCGCGTACACCCGGGCCGCGCCGGCCTGCAGCACGCAGTCCGTGAACCCGCCGGTCGACGCGCCGATGTCCATCACCACCCGCCCGCGCACATCCAGCCCGGTGAACCGGTCGAGCGCCCCACGCAGCTTTTGTCCGCCACGCGACGAGAACAATTGCACCTCACCACGCACGCGCACGGGTGCATCCGCGGCGACCAGCGTCCCGGGCTTGCTCTCGGTGTGCTCGCCGACGACGACCTTGCCCGCGATGACGAGCGCCTGCGCGAGCGCCCGCGTCTCACACAGCTCGCGCTCGACGAGCAGTTGATCGAGTCGCAGCTTCGCCGGCCTGGCCACCCACCCCCTATACCGCGCGGCCCGGCGGTGCTACCTCCGGTGCTGGCGGTATCCGCTTGAGCATCCCCACCTCGATGACTGCCGCCCTGAAGTGGCTCTGCGCCCCGCGCGACGGCCCGCTCCTCGTGCTCCTGGCGCTGGTGCTGCTCGCGGTGGGCATGGGCCTGTGGTCGCGCCGGACTCGCCAGTGAGATCCAGCAAGATCTGGCCAGCAACATCCGGCCATGGCCAATGACAAATTCAGGTCTTGCGCCGCGAGATGAGTTCGGTTAGCTTCCCGGCCCTGTCCCGGGGCAGTAGCTCAGCTGGGAGAGCGGTGCGTTCGCAATGCACAGGTCAGGGGTTCGATCCCCCTCTGCTCCACTCGAAGCCCAGAACCCCCACGGTGGGCTCTGGGCTTCGGTTTTTGCGGCGTTTGCCGGCCCTGTGCGGTCCTGGGTGGCTTTTCACACGCCTCGGCCAGCGCGCTCCCGGTCCGTGGTTTCCAGTCTTGCCGTATCCTGGGCCAAGTGTCAGGATCGCAGCCCGCGGACAGCGGACAGCGATCCACGGCGCCCGGCTCGGTTCATGTACAAGCTCTTCAAGCGCACCTACTACCCGGGCCACTTCGAGGTGCAGATCGCGGGTGCGTGCGATCCAGGTCTGTCGCGCGAGCACAACGAGGATGCCATCGCGATCCAGGAGGACGACGGCCGCGGTTATTACATGGCGGTCGTGTGCGACGGCATGGGTGGCCACAACGCCGGCGAGGTCGCCTCCGCCATGGCCGTGGAGAAGATCCGCAGCTACCTCGACGAGAACTTTCGCAAGCAGGGCCCGCGCGAGCTGCTCTATCACGGGTTTTTGCTCGCCAGCACCACGATCTCCGAGTACAGCGCCAAGAACCCCGACACCGAGGGTATGGGCTGCACCTGCGTGATGGTCATGGGCGTACGCGACAAGATGTGGGTCGCGCACTCGGGTGACAGCCGGGCTTACCTGGTCGACAAGAAGGCCGCCACCGCGATCACCCTCGACCACACCATGGTCCAGGAGCTCGTCACCAAGGGTGTCATCACCAAGGAGCAGGCCGCCGTGCACCCGTACCGCGGACGCATCTCACGCTGCCTCGGCCACGGCCGCTCCAAGGGCGTGCCTGACATCAACGCCGGCATCATCGAGCACGGCGACAACATTGTCCTGTGCAGCGACGGCCTCAGCGACGTCGTCCCCAACGAGGAGCTGCACGCCATCGTGATCGAGAATCCCGCCCAGGAGGCCGTACGCAAGCTCGTGCAGGCCGCAAACCACCACGGCGGACCCGACAACATCAGCGCGATCATCCTGCGCCGGGTGCAATGACGATGATCCGTTCCATGGCCCTCTCGATCCTGATCCTGGCCGGTCTCTCGGCGTGCACGATGGGCGTGGTCCCCCGGGACACCCCGCCGCCCGAGCCGCCGCCCACCGCCGAGCCTGCGCCTGTCTCCGACGAGCCTGCTGCCCCCGGACCCTCCACCTCGCCTTCCACCTCGCCCTCCACCGCGCCCGTCGCCTACGGCCTCGACGGCAACCGCCTCGAGCTGCCCGTCCCGATCACCTTCTCCGGCGCGCAGCTCGATCCTGCGAGCGATCCCGCCCTCGAGCACGCCCGCAGCTACATGGCCACCAAGGAGGCCATCACCATGCTGCGCATCGAGGGCCACGCCGACGACCAGGCCCTCTCGGAGCGCCGCGCGCTTGAGGTCGGCCGCTGGCTCGTCGCGCACGGCATCGACTGTAAGCGCCTGCTCGCCGTCGGCTTCGGCGCGACCAAGCCGATCGCCGACGCGAGCACCTCCGAGGGCAAGGCCCGCAACACCCGCATCGAGCTACAAAACGCCGCCATGCGCGGTCGGCCGATCGGTGGCATGAGCCTCGAGGGCGGCGGCCAGGTCGCCAGCGCCGACCTCTGCCAGTGAGACCAGGGCCTCCGGCCTGAGCCCCATGCGCTGATGCTCACGCCGCACGTGAGTCGCTGCGACCCGTGGCGACCGGCTGCGACATGCAAGCCGCCGGGTTTGCATCCGCGGCGCCGCACTGCTACCAACCGCGGTTACGTATGTCCGTGACCTCCTCGTCCGTCTATCCGCGGTTTGACCTGCACGAGCGTCGGCGCACCCTGCCGCTCCTGCGGGCCATGCAAGAGCGCGTGCTGGTGTGTGACGGCGCGATGGGCACGATGATCCAGAACGCTGACCTGAGCGTCGACGACTTCGAGGGCAACGACGGCTGCAACGAGCTGCTCGTGCGCACCCGGCCCGATGTCATCAAGAGCATCCACGCCGCCTACTTCGCCGCCGGGGCCGACTGCATCGAGACCAACACCTTCGGCGCCACCCGGCTCGTGCTCAATGAGTTCGACCTCGGCCACGAGACCTACGCCCTCAACCGCACCGCCGCCGCGCTGGCCCGCGAGGTCGCGCAGCAGTTCGCCACGCCCGCGCGCCCGCGCTTCGTGCTCGGCTCGGTCGGTCCGACCACCCGCCTGGTCTCGCTCGGCCACATCACCTTCGACGACCTGCTCGCCAATTATGAGGAGCAGATCGGCGGCCTGATCGACGGCGGCGCCGACGGCATCCTGATCGAGACCTGCCAGGACATCTTGCAGGTCAAGTGCGCCACGATCGCGGCCAACCGCGCCGCCCAGAAGCGCGACGTCCGGGTCCCGATCCTCGTGCAGGTCACCGTCGAGACCACCGGCACCCTGCTGGTCGGCACCGACATCGCCGGCGCTCTGGTCGTCATCGAGTCGCTCCCGATCGACGTCATCGGTCTCAACTGCGCGACCGGCCCCGACCTCATGGTCGAGCACGTCAAGCACCTCGGGCGCCACTCCACCCGCCTCGTCAGCGTCCAGCCCAACGCCGGCCTGCCGCAGAACGTCGACGGCCGCGCCGTCTATCACCTGACCCCCGCCGAGCTCGCCCGCGCCCACCAGCGCTTCGCCGGCGAGTTCGGCGTCTCGCTGGTCGGCGGCTGCTGCGGCACCACCCCGGAGCACATCGCGGCGATCGCCGCGGCCGTGCAGGACATCGTGCCCGGCCCGCGGCCCACCACCTTCCAGCCGCAGCTCGCCAGCCTCTACGGCGCCGTCGCGCTCGACCAGGACAGCGGCCCGCTGCTCGTCGGCGAGCGCACCAACGCCAACGGCAGCCTCAAGTTCAAGGAGATGCTGCTCACTGGCGACTTCGACGGCATGGCCGAGCTCGCCAAGGAGCAGCAGGCTGAGGGCGCGCACGTGCTCGACGTCTGCGTCGCCTACGTCGGCCGGGACGAGGTCCGCGACATGACCGAGGCCCTGCGCCGGATCGTGCCTGCGGTCTCGCTGCCGATCATGATCGACACCACCCAGCTCGACGTACTCGAGGCTGCGCTGAAGATGATCGGCGGGCGCCCGATCATCAACTCGATCAACCTCGAGGATGGCGAGGACAAGTTCGACAAGATCGCCTACCTCGCCCGCGAGTACGGCGCGGCGCTGGTGGCCCTGACCATCGACGAGATCGGCATGGCCAAGGACGCCGCCGCCAAGCTCGCCTGCGCCAAGCGCATGCGCGACCTGCTGGTCGATCGCCACGGCATGCTCGAGGCCGACATCGTGTTCGACCCGCTGACCTTCACGATCGCCCAGGGCGAGGAGGACAGCCGCAAGCTCGGCCTCGAGACCCTCGCCGGCATCCGCCTGATCGACACCGAGATCCCCGCCGCGCGCACGATCCTCGGCCTCTCCAACATCTCCTTTGGCCTCAAGCCCTACCTGCGCCAGGTCCTCAACTCGGTGTACTTGGCAGAGGCCCGCGAGCACGGCCTCGACTCCGCGATCCTCAACGCCAAGAAGATCATCCCGACCCACAAGCTCGGCGAAGATGACCTGAAGATCACCGAAGACCTCATCTACGACCGCCGCGCCGAGGGCTACGACCCGCTGTTCGCGTTCATCGAGCGGTTCGCCGGCGCCGCCAGAGTCGAGATGGACGGCGCCGAGGAGGCCGCACTACCGCTCGAGGAGCGGCTCAAGAAGCGCATCGTCGACGGCAACAAGATCGGCTTCGATGCGTTGTTGGATGAGGCCCTCCAGCACCACCCCGCCCTCGACATCATCAACCTGTTCCTGCTCGACGGCATGCGCGTCGTCGGCGAGCTGTTCGGCTCCGGCAAGATGCAGCTCCCCTTCGTGCTCCAGTCCGCCGAGGCCATGAAGACCGCCGTGCGCCACCTGGAACCCCACCTGTCGCGCGCCGCCGGCCCGCGCAAGGGCTGCATGGTGCTCGCCACCGTCAAAGGCGACGTCCACGACATCGGCAAGAACCTCGTCGACATCATCCTCAGCAACAACGGCTACCAGGTCGTCAACCTCGGCATCAAACAGCCCCTCGACAACATCCTCGCCGCCGCCCGCGAACACAAGCCAGACGTCCTCGGCTTTAGCGGCCTGCTCGTGAAGTCGACGGTCATCATGAAGGAGAACCTCGAGGCCATGCGCGAGCAAGGCATCGCCATGCCGGTCATCTGCGGCGGCGCGGCGCTCAACCGCGGGTACGTCGACCACAACCTGCAAAACGCCTACAGCGGCGCCGAGGTCATCAAGCCCGCGGACGCGAGTGCTGGGCCCGAGGCCAGCCCCGAGGCGGAGGACGCCCCGCGCTTGCAGGCCGCGCGTCCGCGGGCCCGCGTCTTCTACGCCAAGGACGCCTTCGAGGGCCTCGCGTTGATGGACGAGCTGTGCGGCCACGTCGCCCCCGACAAGATCACCCTGACCGGCCCCAAGCCGCGCAAGGCCTACCGCCACACCACGCAGGAGGAGTACGAGGCCCACCTCAAGAAGGCGATCGAGACCTACGTGAAGAACGACGTGCAACCGGTCTCACGCGTGCCGACGCCGCCGTTCTGGGGCGCGCGCGTGGTCGGCCCGGAGGAGCTCCAGCTCGGCGAGATCTTCCGCTACATCAACAAGAAGGCGCTGTTCACTGGCCAGTGGCAGTACCGCCGCGGCCGCCTCAGCGAGGCCGAGTACAACGTGCTCATCCAGGGCACCGTCGAGCCCAAGTTTCGCATGTGGTGCGAGCGCGTCATCGCCGAGAAGATGCTCGAGCCCCGCGTGGTCTACGGCTACTTCCCGTGCCAGAGCGACCACAACGACCTCCTCATCTACGACCCCGAGGACAAGGCCCCGCCGCTGCGCATCGCCCTCCCGCGCCAGTTGGAGAAGGGCCGCCTGTGCATCGCCGACTTCTTCCGCAGCGTGCGCTCCGGCGAGCGCGACGTCGTCGCCCTCACCTGCGTCACCATGAGTGAGATCGCCACCCGCCTCAGCGGGGAGATGTTCGCCGCCGACAAATACGACGACTACCTGCACTACTACGGCCTCGGGGTCGAGAGCGCCGAGGCCCTCGCCGAGCTGTGGCACAAGCGAGTCCGCCGCGAGCTCAACATCGCCCAGGACGACGCCACCGACATCCGCGACCTGTTCAAGCAGCACTATCAAGGCTCCCGCTACAGCTTCGGCTACCCCGCGTGCCCGAGGCTCGAAGACCAGGTCCCGCTGGTCAAGCTGCTGGGCACCGACCGTATCGGCGTCAGCCTCACCGAAGAGGGCTTCCAACTGGTCCCCGAACAGTCGACCAGCGCGATCATCGTGCATCACCCGGGCGCCAAGTACTTTAATATCTAGCCTGTCCCGAAGGACAGGCTACGATTCGGCGGCTTCGGAGCTGTCCCTCGGGATAGCCGCCTAGAACTGGGCGAAGAACGCCCAGATGCCCGGCCCCGCCCATGTGGGCCAGCCGTGGCCGCTAAAGTCCGGCTCACTGTGCTCGCACCAGACCGTAGGCTGGCCGTCGTCACACCCGGTGAACGCGACGCAGGCGTCCGGGTCGACCGGCATGGTCTCGGCCGCGCAGCCGTTGGCATCGGCCCAATGATCGCGGCTGTTCTCACCCTCGCTAAACGGCACCACCTGGTCGACGTTCCCGTGGGCCAGCCAGGCCGCCACCGACCCTCCGGTGCACGCCCCGAACGGTCCGCCGCCGGCCACCAGCCCGATCGCCCGCACCACGTCCCCGCGATAGCAGGCGATCTGGTTCGACATGTAGCCGCCGAAGCTGTGACCGGTGCTGAAGATCCGCGCGGGGTCGATGCACAGCCGCGACTGCACCTCCGAGAACAGCGCGTCGAACAGCGCGAAGTCCTCGTTGTTCGGGTCGAGGTCCCAGCCGGTCTGGTTGGCCATGTCGGCCAGCGGCAGGCCGTCCGGATAGACGAAGATCGCCTGACCCTGCGAGGCCTCCTCGATCTTGTAATAGAGCTTGGCCAGCGCGCCGTCGCCACCACGCCCGTGCCAAGCGAACACCAGCGGATAGGCCGTGTTCGCGTCGTAGTCGGCCGGGAGCGACAGGATGTAGTCGCGCTCCATGCCCGCCGCCGTGATCTTCTGGTCCGTCGAACCACTGACGTCCGGCGCCTTGCCGCAGCCGCCGATCGGCTCACCGGTGACGTCGGTGTCGCTCTCGCCGGTCATGTCCGTGGTGCTGGTCGTACCCGTGGTGCCGCTCATGCCCGTGGTGGCGCTCGCGCCCGTCGTCGGATCCGTCGCGGTGGCCTCCGTCGCGGGCTCGCTCGAGGCCTCCGCCACCGAGGGATCCCCGGTCGGCCCGGCCGTCGTCGGGTCGCTCGCGGTACCGGACGTGGTCGCGCTCGAACCTGTCCCTTCGGTCAGACCGCTGCCCGTGCCCGCCGTGTCGGTCTCACCGCCAGAGCCCGAACAACCCGCGAACACACCGACAGTCAAGAGAAGCCATCGCATCCCGCGACGGTACCGCAGCCGCGCCGGCAAACCCAGTCTCACCGGCAATCAGCGGTCGGCGCGTCGCCGGGGCCACAGGCCTCAGCGCTGCGGTTCTTCGGCGCTGGCCGGGGTCGCGAGCCCACGCGGGAGCATGACTTGCAGGCCGTCGACGAGCCCCCGCGAGCGCACGACCTCGATGTAGTAATCCGGCTGCTGGCGCGCGTCGATCTCCCCGGTCTCGCACAGCGTCTCGAGCTGGCCTCGCAGCGCGCCGATATGCTTGCCGGGCGGCAGTCCGAGGGCGGTCATCAGCAAGTTGCCGAGCCCCGGAGGCAGCGGCGGCACGCGGGCGTCCTCGGCCGCGATCTCCCGGATCCGCCGCGAAAGTTCGCTGATCAAGCACAGGCAGCGCTCGCGCTTGCCGGGTCGCTTGCTGGTCACGTCGGCGCGCGACAGGTCGAGCAGATCCGTGAGCACGGGCCCCATTTCGTGGCCGAAGCGACGCACCGCGGCGTCGGTCCAGCCGCTCTCATATTGGCCGCCGCGCAGGTGATACAGGATCAGCAGCTCGACGCGCTCGACCATGTCGGCCGGGAAACCGATGCGGCGCCGGGGGCCGCGACGAAACATCCGCAGGCCCTCCTCCGCGTGCCCGTGAAAGGTCACCTTGCCCGGGCCCACGAAGCGCCGCGTCGGCACCTTGCCGATGTCGTGCAACACCGCCGCCCACCTGACTGCAGGCCGCGGCACCGCCTGGCGCACGACCGCCTTGGTGTGCTCCCAGACATCCTTGTGGCGCCGGCCGCCCTCCTGCGAGAACGAGACCGTCGCGTCGAGCTCGGGCAGCAGGTGAATGAGCAGGCCCGCGTCGCGCAGCCACTGCATGGCGACCTCCGGGTGGTGGCCACACAGCGCGGGCGTCATCAGCGTGTAGACCTCGGCGGGCGACAGCGCGGTCACCCGTTCGGCCTGCGCGGCGATTTGCGCGGTGAGCGCGGCGTCGGGGATCTCGCCGTATTGGCCCGCCCGGAGCAGCGGAGCGAGCAATTCGCCGGGTTCGAGGAGGTTTGAGACGGGAGCGGCGGACACGGTGGCTTCACCGGCCGCGATCGGTCGGGTCGCGCAGCATACCAGGGCTCGCGCGACGGGTCTGTGGCGAGTTTGGCGGTCCGTTGCCGTGTCGAGCGACAACTTCGGCGGCTTTTGCACGCCGGTGGCACCCTGGGGCTCTCGGCCCGTGTTAGCCTCGGGGCCACCCCCATGGCCGGCCACCAGTCTCCGCAGCTTGGATACAACCACAACATCCCGCACCGGGGGCGGCTGTATCACGTGCAGACCGAGGATTCGGGGGTCACACGCGCGCACATTTTCACGCACGTGTTCTACGACGGCACGATCATTGCCTCGAACCGGGTCGACTACAAGCCCAAGCTGGAGAGCGAGAACCTCGACGCGGTCGTGATCGGCTTGATGCAGGAGTCGCACAAGTCGATGATCCGCCAGCTTCGCAGCGGCTCCTACGACGAGAAGATCGTTCGCTTCATCGGCCCGCATCCGGAGGGCACGAACAAGGTCGAGGCGCCGGCCGCGGCCGCTCCTGACCGAAAGCCACGCCCCGACCGCCGACCGCCCCCCGACCCTCGAGACGTCGAGCCGCAGGGACCCCCGCTGCAAGCCGGCGCGCCGGGCCCCACGATCGATCCGGGGCTCACGCATCCGGTATTCTCGACGCCCGAGGCCCAGGCCCAGGTCGCCGCCGGCGCCGCTGGCAAGGGCCCCGCGCGACCCAGCCGCGGGCCCGCACGCGTGGGGCGGCGTATGCTCGGCGGCATCGGTGGCCAGGGCGTCACCGAGGGCACACCGATCGCCCAGCGACGCGACATCGTCGTCGGCAAATTCGCGAGCGAGCACCAGTACCAGCTCGACGACGAGATCCTTGCATTGCTGGCCGAAGAACAGTGAGGGTTTCATGGGCATCAAGAACGCGCACACCACCTTCAAGCAGCCCCAGGAGTTCGGCACGGCCGTCGTCCTCTACGTCACCGAGTATTGCGGCTTTTGTCGGATGGCCGAGGGTCTGCTGCAGCGCAAGAGCATCCCCTTCGAGGCCGTCGACGTGACGCACTTGAGCGACGCCCGTACCTGGCTCATCGACCAGACTGGCCAGCGCACCGTCCCCCAGATCTTCATCAAGGGCCAGAGCATCGGCGGCTACAACGAGCTCTCCGCGCTCGACCGCGCCGGTAAGCTGATGCCGATGCTCGCCGCCGAAGCCTGAGCGCTCCATTCGACCGCACCGGCGAAGTTGATGCCGATGCGCACCGATGCCCGAGCGGCTCTCCACGCTCGACCGTACCGCCATGCTCACCCGAGCGGTCCTCTGACCACTTCGCTGCCCCGGCTCCTGTCTCGGCGTCTTGCGCAGCGTCGTCTGGCGCGCTGCGCTGCGGCCGGACAGGTGTACAAGCAACGCTGGTGCGCGCGATCGCTTGGTTCCAGTTCGCACGCCTACTCGCGGCTGTGCGTCGATCGTTGCAACGATCGGGCGGGATGGACGTACACTGCGGCTGTTCGTCCGTACGGCGAACGGCGACGGGCGATCACGACGCTTCGTGATAATCTCCGCCGCCTCGAACGACGAAGGCTCGAGATGACCGTCATGAACAATCGTATGCAATCTCATCGACGCTGGATCCTCCCCACGGCCGTGGCGATGGCGACCCTCTGTAGCACTGCGGCCTCGGTGGCGTGGGCAGGCGAGGTCAAGGTCGGCGCCGCGGCGCTCGAGGTGGACGACAAGGGCAACCTCACCGCCTCGGGTCGCAAGGGCATCGTCGACACGCTCGACGAGGTCCCCGGCGAGGACACGTGGATCGTTCACGTGTGGGCCAAGCTCGACAACGTCGCCGAGGGCCCGCTCTACTTCGAGTTCTACCAGAGCCTCGGCGGCTCGGAGTCGCTGGTCTGGCGTCACGAGGAGCCGAACTTCGCCGGCGGCAAGTACTTCAGCGGTGAGATCGAGCTCGCCGGCGGCCGCGGTTTTAATAAAGACCGCACCTACGAGATCAAGGCCGTGCAGGTCAGCGCCAAGGGCAAGGACCTCACCCTCGCCACCGGCAAGGTGAAGCTCATCAAGAGCGGCAAGAAGCCCGAGAAGGGTGCCGACGAGGGCGAGGGCGACAAGGTCCCCGAGGACCAGGACGCCCACGACTCCCTGGCCGGCGGCGAGGATCCCGTCGGCGACCAGCCCGCTACCAGCGAGACCCCGCCCCCCGTCGAGCCCAAGGCCAAGAAGGGCTGCGCGATCGACAGCGACGGCTCGGCCTGGAACGGCGCCCTGCTCCTGCTGGCCCTCGGCGCCGGCCTGGGCGCCCGCCGCCGCCGCCGTTAGGAACGGCGCTCCGCTGGCCCTCGGCGCCCGCCGACCGCCGCACGTGAGAACGGCGCGCTTCCGCTGGCCCTCGACGCCTCCACAAAAGCCCTGTGTCCGCCCGGACACGGGGCTCTTCGCATCTGCGCCCCTCCGTTAACCCTGCTCGACTCTCCTGTTCCGGGAAATGCAGGCTCCGCCCTGACACGGGGGCTCTTCGCATCTGCGCCCCTCGTTAACTCTGCTCGACTCTCCTGTTCAGAAATGCAGGCGAGCGTACCGTCGGGTCGGCAGCGCTTGGCGGTGCCCGTGGGACCTTCCAGCCTACGCGCCCCTTGGAGCAGCTCGGCTCGACCGCCTCAGCCCGTCGAGCGGCGCCACATTTGGGCGATCGGGTGAACCGCGGACAGAGCGGCCCTCCGGGCTCCTTTGAACCAAATAAAAAGGCCCCCTCGTTGCCGAGGGGGCCATAGATCTGGCGGCGTCCTACTCTCCCACAGGGTCTCCCCTGCAGTACCATCGGCGCTGGAAGGCTTAACGACCGAGTTCGGGATGGGATCGGGTGTG
>Ga0335395_10000451_pt1 | contig 25850 bp, 20 predicted proteins | sample MAT02_FD_205744 | JGI IMG/M metagenome (GOLD analysis project Ga0335395, IMG submission 205744) | Freshwater microbial communities from Lake Fryxell liftoff mats and glacier meltwater in Antarctica - MAT-02 (spades assembly) (version 2) ...
GCGTCTACACAAACAATGTCCGAGATGAGACGGCGGTTGAAACCGCGTCTACACAAACAATGTCCGCCTCCGCGGACTCAAGAAAGATGAGACGGCGGTTGAAACCGCGTCTACACAAACAATGTCCGAGATGAGACGGCGGTTGAAACCGCGTCTACACAAACAATGTCCGCCTCCGCGGACTCAAGAAAGATGAGACGGCGGTTGAAACCGCGTCTACACAAACAATGTCCAAGATGCGACGGCGGTTGAAACCGCGTCTACACAAACAATGTCCGCCTCCGCGGACTGAAGAAAATAAGATGGTTTCAACCGCCGATTCTTCTTAAAATACTTAACAGTGTTAAAACCGTGCAGCCAAACACTGCTTCAAATGTATATCTGCGCGAAGGTTTATAAGGGTAGGAATTCCAAACGCGCAATTCTCCATTGAAGCCGCGCGAGGCTAAACTTAGCGAAACTTGACGGTAGTTTTCCAAGGTTCGCTGAAGCAATTGCCCGATTAAAATGCCTAAACTGTGCATTCCTCGCTTCCAAGTGCGGTAGCCACAGCGCGAGTTTTGGGCTATCCAAAGTTCATCGGCGATCGCCAATAAGCTAAAAATAAACCGATACATTAGTAATAGCAGTTCTGTGACTAATTCTGGACACCGTAATTGTCGGAGAATCTGCAAGATTTCGGTAAATGGCACCGTCAACAGGATGAAATACATACAGCTTGTCGATGCGAAGGCGCGGGCAAGTAGCAAGCTCACTTGGTATATTCCAGTGCGGCTCACATAGAGATAAAAAGTGCCGATGCTAATTCCCCAACCTTGCCAAATATCCCACTGAATTGCCGGGATTCGATCGCCCGCAACCGCACTCATCGCCAACGCAGGCAAACTCGTCAGCAAAAACATCAATGGTAGCGACAGCAACCGCAGATAGAGTTTCGCCGGAATTCCTGCATAAACGACGATCCAGATTGTCAACCAAAGGCCGATCGACAACTGCACCGCTACATGAGAAACTAGAGACAGGATTAATAGGGCGATCGCAAACGATAACTTGTGAGTTGGCGGCAACCCACGCAAACGATTTGTATAAGCCAGACTATCAATCTGATGGTTCATTCCGACGATTTGCGATCGGAATTCTGCCGAGATTGCGATCGGCCTTTATACAACCCAATGACGTAGCCAATTACGCCAGCCCCTATCGCCGCTTGAGACGCAAACAGCAAACTTTCAATTTCGCCACTCGCCGGTTCAAAGAAGTGATTGAACCAAGGTTCATACCCCGGTTGAATCTCGCTAATTGCTTTTTCAGCTTGGTCATCCGCGCCGCCGTATTCACCCCGCACAAACACCAGAGGAATAACAGCAAGAACAACCACAGTACCAGCCAATAACCAATTTTGTAGGGAACTAGCTTGCTGATTTTTTGTAGGCTTTTGATTCACGACTTTATGACTCCTGTCTCAATAATTTCAAAGTTTCCAACTCCGGCTTTCCGTAGGAATGCAGCCAATTCCAGACTAATACAGTCAGCAATCCCTCACTAATCGCCAGGGGTACTTGAGTAATAGCAAAAATGCTAGCAAACTTAATAAACGAAGCCATAAAACCGCCGCTTGCTGCGGGAAAAGCCAATGCTAATTGAATCGAAGTAATCACATAAGTCAGCAAATCTGCCAAAGCCGCTGCACAAAAAATTGCCAACCTTTGCTTACCAGTTCGTAACAGCAAATGATAGATAAAATATGCAGCAAACGGCCCAACAATCGCCATCGAAAACATATTTGCTCCCAGCGTTGTCAAGCCGCCGTGGGCTAACAAAACCGCTTGAAAAAGCAGCACTAAAGCGCCGAGTACAGCCATCACCGAAGGGCCAAACAAAATCGCACCCAAACCCGTACCCGTCGGGTGAGAACAACTGCCCGTTACCGAAGGAATTTTTAAAGCAGAAAGCACAAAAGTAAACGCACCCGCCAAAGCTAACAACAGTTTAAGTTCCGGGTGTTCTTTTGTGATCAGGGCGATCGATCGCAAACCAAAGGCAAAAAAAGGTAACGCTACTATCCACCAAAACGCCGCCCATTGCACCGGCAAAAAACCTTCCGAAATGTGCATAGCTGCGGCGGGCGTTGCCGAACCGAGGACAATATAACAACTTAAGCCAGCCATCAATCCCAGGCTGACTAATTTCCGATTTCTGGCCTTCACGCTGAACCTCGCAGATGAGACAATATAAACAAACACATCGGCGGGCATCCTGACTCAGAAAGCGACATGGCTTTCATTACAGTTGCGGGACAGCGCCGGACTTACACCGAACTTTCCCCGTTTCCTCTAATGGCTGCTCCCCATTAGAACCGAATGATTAGCTTAGTATAGGCGATCGGGCAACACTCAGCCGATCTTTTACAAAAATTATTTCAGATTAAGTAAGTCAAGATTACCTATCATCTTCCTTCTCTTCCTTTTCTGACTTCGCGTCCTTTGCGTCTTCGCGGTTCGTTAAAATCTTAACCAAATTCCCAAAAAACACCAAACAAGTGAATGCTATAATATTAGTGAGTTTCGAGAAAAGCCGCCATGTTAGATTACAACTTCCCAACGCACTGGCCCTCAGCAGACGAACTACCAGACTCAGATGAAACACCAGTGGATAACGAACTGCAAGAATTAATCCCAGGGTTGCTAAAAGCAATATTGCTCATAAGTTGGGCGGAACGCATGGACTGGTTTTTTGGCATAGATATGGGTCTTTACCATCACCCTAAGAAACCAGCTATTGTGCCAGATGCTTTCTTGAGTTTAGGGGTAAAACGGTTTTATCGGGAAGAATTGCGTCCCAGTTACGCAGTGTGGGTAGAAAAGGTGATGCCAATTTTTGTCCTCGAAGTCGTTTCCCCGACTTATCGACAAGAATACACAGATAAGTTGGAAGAATATCAACGTTTAGGTGTACTTTATTACGTCATTTATGCTTCCAAGCGCCGCAATCACCCCCATTTGGAAGTACATAAGTTAGTCAATGGCAAGTATGAGTTACAGCCAGGAAATCTAGTTTGGATGCCAGAAATTGGTTTGGGAATTGGTTGTGAAAGGGGCAATTATTCTGGGGTGACAAGGGAGTGGTTGTATTGGTATGATGCAGATGGAAAACGTTATTTGACTCCAGAAGAACAGGTGAAACAATCAGCGCAACGTCTGCAACAGGAATCCCAACGTCTGCAACAGGAATCCCAACGTCTGCAACAGGAATCCCAACGTGCACAACAGGAATCCCAACGTGCCGATCGCCTAGCTGAACGATTGCGAGAGTTGGGGATAGATCCTGATAATCTTAACTGATTGCCGAATATTTGCTATTTTGTAGGGGTAATTCCGCTGTGTTTGCCCCTCTCTTTCTTTCCACAAGAGTGGTCTAATATCAAAGTTATAATCTTAGTAATTTTCGAGGAAAGTCGCCATGTTAGATTACAACTTTCCGAAACACTGGCCCTCAGCCGATGAACTACCAGACTCAGATGAAACACCAGTGGATAACGAACTGCAAGAATTAATCCCAGGATTGCTAAAAGCAATATTGCTCATAATTTGGGCGGAACGCATGGACTGGTTTTTTGGCATAGATATGGGTCTTTACCATCACCCGGAAAAACCTCCGATTGTGCCAGATGCTTTCTTGAGTTTAGGGGTGCAACGGTTTTCTCGGGAAGAATTGCGTCCCAGTTACGCAGTGTGGGAAGAAAAGGTGATGCCAATTTTTGTCCTCGAAGTCGTTTCCCCGACTTATCGACAAGAATACACAGATAAGTTGGAAGAATATCAACGTTTAGGCATACTGTATTACGTCATTTATGCTTCCAAGCGTCGCGATCACCCCCATTTGGAAGTATATAAGTTAGTCAATGGCAAGTATGAGTTACAGCCAGGAAATCCTGTTTGGATGCCAGAAATTGGTTTGGGAATTGGTTGTGAAAGGGGCAATTATTCTGGGGTGACAAGGGAGTGGTTGTATTGGTACGATGCCGATGGCACACGTTATTTGACTCCTGAAGAACAGGTGAAACAATCAGCGCAACGCGCACAACAGGAATCGCAGCGTGCCGATCGCCTAGCTCAACGATTGCGAGAGTTGGGGATAGATCCGATCGACATTTAGCATTTCCGTAGGGGCAATCCCGCCATGTTTGCCCCACTCTTTAGATTAAAATCAGCAATCAAAATCTGTCCCATCCCCGATGACAACCCACTGCTGATGCTAGTGGTGCTATAGCTGAGAGAAGTGGTAGTGCGTGACTTCACAATTTTTCCGGATCTAACTCTTGGGTTTTACCTGCACGATACTCAGCCATTGCCTCGGTGGCAAGCTTAGCAAGTAAATCTTGGGAATTTGCAAAAGTTGCATCCCATTCAACTTCATCTTCAAGTTCTTCTAAAATCATTGCTGCGATCGTATCCTGCTGACTAGCTGGTAGGCTTTTCAAGCGGGCGATCGTCCGTTCCAGTAATTCGGTCATCGCTTCTGTTACTCCTAGAAAAGAGATAATAATCATTATCGCTTAATTCTTCTGCGGGCACTTCGGATGACTCCCCCCCTGCAAACAAATGTAAGCAATTTGACTTTGATCTAAATTCTTAGCCTCGGCAAAATTAACTCCTTGGAATCGACCTGATTTACTACCGACAGGACTTTGAATAAATTGCTCCGAAGTCGCCTTCCCCAGAAACACAGCGCCTTGAAAATTCACTCCGGCTAAATTCGCGCCCCTAAAATCCACCGAACTCACGTCCGCGTTTCGCAAATTAGCATCTTGCAACCGAGCATCTTTAAAATTCGCGTTGGCGAGTTTAGCTGAACTCAAATCAGCATTTTGTAAATTTGCACCGCTCAAATTAGCACCAGATAAATCAGCACCTTGCCATTCCGATTTAGACAAATTTGTCAAGGACAATTGAGCGCCTTGAGCCTTCACTTTGCCTAAACGTGCACTTTCCAAATTTGCTCCCGAAAAATTAGCGCTTCCGATATCTGCACCAGTAAAACTTGCTCCTTTTAACATTGCTTGCTGCAAAGAAGCTCCAATTAACAGAGCACTGCTAAAATTAGCTCCAGTCAAACTTCCGCTTGAGAAATTAGCTTTGTTCAGGACAGCGCGCACAAAAGTAGTGCGGTTCATTACAGCACTGTTCAAAGATGCTCCGGTTAAATTTGCTCCCTCAAAATTAGCTTCGCTCAAGTCAGAAATCCAATCGTCAAATGTACCAGGTCGCCGATCTTCGCCAGTGCCATAAAAACGAATTCCTTGCAAGCTGGCATTAGTTAAATTGGTTTTTCTGAGCTTAATTCCTGACAAGTCAACTTTGTCTAATACTAAAGTAAACTGACCTGGGCCGGCAGGACTTTGACTTAAATCTGTGCGGCTCAAATCCGCGCCGTTTAGCTGGCTGCTATACACTGTGAGAATTTTGCCGATCGCCCTTTGCACTGTTCTTTGGCGAGTGGCTGCTAACTCTCGTTCCGGGGTTTTCCCCCCAAATCGCAGGGATTCGAGGTCATTGCTGAGAGCTAGATTCAACCGCCGCAAGTCAGGCAAAGCTTTCGGGCCGGTACTGACTAAAGCTTGCTGGATCGCGTCCAACATCGGGCGGCTCTCTTCTTGAGCTAGCAAATCGGCTAACAGCGGTACGGCGCGGGAGTCTTCCACCGCCCCCAAAGCCAAAATTGCCGATCGCCTCCCCGATGCCCCGTTAGCCGAAGTCGGAGACAATTTATTCACTAAAGCCACAAATAATTCGTCATTCCGCTGCCGAGAATCCCGCATATTTGCTTGAGTTTGAGTGTAAATCAGAGTGCCAACAAACAAACTTAAAATCAATCCCGCGCTGCCGATGGTAACTATTACTAAAGTTGTGCCTGGATGTTGGCGCATCCAATTCCACAGACTGGGATCTTCTTTCACGTCGGTTTCTGGAGTCAAAACCAAAGCCGCAATCTGCGCGTCTTCCTCAGTCCATTCTTGACTTTTGACAGGATTTGTAGACAGTTCGTGCGATCGAGCATTGACGACCAAAGTATTCGCGAGTCGATCGTGCCCCGATTGCCGTTTGTAGCGCAGTGCAAAAGCCCCGTCTGCGAGGATTGCCAAGCCGCTCAATCCCCCTAAAATCAGCAAATCTGGAAACGCGCCGGATAAGCGCCAAATGCCGTAGGCAACGCCCAGAGGCACTCCCCAGCGCCCCAAACTTTCACGAATTAGCACTCGCCGAAAACCCGGAGGAATACCCGACGCTGTGACAACTTTCACCCCAAACCAGCGTTTGGGGAGAGTTTGACCGGTTCTGGCGAGCAAAAACAACTGCCATGCAGCTAAAACTGCTGGTGCTAGCAGTGCCCCAGACCAGAATAGATTAGTTAGGGGTGCGACTCTGGGGTTGCGATCGCGCACGGGTATGCCCAAAGTACGGGCGACGGTTTCCGATGCTGCTGCTACCGAGGGATTGAGTGGCACGGTTTGAGATTCCTTGTTAACCAATGCGCCGATACTGAAGGGAATCAGGGCGCTGGCCGCAATTAACGAAATTTCAACGGCCCAAGCGCCGCACCTGCGAACCAGCAGTGGCATTTGCTGGGATTGTGTCTGCCAAGACGGATCGGGTTGATTAATACCACCGGGTGCGGTTGGGCTAGCCATATTTATAATTTCCTATTTTTAGTCGTTAGTTGGAGGAATCAGGAGCAATTGCCAATTTGTACGCTATGTAGATTAGCACTCCCAGAACGGCAAGAGTCATCAGCGCGGAAATTAGCTGTACGATACTATTGAAGACTGTCAGGACAAATATCGCTCCGACGGCAAAGACTGCGACTTGCCCCGGTTTGGGGAGTCTTTTAAACTTGTCCAGAGATTGATTGTAGAAGGTTCCGACGGCTTGATAGCTATCTGAATTCTGTTGGATGAGAGGCGATCGCTCTAGTTTAGCTTTTAGTTCTGCGATCGCCTGCTGCCAATTGAAGTTATTTTGAGGATTCATAAAAAAAATTGGAGTTAGTTTGGCTGTACATTAATCATTTTAGGACGGTCACATTAATAAGAGTCACATTACCGTGTTCGGAACCCCTAATTATCTTCTACTGTCAAAGAAGTAGAACCGAAGCCATTATGTTCCGATAAATTTCGGATAAATAAGGATAAAAATGAAGATATGCTATCCCTGCGATCGCCCCAGACTACGCTTTGGCTCGATCGGAATCCTAGCCTTGGCAATGATTTTAGCGCCTGCAGGAGCCCTTCGGAGCCAACCGCTACAAATTGCTCCGGGATTTCGTGAACCGCTGAGCGTTTCTGGAGTCTCCGGCGGCCCGAACAATAGCGGTGACTGCGGTTTCGTCGCCCAAGGGCCGAACCAAGTCATCGAAGTAACACAGGATTTACCTTACTGGAAAATTGCAGTACAAACGGCGGGAGCTCCGAGTTTGATGATTCAGGGGCCGAGGGGTCGTTTCTGCGTGCTACCGGCGAATGCTGGTGCGGGGAATGTCGAATTTTCCGGCTATGGGGACAAGGGAACTTATGTGATCTTTGTGGGCGATCGATCTCAAGGTCAACACCCCTACTCTCTGTCCATCACCCAACAGCGAAATTAAAAATACCAAAAAATCAGGAACCTTGCTGTCAGAAATAGGGATTTCACATCAAGTTTGTATTTGTTCTTTAACCCACTTACGAAACAATCGGAGAGTTTGACTTGTTCCCGCCGTTTGACTTTGTTCACAATATTGAGAAATAGCTTCAATAATTGGCAGATTGGGAAATGTTGGACTAATTGCAGAATCAACATATTTCCCATCTTCAAGCACATTAATCTGAAGCCTTTTATTTTCGTAGCGCCAGATTTCAGGGACTCCCAACGCCTCGTAAGCATCCAATTGAGTTTTGGAAGTTAAATCGACTTCAATTGCTAAATCCGGCGCAGGATCAACAGTTAAGTCGATGCGCTTTTTACCAATCATTAAAGCATAATTCTGAATGTAAAAACAGTTATCAGGTTCAATTCCTTGTAACATACTTTTTCGCTTAAAAGTCGTCGAACCAAAACATTCTCGATCGATTTCAAGTTCTTCGAGTAGTATTTTGACCATATCGCCAATGATCTCTTTATTAAATTCATGTTCTGGCAGCGGCATCCTAATCTCCAAAGTTCCTTGACTGTAAGCTATTCTAGAGCCACGGTGTTCTCCCAACTCTTCTAAAATCGCCTCAAATTCCTGCCAGTTGACATCGTTCAACAGCAGTCTATGTCCTGGGGGTACACTGATCTGTCTTAATTGCAGCGTTACCATTTCAACCTCCAATTTATTTAATTTTATTGTAACTCAATACGATTTAGATCAGATAAGACGGTGATTGAAACCGCGGCTACAAAAAATTTCGTCCGAATTCAGAAGGTGTAAAGAAAACAACCTAATTCCATTCGCCCGGTTTTCTTTCTTTCTTCAACCCGCGTCGGCGGGTTTTGTCTGTGTAGGCGCGAATTCCATTCGCCCTTTCTTTCTTTCTTCAAACCCGCGTCGGCGGGTTTTGTCTGTGTAGGTGCGAATTCTATTCGCCCGATTTTCTTTCTTTCTTCAACCCGCGTCGGCGGGTTTTGTCTGTGTAGGCGCGAATTCCATTCGCCCTTTCTTTCTTTCTTCAACCCGCGTCGGCGGGTTTTGTCTGTGTAGGCGCGAATTCTATTCGCCCGATTTTCTACTCAACGATTTTTTGCTGCTTATAAAGTTCCTTAAACTTCCGTTGCTGCTCATTGTGGTCTACGATCGGATCGGGATAATGAAGCAGCCGGCGTTCTATAGGCGAAATATTTCCAGTTAGCAAAAGTTTAGTATCAACTCGGCGCAATTCTGGAACCCAGTGCCGAATATATTCCCCTTCTGGGTCAAATTTCTGAGCTTGACTGGCGGGATTAAATATTCGCAAAGGTTTCGGGTCCATGCCGCTCGATGCACTCCACTGCCAGCCGCCATTATTAGCAGAAAGGTCGCCATCAATCAATTTTTGCATGAAGTATTTTTCGCCCCACTGCCAGTTAATAATTAAATCTTTCGTGAGGAAACTAGCGACTATCATGCGACAGCGATTGTGCATCCAACCAGTCTGATTTAACTGCCGCATTGCTGCATCGATAATTGGATAGCCAGTTTTGCCCCTACACCAAGCTTGAAACAGCTTTTCATCGTTTTCCCAAGGAAAGTCTTTGAATGCTTTACGATACGGCCCGTCTGCTAATTCTGGGAAGTTATACATGGCGTGTTGGTAAAATTCCCGCCACGCTATTTCCTGTTGCCAAGTGCTGATGCTTGTGCAGGCTTCTTCGCTGCGGCAAGTGTCCATTACTATCTGGGTAGCTTGCCAAACAGTACGGATGCCAATTGCACCAAATTTGAGGGCGGCGCTGAGTTCGGATGTGCCACTAATTGCGGGGAAATTGCGCTGTTCTTGATATTGGTAAATTGCCCGATCGCAAAAATCTTCCAACTTGTCTCGCGCCGCATCTTCTCCGGGTTCTATTAACAGCGAATTTTCCCAAATAAATCCCAAACTAGATGCCGTTGGCAGTGTTTCAATTGCACCTGCTTGGTTAGCAATTTCTTGTTCTTCTGCGGTTAATCCAGTCATTAATTCCAGACAAGTTATCGGCAGTGTCTCTACTGGTTGGGCTTTGGGTTTGCTGTTCCATTTTTTCCAAAATGGTGTATAAACTGTGTAGGGATTCCCTGTGCCGGTGCGAATTTCGTCCGGGGCGTGCAGGAGTTGATCGCAGAAATTTTGAACTTGAATTCCGGCTTGTTCTAGGGCGTTTGATATGGACTGATCGCGCTTTTTTGCATAGGGTTCTACATCCCAATTCCAAAATACTGCTTTAGCATTAATCGCTGTTGCTAATTTCGGTATTCCTACAATTGGGTCATCTTGAATTATCAGTAATTGGCTGCCTAATTCGGCGTAACGCGAGGAGAGTTTTTGTAAGCAGCCGATCATGTATGTGACTCTGGCTGGCGCTACATCGTCGCGATCGAGAATATTGCGATCGAGACAAAAAATCCCGACTACTTTCGGGCTTTGCTGGCGCGCTGCGGCTAGTCCGATGTTGTCAGAAATACGCAAATCCCGACGGTGCCAAAATAAAATTAAATCAGACATTTTTTTGATTATATTTTAACTTGATACAGTTCCGCGTAGGGTGCGCAATGCGCACCTTACTACTATACAATAAGTAGGGTACGCAATGCGCACCTTAAACGGTCTGCTTCAAGTCAAAAATGGACGCGCCAAGAAAAAGCTAGAAATTGATTTCGCGTCAATTGGTTCGCCAGCTAAGATCGCTTTTTCTAATTCTTCGGGAGTGAATAAAACTGTCTCCATGTCTTCATCATCGTCTTGTGCTGGGGGCTTTTCGAGTTTGACCAAATCTTGTGCTAAAAAAGCATAAATAATTTCGTCCGAATAACCGGGGGCGAGCAAAAATTTGCCTAATTCCCGCCATTTTCCGGCGCGATATCCGGTTTCTTCTTCGATTTCGCGTTTGATAGTTTCGGCAGGGGTTTCATTGATTTCGACAGTACCTGCGGGAAATTCTAAAATTCGTCCTTTGGCGGCGAAGCGGTATTGCCGCACCAAGACGAGTTTACCTTCGGGGGTGACGGGAACTGCAAGTGCTCCGCCGGGGTGGCGAATACATTCCCAGTCGCCTTCGGAACCGTTGGGAAGCCGGAGGCTAGCTACGTCAAAGTTGAATTTACGCCCTTGGTAAAACAGGCGCTGTTTGAGGAGTTGGGGTAGTTCTTGACCGATCGACATAAGCGATAAGCGAATAATGTTTGATTGTACTAATTTAAGACATGATATGCGATCGCAGCCCGGAATTTTGCTCAATTTCTACACTTTCATTTTTTCCACTCCTGAACAGTTTACCGTTTCCAGGAGTTGTGCGATCGCACTTTTCGTCACTGGATGCACCCAATCCGGCGCAATTTCGGCTAAAGGTACTAATACAAAAGCTCTTTCGGTCATCCGGGGATGAGGTAAAGTCAGTGTCGGAGTATCTAGGATTAAATCATCATACAACAGCAAATCTAGGTCTAGGGTTCTCGCCCCCCATTTTTCTCGGCGAATCCGATTAAATTTTATTTCAATTTCTAATAAAGTTGCTAGCAATTGTTCTGGTTCTAGTGCAACTTCTAGGATAGCACAGGCATTGATATAATCGGGTTGCGGCGGCCCGACGGGGGCGGTTTGATACCAGCTAGAATGGGATTTTACGGTGATTTCTGGAGTATTGTTGAGAGTTGCGATCGCGCTTTTGAGGGTGGCGAGGGAGTCGCCTAAGTTGCTACCGAGGGCGATCGCGCATTTTGTTAATTTCATTGCAGGAAGAAGGAAGAAGGAAGAAGGAAGAAGGAAGAAGGAAGAAGGAAGAAGGAAGAAGGAAGAGGGAAGAAGGATTTAGTTATCTCCCCTACAAGCCCTATTTTTGGGCAAACCAGACACTACAAAATATTATTTTAATCTGAGCTTAATCGGCTGTTAAATTTTGTTTATTATCATTGACAAGTATTAGCATTGAGTTTGAAAAATAATGAATTTGCATCGGCGGTTATTTTCACCTTTTATTTTAGCAACGGTCTTTTTTTCCGCAAGTATATCAGTATCTTTAGCAGAAACTAAGGAAAGCTATCTTACCCTAAATTCGGAGGATAGTCAATCTTTTGCGAGTTTAGTGCAGCAGGCGGAAGATTTGGCCACATTGTCGATCGCCCGCGAGTTTCAAGAAAATCCAGGATTAACAGAAGTTACGGTGATAATTACAGCCACCCGCAGCCGACAGTTTGTTCCGGTATTGCGATCGAGAGTCTCCCGCAGCCAGTGGCAGAAAGATTCGAGAATCGAACAGTGGACGAGATATTTTGCGGATGCTAAATTGCTGCTGGGATTCAGAGACGGCAATATTTCGCCCAATTCCGGCCAGCCGCAAAGGATTAATGTACCAGCGCCTAGTCGATCGGCATCCCGACAAAACGATCCGGGTTTTCGAGATGATTGAAATTCAAGTATCGGGAATTGGTAATTAGTAATTGGGAATTGGCTGAGTCAGTCATGGAGGCAGAAACCGGGTTTTTTCCGAAAATACTGGTTGATAGCCTTTAATTTTGGTAAAAAACCCGGTTTCTTTGGTATTTATGCGTCCAGGACTGTAAATATAATAGACCTCTTGCAAAAGTCATTTTAATCAAATTTTGTAACAGGCAAGATGCCTGTTCCACAAGAAATTTTTTTTTGTGGAACGGGCCGGAGAGCCCGTCCTAGTTATTTTTGCAAGAGGTCTAATAAATTTAACGTATTTTTAACCAAAATATTCCCCTACTTTAATTAATCAGAAGTTTAACTATCCTTAATTTAATAGTAGTAAATTTCTATTGAGACTCGTAAGACTAGGGATGTTGGGTTCAAAAGGAATTTATGTCTAAAATAACTCGCCGACAACTGCTAATTTTCTTCGGTAGCAGTGCAGCTACGACTGTGCTTGCTCCTGGCCTAACTCAAACACTGTTCGGCGTCAATTCCAGCGATGCCAAAGCTGTAGTTCCGACATCTTTCACTCCTCTAAGACTTCCCCACCCGCTGCCAATTTATCAAGAATTGTCGAGTTTCATGCCGACAGCCCCGGGGGGACTGGGAACGGTGATGAGTGCCTCGCGGGATACTAAATTAACCAGCTACAGCGTGGTTGACGATGTGGTTGTGCCGCCGGAATACGAACGTTATGTGATTCTCCGCTGGGGCGATCGAGTTTTCCCCGATTCTGCCGACTATTTCGGCTACAACAACGATTACACCGGCTTCGTAGGCCTGCGCGGCAGCACTGATGACGGGTATCTGTGGGTTAACCACGAGTACGTAGGCTTCCCGATGTCGAAAGTGGCGCCGGATACCCCGTCAGATGTGGCATCTTTTCCAGCGAGCGATCGCGCCGTCCTCGGTATAGACTTGTCTGTGAAAAATCGCGCCACCCTCGGCGAATTCCTGTACAACCTCGGTGGTTCGATCGTCCGCATCACCAAACAAGCTGACGGACGCTTTCGGGCGCTCGCCCGCGACCCCCTCAACCGACGCATCCACGGACTTTCCGGCCTCGGAATCAACAGCCAGCGCAGCGACAAATACAAAGAAGTCACCTCCTGGGGAACCAGACAAGGCGACAACAACTACCTCACAGGAACGGGCCCCGCAGCCACCCAAGTCTTCGCCACCGTCAACAGCGACGGACTCGGCAACCGCATCATCGGCACAGCATACAACTGTTCCGGCGGCACAACCCCGTGGGGCACAATCCTCTCCGCCGAAGAAAACTTCCAAGGCAGCGAAGCCTTTTTCGTGGGGGTTCAGGAAGGCGTCAAACCCAACGGCGGCCAAACCGGCTACGCCAAGGGAACAACCGGTGAGGAATTCGGCTTAGTCGGCGAAAAATACGGCTGGATGGTAGAAGTCGATCCTCTAGACCCGAATTTCCGCCCCCGGAAACACACTTGGTTGGGCCGTTTTCGCCACGAAAACGTCGCCTTTCGCGCCGAAGCGGGACGCAAGTTAGTAGTGTACATGGGGGACGATCGCCGCGGCGGACACACCTGGAAATTTGTCAGCAACGGTACGATCGCAAATCCCGCAGATAAAACCAACAGCAGATTATTAGAAGACGGCGTTTTGTACGTCGCCCAATACAATCGCAACGGTGCGGGAAGATGGCTGCCACTAACAATCAATGCCCAAACCAATCCGGTGCGTCCGACTAAAATGGGCGAAGCCGAATTAGCAAGTTTTGGCAAAGCTCAAAGAGATGGAAATACTCGCTTGCCAAAACGCGCCGGAATTGCAGGTCAAACCGAAGATGGCGGTTCTTTTGTAGCAGATACAACTAATGAAGCAACAGCACTTCCCGGCTACAGAAATAAAACTCTTGCTAATTTCTACAGCAGCCAAGGTGCGGTTTTAGTTGATGCTTTCTTAGCTGCTAATTTGATTGGCGGAACTCCGACGGCGCGGCCGGAAGATTTGGAAGTTAATCCTACTACTAAGGAAGTTTTCATTGCCTATACTGACGGCGCACCGGGCAGCGACGGATATCCAGATTCTCGCATTTTTAATGTTGCGAAATACACTGCTGCCCTCAACAGTGGCCAGCAGTCGGGAGGAATTTACAAGATAATTGAAGACAGTCCCGACGGTGCTGGTTTGACATTCCGCTGGCAGCGTTTTGCCCAAGGTGGAGAAGCCGGTGCGTTAGCTGGAGCGGGATTTGCGAGTGTGGATAACTTAGCTTTTGACCCTCAAGGTAATATTTGGGGTGTCACTGATATGTCTACGAGCACGCACAATGGTTTTGATGTGGGCGCTGTTGGAAAGCCAGCAACTATCGACCACAAGAAAACTGGAAATGTCTCGGAATTTACTGGTGTTTTCGGCAACAATTGGCTGTTTTACATTCCGACTTCCGGGCCGAATGCGGGCAGTGTAATTCCCTTTGCTCACGGGCCGAATCGGTGCGAAATGACTGGGCCGACTTTTGTCGGAGATACGCTGTTGCTTGCGGTGCAGCATCCGGGGGAAGATTGCCCGATCGATGATGGTACTGTACTCAGCCGCCAAATTGAAATGTTGGATTTGAGCGGTGCTGTTTTCAATCAAACTCGGACTGTTTCTCGTGGTAGTTTGTGGCCGAGCAATATCTCGAATGATGCGCGCCGATCCCCCATGCCGTCGGTGATTGGGATTCGCCGCCTGCGAACAAATCCAACCGGCCAGTTTGTCTAGAGTCATCCTCGTGGTGCGCGCCTGACTCTTCGTAGGGTGCGCACTGCGCACCTATCCTCTGGGTGCGCAGTGCGCGCCTTACACTATATTTATTGCTACTTAATCCCCACGTTATTTTTATTGTTACTTACTTAGTTTGGTGCGACACCTAACCAAAAGTTCAGGTTATTTCCTCCACTGAGGGTCAGCTTATGGCTGACCTTTTTTGCAGGCTGAAAACTCTACTATGAGTTAGCACCTTCCTGGGGATTATTCCCCTACAGTAGTTTTACATAGGAAGCGGCAGCAGGAGTTAAAGAATTCAAAAATTTAACCGCAGCTATGAACGTTAGGGAATAAAGCTGTGCCTCAATTGACATTCAAGGAATTTCCGAATCAAATACACCCCAGCTTAAAGCCAGAGCGCGATCGCACTATCGAGAGGACTAGCTGATGCAGGTAAAACAAAACAAACTTTTTACTCAAGAAGCGATCGATCGCTTATCTTCACCGGAACGCCTCGACCAAATGATGCAGGTGGTTAGTCCTCGATCGTGGCTGCCACTAACTGCAATTGGCTGTTTAGTTGCTGCTGCGGGCGTTTGGAGTGCGATCGGGCGAATTCCGCTGACTGTTTCCGGTCAAGGCGTGTTGCTTCAGCCCCGCCGAGTCGTGCAATTTCAAGCTGCTAGTTCCGGTCAATTGGTAAAGCTGAATATCAAGCCGGGAGATGTTGTTAAACGGGGTCAGGAAATCGGTATAATTGATAAACTCGACCTCAAGCAGCAGCTAGAGCAAGAGAAAGCGAAATTAGCTGAAATGCAAGGGCAAAAGCAAGATACTAATAAGCTGCAAAAACAGCAGATTGCCCTGGAATTAAAAACCCTCGAACAGCAGCAAAAAGACCTTCAAGAAAGCTTAAATAGGGAGTCAGTTGCACCGATACTGCACCAGCAAAGTATGGCGGCATTAGAGCAAAAACGCCAAAGTTTGGAGGAAAGTTTGCGCCGCGAACAAATTGCCCCGATACTGCGGCAGCAAACTCTGACAGCATTAGCAGAAAAACGCCAAAGTTTGGAAGAAAGTTTGCGGCGGGAACAAGTTGCACCGATATTGCGGCAGCAAACTCTGGCTGCGATCGCCAAAAAACGCGACAGTCTTTTGCAGCGAAAACAGCACATCACTTCTTTGGTGGAAACTTTACAGCAGCGGTTTGAAACTCGCCGCGTTCTTTACGAACAAGAGAGGGCGATCAGCGAGGATGTAATGCTGCAAGCGAGACAGGAATTCGCGGACTCTCAGATGCAACTGGCGGATATTGAAACGCAGTTAAAGGAACTCGACGTTCAGAAAACGAATAGCGATCGCGAATTCCTGCAAAATCTCAATAAAATTGACGACATCAAAAACAGCCGGCAGCAACTCAAGGTTGAAGCTACCAATACCGAACGAGAGTACCTGCAAAATCTCAACCGCCTTAACGAAATTAAAAACAATCTCCAAGAAATTAAAGTTCAAAAAAGTAACACCGAACGAGATTACCTGCAAAATCTGAACAAAATTGATGAAATCAAAACTAAGATTAAAGACATGGGAACCCAAGCGGTCAAACTAGCTCAACAAGACTTAGAAAAATCGATCGCCCAAACAAATCAAATTCAGGAAGTTAAACGCAAGATTGCCCACTTACAGAATCAGTTGACCGCCGACAGCAAAATTACCAGCCAATATGACGGCCGCGTTTTAGAAGTTAGCGCTGTTGCAGGTCAAATGCTGAACATCGGTACAAGGATCGGGACAGTTGAATCTGAAACTTCTCGCGAAAAAATGGTCACTCTTGTTTATTTTGCTGACAGAGACGGCAAGCAAATTAAACCGGGAATGACCGTACAAGTTACCCCTAGCGTCGTCAAGCGAGAACGCTACGGAGGCATTGTCGGGAAAGTAACGCAAGTTTCTCCTTTTCCGGTTACTAATCAAGATATGTCGGCAATTATCGGCAATGAAAATTTGGCTGACAGCATCGCGAAAAGCATCGCTGGTGGCGGTGCTCCCGTGCAACTCTTTGTGGAATTGCAACAAGATCCGAACACTATCAGCGGTTACAAATGGTCTTCCTCGAACGGGCCTCCTCTCAAGATTTCCCCCGGTACTACGGCGCTCGTTCGGGTTCAAATCGGGCAGTTAGCGCCGATTTCTTACGTGATTCCTATTTTTCGGTCTTTGACTGGGGTTTACTAACTCTCAAATAATTTTATCCTACCAATTTTTTCGTTCCCAGGCAGAGCCTGAGAATGCCGATCGCGAGGAAGAGCCTCGCATAAAATATGAGGCAAAAGACTTGCATTGCATAAATCTTTGATGAATCGGTCAACCGCAGATTAAATGCAGATAAACACAGATAAACGCAGATAATTTCAAGATAGGAAAGTGAATGAATGCAATCTTGTCTAAAGAGTCACACCCTGCGTTACCGGATCTTCCTAGTAACGATAGTAAAGCCTTCTGACTTCTAAATTTTCTTACGACGATAACTAAAGCCTTCTTCCTTCTTCCTTCCTTCTTCCTTCTTATTACTAGCCAATGAAAATCCCGTTAATTTCCCAGTTTTTTACACCGCGCAAATTAAGGCGAGTTCGCACTCCCACACTGTTACAAATGGAAGCAGTAGAATGCGGTGCTGCTGCTTTAGGAATTATTTTGAGTTACTGCCAACACCCAGTACCTTTAGCCCAATTGCGGAGCGAGTGCGGCGTTTCTCGCGATGGCAGTAAAGCTTCTAATATCCTCAAAGCAGCCCGAATTTACGGCTTAGATGCTAAAGGGTTTAAAAAAACTGTTGAAGAGTTGAAACTTGTACCGCCGCCTTTTATTGTTTTTTGGAATTTCAATCACTTTTTGGTGGTTGAGGGGATGAAGAAAAAGCGGGTGTACCTCAACGACCCCGCATCGGGGCCGAGGACTGCTTCTCTAGAAGAATTTAAGTCTGCTTATACTGGCGTTGTTTTGACTTTTGAACCCGGGCCGGAGTTTAAAAAGGGCGGGAAAAAACCGAGTATTGCCAGGGCTTTAGGTTCCCGACTGCAAAGTTCGCGCTGGGCGATCGCATTTTGTTTAATTGCTGGTTTATTACTGACTGTTCCCCGTTTGGCTGGCGCGGCATTTACCCAAATTTTTGTGGATGAAATTCTCGTCGAAAACCGTCACGAGTGGCTGCGACCTTTAATACTGGGAATGCTGTTTGCGGCGGCCGTTCAAGGGCTGCTAGCGCGAATGCGATTTTTCTATTTGCGGCGGCTGGCAAACAAGCTTGCGATTTCGATGTCGGGACAGTTTCTATGGCATACTTTGCGCTTGCCTGTGGGATTTTACGCCCAGCGGTTTGCAGGTGAAATTAGCAGCCGCTGCCAAGTTAATGACAAGGTTGCTGAAATTTTATCGGGGAAACTTGCTGGAACTGCGATCGACGCAGTGATGATGGTTTTCTATGCAATAATTATGGTTATGTACGACTGGGTACTGACGAGTGTAGCCGTTGTTTTTGCAGCCTTAAACTTTTTGGCACTGCAATCATTATCCCGCAGCCGTGTCGATGCTAACACCAGATTAGCTCAGGAAACAGGTAAGGTTGGGGGTGCTGCGATCGCAGGCATTCAATCTATTGAAACTGTCAAAGCTAGCGGTTTAGAATTCGATTTATTTTCTAAGTTTGCCGGGTACTATGCCAAAATGAGCAACGCCCAGCAAGAATTGGCTTTGCCCACTCAAATATTGTCAATATTACCAGCATTTTTAACGGCATTAGCTGCAACTGCTATCTTAGTTGTCGGGGGCTTGCGGGTGATGAACGGCGGTTTGAGTATCGGGATGTTAATTGCCTATCAAAGTCTCACTCAACAATTCCTCCGACCTGTTAACAATCTGGTAAATTTTGGCAGCACTCTGCAAGAATTAGAAGCCGATTTAAGCCGACTTGATGACGTTCTGCAAAACCCTGTCGATCCAGAAGCAGACCGCGATGCTTTTAATAGTAAAAACAGCCGCAGCGCCATCGCACCAGATGCTTTTCACCTGCAAGGAAGCATTGAATTGCGGAGTGTCAGTTTTGGCTACAGCCGCTTGGAAAATCCGCTAATTGAAAACTTGAACTTAAGTGTAAAACCTGGTCAGCGCGTAGCGTTAGTGGGGGGCAGCGGTTCGGGAAAATCTACTATTGCCAAACTTGTGACCGGGCTTTACCAACCAATGAATGGCGAAATTTTATTTGACGGGGTTCCTCGCAATTTGATTCCGCGTTCTATCCTAGCAAATTCGCTGGCAATGGTCGAACAAGAGATATTTCTATTTGCCGGCACTGTTCGGGAAAATCTCACGCTTTGGGACCCGACAGTACCGGAATCAGATTTAGTGCAAGCGTGCATTGATGCGGCAATTCACGAACTTATTTTGAATATGCCGGGAGGATACGATGCTCAACTCAATGAAGGGGGGACAAATATGAGCGGCGGACAGCGGCAGCGTGTGGAAATTGCCAGGGCATTAGTGAGGAATCCAGCGGTGTTGGTGCTGGATGAAGCAACGAGTGCTTTGGATGCTGAAACCGAGTTAATTATCGATCGCAATTTGCGGCGTCGCGGTACTTCTTGTATTGTGGTTGCTCACCGTTTGAGTACGATTCGAGATTGCAATGAAATTATTATGCTGGAAGGGGGAAAGGTAGTTCAGAGAGGCACTCATGAGGAGTTGCAAAAGCTGGGAGGAGCTTATGCTCGTTTGGTTGGTGAGGGATAATATAGCAGTTGACAGTTGACAGTTGACAGTTGACAGTTGACAGTTGGGTTTTTATAAGGTGGATTTAAACCATTTTAAATTATGACTTAGGCACGGGCGATCGGAAACCGATTTTTTTTACTTCTTAATGGGGAATGGAAGCACTCAAAGTCCCCCTTATTAAGGGGAATTAAGGGGGATATATAGCCTTTCAAGCGAAAGATGAGGTACGCTTCCGGCATAGGGCATAGGGCATAGGGCATAGGGCTATGGCATAGGGCATAGGGCATAGGGCATAGGGCATAGGGCTATGGGCTATCCTCACTTTTTTGAGAACCGCTATATATCGATACTAAGGAAAATAAATTACTAACTATGCTAGATACAAATCCTGTTAAGAAACTGCACCGAATTAAAGGAAATGAACCGCTGCTGCTGAATGACCCGCATCGGGTATGGATTGTTAAGTCGGGCGCGATCGCACTTTTCGCTACTAATATACAAAGTGAGAAACCAGCCAGCAACCGCCATTACCTGTTTAGCGCCAGCGCAGGCGAGGCTTTGTTTGGTACAGCCCAGCAGGATCGGTGGGGAATTCTGGCGGTGCCGATCGCCGAAACGGAACTGGAACCGATCGCGATCGCAGATTTTTGCGCTTTAGTTGCTGCTGGTGAGGGCAACGCGATCGCACTTTTGGATGGCTGGATGCAGCGTTTGGGAGAAATCGCCCGATCGCGCGAGGAAATCGTTTCGCCGGAAACAGTGGTTTTAGCATCAGCTTGGCAGTATCTATCGCTGGAAACAGGCCAACTGCTGCGATCGCCGCCGGGAACAGTTGTCTGGGTGCAGGTGCGATCGGGCGAGGCGAGTGTTGGAGAATTGCAGTTAAATGCCGCTTCCCCAGCGTTTCCCCTGGCTGGGAAGATGTTGCTGGTGGCTTCCGGGAAAGTTGAGGTGCAAACTTTTTCCACAGCAGAAATGCAAAATGCCGATCGGCTGCAGGCAAGTTTGGGTTTGCTGCAGGAGTATTTATGCGGCTGTTTGGATTTACTCATTTCCCAGAAACAAGCAGAGGAATTCAACCGATTTCAGCAGCGCGAACAGCTAAACCGCCAAGTAGCCGAGACAGCTTTGGGAGAGTTAACGGAGGTTTTGCATCCCCGAAAAACTGGGGATTCTGAGGAAGGAACGCCGCTGTTAATCGCTGCTGGGGCTGTGGGTAAAGCACAAGGGATAACAGTCAATCCCCCGGCGGGTTCCGAAGATTTCAGCCGGGTTAAAGATCCGATGGAGGCGATCGCGCGATCGTCCCAATTTCGCACCCGCCGCGTGTTGCTGGTTGGGGATTGGTGGCGGCAGAACTGCGGCCCGCTGTTGGCTTATACAAAGTGCGACAACCGTCCTGTAGCTTTGTTGCCCGGTAAGGGTTCTCGTTATACTTTGTTCGATCCGATCGATCGCACTCGCAAACGGGTAACTAAAGCAATAGCCCGAGAGTTGTCGTCAGAAACTCAAATGTTTTATCGGCCCCTGCCGCTATTACTTCGCAACGCTGCGGAACTGTTTCGGTTCGGGACAAAGGGCTACGAAAAAGACATGATCGTTGCTTTCGGGCTGGGGATATTGGGAACGCTGCTGGGGATGGTGACGCCACAAGCTACCTCGATTTTGGTCAATGATGCTATTCCTGACAGCGATAGTTTGTTACTGTGGCAGTTAGGGCTGGTATTGTTAGTTGCGGCGATCGGACGGGCTGTATTTAGCATCGCCCAAACCATTCTGACACTGCGGATCGAAAATGCTGCCAGCGGCACTCTCCAGCCGGCAGTTTGGGATCGATTGCTGAGATTAAAACCGGCCTTTTTTCGCAGCTATTCTTCTGGCGACTTGCTGACTCGCTTATTAGCAGTTAATCAAATTCGCGCCCAACTCAGCGGCGCGACGCAGCGGACACTTTTGAGCGCCATATTTTCCCTGTTGAATTTGGGGCTGATGTTTATTTACAGTCTGCCACTGGCTTTAGTCGGAATTGGTTTAACTTTTCTGGCGGTTATAGTAACAGCCACATCGAGCTTGCTCTTAATCCCAAAAGAGCGGCAGATGGAAACAGGAGAAGGCGACATTAACGGGCTGACAGTAGAACTAATTAACGGAGTATCAAAGTTGCGGGTAGCGGCCGCCGAAGGGCGAGCCTTTGCAGCTTGGGCGAAAAAATACAGCCAACAAATTAAACTAAGAACGGGAATTAAACGAATTGACGACAGCGTTTCAGTATTTAACGAAGCGCTGCCGTTAGTCAGTTCTATTCTGATGTTTTGGTTTGCAATTGTGTTTATGCAAACCCCTCAAACAGAAGGCGGCGGACTGAATATGGGAACCTTTCTTGCTTTTAATTCCGCCTTCGGAACCTTTCTTTCCGGCGTCACAGATTTGAGCAATACTCTAACTGATATTTTAGGAATTGTACCGCTGTGGGAGCGAGCCAAACCGATCGTCCAGGGCATCCCGGAATCTGACCCGACAAAAGCCGATCCCGGCCGCTTGCAAGGTCAAATTACTGTCGATAGGGCAACTTTCCGCTACCGATCCGACGGCCCCCCAATTTTAGATGATGTCAGCATCAATATTCAACCGGGGGAATTTATCGCGATCGTCGGGGCGTCTGGTAGCGGCAAATCAACATTATTTCGGCTGTTATTGGGATTTGAAATAGCACAAAGCGGCACTGTTTATTACGACAATCAAGATTTAGCAGGCCTCGACGTTCAAGCTGTGCGGCGGCAGTTAGGAGTAGTGCTGCAAAACGGCAGAATTAATGCTGGTTCGATGTTTGACAATATTACCTGCGGGGCGATGGTAACGCAGGAGGAAGCTTGGCAAGCCGCGCAAATGGCCGGTTTAGCAGCCGATATCGAACAAATGCCGATGGGAATGCACACGGTTGTCAGCGAGGGCGGCACGAATCTTTCGGGAGGACAGCGGCAGAGATTGTTAATTGCCCGCGCGATGGTTGTCAAACCAAAGGTTATCCTGATGGATGAAGCTACGAGTGCTTTGGACAACCGCACGCAGGCGATTGTTACTGAGAGTTTGGATAAGTTGAATGTGACGCGAGTTGTCATCGCCCACCGCCTCAGTACGATTCGCAATGCCGATCGCATTTATGTGATTGAAGCCGGCCGTTTAGTAGAATTTGGTTCCTTTGAGAAATTGGTAAAACAGGGAGGATTATTTGCTCGATTAGTGGCGCGGCAGTTAGAATAGAGATTCAAGGTAAAACCATTTTCAAGAACGGGCAAGATGCCCGTTCCACAAGAAATTCACTCTTTGTGGAACGGGCATCTTGCCCGTTCATAAAAGCCTTATTAAAAATGGTGCAACCTCTCAGTTACATCCGTTACATCCCGTACATTGCTCGTTGGCGAACTGCTTATTCTTTTGTTAGCAAATCCGGCAACCACAACAAAATTAGTAATAGCAAACAGGCGATAACTAAGCCAACGCTAAATATCGTAGTATTACCCCGATCGGGAGTTTGCTGCATGAGGTATAGTGGCTGTATTGCATTCATGTTTTCTGTAGATAAGGGAAGCTAGAACCCAACCCCCGTAGGGGCGAAGGATTCGGGTGAATATCTCATCGGAAAAACCCGCTCCTTCTTAGGTCATTTGATAATTCTTTTCTCCTTATTTATCTTTAACAATCGTCGTTAGTTCCAATAGAATCCATTACCGCCTCGCCTACCGCACGTCTAGCTGTTGACCTAGCCACAGTGCGGATAATAGCTGGGGCTGCCAACCGTGCTGCAAGGACTAACAAAGGTAGTATTCCACCATTAACTTGCTCCAGTTCATCATCGCCTAGCTCACCTGAAAGACCCTTTTCATCCTCTAATAAATGAGAACTAGCAATATTTAGACTTGAAGGATATGACTGACACTGATTGACGCTTTCAAATTCAAAAGACATAAGATTTGCTCCTACTTGAATTGTTTGTGTCTGGCAACTGTGCTGCGTTTGGGCGAAGCATTTGGACATATATATCAAAGTGTTGATGGCAGAGTTATCGCCCTAATGCTTCGCCTTTACCAAAATCTTGGTAATGAATGGTCAAACAAAATGGGAGTTGATTCTCTGTTTTTAAACATCATCAATTCTCCCACTTTATCAAAACATTTGAAACTTAACTAACAGACTTTTGACTCTTATGAATCGTATCAGTCAGTTAAGCTGCTTTAAAAAGAGCCAAAAAATCCGTCCACAACTCCTCCGACCCAATGAAGAGGGGTAGAGAGCGTATCACCGAAATTCTTACCATCGTTCCTCGCTTTATCCGAGTCCGGCTTTGGCTTTGGTTTGCCACATCCTCCAGCAACAGCTTCCAATTCACTGTCAGCCAACTCGCCTGAAGTATCTGACTGACTCTGATGCTGAAGTTCGGGATATTGCGAGACTTCTGGAAAAGAATGATTGACATTTTCAAATTCAAAAGACATAAGATTTGCTCCTGATTGAATTGTTTGTGTCTATTGACTGTTTATACTTTATTAAATTCCAGCGCTAAAGTAGCTAGCTAAAAGTTGTGTTTTTAACCTATAAAAACAAGCTAGTTTGAGCTAGCCTTTAGTTGAGGAGATTACCCGAACTTTTGGCTAGGTATCGCCGATCGCATACAACGATAGACTGGTAACACTCCCCTGTGATGAGTCAAGCCTGCCTCCTATTGAGCGTTCCCAAAGTGCGATCGGCAATTAAGAAAGCCCTAAGAGTAGTACAAAAAAAGGGCGATCGCACTCCAAGAGGCAATTGTGCGATCGCCCGACAGTCAAGAAAGCTGCTGACATTATTTAACAAGCTGTAGTGAGAAGTGCTATGGGTATTGAGATACATTGCACTTTCCCGCAATCAACATTGCACCCCTCTGAAGATCATATCTGTGGGTAGAACCAATGAATTTACCATCTGGGTTGCTTAAGATTTAAATATCGATTTAAGCAGATTGAGGCGATCGCGCGATGGCAGAAAGAGCGATCGGGCTAACTCTCTAAATCCAAACCCCAGAATCCTATGCTGTATTCTCCCTTTAAGCGACTCAAATCGACCCACTCTAGGCTCACTCCTGTTTTCCTAGCTTCCATTTCCCTGTTCCTACTTACCACTGCTTTCCTATTAACTACTCCTGACTCTCTATTCCCAGCGATCGCTCAAACTACCGATGCTCGTCAAGCAGAGGCCGATCGGCTTTACCAGCAGGGCAAACAACAGTATCAGACTAGCCAATTAAGAGCAGCGCTGAACTCCTGGCAACAGGCACTCCAAATTTATCGCACCCTCAAAAACCGCCAAGGGGAAGGTAGGGCACTGGGCAATTTGGGAAATACTTACCACTCTCTAGGCGACTATGCCAAAGCGATCGAGTATGGGGAGCAATATTTAACCATCGCCCGCGAAATTAAAGACCGTCAAGGGGAAGGTAGGGCACTGGGCAATTTGGGAAATACTTACCACTCTCTAGGCGACTATGCCAAAGGGATTGAGTATTCACAGCAATATTTAGCGATCGCCCGCGCCCTCAAAAACCGTCAAGGGGAAGGTAGGGCACTGGGCAATTTGGGAGGTGCTTACCTCTATCTAGGCGACTATGCCAAAGCTATCAAGTATTCACAGCAACATTTAGCGATCGCCCGCGCCCTCAAAAACCGTCAAGAGGAAGGTACGGCACTGGGCAATTTGGGAGTCGCTTACCGCTCTCTAGGCGACTATGCCAAAGGGATTGAGTATTCACAGCAATATTTAGCGATCGCCCGCGCCCTCAAAAACCGTCGAGGGGAAGGTGCGGCACTGGGCAATTTGGGAGCCGCTTACCTCTCTCTGGGCGACTATGCCAAAGCCATTGAGTATACACAGCAGAGTTTAGCCATCGCCCGCGAAATTAAAGACCGCCTTGGGGAAGGTGCGGCACTGGGCAATTTGGGAGCCGCTTACCTCTCTCTGGGCGACTATGCCAAAGCCATTGAGTATACACAGCAATATTTAACCATCGCCCGCGAAATTAAAAACCGCCTTGGGGAAGGTACGGCACTGGGCTATTTAGGAATCGCTTATCGCTCTCTGGGCGACTATGCCAAAGGGATTGAGTATTCACAGCAATATTTAGCGATCGCCCGCGCCCTCAAAAACCGTCGAGGGGAAGGTGCGGCACTGGGCAATTTGGGAGCCGCTTACCTCTCTCTGGGCGACT
>Ga0335395_10000453_pt1 | contig 25807 bp, 23 predicted proteins | sample MAT02_FD_205744 | JGI IMG/M metagenome (GOLD analysis project Ga0335395, IMG submission 205744) | Freshwater microbial communities from Lake Fryxell liftoff mats and glacier meltwater in Antarctica - MAT-02 (spades assembly) (version 2) ...
AAATTTATTTGTGGAACAAATCGAAAATCTAAAATCCAAAATTTTTAATTAAAGCCCCTGCATTAATGCATGGGGTAAATCTAAAATCTAAAATCCAAAATCCAAAATTGATTGACCAATGACTAACGCTCTTCTATGACTCTCACAAGATAAAAATCAGAAACCTTTGTTGTCACTAGTTTCTATAAATCTAGGGGTAGGTTGGGTTGAGGAACGAAACCCAACGCCAATAATCCTTGTTTTTGTTGGGTTTCACGTTGTTCAACCCAACCTACAAATATTTGATTTTTTCAGAGTAATAAAAGAGCGCTAATGACTAATTAACTCCACTGCATCTCGTTCATCGTAATTTTGTAAGTAAACTTTGACAACTTCTTCTTTAGCAGTAGGTAACTTTTTGCCAATAAAATCTGGGTGGATTGGTAATTCTCGATGGCCCCTATCTACCAACACAGCTAAACGAATCACCTCTGGTCTACCGTAGTCGTTGACTGCGTTCAAAGCAGCGCGAATCGTCCGTCCTTTGAAAATCACATCATCCACAAGTACAACGGTTTTCCCCGTCAGGTCAAAAGGAATTTCGCTTTTCGCTGGAGTCCGCAATCCAATTTTGTCGAGGTCATCTCGATAAAATGTAATGTCCAAAGCGCCGACTGACACGGCTACACCTTCTAGCGTCTCAATCTGACGCGCCAACAATTCGGCTAATAACGCACCTCTTGTATAAATACCAAGAAGCACCAGTTGAGACAAATCGCGCGTCCTTTCCACAATTTGAGAGGCAAGGCGAGTCAAGGTACGACGGATTTCTTCTGATGAGAGAATTTCAACTACTTTGGCAGACATAGTGAGTGATGAGTGATGAGTTAGGAGTTAGGAGTGATGAGTTAGGAGTTAGGAGTTAGGAGTTAGGAGTTAGGAGTTAGGAGTTAGGAGTTAGGAGTTAGGAGTTAGGAGTTAGGAGTTTTTATTATTAACTCCTGTATAGACGCGATTAATTGCGTCTCTAACTCCTAACTTTATATTTATCATTACCTATTTGGGAGTATTAAGAATATTGCGATCGCTATCCCTAACCATACCAAAAAACAATATCGGGTCAACTGCAAAGCATTCTGAATGGAAGTTGCAGTAATCGGATAAATAGCATCTCCTAGCAGTGGTTTGTACTTAGCTACCCCGCGATACCAATTTGTACCCCCCATCTGCACGCCCAAAAAAGCAGCATAGGCGCACTCACTCCAGCCAGAATTGGGACTAGGATCGTTAATTGCATCCCGACGACAAATTCGCCAAACATGCATCGGTTTACCCGATAACAGCGCCAGAGTCACGACTGTTAACCGACAAGGTAGCCAAGTCAAACAATCTTCCAACCGCGCACAGAACCATCCCAAATAAGTATAGGGTGCTTCTCGATAGCCCACCATTGAATCAAGGGTACTGCTGGCTTTATATGCTAAAGCCAAAGGAGTTGGCCCCACAACTGGCACAAAGACACCAACAATTGCATAAAAAAGCGGAGCCATTACCCCATCAGTGGCATTTTCTGCAACCGTTTCTAAAACGGCTCGGTAAATTTCTGTTTGTGAGAGATTTTGGGTATCCCGACCAACGTAATTACTTAAAATCTTCCGAGCCTTCTCCAAATCTCCTGCTGTTAAAGGTTCTAAAACAGCCACTGCTGCGACTCGCAAACTTCTGCCTGCAAAACAACTAGCCAAAAGAATGCTATTTATTACAATTCCTAACAACGGATGAACTAATTTGGCACTTTGAATAATCAAAAAGCCAACAAGTCCACTACCAATTATGAGGATAATACCTAGTAAAATTCCAGCTAGGCGTTGCGTTAGAGAATTTTTACATAATTGGAGAAAAAATTTGGTCAGGCGAGAAATTACCCACCCCATAACTTGCACTGGATGAGGCCAATTCCAAGGATCGCCAATTAAGTAATCTAAAAGTCCAGCAATAATTAAGATATAGATGCTATTGGTCATAAATTACGAGTCAAAGCTCAATATTTGGACTATTGACTTTTGACTAAACCACAAAACTAGCTTCTTCTCCAAGGGCAGCTTGCCAGCTACGAGCATCATAATAAAGGTCTGCCAAAGTAATACTGTACAAAGCTTCTTTGAGCTTTTGGTTGAGTCTCTGCCAGAGGCTAAATGTTACCCAATCTTCAGCTTGTGCAGGTGCTGGGGTGTGATGGGGTAAATGGCTAGTCTCACCAACTGCTTCTAAAATTTGTCCTATAGATATTTGTGCAGGCTCTCTTGCCAATTGGTACCCGCCGATGCTACCACGAATTGATTTAACTATTGACGCACGACGCATTTCTATTAGTAGTTTTTCGAGGTAAGGAGCTGGAATATCTTGGCGTTTAGCGATCGCTCTGACAGATACAGGGCCATATTTTGGCTGTAAACTCAAATCTAGCAACGCCTTCACACTATAGTGTCCTCTGGTAGTTAGTTTCATTTTGGCAAGCTTTGTTGTTTGTCCTTTGTAAATAACCAATACTTCTCTTACGAGAGGCTGCGCCAACGACAACGCTCAGTACAAGTGACTAATGACCAATACTTCTCTTACGAGAGGCTGCGCCAACGACTACGCTCAATACAACTGACTAATGACCAATAACTAAGGATCAGTTTTACTTATCATTCTGTGACTCTGTTATCATCCTCAGCAAGTAAACAACTTTTCGAGCGTCAATGAAAGAAAACTTAAAACTTGTATAGTCTAGCAGTGATTCACTAACTATATATATATAGTTATCAGGATTGCCAGCATTATCTAAAATAGATTGTCTTGGCAATATTGGTAATGGGATAACAATTGTGCATCTGAGTGTAATATACTTGGCTAGGTTGAGATAAAAACTAAAGGATTATGTTCCTGTTAGCTCAACGTCAGCTAAAATAAAATCGATTCAAACACTTCAAACATTCATTTTCGACCTAAGTTGATGCCTAAACTGAAAAAAATTGAACCCCTACTCGGTGAAGAACTGCTCAAAAAAGTCAAGGAGCTAGAGAGCGAGAGCAAAGAAGACAAAGCCAAAAAGTGCGGCTACTATACCATTACCAAAAATGGTATAGAGCGCGTCAATATGATGAAGTTCTTAAATGCCCTAATTGATGCCGAAGGCATTCAGTTGGACAGTACACCCAGCGCTAATGGGCGTGGTGGACGTAGTGCTAGCTATAGAATTAGTGTGCAATCGAATGGTAACTTACTTATAGGTTCAGCTTATACAAAACAGATGAATCTGAAACCAGGAGATGAGTTTCTGATCACTTTAGGCAAAAAGCACATTCGTCTGAAACAGGTAGACCCAGAAGACCGTGAAGATGATGAAGCCATAGACGCTACAGCTTAATAAATGGTCATTAGTCAATTGTCATTTGTCTTTTGTGAAAACCAACGACCAATGACCAATGGCCAATGACTAATGACTAATGACTATATCTGTGGTCGGTAAGACTGGTAAATAATGGCGAAGTGCCTTGCGCGTAACTGCTAAATTGCAGGTTAAGGCAATTTGCTCTCTTTCTAGTAAACCCAAAATGCGATCGGGTTTATCTCGTGCTACCACTGGTAATTGATGCAAACCTCTAAGAGTCATGCGGTCTAAAGCTTCAGATAATAGTTCATCTTGCCACGCATAGAGGATTTCAGTAGTACAAATGTCTATGAGAGTTTGACTGGATAAATCATCTGGAATTTCAGTTGGCGAATTTGAGTAAGTTTGCCAAAGAGCAAGGGCACGGTTAATATCTTCCAGAGAAAGTATACCAACTAATTGCTCTGCTTGATCAATTACTAAAGCACTGCGGACGCGATCGCGGATCATTTCCACAGCTGCATCTAACACTCCAAGAGTTGCAGGTAACTTTTTTGGACAGGGATACATGGCATCTTCTACCAAAATTTGCTGCACAATTTCCGCTTTTTCATCTTTCAATTCAGAAAGACCAATTTGTTGTAAGTTAGAGTTAGAGTTAAAAGTTGGTTTAATTCTTTCCACGAGCCAAACACTCAAACCCACAGCTGCCATCAACGGTAAAACAATGCGATAGTCGCGGGTTAATTCAAACAGCATTAAAATAGCCGTTAACGGCGCTCTAACACTACCAGCTAGCACTGCTGCCATTCCTACCATTGCGTAAGCAGGGGGAGCCGCCATTTGATCGCAAATAGCCGGGAATGCTACAGCCAAAATTTTGGCATAAGCTGATCCAAAAGAAGCACCTAAAAACATTGCTGGTGCAAACAAACCGCCGATGAAACCACTACCTGCACTAATTGCAGTCATCAATAACTTCACCACCAACAGCACCACCAACAGGTAGAGTGGAAACTCAACATCCTGAAGCATTGCTTCTACAGTTTCATAACCCACGCCCAAAATTTGCGGGAAGTGCAAAGCAACTGCGCCAATCATCACACCGCCAATAATTGGATGAATCGGCTCAGGAATTCGTCCCAAAAAGGCGAAACCTGGAACCTTCCCAGCAAAGCAGGCTTTTGCAAAACGAATTGATTGCGTATAAGCCAGAGAAACAAGGCTTGCCCCTAAACCCAAACCCAGATAAAGAGGTAATTCCAAGGGACTGCGGACTTGGTAAGCGGGTAAATCAAAAGCAGGTTGTGCCCCCAAACCAATTTGGGCAATTAATGCTGCTACCACCGCCGCTAACAGCACCACACTCACACCAGAAGTAGCGAAAGATGTGGCTCCCATCACTACCTCTAGGGCAAAAAATACTCCAGCGATGGGAGCATTAAATCCAGCCGCAAGTCCAGCCGCCGCGCCAGCACCTAAAAGCAAACGTTGGCGTTCTTGAGATACATTCAGGATTACAGAGAACAACATTCCAAAATTTGCGCCAATTTCTACACTCGGCCCCTCTGGCCCCAAAGAAGCACCGCTCCCCAAAGAAACAGATGCAGCCAGCATTTTCGTAACTGGTCGTAGTGGTTGCTTAATCTCTGTTCCCTGAGAAGCCGCGATAAGAGATGAAAGTCCAGGGCCAAAATCTTGAGTGCGCCAGCGCATCAAACCAACGATTAATCCGCCAAGGGTGGGAACGCAGGCTAAAGTCCAAGCACCCCAGACGCCGATTTGACCCATTAAATTTTCCAGCATTAGCTGGTGAATCAGCTCGATTAAATAGTGAAAGGTGACTACACCCATACCCGTACCACCGCCAATGAGCATGGCTAAAAACAGGACAACGGTTTCTGGGGATGGTTGAAAACGATTAATTAGGTGGGCTAAAGGAGCGGAAGGTGTAGGAAAGGCAGGTTGTTCCGTTACCTTCCTCAGTTGAGTGGGAGGCAAGAGAGTCATTGAGAGGCGGGGTAAATGTAAGAAAAAATTTAAATTTTTATCTGTTACTTATCATTGTGAGCCATTATTTAGCAACCAGACAAGTAGACTTTATTTGCTTGATTTACAAAGATTTAGTAAAAAATGTCATTGTGCAAATTTTTATGGGGAGAATGGTTAAATGGGAGACAATTATTATTTAAGGGTCAGCGATGCCTAGTTTGGACTTAGCTGCGGCTAGTGGGGTGCGAGTGAGCGCCAACGCTATTCTTTCTAGAGACAACAAGTTTTTGTGGGCTGGGTGGACGCATCCGCAAACAAAAACTTGGAGTCATCCTTGCCTAAATCTAGCTATACTCGTGTTACGACCATTGAGCCATCCTTGGTAGTAATACAATATATGTGTGATTTATGGCTGATGTCAGACCATACTTGGAAGTCTGCTAAGTATTGATCCCAATTCAGTATAGCTATTGTTAGCGAGTAAATGGACTAGGCGGACGAGGTAAATGAATATACACACCTTTGATAATCATTATGTTACTTGCCCAATTTGCCAAAGAAATGCCACACCCAAACCATTAAAAACGCGCATGGGCTTGTTTTGCTGTCCCTATTGCCAGGAACGGCTAGTAGTTTGCCAAAGCGGTCATTATGTCCGCGATCCGTTTACTTGGAGACAATTAATGGTTGCTTCGTCGCTACGTCGTCAAAGCCGACCTTTAGCTAGGATTATCAGAGATTTTGTCTTGCTGAAGCGTCCTATGGTAGCCTTGGCTGTAGGAAGTGCCATTTTCTTTAGTGCGATCGCTCTGACTCAGGAAAGGACAAACTACGATCGCCAAATCTCTCCGACAACAGAGAAAGTTAATCAACCAGGAAACAAATCTCAGTAGATGGATTGCTTTGGTATAAATCAAATCTTACTTTGATTTTTGTAATATTATAATTAAATACTTTTATGAAACCGTGTCTTATTGCCCCAAATAGGACACGGTTTTACATCATGTTCGCTTAAATATCTGTCCTGGTGCAACAGGTAATTAAGATGGCGATGATTCCTTAATTTTTTGAGGGGTAGAGCAGGTGATCTGGATCTAGCCAAACAATGTAGAAAATCTCATCAATAAAAAATCCATGAACCCTGCCATGTTCATTTGATGAGATAGAAAATTGATATGGTATGTCAACTAATTGTTCTTCATTTGGCAAACCAAATGCTCTCTCGTTGGTATCTTCCCACCTGATGGGATGACATCTGAGCGTACTGCTACGATTTACTAATAATTCTTGAGCCGTTAGGCTAGATACAGCTTTTAACCTTTCAAGCAAGGTAAGCCAGTAAATTACTTCTTTTTCCCTACAAGAAAACTTGCTGTTACTATCCTGATAATATTTAAACGAAAAGCTGATGCCTTGAGGTGGCTTCAGCTTTGTTGGCTTAATACCCGATATGCTGTCCTTGGGAACCTCAGTCTTCTTAATCCTTTTCTTCGGCACGAGATCCGTAATACTGCTTCATCCACTGTTTCTGAATAACTTCGTTGGAAGGTTCGTCAGGTGGTAGATTTGCTCTAGCCAAATTCCAGGGTGTCTCGGCATGAGTCATCTGCTCTAATTCATAAGCATCGCAGCCAAAGTACTCTTGTGCAACCTCATCTAGAAACTCTTGAACCTCTTGGGATAATTCCGGGTTAGCATCCTCTAAAATTGGTTGCCATCCAAAAAGCTTATACTTCTGGTACAACACAGGTATCACAGGCCCATGTATCCAGGCTTGAAAATCCTCTTGAAATAAAGGAGTGTCATAGAGTGCAAGATGCCAAGCCTGAGCATAATACACAAGCTTTTGCAGCTTTAGATTACTGATAAAAGAGCCTGTTTCATTTGCTAACCAGATAAAGTAATCTCCTACGTTAAAACATGACTTCACTACAACCACCCCCTTCAGCCTGCTAGATAATAGCTAGCCTTTATTCGCTTTCATACATCAGCTTACAGAGTTCTCACAGCAAAAGCTATGAATAATTTCTCTGCTTCTTATAGTTTAATTGTACTACTTTAAGCTTCTACCTAGTGAATCGTAAAACTCTCAATAACTTTTGGTAGACTTGCCCTACAGATAATCTTCTAAGTACGCTTCAACAAAAAACTTGAAGCAGCCTAACGTTCCTGTTAGAGGGTTGCGAGTAACCTTTGCAACCACATCAAGAGCTTCTGGCAATGCCGCTTTTCAGTAATCATAATCCTCCTCATCCATCCAATCTGGCTCAATCATCCCAAAATCGACATCAGGCACTGTAATCTCAATTTCAACATCTTCTACTTCGACTTCTGCTCCGACTTTATCCAAATCACCTATGAACGAAACTAAAATGTCCACATCCAAATTAGTTTGAATACTTGCAGTACTACTTCCCATTGGAACGTCATCTCCATCTATAGAATCATATACAGAAAATGAAAAGCTGCACTCAACATTGACATCAACACTCAATTTTGATTCAGCTACTAAACTTTCATCATCAAACTTAACTGGTCTAAATATTAAACTAGGATGTTCAAGTAATTTAAATTCAAATCCATTGAAGGTTATTTCCGTGGATTCATGTTCATAAACGTAAGCGGAATCTGCCTCAGGATAAATATCAATATCACTGATTCTATATTTTAAAGCATTAGAGATAGCTTCTTTTACATCTTCAAATTCGCCCTTTTCATATCTTTCGGATAAGTCTCTACAGATATCATCAGCATCTGGAAGTTGACATAATACCAAAGCCCCTGCAAAATCATCGATGGCAATAAGCCTTTCAGAACTTTTACAGAAGTTTTTCCAATCATTATCAGATGTGACAACAAGAATTTTACTTTGATTCTTATTAGCCCATGTCTCCAATGACATTAAAGCAATAGCATCAGGAAATTCATTCTTTTTTTTGCCTGTTTCTGAAAACGGAGGTTTAGCTTGGAAGTATTTCTGTATCAAATCACCAACCATTACATAGCCTTGCGCTTCAACTATCTCTAAAGATGTAACTTCTACAAACTGATTAAATCGCTCATATGCAATTTCCTGTGCTTCATACTCGCCGAAAATTGTTTTTTTAATTGCTTCGATTTTCTTATCTTCAACCAGCCAATGCTCCTTAGCTTGTTTTAGAGATTTTTCAATTTCCTTTTGTGCATCTCTTGCTTTTTCTATTAAATGTGATAACACTTCTTCTTTGACTACTTCAGAAAGAATCAGTTTTGTAGAACTATATCGAAATTGTTCTAATTGCTTAAGTAATCCTGATTCTAGCCTCAAACCCTGAGCGTCAAAAATTGATGTATCTAAGGTAATAGCTCTAAACTGTCCCGCTCTAACAAGATTTTTAAGTTGATCTAGATCCATACCTTTAACTCAGAACAATTTCAAGGGACATAGCTTTGTCACCAGCTTCAACATTACCTTACCTATGTGGTAACTACTACAAGTAAGATCCCTGATGTCTTAAGTTGGGTTGACGCTTGAAATAATCTTGCTGAAAAACGGGAAGACTATGGTTACTCCCTAATGGGGAAATTTCCATGAAAGTTGTGAATAGAAAAATGCTCAAGAAATCTCTGCTTAACTTTTTAATTTTGCCTGTTTCTCTAGTTCCCTGGTTGTCTATGGGAATACTGGGGAATTCCCAAGCTAATGCTTTACCAGGGCAAAGTACAGAGGAAGTAAGCACCTGGATTAAAGCACATCCCACACTGCGCCCCAGGAGTGGGGAGAAATTGTTTGTGCAAAAGACTGATACTGCTGCTCAAAGATTCACTTTTCAAGCTTCGGTATTGCCTCCCGGTAGGGTGGAGTTTTCCAAAGACCGTAGCAGAATTCGGAGTGAGCGCATTGCCATGTATGATGCCATTAATGGGATGACATTTGCGCGTCTTCAGGAATCCTTACGGGTGATTTATGGCTTGGAGATTTATCAAGACTACGATCGCGCCCAAGTTGTGTACCAGTATCCTAACGAACAGGTAGTTAATTCGGCGCGTCTTGCCAAAACTCCAATTCGGGAAGCTTTAAAGGGAGAATTACGAGTAGGCGATCGCTATGTATACTGGGTGGAAATTGCCCAACCCAAGACTGGCAAAGCTTTTACTGGTCAAATGACGATTTTGCTCAAAACTGACCGAGACAAGTTAGAAAGTGAACTGCAAATTCGGTAATGGGCATTGGCGATGGGGCATGGGGCATGGGGCATTAATTATTCTCCCTCATCCCTTGTAGTTTAAAGATTACTGAATTGGTGTTCTACTTCCCCAACCCTATAGGAGCGAGTGTTTGCCATGTACCCGAAAAGATACTTTCAGATGCTAAGGAAATTCGTAGCAAATCTTCCTTCAGTAGTGGCGGCCAATCAACCCCGGCTTTACGCCCTGCGGCAAATAGCTGTTGCGCCTTAATGCTTAACTGAAAAAGGGTCAAAGCCAGATCTCGGTCTAGGCTCTTTGCATCTTTGAGGGCTTCAAACACCACTTTCAATGCCAACAAAATCGAGGTGATCTGACCGGGTACCGGTGGTTTTCCCTGTTTCATACGCGTCAACAGCGCATCTGGGTTTTCCTCGGTTGTGATTGTCTGATCTATGAGGAGTTTCCGAGCTGTTTCGTAATTCATGCAGCCAGTTTAGCGTACATTTTGCTTCAGCACGAATACCTAATTAAAAAGCCTTCAAACTGGCTTTTGGTTATTTATAGCAATCTCTTATGATTTGTGAAAAGATAAACTTGGGGAAAATGATGGGGGATTTGCGATGCTCTATACTTTTGCAGATAGACTGAATATAATATCTTTGAAAAATACGTCCCGCTTAGAATCAGAGGCAAAATGATATCACCAAATTTACTAGAAATTGAGCGCTCCGTCCGTGCCTTGTCTGTGGAAGAACAACTTTGGCTGCTAGAAACTATTGCTCGGCAAATCCGAGAAAATGAGTATACAAAAGATAAATTGCCTGATGCCAAACATTCGGAAGAACAACTGGAATTAATATTTAATGAGGCAAAAATTCCAACAGAAATCGCTGCTATAACTGATGAGTTTGCGATTTCTGAAATCCTCTGATATGGAAAAGTAAAAATTATGAATTTGCCAGATTTAAAAAGCCAAATATACAGCTTTTATATATCTCTCGTTCCCAGTCAGAGACTGGGAATGCTTAATGGGGGCCCCCGCCTCAAGACTTGCGGCAGAAGCCAGAAGCTGGAAATGAGGTTTTAAAGGAATTTTAGCTGAAGTTGACACCAATAAGCATTGCTGTGTTCCATGCAATTGAGAACCGCTATATTAGCATTTTCGGTACTGTACTTCGTGTTTAAATTCATCTTGGTTAGACTCAACATTTTGAAAAACAGTCGAGCGTACAAATCCCAGATTATGCAATAAAGCAATAGAACGATGATTTTGGAGATCAACGTAAGCACAAAAATCCAGATTTTGGTATATCTCAACTAAATAATTAATCATACGCGTCACCGCTTCGCTTGCATAACCTTTTCCCCATGAATTAGGAAAAAACACATACGCAATGATTCCACTCTTGTTTACAGTAATTGTTGTTTGAACATATCCAACGTAGCATTTCTCTACAAAAGACCAGACAGCCCAATTCAACCAAATCTCCGTTCCATCTGGTGATTGACGACGCGCCAACACCATGTAGCGATCGCGAAGCGATTCAACGCTTTGTGGCGGCACATCTTCGATAAAGTCGTATATCCTAGCACTTTGTAATCCATCAAAAAGCAGTTCGGCATGATCCGGTTCTAGTGGTTCTAAACAGAGTCGTTGAGAGGAGATTTTCATTTTGATCTAACCCTGCACTAACAAGCCACACCAAACACCTTTGACTAACTCATCTTCAATATGAACCTGTGGAGCCGAAAGCTATATTGATTTCACCGAAAAACTGGGGCATTGCCACGACTCTAAATGCACGTCGAGACGGAGTAAAACTACAACGGTTGTATCTGTCAATGAAGCGTGAAGAATCCCCGTGCGTTCACGCCGGGGAGTATGTCAATATCTCAATGTCAAGGACTTACTTGAGTTATCGATTGATTGTCAAATTTTTGACTTGAAACAACTCCGTAAATATAGTATTTTTTCACAACTAAATTTAGGATTGCTATAGTCGCCAATCAATAGATAGCATAGATAATTTATGTATTTAGTCTTTTAGATTGACTTTTGTTTCATTTGTCTTTACGATTCAACCTCATTATGGTATTTCAGTGGGGTAAATACGCTCCTATGATGTTGCTAATTAATAGGGCAATAGAGGCGATCGCGCAAAACCACTTATCAAGGGTGCTCATTACATTGTTTGAAGTTATGTAGCCTTTTGATTACGGCCTATCAACCACTGCGGTAAACTATGCGTTGATTATGATTCTTTCGCAGAGAAGAACACCTCGAAAGGAGCGGTTTTTTCAATGTCTCATACCGTAAAAATCTACGATACCTGCATTGGCTGCACCCAATGCGTCCGCGCTTGCCCTACTGATGTACTAGAGATGGTTCCTTGGGATGGCTGTAAAGCTGCTCAAATTGCCTCTTCACCCCGTACAGAAGACTGCGTGGGCTGTAAGCGCTGCGAAACCGCTTGTCCCACCGACTTTTTGAGCATCCGGGTTTACCTGGGCGCTGAAACAACTCGCAGTATGGGTCTGGCTTACTAAAAAGCTCAGTGCTAAGTCACCGAACTTCTGATCGCAAAGCCGGTCTAGTGCCCAACCGTTCTTCCAGAACTGTTGCCTTGTGTCCCAAGGACACAAGGGAGAGGCGCAAGCCTTTGCTTTGCTCAGAGTTCTCGCTGAGTTCTGAGTCTTGAGTCCAGAGGCAAAAGAAGTAAATCAAAAAAACAATTTCTTGATTCTTCTCTCAGCACGGGCTATGCCCAGCTACGCTAACGGAACTCAGAACTCAGAACTCAGCGTTCAAAACTTTTAAAGTTTCTTAATAGCAAGCATCTTTAAAAATACCTAGTGGCAGAGGGAGTAATTTACTCCCTTTTTTATTTGCAAAAAGTCTACTTTGTGCTACCAACTATACTGGATCTAATCATCCTGAAAAAGAAGCGGTGTGAACAATGTGCGGAATCGTTGGATATATAGGCACTCAAGCGGCGACAGACATTTTACTGGCTGGGCTGGAAAAACTAGAGTACAGGGGTTACGATTCTGCTGGAATCGCCACTATTTGGGAAGGTGAAGTAAATTGTGTGCGGGCAAAGGGCAAACTGCATAACCTGCGCTCTAAACTGGAACAAATAGAAACCCCTGCCCAAATTGGTATTGGTCACACTCGCTGGGCAACTCATGGTAAACCAGAAGAGTACAATGCCCATCCCCACATGGATACGGCAAAGCGAGTGGCGGTGGTGCAAAATGGTATTATCGAAAATTACCGCGACTTACGCGAGGAACTCAAAGGAAAAGGACACCAGTTTCTTTCTGAAACCGATACAGAAGTAATTCCCCATCTTATAGCCGAATTTTTAAAGAATCTTCCCCCCTCATCTTCCTCATCCCCCTTCCTAGAGGCAATTCGTCAAGCTGTTAACCACTTGCAAGGGGCATTTGCGATCGCAGTTATTTCTGCTGACTACCCCGATGAATTGATTGTTGTTCGCCAACAAGCGCCTTTGGTAATTGGTTTTGGGCAAGGGGAATTCTTTTGTGCGTCTGACACGCTAGCGATCGCTTCCTACACCCGTGCGGTGCTACCTCTGGAAAATGGCGAAATTGCCCGCCTCACACCTTTGGGCGTTGAGATTTACAATTTTGCTGGCGACAGGTTGAAAAAACAACCCCGACTGCTCAACTTCAATCCTGCAATGGTAGAAAAGCAGGGATTCAAACACTTTATGCTCAAGGAAATTCATGAGCAACCAGGGGTAGTAAGAGCTAGTTTAGACGCTTACTTTAATCCAGCCGAATCTACCGAATCGCCAATCAATCTTGGTTTACCTGCGGATTTATATACTGATTTAGAACAAATTCAGATCCTCGCCTGTGGTACTAGTTGGCACGCAGCATTAATCGGAAAATATTTAATCGAACAATTAGCAGGAATTTCAACTCAGGTACATTACGCTTCTGAGTATCGCTATGCACCATCACCCTTGACATCTAACACGTTGATTATTGGCGTTACCCAATCAGGTGAAACCGCCGATACCCTAGCAGCTTTGGCGATGGAAAAAGAACGTCGCCAGGGGAAAGAACCCAAATATCAAGCGCGACTATTGGGTATTACTAATCGCCCTGAAAGCAGCCTTGGTGATATGGTACCGCATGTCATCAGTACCCTAGCGGGAATTGAAATTGGGGTAGCGGCGACAAAAACTTTTACCGCTCAACTGATGGCTTTTTATGCTTTGGCATTGGATTTAGCAGCTCGTCGTCAGACAGTTTCAAAAGACAGATTAGAGAAAATTATTAACGGGTTGCGGCAGATTCCCAAAGAAATTGAGGCAACTTTAGAAAGTCAGGAACGTTTAACCGAACACCTAGCCCACGAATTCGCCGAAACCCAAGATTTCATTTTTATCGGAAGAGGAATTAACTTCCCTATTGCTTTGGAAGGGGCGTTGAAATTAAAAGAAATCAGCTATATTCACGCCGAAGGGTATCCGGCTGGAGAGATGAAACATGGCCCAATCGCACTTTTAGACGCGAAAGTACCAGTAGTTGCGATCGCAATCCCTGGTAGTGTGTACGAAAAAGTTATTTCTAATGCCCAGGAAGCCAAAGCTAGAGATTCTCGGTTAATTGGCGTGACTCCCGTCAACGATGGCGAAGCTGCGGAAATTTTTAACGATCTTCTTCCTGTATCCCATGTCGAAGAGTTACTTTCTCCCATCCTCACAGTAGTTCCTTTACAATTATTGGCTTATCATATTGCCGCCCGTCGCGGTTTGGATGTCGATCAGCCAAGGAATTTGGCCAAGTCTGTAACGGTGGAATAGTCTATTAATAGAGGTAGTAGCGTTTAATCGCTACTACAAGCCAATGTGTAATTCCTCATGATTTTTTGAGGACTACCTCAAAAAAACCTTTGTTGTAGTCATTGTAAAAATGAGCTAGTCTAGCTAATCGGGCTATATATGGCAAGAAGAGGAAGTAAATGGTTAGCAGCATCTCTACAGTAGACCTGTTTTGTGGTGCTGGAGGACTAACTCATGGGTTTGAGCAAGCAGGTCTTCCAGTCAAAGCTGGATATGATATTGATCGAGCTTGTAAATTTCCATACGAGCACAATAACAAAGCAAAATTTATACTGCAAGATGTAGAATATCTTAGCGGTTCTGATCTGGCAAAGCATTTTTCTGGCAGCAGCATTAGAGTTTTAGCAGGATGTGCCCCTTGTCAACCATTTTCAAGTTATTCAAGACGTTATAACGATAAAGAATCAAAGTGGAAGCTATGCCGTGATTTTGCTCGTCTGGTAGAAGAATGTGAACCAGAGATTATTTCAATGGAAAATGTGCTTCAGTTAAAACACCATCCAGTATTTCATGAATTTATCGATAAATTAGAAAATTTAAACTATTTTTTGGAATCTTATGAAGTTAACTGTCTAGATTATGGAATCCCTCAATCTCGAAAGCGATTAGTTTTACTGGCTTCAAAATTTGGCAAAGTTAACTTAATTCCACGAACACATGATGCAGAAAGATACGAAACAGTAAGAAAAGCTATTGAACATCTTGAACCACTTTCTGCGGGTCAAAAATCTAAGATAGATCGACTCCATATATGCAGTAAGCTATCTAATTTGAATCTTTGTCGTATTCGTGCTTCAAAACCCGGAGGAACATGGCGAGATTGGCCTAAGGAATTAATTGCAGAATGCCACACAAAAAAGAGTGGTAAAACTTATATTGGGGTATATGGTCGGATGGAATGGGATCGACCTAGCCCGACTATCACTACACAGTGTTTTGGATTTGGTAACGGTCGTTTTGGACATCCTGAACAAGATAGGGCTATATCTCTTAGGGAAGCAGCATTACTACAAAGTTTTCCAGCACATTACGAATTTGTCGCCCCCAATGAGGCTTTAGGGTTAAGTCATATAGGGTGATTGATTGGAAATGCTGTTCCTGTTAAACTAGGCGAAGTTATCGCTCAAAGCATACTAAATCACCTTGAAGTTGTGCGTTAAGGATTTCCTCTAATAGATAAATCTAAATAATCCTTATTAACTAAATACTGTTCAATATTTTGTAGAATTTGTCTCAAATATCTAATCACTTTACTCTTACTAAATCTAAGGCTGTACCTTGTTCTTGCTGGGGACGATATTGGGATTCGTAGATGTAGCGGAAGGCGATGCCTGCGGCGGGCAAAGCCAACGCATCCTCAAAATGGACTATCTCAAAACCTCTTGCTTGTATTGTTTGCAACATCTCTGCTTCTGTCAGCAAGCCGTCTGGATCTGCAACTAACGTCAGAGTTGCTACCTGTGGTGTAAATTCTTTTAAGATTTGGTTACGCCAGTTCACAAATAATTCTCCACCCGCATTAGCAATAAAGGTATTAATTCTGGTGTTACCTCAGATTTTTGCTGCATGGCTTCACGCCAAGTTTGTTCTTCTTGCGTCAGCTGCGTCAAACGATAATCTCTTACTTGAGGTAGTCCAATACGTTCGATCGCACGTCGTCTTGCTGCAAAAGCGTACATATTTTTTTCACGTTCTTTCTCAAGCTGTTGGTGATGTTTCCTTAGCAGTTCCTCATAAATACCTTTACCTTGAACTAATGCTGTTTCCCAAACTATGCCAAATGCTTTTGTTGCTTCTTCTCCACAGAGGTGTTTTTGAATCTCCACTTCCTCTGTTAATAATTGTTCCCAAATATAACGGGCTGTAGGTAAGAAAACTCGCCCATCATCATTAAGAAATAGGGGCATCATCCTTTGCTGATTCCAATCTTCGGTATAAATAGCTATTCGCCACAGTGACCAAAATCCTTGGACATCTGCTGGTAAACTGGGGATGGAAAGATAAGGGATGGGTTGCCCTTCGGCGAAAACTTGTTTCGCCATGACCATGCCTCGAATTCGAGAATCTTCTAAGGTTAAGTGTTGGGCATTGGCTGCGGCTGTTGCTTCTGTTACATTAAACACAGCGTTTTTTAACTGTTCACCTGTGGGTAAAGTTAAATTCCAAGTGTCACTTTGTTTTTCAGCTATGCCACCATGCGATCGCAAATAATTAATCGTCATCCGTTCCACCCAATGGGGAATGGGAGGATCTAGGAGAGAAATGAGGCGATAAAAAGCATCGGTTTTACCTTGATGCGGTGTGGCAGAAAGCAGTAACAAGTAAGGTGCGGCTTCCGATAGTCCTTGACCGAGTTTATAACGGGCAACTTGGTCGGTACTGCCGCCTAAACGATGGGCCTCGTCTACTATGACTAAATCCCAAGCTGCGGCGATTAAATCTTCAAAGCGATCGCGGTTATATTCTGCTAGTTGTTCTCTTGTCCAGCCACGGCGTTTATCCATTGGTTTTACTGAGTCCATTGGACAAACCACTTGGTTAAAGCGATTCCACGGATTTTGGTTTTCTGGGTTGGTATACAAACGCTGCAAAGTTTTGATGTCTTCGGGAAGGAGCAACTGAAATTCTTCGTTAAAATGCAGCCGCATTTCGCTTACCCACTGGCTAACTAAACCTTTGGGGGCAACTATCAGGATACGTCGCACCATTCCCCGCAGTTTGAGTTCCCGCATAATTAGCCCAGCTTCTATGGTTTTGCCAAGACCAACTTCATCAGCTAGAAGGTAGCGGACGCTATTACTGGAAACTGCTTTTGATAATGCTTTGATTTGATGCGGTAAGGGAATAACGGCAGATTCAATTGGTGCTAGGAGTACATCTTGAGTTAGTGCATCTGCAATGCGGGCGGATGTAGCAATGTAGGCGATACCTGCTGGAGTAGTGATTCCTGCAACGGATGGGGGTTTTAGTGTGTCTGCACGAACGCGAACTACAGTGTCTTGGTTGGGTAGCCAGATGCGATGGAAGGTATTGCCCCAAAGGGTTTGAGTTTCAATGACTTTGCATAGTTGCCGATGTTCTTCACTCCACAACCATTCACTGAAATTCATTGTTTTATTAAATACAGGTAAAATTAAACTATTTTAATACGATTTGATTTTTAAAAAAATCTAAGTATATGTAGGGTGTGTTACGGCTTCCGTAACGCACCATTTGTAAGGATTTGATAATTCTTTTCTCTCCATGCTTTTGCAAACCCAGCGCGGACAGCTTCAAGACGAAATACTTTGAGTTTTTTCTGCTTACTTTGGCGATATTCTTCAAACTCTCTCAGTAAAGATTTTTCACGTAGTTTTTCTAAATCTATGGCTTGATTTGGGTCGGGAACATACCATTTATCTTTAGCCGCACTAATTAACACTGGGTCATCTGTTTCTAGTCCAATAGCATCAGGTGGTAAATTTTCTTCGATTTGATGAATTTTATCGCGGTGAATTGAAGACTGTTTTAGCCAAGAAACTATTTGCTTAGGAATTGCGCCTTTACTAATCATCAAAACGCTTCTTCATCTCTTGCACAGTACAAGGTGAACCACCTGTAAGTAAAGCCTTTTGCAATTCTTGGGACTTTACCACTACTTTCGCCAAACCCGAAAGGACTTCTTTAACTGCATGAATAAAATCATTTGTCAAGGGATTAGGTAGAATCCGCGATGCCAAAAACTGATCCACTAAATGTCTTTGCTCCAATTTGAGCAAGTTCAAATTTTCTCGCGTTGTCGGGTCTTCCAAGTTTACAAGTAGTGTCTGTGTCCAGTCTGACAAAAGCTGGTTTAGCTGTGTTTCCTTCTGTGATAACACACTACTGGCAGGTGTATCTATTCCCTCACTTCCTGGCTTAAACTGACAGTGGGGACAGGTGGGTGTAGCTTGTAATTCTTGTTCTGTCAGCGTCGCACAGGTTCTCAGACTTGCCAAAGTATTTTGCCAGTCTCGCAGTTGACTAGCTGGCATTAAATCTATTGTCGTCAATTTCTGTAAACTTTGCGATCGCACATCCTGCACCAACTGGTTTTTAAGCTTGTCTTCATTTACACCCAATCGCGCACTGGTATGTAATGCCATGTAATTTTGGATGTAATTCTGCTTTAGGTCTGCTAGTTTTTGTAAAGTTTGCTGATGAAAATTAGCTGTAGAACGCTTCTGGGAATTTAAGATATTGGTAAGAATTTCTCCCTGCTCTTGTCGCATTTTAGCTAACCAAGGATGTTCACTCGGTAACACTGCCTCGGCTGTAGAAGAGACAAAATATAGTTAGCGTATTTAGAGCGATGAATATCAAGCTTATCGCCATCAAGTAATTGTAGAGCATCAAGAACTGCGATCGCGCTCATCACTGACATTAAATGCGACTTACCAGTACCGTAGTTTCCCACAACCAGAATGCCTTTATTATCAGCAGGCTGCTCAAATTGTAAATTTGGAAAAACCACAGATGCTAGACGCTCTGCCATTTCTTGAGAAATTACATAGGTAGAAACCAGCCGTTGTGCCTCAGCTAATTCACTAGCATCCTGTAATTGAATTACAGTCTCAATAGGCTCAAATTGGATTAACTCACCGTATTTCATAGCACCATTTTTGCTCTAGTTATTAGCTTTGGTCGGCTTCCCTCTGTTCGAGGTTAACGATTAAAAAATCTTTTACAGGATAACGACGGTATTCAGGATGTCCTAATTCAGCATAAATTAAGTTATTGTTCTCAACAATACCGTCCCATCTAGCTATAATGGTGCGATCGCGGGCTAATTTCAAAAGACACTGTAATGGATCAAGCTTGAGAGAAGTATCAAACAGAATCTCCCAGTGTTCTAAAAAAATTACCCTATTATCAGTATTCCCAATTATTTTTCTTAATAACTCTTCTGCTTTTAATGGACGCTGCTGTTGTGTCAACTCTAGTAACTCTCGACTCAATTCTAAGTTGACGTTAATGTATCTATTGTTACTAACATTAGCAATTTGTTGAAAGTTGATTTTTTGAGTGCGATCGCATGGAACTATAATCAGCCGATAGTACAGTTCTGCTACTTGGGGAAAGTAGCTGCTAATTTTTGTGGCTATTAATTCATATTCAGAAATATTTGGTTGTTCAGGCTGCTTCTTCACCTCAAACGATAACTTTGATGATGAAGAAGAATTTTCATCCTCGCTGTCTTCATTATCCTGGCTTTCTGTATCTACTGTTTCACCAGTTTCTTGATAACGTTCGTCACAAATTTCCTGATATGCACAAAAACCGCAATTAGTGTGGGAAGAATTAGCCAGGAAATTTCCATCCAAAATCTGTTGAACTAAAATTTCTGCCTCTTGACCAGTGTTTTGCAATTCTTCAATGCTAAATGAGTGCAAATAATCATGCCGCAGGTAAGCTATATGGGCATTAGTGCTTCCTGTTGCTTGTGCATAAGCCCAAAGCTGAAAGCGGTGATGTTGTGGGTCTATTTCTTGGTCAGTTTTGAAATCTAGAACCCAGTCTTCTCCTAACAAATCAACAATACCGTTAAAGGTCAAGCGCCCAATATTCAAATTTACAGGCAACTCCCACTGCCCTTTTTGAAACAAGGCAAAATCTGCCACCTCATCGAATCGCTGTGCTAGCTGCAAAGCCTCATCAACATATTCTTTTGCCAAACTAACGTCAAATCCTGCTAGTGTTTCTAAGTCGCGGATATCCCGTTCCAAAGCCAAGTGTGCCAAAGTTCCGACTCGCCTTGCCCTTCCAACGCCTGAGCCAATCCCTGGATGACCTTGTATAAATCGATATGCAAACCGTTTGGGACATAGGGCATACTCACTTAAAGCAGTGACAGGTAATTCAAATAAACCTGCTCCGACAGAATTGATTAGTAAACTATGAGGTTCTGGTGGTAAAGGTGGTTCTGGTGGCACTGGGGGTTGTGCTAATTCTGAGTCAAAAGGAATAGTATTTAGAGAAATTCCCGCAGCAGCTAAACCAAGTTCTAGCTTATTTAAACTACCTCTAGATTCATGGGTTGCAGTCAGAATTAGTTGATCTCGCGCACGGGTTAAAGCTACATACAGTAACCGCAAAGCCTCTGCTTCTTCCCTCTGTTTCCGCAAATGCTCCAAACAAACATAAAGCACAGGCTTTTGAGTTTCACCTTGTTCGTCCTCTAGCTTCAAAGCAACACCATATCCAGGGTCAAAGTAAACTGTTTCGTTGGGATGGGGTTGGGAACGAGCTAAATCAGGAATAACTACTACTGACCACTCCAAGCCTTTAGCAGCATGGATACTCATTAAAGCCACTGCATCATTAGCTGATAAAGGTAAACGGGGTATTTTTATTTCTGCTGCTGCTAACCGCTTAAGACGACGGACTGCGGCAAACACATCACTACTGCCATGTTCTAACTGCTGTACTAATTCTACAAAACCTCGCCAGTCAGCTTCTCGCCGTGCTGCACCAGGTAAGTTAGTAATGACAGCAGTGTAACCAGTTAGATGATTTGCTAGTTGCAGAAGGCGAGTTGGGGGTTCTAAATTGCGATCGCGCAACAATTGACCTAATACTTGTATTGGTCGCTGCAATTCAGGAATATCAGATGATTTTAGTTTTTGCCACCAGTTAGTTTTCGATTGTTCATCTAATTCTGTAGTCTTATTTTCCTCCTGTCTTTGAATGAAAGTAAACAGAACTCTATCACTAACTGCAAAAAACGGACTACGCAGCACTGCCACTAAAGCTAAATCGTCACTGGGATCAGCCAGAAAACGCAACAATGCCCAACCATCTTTAGCTTCCCTTGTCGCCAGTAAATTACCACCGCCAGCCAAAGCTACAGGAATTCCCACACTTTCCAAAGCTTCGCCGTAAACTTCCAACGCTTCCCATGTGCGAGACAATATTGCAATATCTCCAGGCAGTATTGGACGCAGCATCTGAGTTTTTTTATCGTAAACTGAGGTTTGGTCATCTAGCATTTGTTTGAGGAGTTCCGCTAGATGACAAGCTTCTACTCTTAAACGCTGAGGTTTATTGATCTCTGACTCGGCTTGTACTGTATAAACTTGTACTGGTGGGTAAGAATTAGGGCAGTCTGCGCGATGAGCATCTAAATTTTGGTGTATATTACCTAGCAATGGAGCAAATATATTGTTGATATCATCCACTAGTAATTTATGAGTGCGGAAGCTAGTAGTTAAAATCTCTTCATTTCCACCAGAACTGGTAATGCGATCGCACCAACTACGAAATACTTCAACATCAGCACGGCGAAAGCCATAAATTGATTGTTTAGCATCCCCGACTATAGTCAGTAAAGTATTTTGCGTGAGTAATTGTAATATCTCCGACTGAACAGGGTTAGTATCTTGAAATTCATCGACTAAGAAAGCCTGCCATCGTTGAGCATAATAAAACTGTATTTGTTCATCTTGTAAAGCTCGCAGTGCGCCAACTTCTAAATCTGCAAAGTCCAAAACACGAGAACGGTGTTTCTCTTGATTAATATGTTTTTGTACTAAACTAAACGCTTCTTGCAGTGCTGGTAGCATAGTCTTTAACTGCTCATCAGCCACACCAAATTCTAGAGTTACTAAACCATCTTTAAGAGCTTTCTTGACTAACTCTCGTACTTCATCGATAGTTTTCTTAACAATTTCTAAGGCTCCCTCTGTCCAACCACTGCCAAGATCCCGAATTACCTCGTAGCTCCATCCCATTCCAGCACAATAAGATGACAAAACAGCATCTTGTCGGTCTAGGTCTGATTTCTGATCATGACTTGAAACTCTTGCGTATGCTATTGTTTTTCCAACAGCTTGTTCTACAAAGTCACCAAGTTTATACCGACGATGACCACCATCTGTTCTAACAGATTTAATCTTGCCTTCACGTTCCCAGCGTCTAATTGTGTCAACGCTTACGGCTTTCAACTCCGCTAGTTCACCAATGCTAATCAGCCTATCCATTCTTTACCTAGAATTACTTACTATAATTCTAGGTAAATCTATATATTATGGCAACAGTCGTTAACCCTGTACCACCCCCGCCAAGGGTATTTATTATAGATATAAACATTGGGGGCTAAAACTTGCGTTGGCGCAGCCCACCGTAGGTATCGCGTTTGTGGAACTCAAAATTTCCTATTATCAGGTTTCTCGTTGCTGCTAAAAGGTTGTGGTATATGGCTTTGAAAAATTTTCCAACTTTTTTATTTACAAATCACACTTAGGCTACTATAAATTTTCCAACTTTATTTTTGTCATTTTGATTGGACTTAACGTAATATCAATGTTTTAAGGTTAAAAAGTTTTCCAACTTTATTATTCGTCTACACAGATGTCCACTAATGCTGCTGTGGAAAGGTTGGATAGAATCTTAGAACAATTGCTCAACCGAAACGAATAGCAAGCAACTTGTAGACAAGCCACGTAACCATCTTGGACTGAGGATGGAATTGAGCATCCTTCCTACTCCCTATTGTCTCTTCCTAGTCCCCACCCTCACCCAAAAAATTTATTAAAAATTGTAAATTAAATTGATGTATACTGAGGTTTGCACTTAGGTATATGCAAGAATCTTGAAAACCTGTTCAAAAATCATTAAGTTTGCCCTAACCTGCAAATGTATTTTCGCCTTCAAAAAGCAGGATTTGTTAAGCTGACTTCTATTAGCTTTCCTAGATTTCTGACAAGAAGTAGAGAAAGATCCAAATTTCGATGAGCAACAGCTGACAATACTTTGCTATAGGCGCTAAAGTGCATCTACTACAAGCGTAACTACAAGAGAGCGCCTAGAAGAGTCAGTAATACCAGACAGGGACTCTCGCATGAATATAAATCCAATGGAATCAACTATGGAGTTGACAAAATTATCACCACCTCAGATTCTCTTCGGCACAGAAGTAGATGATAAAAGTAGCAGTGAGCAATTTTTACTGAGCATGTACGATTCTGTGCAAGCATCAATATTTGTAGTTGATGTTCTGGAAGACGGAGATTTTCGATATGTGGCACTTAATCCTACTCATGAGCGGTGGATAGGCATTCCCTCGGATGATCTCCGGGGCAAAAAACCAGAAGATATTCTCTCCCCCATAGATGCTGCCGAGGTGCGTCAGCATTACGCTGAATGTGTGCTATTCGGCAAAACTATTTCTTACGAAGAATGTTTGCAATTCCAGGGGGTTCCGACTTGGTGGAGTACGACTCTCACCCCGCTACGAGATGCTAACTCCCGGATTTATCGACTGATTGGTACTAGCAGCAATATTACTCCTGTGAAGCAAGCAGAACAAGCAGTTGGACTCCAGGTTGAACGGGAACAACTGCTAGAAGCGATCGCCGGACGAATTCATCAATCTGTCGAATTAGAGACAATTCTGCATCAGACTACAATTGAACTGCGGCAGTTTTTGAATTGCGATCGCATCCTAATTTATCGCTTCGAGGCTGATAGCAGTGGGGTAATCATTGCCGAATCAACTGTGACTCCTCCCCTGTTGGGAAAAAACATCACCGATCCCTGCTTTAGTGGCAAACATCGAGAACACTACGGGCGAGGTTGCATTCAAGTTGTCGAGGATATTTATGCAGATGGGTTGCATCCTTGCCATATAGATTTTCTGGCATCTTTGCAGGTAAGAGCCAATCTAGCCGTGCCGATTTTCAAAGAGCAAGATATGTGGGGGCTATTGATTGCCCAGCATTGCCACCAATCGCATCAATGGCAGCAAACAGAAATAGACTTACTCAAACAGTTGGCAATTCAAATCGGCATTGCTGTTGGACAGACAGAACATCGTCAGCAGATTAAGGATCTCAAAGCAAAGTTAGAGTTACACAAACAGAAACACAAAAATCAGTTGCAGCAGGTGCGAAACTTTGAAGCCTTGGTGCGACGGATGACAGAACAAATCCGCGACAGTCTGGATGAAACTCAGGTGTTGCAGACACTCACCCAGGAATTAGCAGAGTTACTGAACCTTGAGCGTTGCCAAATCGAACTTTATAGCCCCTGTCAAACTCTGGTTACTATTACTTACGAGTACAGCATTAACCTACCTCGGTGTCAAGGATTGACCAGACAGATTGCAGACCGTCTTGAAGTTTATCAGCCCCTGTTGCAAAAACAACCTTTGCAATTTTTGGAAATTGTGCCGGGATGGCAACCAAAGCTATTGGTTATGTCCCAGATGGCTTGTCCAATTTTCGATACTCAAGGGATTTTAGGAAATATTTGGTTGACAAGACCGACACAAGAGGCATTTGATGAATTTGAAATCGAGTTAGTGCAGCAGGTTGCAAATGAAGGTGCGATCGCTATTCGTCAAGCTCAACTTTACCAACAAACCCAGGCACAGGTAAAAGAATTAGAAAATTGCGATCGCCTCAAAAACCAATTTCTCAGAAACCTCTCCCAAGAACTGCGGACACCAATAACTAGCATCAGCCTTGCAGTCCAAACCCTCGAAAGTGTCCTCACACCAGCAGAAATATTAGAGATAGAAATAGTTCCACAACTCTTGCAGATTCTGCATAACGAGTGTGCGCGAGAAAGCAAGTTAATTAACGACCTACTCACACTCACATATCTAGAAGCCGAACCTGATCCCCCAACTTTGATTGCCATTGACTTACAAAGCTGGCTTCATCCCATTGTCGAGTCTTTTCGAGACCTCACCAGTTGCCAGCGACAGCAGTTAAACTTGAGTGTTGATTCCGCACTCCCGCTTTTAGAGACAGATATCACAGATATGGAGAGGATTATCACCGAACTACTCAACCATGTCTGCAAATATACCCCAGCAGGTGAAACCGTCACAGTTTCTGCTCACCAAAGAGGGGACGCAGTAGAGCTTAATATTAGCAATTCTGGACTAGAGCTTACCAGCAATGAACTGTCACGGATATTTGAGCCTTTCTATCACCTTTCCAAACACGATCCCTGGAAACATAGCGGCACTGGACTGGAATTGGCATTAGTGCAGAAAATGGTCAGACATTTAGGCGGCTCAATTTATGTAGAGAGTGGAGCCGGTCAAACCACCTTCACTATCAAATTCCCCCTTTAATTCCTTTTTTGGGCACGGCACTAGTAAATCTGTCATAAGTCTGCTATGATGGCTATTCGTGCGGGTGACTAGCTCAACGGTAGAGCAGTAGACTCTTAATCTATTGGTTCTGAGTTCGAATCTCAGGTCACCCACTTTTAAAGTATTTTGTATATTAACTAATTATTTGTCATCTGTTAACAGATTAATGTTAAACATTAGCTTGTGGAGATCGCAAATAGCGATCGCGCAATTTGACTGCATACTGAAGCGTTTCTAGCAAGACAGGCAAAATTTAACAGCCTTCTCCCAATTCTTCAATTATATTTTGTT
>Ga0335395_10000454_pt1 | contig 25756 bp, 18 predicted proteins | sample MAT02_FD_205744 | JGI IMG/M metagenome (GOLD analysis project Ga0335395, IMG submission 205744) | Freshwater microbial communities from Lake Fryxell liftoff mats and glacier meltwater in Antarctica - MAT-02 (spades assembly) (version 2) ...
ACCGCTGCACTTGCGGACTGGGACTTGGAATAAACCGCACCCAGATGTGTATTCAGTTGTTCTAACAGATTGGCTAGACTAACCGTCCCTGAGTATTTCTACTCATTTAGGTTAAACGAATCGCACACCACTATAATTAATATTAAATTCAATAAATTGGTTAAAAATACTTGTAAAAAAGCAATGCTCGAAACAACTCCAGCCAAAGCTTGATTGCGCAGTTGTTCCTCAATAACTTGCAGGTTGACTTGCAGGTTTCTCGCCCGCAGGAATGCTTCGATGCGCTCCGACAGAGGCGCCAGAGCATTCAAAAATTCAGTCATGCTGTCAATTAATTGCTGTCCTTGAGATAAAAGAGTGACGCCTACGGTGACGGTGAGGCCGCCAAAAACTAAAATGGTGAGCAAGACAACTAAGGCGACAGCTAAACTTCTCGGTAACAATCGCTGGAGAGTTCGCACCGGATAGTTGAGCAAAAAAGCTAGGAGTGCAGCAATCGTGAAAACCGCGACTGCGGTTTCAAAGTAAGCTAAAAGTTGCAGTCCAGCCCAACCTGAAGCAAATAAAAGCAAAAACCGGACTAAGGCTAAATTGCTTAGCATATTCCAAAAATTGGGAGGGGTTCTTTCTTGCTCTTTCACAGGAGTTCTCACGAGTTAATAATAGATCAAAAATATTGCAGAGTTTTCTTTGAGAATCGCACCCAAGATATATCTGCGGCTATCCTCCTCAAGACAGAAAACAGATGTCGAAGGAAGAGGGAAGAAGGAAGATGGAAGAGGGAAGAGGGGAGAAGAAATGGCAGCAGCCAGAAGCTAGGAGGAAGGCAGCAGGCGGTAGTTTCTCACTTCTGTCTGAGGTAAGGTGGATTCTCTTCACCATGAGTTCGATCGCCCCGGATGTCGAATCAAACACAAACGCGATCGCACAAACAGCCTTTGTGACTATAAAACCGCCTCGTCCACTCTTTGTGGTGCCAGCATTTGCCCCCAACAGCGCCGCAACTAACACACAAACACTCAAACTTGTTGACACCTAAACACCGCGTTTCAGTGCCAGCCGCCAAAAATTTTAACTCTGCCTTGTGGCAGATAGTATGAAGATGTCAATTTTTGGGATACTAGAAACTAGCACTCAACTTAGCTGAGGAACAAACGTGCTGCTATCAAAAGGCTTTGAAGTAGAAATGTATACCGGCACACCCGAAGGTGAGGTGGTCGGTCTGTCCGATCGCATAGTCGCCGATTTAGAGGGATTTGTGCGGGAGCCTGATAGTCGCAATGTGGAGTACACGACCGCCCCGCTGTGCAGCTACGATCGCCTGCTGTGCGCCTTAGTCAAGCCGCGAGTCCGGCTGCGCGAGTATCTCAAACAATTGGGCGATTATACCTTGCTGCCGGGAAGTACCCTATCTCTCGGCGGGAGCGATCGATTTTACCGCTCCGATCCCAACAATCCCTATCACACCTACATCGAGCAAACCTACGGCACGAAAGTCGTCACCGCCAGCATTCACATCAACATCGGCATCTCGCAACCAGAAATGCTGATGCGCGCCATCCGCCTCGCCCGCGTCGAAGCACCGCTTTACCTTGCTTTGAGCGCCTCTTCCCCCTTCCTCGACGGCGAAGTCACCGGCTATCATTCCACTCGGTGGGGCTTGTTTCCCAAAACTCCCGCCATCGTCCCCCTGTTTGAAAGTCACAAGCATTACATCCAGTGGACTGAAGAACAGTTAGAACTCGGTAGTATGCAAAATGTCCGCCATTTGTGGTCTGCTGTGCGGCCCAACGGCGATCGCCGCCCCTACTGTCTCAACCGCCTCGAACTGAGAATTTGCGATCTCGAAGTCAATCCTCTAGCTTTGTTGGCCATCACTGCCTTGTTAGAAGCTCGGATTTGGCAGATGATGGAAGACCCCAGCTTAGACCCCTTAGAACTCAGCAACTTGCCGGCGGCTACCCGTAACGAAGATTTAGTAGCCCTGACAGATGCTAACGAAATTGCTGCATCTCGCCAAAGTTTGGACGCCGAACTGACTCACTGGCAAGATGGCAGAAAAATTCTGGCACGAGATTGGATTGAGGAAATTTATCAAGAAGTCTGGCCTTTCGCCAAAAAACGCGGCTTTAGTTGCTTTCTGTTGCCTCTTAAAAAGATTCTCCGGGAAGGTAACACTGCCCAGCAATGGTTGAAGCTGCATGAGAGTGGTTTGGACACCCGTAGTATTATTCTCCAAGGAATTGATGGGATGGCTCACCAAGAATGGGAGCTTGAAGACAATTTGTGCGCCCAGTTAGTTGCTTGAACAGTTCGCGATCGCGCCAACTCTATTTGTAGGGTGCTTGCTGCACCTTACACTATTGGTAGTAGAAAAATTTAAAGTTTGCGTCCAGGACTGTTGAAGTGGCAATCGTCCACGTCATGCGGCTTTCAGATCAATTCCGGTGACACGATCGACATGATCAGCGAGGAGACTCAAGATGCCGTTTCTGGCGCGCCAGATTAATTGTAGGGACAAAGGCACTCGCCGTGTCCAAAGCTGTGAGTAATATTAATTCTGATTCTACCGGATTTGATTTCCGGCGTTGCTGATTTGGAGTATGATTTGCCTCGGAAATTTAGAGTAGGGGCAATTCATGAATTGCCCCTACTCTAAATTTCCGGGATTGCCTAAGCGAGTGAATCATGCCTAAATTCAGCAACGTCTGATTTCCTAGCCCCCTGCCGCGTGCGTACTCACCCAAAAATACAAACAGCCTGCACTTCTTCGGAAAAAGTCGATCGCCCACGCTCAAAAACAAATCAGAATATTTAATCAATGGATTCCGACATGGGTTATAAATAAAAGCTATAAGTTGTATCTACCCTTGGGTAGATTTATACCTTTCTCAATAGCTGTATTTTTCGCTTTTAATTAGCTTCATGCCCCAACTTGTCTTGATTCACCCACAAATCCCCCCGAATACTGGCAATATCGCCCGCACTTGCGCTGCCACAGGCACGGAACTGCATTTAGTCGGCCCGCTGGGGTTTGAAATTACTGATCGCTATCTGAAACGGGCCGGCTTAGATTATTGGCCCTATGTCAATCTCCACTCTCACGAAGATTTAGCGGCTTTTATGGCTTGTCGCCAGCAGCGTGGAGGGCGATCGATCGGATTCAGCACTGGTGGGCGATGTAGTTACACCCAATTCCAATTTCAGCCCAGCGACTGGCTGATGTTTGGCTCCGAAACTGCCGGGATTCCCCAATTCGTCTTGGATGCCTGCGATGCCACAGTTTTTATTCCCATGAGCGAGCCTGGAGTCAGGAGTTTGAATCTCTCTGTCAGCGCCGCTGTAGGTTTATTTGAGGCTAAACGACAGTTGGGCGAGTTGGGATAAATCTCGATCGACACCACATATACATATAGATATTTAATGGTTGCTGAGGGTTGCCAAATCTTCTTTTAAATATAAGAAATTTGTATCAAAGCGGTAAGAATCTAGATAGCGGAGATTAATATATTTTATTTATCCAAAAACAGATAGTTATCAGCAATACAAAATTATTCGCAAGATGATTTATTTATAGAAACAGACAATTTCAGCGATTTAGGGCCGAAGGGGAGCAAATGCTTGGGACTGAACGCTATATCTAGCAAATATACGGTTGTAGGCAGTCTAGGAATTAGCATAAAGTCGAAGAATAGGTGAGAGTCCTAGCCTGTGCGAGAACGCATATTTTATGTATTCGTTCTAGCTATTGCGGCGTAAGGCTTTTGGGGTGTAATTGCAGCAGGTTTTAGGGGAAATTTTAAAATTTGTTATGGTTCGAGCTTGTCTAAATTAAAAAAGCAAGGTAATCTTGCCTAAGCATGATGACTATCAATAATCAAAATATTTTTGGTTGTTGATTTGAATTCATCGTCATGCGATCCCCTTGAGTGTTTCCAAGGAAAGGACAGTTAGCGCTTCTCAGTAGGAGGTCGTTTTTTTGAAACGAACATATCCCAAGAAAATTAAGCCTGTTCAGGCTAATGAAATCGACAGAAACGGTTCTACGGAACCCTTCAAACAGACAAACATCAGCACTGGCAGAGTTCGCTCTCTCGCCACGATCGGGCTAGCAATATCGGTAGGTGCTTCTGGCATCCTGATGCCGAGAAATGGAGACAGCGCTCGCGCGTCTGAACTCTCACCGACAGCAGAATCCACCGCTGAAGTACAGCCAGTCTCGGCCAACAGTCCAGCTACATCCCCACAAGTTGATGATTCTGGCGCCGAACAGGCTGGATCTGCTTCTGATCCGGTGGCGGTTAAGGTGCAGCAGGGACAAACCCTTTGGGATCTGTCTCGGGACTATGAAATTGAACCGAAGGCACTAGCAACTGCCAACGGCATCCAACCCGATACCGTACTCCAAGTTGGCCAGGAACTCCGAATGCCGGTTCCGGGAGCCGCGGTACAACAGGACGCTGGCAATACTGCCACGGTCAATCCCGAACAAAAATTAAATCTGACTGGTGGCTCCGAGCCGTTGGATAGTGCAGCCCCCCTAGGGCAGGCATCAACCGCAGCGCCTGGGCTAGCTAGTCCGACACCGGAACAAAGTTCGATCGACAGCCCGAACGCAGACGGGGCGATCGACAGTTTGAAAAAACAGGAAAACCGTACCACAGCATCTGGTGGTCGGACACTCTTGGGGTCTGAGGGGGGAGCAAATTCATCTACACCTGCATCTTTGCCGGAGTCGGTATCGACGCTGGCATCCCCCGGAGCGGGCGCTCAGACAGCCATTCCAGACCTCTGGGCCACACCTATAATTCTGAATGGTGGGGTCGGTCAAGCAGCATCGCCCGATCGAGCATTCGAGTCAATTAAACAGTCTCTGACAACGCCGAGTTTGTCCTCTGCTGTGGTTGTCCCCATGATGGGCAGTACGACCGCTCCGGCAACCGCTATACATAGCGTGCGTCCGGGAGATACGGTAGAGGCGATCGCCAAAGGTTACGGTGTATCGCCCAAAGAGCTGATCTCCGTCAACAAGCTCGGCAACCCCAACTTGCTGAATGTCAATCAACGACTGAAAATTCCCCAAGTTGGATCAAATAATCCAGCAGCGCAGGTGGCAGCCTCTGATTCTGCCTCCAAATCTACATCTGTCTTATCGGCGGCTTCGGCCTCTGCACCCGCGTCCACAGTGCCGGTTGTCTCTCCGTTGGCGAACTTGGAAGGTCTGAACAATATTTCAGCACCAATGGTTCCCCAAATTAACAGCATTCCGCTAAGTCAAGTTTCTCAAACCATTAGCAACCCTGGGAAACTGGAGCTTCAAGGTGAGCCAACGTTTACAGGCGCAGTTGACACCAGTGCCTTGCCCATACCAGCAAATGCAACTGCTATGGCGATCGCTACGGGAGAATACCCGCAGCCGATCAGCTTCGTGTCAAATGTCGCTCCAACTACCGCTTTACCTGAAACGTCGAATCCAGAGGCTCTCCCTACTGCTGAGGCTCTCAGCCCTTATGCCGAACGCTTGAGGGCGGAAGTTGTCAGGCTGCGAGAGGAATATCGCGCTGAGCGCAATTCGATCGGCACAAATGCCGTGTCCCTGGCTTCAACTGACGAGCAGGAGACGAAAGTAGCCTCTGGCAACCCGTCTCAGGATCTGCCAAGTCTCAATCCTGACCTCTACACCCCCGACTATGCTGGGGCGGTGCAGAATGAAATCAGCAGACCGCCTTCGAGAGGGTGGTCTGAACAGGTTCAGAAGCAGCAGCAAGAGCGTTTTGACCCGGCTCGTACACCAGAACAGCAACCGATCAACTTGACGCCGACCTCTACCTATACTCTGGATCGGCCTGTGGTAGCAACGGCTCCTTTGGGTTCCCAGGGTTACGACCCCCTCAGCAACCCGTCTTTGGGACGCATGGTTTCTCCAGAACTGCCTCCGCTTTCGGGCCCTGATACTTATCTGCCTAACGGCAAACAACGGTCTGCCAACGGGTTTATTTGGCCGGCTAAGGGCGTTCTCACTTCTGGCTACGGCTGGCGCTGGGGACGGATGCACAGGGGAATTGATATTGCAGGGCCGATCGGTACGCCAATTATGGCCGCCGACAGCGGCGTTGTTACCTATGCACAGTGGCACGACGGCGGCTTCGGCTATCTGGTGGAAATTACCCATGCAGACGGCTCAGAGACGCTCTACGCCCACAACAACCGAATTTTGGTGCAAAAGGGTCAGAAGGTCGATCAAGGTCAACAAATTTCAGAGATGGGTAGCACCGGCTTCAGTACCGGGCCGCACTTGCACTTTGAAATTCATCCCGCCGGATCGGGAGCTGTCAATCCAATGGCTTTTCTACCAAAGGATGATTCCAGCGCTTCTCGGTAACGACCAGTTAGAAGTTATGGGTTTTGAATGATTATCAAAACTCATAACTTTTACTAGAAGCTATTAGAAATTCTGTTGTTTTAAATTGACACATAGCTTGCCTTACCGTGCTACGATAGTAAATCGTGAAGTAAGTTTGGCTCAGTGGCGCAGTGGTTAGCGCAGGGGACTCATAAGCCCAAGGTCGCAGGTTCAAATCCCGCCTGAGCCATAGTTTAATCAAAAAAATCGCGCTCTCAATTGTGAGAGCGTGTTTTTTTGAATTTTGTTCAACATACTTGTAGTCGTTATGACTATGATATATTTGTAACAGTTCGTAAAAAAGGAAACAAAATCTATGACGAGTGAATGCCTCCGGGTTGGTCAAGCTGCACCAGATTTCGCAGCAACAGCCGTAGTGGATCAGGAATTCAAGACAGTTAAACTGTCAGACTATAAAGGCAAAAAGTATGTAGTCCTGTTCTTCTATCCCTTGGACTTCACTTTTGTCTGCCCGACTGAGATTACAGCATTTAGCGATCGCCATGAGGACTTCAACAAAATCAATACCGAAATCCTCGGCGTATCCGTTGACAGCGAATTCTCTCACCTCGCTTGGATACAAACAGAGCGCAAATTAGGCGGTATCGGCGACCTCAACTATCCGTTAGTTGCTGACCTCAAAAAAACAATTAGTTCCGACTACAACGTCCTAGACCCAGAAGCAGGAATTGCCCTCAGAGGTCTGTTTATCATCGACAAAGAAGGCATCATCCAACACTCTACTATCAATAATCTGGCCTTCGGCCGCAGCGTAGACGAAACTCTCCGCATTCTGCAAGCTATTCAACACGTCCAGTCTCACCCAGATGAAGTTTGTCCAGCCGGCTGGCAGCCCGGTGACAAAACCATGACTCCCGATCCGGTTAAGTCTAAAGTATTCTTTGCTGCTGTCTAACTTCATAGTTTTGAGTAAGCGAGTTTTGAATTAAAAACTTTTTAATTCAAAACTCCCAACTATCCGGGCTTAAAATATCTGGTATTACAAATTACCAATTACAAATTACCAATTACCAATCCCCTAATTAGGAAATATGCTGACTTCTACTGATTTTAGCGGCTTGTTAAATCAGCGGTTTTTTCAAAATTTATTGCCTGTTCCCGCAACTAATCTTCTGAAGCTGGGACACATGACGCCAGATTTTGAATTGCCGGATATTAATAATGGCAAATTGGTGCGCCTGTCGAATTATCGTGGCGATAGGCCGGTAGTTCTGGCTTTTACGCGGATTTTTACTGAAAAGCAATATTGTCCTTTCTGTTTTCCTCACATTAAGGCTTTGAATGAAAAGTGGGAACAGTTTGCCGATCGCAATATAGAATTATTGATGGTTACGAGTACGGACGATCGCCAAAGCCAAATTGTAGTCAGAGATTTAGGCTTGAAAATGCCTCTGCTTTCCGATCCAGGCTGTCAAGTTTTTCAGGCTTATCAAGTCGGTCAAGCTTTGGGTGCTCCTTTGCCGGCTCAGTTTGTTTTGGATGCACAGGGCAAACTTCTGTTCAAACATTTGTTTTCTTTCATAGACCACAATGCTAGTGTGGAAACTTTGCTGACATCTTTCGATAAGTAAGATCAATTCCGGTTGTATCGGAATTATTAGTAGCTGAAATTAGGAGACTGTACGTGCCGTTTCTTGCGCGCCAGATTAATCGCGCCAGAAACGGCACGTGCAGTCTCCTCGCTTATTATAAGGAGTGCAACCGGAACTGATATAAGATCGTGGCAATGCTGTGTCCTAATTTGGAGTTTTTAACCGCAGATACACGCAGATGTATGCGGTTAATTTTTATTTTGGTGATAAATACTTACTGTGCCAATTCTGATGGCGGAATAGTTGGATGTTCGATCGCAAGTAATCTAGGCTATAGCTGGAATGTACCTAGTACGAGTTTAAGCCGATGTCGTCTCCTAAAGGTCGATCGAGGAAAATTGAATTCAGCGTCTTAGCTTCGCATCCTCAGTTACTGACAGGTTTGGATGAGTGGATGCGGCTGGGTTTGCTCTCGCCCGCTGAGGTTGAGGAATTGTGTCGCCAGTATTTAGTCTGCCCGCTTCCCGAACCCGCTATGGGTTCTGAAATTGACGCTGGGGCGTTAGCGCAGCCCTCAAAGAGGATCGATCCTACACCTCAGCCCAAAGTACCTGCTTTCTCAACACAAAAAGCATCACCTACCAGCACAAAAAGCATTGCTACGCCCACAGAAACTGCTCAAACCCCGAATTTTATAGCTCAAATTTTGCACTCGCTAATAGCCGAAATTAGTGTCGTGTGGCTATTGTTTTTAGGCGTGTTCATGGTAGTTGTTTCATCAGGAGTCTTAGCTGCTAGTCAGTGGGAAAGATTTCCGGCGGCCGGACAATATGCAGTTTTGTTAGCTTATACTTTAACTTTTTGGGCGATTAGCAGTTGGGCAAAACAACAGCCTAATTTGCACTTGACTGCTCAAACTTTGCAAGAAGTGACGCTGTTGCTAGTACCGATCAATTTTTGGGCGATGGATAGTTTTGGATTGTGGCGGTATCCTTGGAATTGGGGGGTAGCAATCGCAGCAGCACTCCTTTTGACTTGGATAACTAGCAGGATTATCAAATCCCAGTATCAAAGCTTATCGGGAAAAAATGTAACTTGCTCGATCGCCATAAATCATTTGGGATTGAGTTATTTGCAGTGGGGTTGGGCATTAGCCGGCTTCTCCCTGGCTGCGGTTTATTTGGGTACGGTGGGAACTGCTGCTGCTACAGTTTATCAAGTTCAGCAACAACGCTTGCAATCTATTCAACGCGGCAGCAGCGCTGAAACTATTACCACTGCTTTCAGTTATAGCAGACATTTTTTGACTTACAAAAGAGCAGCTTTAGTAGCTTATTCTTTAGGGATTTTACTCGGTCGGGCGATTTTTGTCAAGAATTTGAATATCGCTGAAATGGGTTTAGCTTTGGGGATTTGCGGCGTGCTTTTAGCATGGCTCGATTGGCAGCAACCCCTGGTATCCGAGACTATTCAAAACAATACATCAGATCAGCAAAATCCCACCAACTTTTTTAACTGGCAGTTAGCCGGAGGGGCTTTGTTGGGTTTGGGGTGGCTGGTTTGTTTTCGCGAAATTCCGCTACAGGCGATCGCAATTAGCGGATTAGCTATTTGGTTTTTCTATAATCGCTTAGTGCGGTTTTGGCAAAAGCTTGACTTGCTAATGCTTTTTGCAGTCGGACTTCAGAGCATTTGGCTGTTGTGGCGAGTTATTCCGGTTGGGATTCAAACACAATTTGTGGCATCTTTAACTCAGCTTACAAATTCTCAACAAACTCCTTGGGCTTTTTGGGGCGTTGTACTGTTGCCTTATTTAATTTTAACGGTAAGTGCGGCGCAGTGGCTCCACCGATCGCGAAAGTTTCAACTTGCCCGTTTTGGCGAAAATATTGCTCTCGGTTTCGGGAGTGTTTTAACTGTTATTAGTTTAGTCAATCCGTTTTGGCGATCGATCAATTTAGTAGGTTCTACTTTAATCTTAGGTTGGATAACTTGGAAATATGCAGTCGCGGATAATTCCCGTCAAATTTCACCACCTACTCCCAATCTTCGTCAACAGCGAGATCCCGCAAGTTTAGTTTACCTGACACATATTACTGGTTTATCCGCAATCTGTTCGGGAATTGACTTCTGCTTCCGAAACCAGAATCCTGAAGTGTGGGCTGCTATTTTGTTAGTTTTGATGGTAGCTGAATGGGTGTTTTTTGTCAAGATGAAAGCGGCAATTTTTCAACAAGCATCTCCGTCTTCGCGCTTTCATCCTTCCTGCTTTCAAAGTGCCTGGTATTTGGGATTAGTATTAGCAGGATTTAGCTTTATTCTGTTGCAAAGCAGTCTTTCAGCTATTGCCGATCGCCCTCAGTGGAGTTTGCTCTGGCTGGTGACTCCTTTGGCTTTGACTGCTGTTGCTAAATATACTGAGGTTCCTCACAAACAAGTTTCTAGTACCTTTAGTGCAATCGCCCTAATATTCGCACAATTTCTCATTTTGAGTTTCCCCGGATATCAGTTAATCGCTTTGGGTTTGGCAGCGCTGTTGATGTTAGTCAATACTTACTATTTAGTTGAGCTTCCAGCGGCGGCAATTGGAGTCGGATTTGGTTTGAGTTTTGTAGCTGCGGTGATTGATCAATTAGGCTTTGTGTCTGGTTGGGCTTGGGGAATTGTCGGGGCGATCGCACTTTTGTGTCTCTGGTTGCTTCGCAGCACGATTGTTCGTTATTATAGCAGTCTGCGTGAACCTTCGACCTTAGCTCAAATTTACGATCGAGCTTTAGATGGTTGGGCAATCTTACTCGCAGGCTTGCTGTTAACAAACATCACTGTTTATTCCTATGATATCTACACACGCAGTACCCTCAGTTTCTCGCCTTCTGTTCAAGTATTAGCTGCTACTTTGGTAGTCATGGCTGCGATTGTTTTCCGAAGTTTCCGTCAACTTTCCCCGCTGGCAATTTATGCCTTGGCTTGGAGTTTGGAGTTGCTGACAGCAGTCGGTTTGAGTTTTATTGGACGTAATACGATTAATTTGGCAGTGGCGAATATTGCGATCGGCTTATTTACCCAATTGTTGGGCGATTGGTGGCGGCGGCGCAATCCCGATGATCGCCAAATTTTACCCAGCATTCACGTTATACCTCTGCTTTACGGGTTGTTGGGCTTGATTTTGCGATCGCACACCTTTACCAATGGTACAGGTTTAATCTCGTTAGGTGCGTCTTTAATTGCGATCGGCATTGGTAGGCGGGAACAACAATTTAAACCTTTGGTTTATTTAGGATTAATTGGCCTGTCGGTTGCTGCTTACGAATCTCTACTATATCAACTTTTCAGAGCACCGGGAGGAGCTTTTGGCGACGGCTTAATTGTGCTGGCAACTCTCGGCACAACTTTAACCTATATCTATCGCATTTTATCTCCTTGGCTTAGCAATTATTTGCGCTTAACTAATACTGAATCAAAAATATTTGCTCACTTGCACTGGGTTTTGAGCAGTTTTCTACTAATTTCAGCCTCTGGAAATGTTATCAAATCCGGTCTTAATTTAGGATTAGTCACTGGTACTTTATTAGTGCAATACGCTTTCTTGCAAGGGCGCAATAATGTCGATCGCCAATGGGCAGAAATTTGGATTTACTTAGGTTGGCTAGAAGCCTTTGGCATCCGGCTTTATTGGATAAATACGCCTTTCGTCAAGTACATTTCCGGGCCACTGGGGCCGTGGAAAGTTGCCTTCGCTTCTCTATTCGCTTATTTCATTTACATTTTGCCTTGGGATAACTGGGGTTGGTCAAAAAAACCTTGGCAAATAATTGCTTCCCTGATTCCCATAGTCGCTATTTTGGAAAGTCCGGCTAAGTTTTATCCGATTAGCTTGCTGATAGCTGCCGCGTTTTATGTTTTCCTAGCTTGGGAAAAACAGGAAGTCCGTTTTACCTACGTGAGTGTGGCAATAATTGACTGGATATTGTTCAGGTGGTTTGGACAAATGGGATTGACTCAGCCGGAGTGGTACTTTACTCCTTTAGGGCTTTCTTTCCTTTATGTTGCTCAGTTCGATCGCACTTTGCAACTACCAGCACAAAAACCACTGCGTCACACTCTGCGAATGCTCGCCACTGGGCTGATTTGCGGATTGCCTCTTTTGACTCAGCAAAGCAACGGCTTAGTGGCGGGAGGTTTTAGTTTGGTGGCGATTGCAGCGGGTTTGGCGCTGCGAGTGCGGGCGTTTTTGTTTGTGGGAACCGGAATTTTCTTAATCAATGTTTTCTATCAGTTGGTGGTGCTGATTTTTGACTATCCGCTGATCAAATGGGCGATTGGTTTGGCTTTTGGGATTGTATTTATTTGGATTGCTGCTACTTTTGAAACTCGGCGCGATCGCATTTCGGCTTTTGTCCAGCATTGGGTTGTACAATTTCAATTGTGGGATTGAGTTTTGCCCAATCAAATCCTGTCGCGTGGGAGGGGCGAGTTGATCAATCCCCTCTGATTATTTTTTCGTAAAATCTTGAAAAATCGCCTTTTTTTTTTGGGTAAAAAGCTTGACATTGCCGCGTCGATAAGGTATTATTAGATAATGGGAGTGGTGACAATTTTAAAATTTAAGTCACCACTCCCATTATCTAAAATATAACCCAAAAATCAACTAAAGTCAATAGGTAAAAATCCCTTTTTTAGCGCCGCGATTTGAACTTGTGAAACCAGAGCAATCCAAAAGAAAACGGCGGATCAACCAGATTTACAAAACATCAGTCAAATCCCAAACAAATCTGGGTGACACATCTTACCTTAGAAGGAGCGCCAAATAAATGATGACAACTCAGTTAATCAAGCGCCTATTCACAGTAAAAGAATATCATCAGATGATTGAAGCTGGCATCTTGACAAAAGATGACAAAGTTGAATTAATTCGAGGAGAAATTGTTCAAATGGCCGCCGTCGGTAGAAGGCACACATCTCATGTCAAGCGTCTGACAGAGTTATTCTATATCCGCTTATTATCGAGAGTAACCATTGGAGTTCAAGATCCGGTAGAATTAGACTATCGCTCTGAACCTGAACCGGATATTTCCTTGCTGCGGCGGCGTGATGATTTTTATGAACTGGGACATCCTCAGTCGGAGGATATTTTACTAATTGTGGAAGTAGCGGATACAACCGCCGAAACTGACAGAAATATCAAAATTCCTCTTTATGCCGAAGACAATATTGTAGAAGTTTGGTTGGTAGATATTAACGAGCAATGTGTCGTAGTCTATCGCGAACCTTCTCCATCGGGATACCAAAATATTCAAAGATTCCAGCGGGATCAGACTTTATCTATTCTAGCTTTTCCAGATATAGAAATTGCAGTAGATGATGTGTTGGGATAAAAAGCTGGACTCATACCATTTGAGATTTGAGATTTGAGATTTGAGATTTAGTAGACTAAAGAAACCGGGTTTTTTACCGATATTAACGGTTTGAACCAAATATTTGGGTTAAAAAACCCGGTTTCTGGCCACCTGTGCGTAAGTAGTAGGGTGTGTCGCTATCCACCATCTTTAAGAAAGACCGATAATCTAATAGCGACGCACCTGGGAGGTTCAATGAACCGAGAAGCAAGCCCAATATTTTTCTTGTAGCAAGCTTTTTTATAAATGGGCATGAAATGTTGGGTTTGTTTGCTCACCCATTGAAAAGAATAAGGTGCGTCGCTATCAGATTGTCGCTTTTTTTTGAGGATTGTTGATCGCGACGCACCCTACAGCTACTGTTACTGTATTCTTGTTTTTAACGGGTATTTTTTAATTAAAAACCCGGTTTCTCCAAGAAACCGGGTTTTTAATCAGACGTTATTTATCTGCGTGTCATCGCACTTAATGACTCAATGCGAATTCCGGCAATTTTGGTTCAGACTCACCACTGGGTAACACCTTAACCACACCGTTTTCATCCACATCTACGATCGCACTTTGGCCTTCTTTCAGCTTCCCAGACAGCATTTCCTCAGCCAGTACATCTTCCAACAACCGCATGATGGCGCGGCGCAATGGTCGAGCGCCGTAGCTGGGATTGTAGCCTTCTGTAACTAACAAGTCCTTGAACTTGTCTGTCACCGACAAAGTAATACCCTGTTCGGTTAAGCGGCCGAAGACTTGCTGTAACAGGATGTCCGCAATCAGCTTGACTTCTTCCTTATTCAACTGGCGGAAGACGATAATTTCATCCAAGCGGTTGATAAATTCTGGACGGAAGAACTGTTTCAATTCTTCGTTGACCAAGTTGCGAACGCGGCTGTACTGCGCGTCTGCGGCACCTTCAGCAAACTCGAAACCGAGACCACCGCCGCCTTTTTCAATTACTCGCGAACCGATGTTTGATGTCATGATCAGCAGTGTATTCTTGAAGTCTACTGTCCGACCTTTAGCATCAGTCAAGCGGCCGTCTTCCAAGATTTGCAGCATCATGTTGAAGACATCCGGGTGAGCTTTTTCGATTTCGTCGAATAAGATCACTGTGTAAGGACGACGACGGACTGCTTCTGTTAGTTGGCCGCCTTCGTCGTAGCCGACGTAACCTGGAGGCGAACCGATGAGTTTGGAAACAGTGTGGCGTTCCATGAACTCGGACATATCTAACCGAATCATCGCTTCTTCGGAACCGAAGAAATATGCTGCTAAGGCTTTGGTAAGTTCGGTTTTGCCTACGCCTGTAGGCCCGGAAAAGATGAAACTGGCGATCGGGCGATTCGGATTTTTCAAGCCTACCCGCGCGCGGCGGATGGCCCGAGAAACTGCGCTGACAGCTTCTTCTTGACCGATTAAACGCTGGTGCAATGTGTCTTCCATGTGCAGCAGCAATTCCGATTCCGATTCTGTTAGCTTGCTGACTGGTACTCCCGTCCAATTTGCCACGATGTGGGCGATGTCTTCTTCGGTGACGATAGGAGAGATTCTGATCTGGCTTTTGTTGATCGTAGCTTCAGCAATTTGGGCTTCGATTTCTAATTCGCGATCGCGCAATTTTCCAGCTTTCTCAAAGTCTTGTTCGCGCACAGCAGCATCTTTTTCTTTGCTAACGGCCGGAAGTTGTTTTTTGAGTTCTTTAACTTCGGGCGGGGTTTGCGAGTTCAGGACGTGAACGCGGGAACCTGCTTCGTCAATTAGGTCGATCGCCTTGTCTGGCAAAAATCGATCGTTAATGTACCTGTCTGACAGTGTAGCCGCTGCTTCAATAGCTGCATCGGAAATTGTCAATCTGTGATGCTGTTCGTAGGCCGATCGCAAACCGTACAATATTTCGATTGTTTCAGCCACAGTTGGTTCGCCGATTTTGATCGGTTGGAAGCGACGTTCTAAAGCAGCATCGCGCTCAATGTATTTGCGATATTCATCCAAGGTAGTTGCGCCGACACACTGTAATTCGCCTCTAGCAAGAGCTGGTTTGAGCATATTGGAAGCATCCATGCTGCCTTGAATCGCGCCTGCACCAACTAAGGTATGAATTTCATCAATTACCAGAATGATGTTACCTGCTGCGCGAATTTCGGCCATAATTTTCGTCAGCCGTTCCTCAAATTCGCCTCGGAATTTCGTACCAGCAATCAGCGAACCCATATCGAGGCTGATTACTTGTTTGTCTTCTAAAATTTCCGGGACGTTTCTGTTGACAATCCGCTGGGCGAGGCCTTCGGCGAGGGCTGTTTTACCGACTCCCGGTTCGCCTACTAACACTGGATTGTTTTTCGTGCGGCGCCCCAGCACTTGAATCACGCGCTCGATTTCATTTTCGCGGCCCACGACGGGATCGAGTTTACCTGCGGCGGCTAGCTTGGTTAGGTTAGTGCCGAATTCTTCTAAAGTCGGGATTTTGCGATCTGGGCTATCTCCCCTGCCGCCTCCAACTGCGGCTACTTCTCCCACGGCACGAATTACCTGCGTGCGAACTCTCTGGCGATCGATTCCCAGGTTTTGGAGTACCTTCGCCGCCACGCCTTCATCGTCTTGGATTAGGCCAAGCAAGATATGTTCGGTGCCGATATAATTGTGGCCTAATTGCCGCGCTTCGTTCAGCGCCGTCTCAAAAATCCGCTTGACGCGGGGGGTAAACGGAATTTCCGGCGGCAGGAAGCCCGAACCTCTACCGATGATATTTTCAATTTCATTGCGCGCCTCTTTCAAGTTGAGGCCCATATCCAGTAATACTTTTGCAGCGATGCCAGTGCCTTCGCCGACGAGTCCCAGGAGGATTTGCTCGGTGCCTACAAAATTGTGGCCGAGGCGCCGCGCTTCCTCTTGGGCTAGCATTATTGCTTTAATGGCTTGTTCTGTAAAGCGTTCAAACATATTTTTTCTTTCCTACTGTCTTGGCGAGGGCTGTATCGCTGCTGGTGAGGAGCGATTTGGAACACTACACAAATTATATATGTAAATTTTTGTGTATTTCCTTTAATTCAATGTATCGCTACTAAGAGGAGGCGGACAGTGGGGAGAGCCGAATAGTTGGGGTGTGTTTGCCGTCTGGCTGTGCGATCGAACTGTGCCAAGGCAAATTAATGTTATCAATCACCATATCACTCATCACCTAATCTACTGTGTTGCCGTTCCCCTGTCAAGCATTCTCTTAAAGCGAGCGATCGACAATGCTTCTTCGGGCGATCTGGGAATGCTTTTGTTTCAAATCACGTACTTTGACCAAAAGTATTGCACCCTAAAGCAATTTTATTTTAACAGTTTGACTTGCCTGCGGGCGGTCAGAAACCGTTTTTTTTACGAAAATCCTTCCTTGGAGCCTGTATATTTGGTAAAAACCTGGTTTCTTTGGGCTTAGTGCGTCCAGGAATCAACAGGTTAAGGCGCTTATGGGCGATCGCCATTCCCAAATTAGCTGCCTTTGGAAATTGCTATTAATCGCCTACTTGCAAAATCTGCGATCGAGACTTAAAACCGTGAAGTTTTTTGGTAATTTTTGCCTTAAACCCATGACAAGTTCCTGACTTTAAAGCCATTGTGGAAGCAACTGTTTAATAACTTTCACAAACCCGATCGCAATTTGAATCAGCGGCCAACCCACAAAACAGATTAACACCGCCCAGCGAGTCTTAATATCCAAACCGTGGCGAACCGCCACAATTACAGATAGCAAGCTCCACACAGCTAATATCCGCTCTATCCCTTCTCCCAGCAAGGGAATTAACGTTAAAAAATTCAGCACTTGCGGGGCGTAGGCAAATCCGATCGGAACCAACAACTCCCCATAACTTACATGACCGGGTTTCAGCCACTGCCCGATTTTAAAGATAGTGAAAGTCCAAAAATAATAACCCCCCACCAGTGCCAAAGCATCTATCCAAAGTGCTAACAATAACACCGATAGCTCAGTTCGATTGATTAACAAAATGACGGCACCGCCCAAAACGCGGGACACCGCTGCTAAAATTACAATCGTTAAAGCTATCCGCTTCGTTCTGGCAGTGTAGGGAGTTTTTTCGTAAAAGTTGCCGTTCAAAGAAAGTGTGTTCCAAAGCGTTCTTCGCAAACCTGCAATTGAATCTTCTCCCTTCACGTTTAACTCCTGCTCCTCAAGATAGTTGACAACTAGGACAAAATAAGCTCTAATACAGCACAATCACCAAAATATTTCTACATAATTAGGTAATTAACAGGCATTCTACCAGATTTTATTCAATGCTAAGATTGATTTTGCGGATACTTGCGTGGCTGCGCGGAGGAAGTTTAAATTTGTTGCTCATCGCAGGTCTAATCCTGCTAGTTTGGGGCATTCTTTCGCCGGTGGGGACTGTTATATGGTGGCTGGGTCAAAGTGCCGAAACTTTGGGTTTCAAGAAAAATTCGCCGGAGATATTGCCCCGGAACGACAGCATCCCGGAAGCGCGCAAGTCTTCGCCGCTCAATTGTTATATCATCTTTTTACCGGGAGTTGGCGATTTTTCGGGGGATGAATTAACCCCTGGTGAAGAGTTTTTTCTCAAGCATTTAGTTGAAAGTCACCCGCAATGCGTAGCCGTGGGGGATGTTTTTCCTTATTCAGTTTCTAACAAAAGTTTAGGCGGAGAGCGGTGGCTAGCTCCTTTTTGGCGGTTTGCAGAACAGGAAAAAAGCGGGCAGATTGCGGGGGATATATTCATCAAAATTCGCAATCTCTGGAGGTTTGCAATTTCTCTAGATTATCGCTACGGCTTGGCATACAATCAGGGAATTGCTAATGCAATTATCGAGCGCATGAATGCTAAATCTCCGATTTCAGCTAATCCTCAAAAACCTTTGCAAGTTATTTTAATTGGCACTAGCGGCGGCGCACAAGTTGCTTTGGGTGCTACTCCCTATCTTAAAGAATGGCTGCAAGCAGAAATTACTGTTATTTCAGTTGGGGGCGTGTTTTCGGGAGAAAATGGTTTTGCAGAAGCCGATCGCATTTTCCATTTTCGCGGCACTCGCGATTCAATTGAGGATATTGGCGGCATAGTTTTTCCGACTCGCTGGTACTGGTTCGCGACTTCTCCGTTCAATCAAGCTCGTTTACAAGGCCGCTATGCAGAAGCTTTCAGCGGCCCTCACAAGCACGACGGCGATGATGGATATTTTGGAGAAAATCGGGCAATTAACGGTGAAAAGTATGTAGATATTACGCTGGATAAGATTAATCAATTGCCTGTTTGGTCTGAGGGCGCGCGCGATTGATGGGTTCTTGCATATTCGATGCCTGTACAATTATAATTAAGTTAGGAGGAAAAATTTTAGTTTTAATTTATTCATAAACAGAGGAGTGGCGTTCATCATTAAACAATAATTTTATTATAGTCAATCGGTCGGAGAGCATATCAATCGGTAACATAAGCTAGTCCGCCTTTAAATTGCATCTAAAATAATAAAACTATTCTCGGCAGTTGCTCAGAGCAAGGTTAGGAATATACAAGTTAAATACACAACCGCTTAGTCATTAGTCATTAGTTATTAATTGTGTCATTGTTGGTTTTGCGTCGCTTGAAGCTTGGCATTGTTGCCTTCCAGTCTCTACCGCAATTCCCGATGCCCGATGCCCGATGCCCGATGCCCAATTCCCAATTCCCAATTCCCTATTCCCTATTAACAATGTCTCGACCAACATTATATATTGCCATCACCAATCACGGATTCGGCCACGCCGTCCGAACTTCCTCTGTAGCTGCAAAAATTCAAGAATTAAATCCAGATATTTTACTAATTATCACCACAACAGCGCCTCGCTGGCTGCTAGAATCTTACATTACTGGCGATTTTATCCTCCGTCCCCGCGCTTTAGATGTGGGTGTCGTGCAAGCTGATAGTTTGCACATGGACAAAGAGGCGACGCTGGAAAAATTGCGGGAAATTCGGAAAAATAAAAATTCGATAATTGCGGGCGAAGTTAATTTTATCAAGCAAAATCGGGTGGGTTTGGTGCTGGCAGATATTCCTCCTTTGGCCACGCTAATAGCGGCATCTGCTGGGGTTCCTTGCTGGATGATGAGCAATTTTGGGTGGGATTTTATCTATCGAGATTGGGGCGGGGAATTTGCAGAAATGGCTGATTGGATTGGTGAATGTTTCGGAAAGTGCGATTTGCTTTTTCGCCTGCCTTTACATGAACCGATGCCAGCTTTTCCAAATATTCAAGATGTCGGTTTGACTGGCGGTAATCCTCGTTATAGTAATGATCAAATTCGGGAAGTATTCGGCATCGAATCACCGCTGGAAAAAACTGTGTTGCTGACTTTCGGTGGGCTGGGTTTAGAGGAAATTCCTTATCAAAATTTACAGCAATTTAGCGATTGGCAATTTATCACTTTTGATGCGGGAGCTCCGAATTTGCCGAATTTGATTAATGTCAAAAGTCAGGAGTTTGCACAATCTTTCCCAATTTTACCGCGTCCGGTTGATATGATGCCTGTCTGCGGGCGCTTGGTTTCTAAACCGGGATACAGCACTTTTTCGGAAGCTTTGCGTTTGGAAATACCTGTTGTTTCTATTATGAGAGAAGGTTTTGCGGAAGCTGCGGTTTTGCTAGAATGGCTGGAAAATTATGCGCAACATCAAATTGTGACGGCGGCGGAGTTTTTTGAGGGGGATTGGGGGTTTTTGCGACAACCGCTACATCCGCCGCGTTTGTCGGATAAGTTGGACAAAAATGGTACGGAGGCGATCGCCCAAGCTGTTGTAGACTATTTTCAAGAGGGCGATTAGGATGATGGCGATTGAAGATTTTTGCAAACAGTCTCATCTAAAATCCCAAATCCCAAATCTAAAATCTAAAATCTAATGACGGCGATTAGAAATCGCGCCTACACAAACAAAGTCGGCCTCCGCCGACTGAAGATTTTTGCTAGTCTCATCTAAAATCTAAAATCTAAAATCCAAAATCCAAAATCGAATGCTTCATCACCAGCAAATACTCAGAATTCAAACTACAGGGAAGTCTCTGTGCAAAATCACTCCTAAGATAGAAGATGCTGTGGCGAATTCAGGTGTTAAAACGGGACTTTGTAGTTTATTTCTGCGCCACACTTCTGCTAGCTTGGTGATTCAAGAAAATGCTGACCCGGATGTACTTCAGGATTTGGCTAACTTTTTGGCTAAACTGGTACCGGAGGGCGCGAGTTACATTCACGATGCAGAAGGCCCAGACGATATGCCGGCGCACATTCGCACTGCGCTGACTCATACTTCTGAACAAATCCCGATCGCACGCGGTAGGTTATTGTTAGGAACTTGGCAGGGAATTTATCTCTGGGAACACCGCCAGCGGGGCAACATTCGCGAATTGGTTGTTCACGTCAGCGGCATTTGATCGGAATTTGTACCTCGCTGATTTTAGTTGCTTCCGCTGTCATCGGGGAATTGTAAAAAAAGCGGCGCGGCGACCCGACTATTTCGTATTCGGGGTGTTCTTGAAGCCAATCTTTGAGTTTCTGGAGGTTATTTTCGTAACTTTCCCAAGTGTAGGCCCCGCCCACGCCGATGCTGACAACTGTCATCGGTGAAGTATCTGTGACTTCCACAGCAGAGTTAACGCTGCTGGGAGCGATATTTGGTGCGGGGTAGAGAAACGAAACTTCTGCGACAGGAACCGCATCAATTTGCCCGGAAGTTGCCGTGTAGCGCGCTTCTACTGGCGTTGTCATCGCAATTTGGTTGTTGCTGATGTGTTGAAATAAGGGATTGAAGGCGATTCCCGTCGCTTGTCGCAAATCGCCCGCGTGGGTGTATGTGACAGCGCGATACTGAGGATATTGCTTAACTTCTATTGCCCCAATCTGTGCGGGCTCAGGGAATCCACTGGGTAATGTCATTTGATATTTGAGATTTGAGATTTTACAATAAATAATGAGGAAAGACTGACTCCGCAAGGGTTTGGAACTTGCCGACAGTTGCATTGTTTTTGGCAACTGTTATAAATAGGTTTAGATTGTTGGTAGACGATCGATCGATCGGCACAATCAGTTTAGCAGTTATTCAGGGAACTGTTAACTGTCGATCGCCTAGAATTAGTTGAGAGATTTCTTAATTAACCTCGTAATAATACGGACGACACTGAGTAAGCAGAGAAACATGAATCTAGTTGTCCTTGAAAAATTAGCGTTTTTCAGGGGTGTCTGCTATTTGTGTCGGAAAATATTCCGCTGTTGAGTCGATCGAGCTGTGCATTTTTAGTGATGATCGCGCTGATCGGGTGCAACTACAGGGTCAATTATATCGCTTGCAGGGAATGACATATGAAAAAGATTCTAGTGATTGAGGACGATCGAGTAATTCGGGAGAATATTCTCAAACTCCTCAAAGCTGAAGGTTTCGACGTGACGGGCGCAGAAAATGGAGCGCAAGGTTTAAATGCGGCGGTGTCAAATCTTCCCGACGTGATTCTTTGCGACGTGATGATGCCCGAACTTGACGGGTACGGGGTGCTGGTGGCCTTGCGATCGAATCCTATTACTGCTACAGTCCCTTTTGTGTTTCTCACCGGTAAAGCAGAGCGCTCTGAAGTGCGGCAAGGTATGGAATTGGGAGCAGATGATTACCTAACTAAACCTTTTAGTAAAGCTGAACTTGTGGGCGCGATATCGAGCCGCCTGAAAAAACAAGCAGCTTTTGTCCAACAGCAGCATAATTTGCGATCGAGCAGTGAATTAGTCCAAGATGCCGCCGACAAACTAGAGCAAATAAAAACAAGTTTGTGCGGCGCATTGGAACGAGAAGAATTCCAAGTTTACTATCAGCCACAGGTCAATGTCCAGAGCGGTAAAATTATGAGCGCAGAAGCTTTAGTGCGCTGGCTGCATCCAGAAAAAGGGCTGATCTCGCCCGCAGAATTCATTCCCGATGCCGAAGAAACTGGCTTCATTGTACAGTTAGGCGAGTGGGTTTTGCGGACAGCTTGTAAGCAAATGCAAGTTTGGCAAAATGCTGGTTTTTCTCTACAGCAGGTAGCGGTGAATCTGTCGCCGCGCCAATTTCACCAACCGAATCTCAGCAGCAGAGTTGCCGAAATTTTAGCAGAAATTGGTTTAGCACCGAGCAGTTTGGAATTAGAGCTGACGGAAAGTTTGATGGTGGAGGATGCCAAAAGTGCGATCGCGACTTTGCAACAATTGAAAGATTTGGGAGTTTCTATCTCTATTGACGATTTCGGCACCGGCTATTCTTCTTTAAGCTATCTGACGCAATACCCCTTCGATGTTTTAAAGATCGATCGCTGTTTTATCAGCAATATCACCGATGGTTGCACAAATGCAGCGATTGTGAAAGCGATTATTGAAATGGCACATACTCTGTGTTTGGAAGTAATTGCCGAAGGAGTTGAGACGGAAGCAGAAAAAGATTTTCTCTGGCGCTACGAGTGCGATGCCATGCAAGGATATTTGTTCAGCCCTCCTGTGCCGGCAGCGGATTTTGAACAGTTGTTGGTAGAAGGGAAATAAGCTGTACTGCATCTAGATTGTGTATGGTGTTGGAGAGTCAGATCAGGGGAGAGAGTTCGATGGAGAGCGGGGGAGAGGATTTTTGATGGTCATCGCAACATACAATTTAAATGCAGTACAGCTTACTTATTGGCTACTGCCAATTTTTTAGGATCGAAAAATATCACTAAAACTCTCTGTCATTCCCTCTCTCTTGAGACAGATAGCTTACGCCATTGGGGAAATAAATATTTATGATAAATTTAATAATTTTGATGATTTTACCTGAGATAAAATGACTTAAGATGTTAACATGAAATATCTGCACATTATGGACAAGAATTAGGGGTTAATCGGGAGGTTTCTCAATCACGACAAAAGCGAGGGGAAAGTAATCTTTGGCAACGTCGGTTTTGGGAGCATTTAATTCGGGATGAACGGGATTTTGCGCTCCATTGTGATTATATTCATGATAATCCGGTTCGACATGGATTGTGTGAAAATCCCCAAGATTGGGAGTATTCTAGTATTCATCGGTTTATTGCTCAGGGAATTTATCCGCTTGATTGGGGAAGGGATGGCAGAAAGGAAAAACCTCAAGGATCTTGGGATGATTAGCAGTCGTAGGGTGTGTTAGCGACAGCGTAACGCACCTTAAATTAACATAAAGATGGTGCGTTACATTTGTGTATATTTGATGGTGCGTTACACTCCGTTAACGCACCCTACAAGATCGGCGATCGCACTGCCGTGAAGTGTTGGGCTGCTGACTGGAAAACAAATTGATTAGTGAGGAGGCTGATCAGATAATGGTGAATTACCTAGCTGATGCGGACTCAATGTAGGAAGATTTTGCATCATTTGAGGAACGCTGATATTAATAGGGATTCTCAATTTTTCCGATAACTCTAAAACATTATTGGCAAAGTCAGCAGTCCCAGCAACAAGACCAGCAATTGTCAGCAGAGCAACAATTCGAGTCTTGATTCTCTGAGGTTTCTGTTTTTCAGGCGTACTGATGTCTTCTTGTAAGTCATCCAAGTGAACCATAGCCTCTTCACGCTGAACTTCAGGAAATTCCTGCGCCATCTCACGAAGAGAAGCGATAGTTTTCATAATTTCGTCAACATTTTGATTGATGTTTTGGGAGAAATTGGATGCAACTTGCTGCCCATTATCTTGAATTTTATTTGCAAAATTGGCAATATTTGCCCCACCCAAGTCAGTGTTGAAAGTTTCTGCGTTAGCTCGGCTTTCTGAAGATGAGTTTTGCATTTGTGTTTGCTCTAAATTGATTTGAATAAACCTAGTGTAATCATGATTAGCAGCGATTTGCTTCTCCTCCCTGGAAAAAGTCATACCCTCACCTGTAATTCCATCCTCCTCTAGCTTCAACGCCCAACGAAGAATTACGTCTCTCGCAGCCTCTACAATTGCCTGTATACTTGCTCTACTGATACCAATTTTGACTGAAGTACCAACAGTATTGACCAAAAATGACTCTTCTTGAAATGGCAGTTGGATACGCAACTCATTGTTTTCACTATCACTAAGGGCAACTAATTCGCTGATTGACTGGCGAATTGAGCAATTACATACAGATTCAAGAAAATTTTCAATATCCCGATTATCAGTAACTATTGGTTGCCATCCGTGATACAGGTTCCATGCTCTTAACTGACCACGAATTGAGCGATATTCAGGTATGGGTGTGCCATTGTAACCAGCTAACTCTAACTCAATCCATGTTTGGAACTCTTGTACACCTAATTTTTTGGCGACAACTAAAGCTTTGCGGAGCAAGTTCAAAACAGAGGCAGAAGGATCAAGTGCATCGGCTTTTAACTCTAAGACTAATGAACTCACGGGTAATTTGCTCCACTATCTTTGCATCAATAGATACCAACTAATTTTAGTGCAAACGAACTTATGAGATTAGAACATTACCTATAAATATCTACAAAGAACTGACGAACAGATCACCTTGTGGCAACCCAATGACGAGTGTAAGCAGATAGCCTTACTCTACAGTCTCCACAGAGGGACGAAGCAGCCCAACTATTTATTGTACTGATATTTTCTGTCTTGTCAACCCCTACAGAACAAAAAGCCGAAACTTTCGGGATAATCACCCCATAGAGGATGATAGCTAGAAACATTCCGTATATTCTCCGATGACAACCAGAAACTTTCTGGATAACATACCAGATAGTCATACTATCAAGAAACATTCTGGATCTCATCTTATGGAACAACGTCCCAAAAAACTCCTTGAACAAGTAAGTGATGTCATTCGTCTGAAGCATTACTCTTACCAAACTGAAAAAAGCTACATTAATTGGATTAAACGCTATATTTTATTCCATAATAAACGACATTCTAGAGAAATGGGTGGAAAAGAAATTGAAGAGTTTTTAACTCATTTAGCCGTTGAAGAAAATGTCGCTGCTTCAACTCAAAATCAGGCTTTAAGTGCCATTTAATTTCTGTATAAAGAAGTTCTCAAACAAGAGTTAGATTTACAGATTGATGCAGTACGGGCAAAAAGAAGTCGGCTCTGCCTCCGATTTAGATCACTGTTGAGAGGGGTAACTGCTGGGCCGCGATGCTGAAATTAGGCAGAAACCGGGTTTTTTTGCGGAAATACTGCATCAAAACCTTTAATCTATGTAAAAACCCGGTTTCTTTGTTGTCTATCGATATTCCCCGACTCCCGGCGATATTGAAGATTTGAGGTGTGAATTGCTCGATCGTCCGTGCGATCGCCCACAATTGAGATGATAATAGTTATTTCAGAAGCCTATAGCTTCACCTTTGACAAACTACCAGAATAGTAAATTCTAACCAAAACACCCCTATGGGAAAACCAACAGGCTTTATCGA
>Ga0335395_10000455_pt1 | contig 25728 bp, 20 predicted proteins | sample MAT02_FD_205744 | JGI IMG/M metagenome (GOLD analysis project Ga0335395, IMG submission 205744) | Freshwater microbial communities from Lake Fryxell liftoff mats and glacier meltwater in Antarctica - MAT-02 (spades assembly) (version 2) ...
CCGTCTCAAGTCGGCGGGATTTGATGCTTGGGTTTTCCCTCTCGACAGTCGCGGGGATGCTGCAATATTTCGAGAAGTGCGATCGCAACTTAACATACATTCTTGGGCCAGTCGTTTACTTGACGCAGATGTCGATCGCATTTCCCAGTATCTCAACTATCTCGCCCAACTAAACAAACGCCCGCCAAACTAAGCCGACGTGCATCTAATTTCTACAATATTTTTTCCTGAATCCCTTGTGGGGCGTTGCTTTCAGCCCGCCCCACAAATTAAATATAAATGCCGCAACAGCTTAACTGCCGCTATTTTCCAACGTCTACAATACAATCTTGATCCTCACCACTATTTTGTGAAGATTCTTTAGCCTTAATCACCGCTTCCCGAAAACCTAAAACCACTAAAATATTGGCAAGTGTCAAAAATAGTTCCGCAGAACCGTGCAGCCAATCGACATTTGCTAGCGACTCGTTGTAGGCAACTTTTGCATAAATTGCGGCGGGAATAGTCACAGCCACAAAAACCAGAGTCCCGTAAAACCCTATCAGAGCTAAGCGAGGTGTTTTTCCCGAGCGAGTCAAAAACCAGAGAAATCCCAAGTAGGGAAATAGGGATAGCACAAATAAACTTTCTTTGGAAATCATTAGTAATTGGTGAGCGACCAGATATCATGATAAATTAAAAAAACAAAAATTAATGTGAATAATTTTTAAGCTTTTACTTTGAATTTCTCATGTCTAATTTGACAAATGAACCCATTTTTATCGAACCGCTAGAGACTCACCCAAGTCTATAGCTTTTAACTTCCTCCGCAGCAGGTCGCCAGTATTCAAAACCCTTCATCTACGCGAAGACAAAACCCGTAACTCTTCCCCTAACACCGTTTTTAGCATAACACATCTTCAACTGTTCCTATCTGTTAATTGTCCCTCTACCCAACTACCCAGCAATTAGAAACCGAGACATATCCAAACTTTTCTGTCTGCTAGGCATCAAGCAAGGATCGTTCAAAACTTCTAAATCTAAGCTTGATTTTCTATCTGTTGCAATAATTTCCTTAAGCTTAGCATCAAAATCAAAACTCGGGCCGCAATCCCAAACTTTCAGTTCCAAGCATCCGTTAAAGACGGTAATTTCTATTTCAACGGGAGTTTCTACTGGTAGATTTTTGTGAGCGTGGCTAACTGCATTAATGAAACCTTCAGCTAAAGCTAACTGAAACTGGAACCAAATTTCATGGGGTAGCGATAAATCTTTTAGTTGCTCGAACCAATCCAAAACTATAGTTAAAGCATTCACCTCTGTGTTGACTTGCAGGCTCATGCGTTGAACAGAAGTTTCGTAAAGCTCTACTTCCTGCTGTGTTTCATTCTGCCAATCCCATCTATTTAACAAATTCATTAATCCATCTAAAGCTTTAGAATTTTTTTTATTTTGCGATCGATTGTGACCTTCTACTTCGTAACTTTTGCTGAGTGACAAACAATTTCGACCGTCGAGAGTCCGGGTGTAGCTTAACTCGTCTGCAATCTGCCACATCAGTTTAATGCCTCTGCCGCCTTCTGCCAGTTCGTCTATATTGTTCAGCATTTATTTTCCCTGTGTAAAAGTATTAGTTCTCAGCGATTTTCATGTCGGGCGAGCCAAGTTGTTGTATTTTATACTTGCTTGCTCAGTATTATTTCGCCTTCACACCAGAATGCTATCTTTTTTAGAGAACGTAGGGCATCAGCAATATGTCTTAAGAGTCTAAGCCAATTGGCTTATTTACCGATCGCCTGTACGGAGAACGATCGCCACCCTGAGCAAAATCTCGCTGCAGCGAGTACAAATATTTATGCAATGCCCCCCGCCAGCCATTGTCCCAACCGTCGCAAACTCGCAAATGCAAGGCATTCAGCGCCCGCTTGCGACCGTTCCTTGGAAGCTGCAAGGGAGCGTAGATGTGCGCGCTCTCATCCTAAAAGCCTAAGTAATATCCGCAAGTGCGATCGCGCCGACCAACTTTACACCGTCAGCCCGCGTCAGCGCACTAGACTAGGACTTGCGCCAACAACCCGGTTTCTGCTACAAATATTGGGTTTGACAGCGCAAAATCAACCGAGAAACCCTGTTTTTAGCCTGCGCGTCATTCTAGCAGACGAGTCGGCGTGCGATCGGTCGTTTCCAAGACTTACCAGACTTTGCCTAAGCCAAAAATAGTCTGTTATGTTCGAGGGGGAAAGAGATAAGCTGTTGTGCATCCCAATTGTGCATGGTGATTGAGGGGGAGAGGGTCCGATGGGGATCGGGGGAGAAGATTTTTGATCGATCGTCGAAATATACAATTTAAATGCACAACAGCTTAGAAGGTGAAAGAGGGAAAAAGAGAAAGGATTTGACAAAGTTTGTTTGATTGGGAATTGAAATATACAATTTAAATGCGCTACACCTTATGACCAAAATCAAACTGACAATTCTAGCAGCCATACTGCTACTTCCATTTTGTGCAGCCGTTCCCTTACAAGCTCAAAATCTGTCTTTAGTCAAGCGGCTGCTAGCAACCAGAGAATGTCCCGGATGCGACTTATTTGGTGCTTCCTTGAGCCGTGCAGATTTATTCGGCGCTTCCTTGAGCCGCGCCACTCTCAGCAGGGCCGACTTAGCTGATGCCGACTTAACTGCGGCTGATTTAATTGAAGCTAATTTAAACAACGCCAACATGAGAAATGCCTTTTTGGCCTACGCCGACCTCAGCAAAGCCGACATGAGCAGGGCCGACATCAGGGAAGCCAACTTAGAAAATGCCAACCTCAGCGAGAGTTCTCTTCAAGAAGCATCCCTCAAGTTTGCTAACTTAAAATGCAGTAATTTGAGCGTCGCTAAACTAAGTCGAACAGACCTGAGAAATGCCGATTTAACTGGTGCAAATCTCAGCGGTGCAGACCTCCAAGAAGCTGATTTAAGCGGTGCAAATCTCAGCGGTGCAGACCTCAGAGCGGCAGACTTGACCGATGCGAGATTGAACAAAACTAATCTCACAGATGCCAATCTCTGCGGTGCCAGGATGCCGAACCGAAAAATTTCTCGGCGAGGCTGCGAAATTAACAAACAACAACCGATAATTACGAACAATTACTGCAATTACTGCTATCCTATCAAGGATTGGTGGCTGAATGTTTTAAGGTTGAATTAAGCGGTAGGATCTCTAGAAATTCCTTTTTCCTGATTGGCGACCGCGCTTGCAAACTCAGAAACCGGGTTTCTTGCTATATTTCTTGTTACCAAACCCAAAACTCTAAGAAACCCGGTTTCTCGCCCCCATGCGTCGCTAACTACTACTCAACCCAGAAACCGGGTTTCTTGCTATATTTCTCGTTACCAAACCCAAAACTCTAAGAAACCCGGTTTCTCGCCCCCCATGCGCCGCTAACTACTACTCAACCCAGAAACCGGGTTTCTTACTATATTTCTCGTTACCAAACCCAAAACTCCAAGAAACCCGGTTTCTCGCCCCATACGCCGCTAACTATTACCAACTCAACCGGTGCGCCGCGCATACCCTACAATAACTAGAATAACTGTTACCGCCAACTGCTTTTATCTACTTTGAAATATCCAAAAATTGGCTTAATCTTTGCAGATATTCTGCACCACCGATTTCTGCAACATTATTGTGACCTCCATCAGGAACCATGTAAAGCTGTTTGGGTTCTGGTGCTGCATCAAACAGTTTTTTGCTCATTTGGGCTGGAACTACACTGTCAGCAGTCCCGTGAATAAATAGCACGGGCATTTGCAGCCGATCGACTTTTGATAGAGAATCAAACCGCTGCGTCAGCAAAAAATTGGTCGGAAACATCCAAAACAGCCCTTTTTGGAAATCCACCATCGCCCCCACCGAAGTAAAAGAACCCTCCACGATTAACCCCGCCGCCTCCGGGTGGCGCACTGCCAGATCGATCGCAATTGCCCCTCCCAAAGAATGACCGTAAATATAAATTTGATTTGGGTGAATCCCGCGCTGTTTCACCAAATAATCCCAAGCAACTTCAGCATCCTCATAAACCCGAGATTCGCTCGGAAAATCGCCCTGGCTTTTTCCGTAACCGCGATAATCTATCGGAAATACCGAAAAACCTAACCGATGAAATCGATTAGCGTGTTCGACATTTGCTCCCACATTTGAACCATTACCGTGCAAGTACAAAACTACTCGCCCTAACTTCCCCTTGTGAAGTGGGGGAACCGGAACCCCCCCTAACCCCCCCTTGTTAAGGGGGGGGACAGGAACCGCCTCTCTTGCTCCCCCCCTTAACAAGGGGGGGCTGGGGGGGGTTTCCGATGGGGGGACAGGAACCGCCTCTCTTGCTCCCCCCCTTAACAAGGGGGGGCTGGGGGGGGTTTGGGATGGGTGAACCGGAACCGCCTCTCTTGCTCCCCCCCTTAACAAGGGGGGGCTGGGGGGGGTTTGGGATGGGTGAACCGGAACCGCCTCTGTTACTCCCGCCCGAACCTTGCGGGGGTTTTCCGAGGCAGGAATCCACCACCCGTGCACGCTTTCCACTGCGCCTGCTGTAGTGGAAACAGGCAGCCAAACGTCTTGATATTTCAACTGCACATCATCTGGCGTAGTTTCGATCGCCCGCGCCGGAAAAAAGATAAACTTACCTTGCGCTGCAAATAGAAATAGACAAGCGGCAGAATAGGCGATCGCCAAAACTATCCCCAAAATTATCAGCGATTTCGACAAAAAGAAAAGCGGTAAATTGTTCATAGAAAATAGAAACGGAAAAAATTAGCAATCGGTTTAAAGCTAAGTGTCAATGATTAATTTTAGACAATTAGCCAACATCGATTACTAACTTCCGCCGTCCTGTTCCGCCGAATTTTAAAAATTAATCCAAGTTAGGGCGGTGCAAGTGCCAATTCGTAGACTGTTCGTAAGCGTGAGCCACTTGAAATAGCCGAGACTCTTGCAAAACATTACCAATCAGTTGTATGCCCACCGGCAGTCCTTTATCATCAAATCCGCAGGGCAAACTCAAAGCTGGCAAACCAGCAAGATTCACCGGAATAGTCATCAAATCTGACAAATACATACTCAGGGGATCGTTGAATTTTTCACCTGCCTTAAAAGCCGTAGTCGGCGCAGTGGGACAGACCAAAACATCAACTTGAGAAAAAGCTTTTTCAAAGTCTTCTTTAATCAAAGTCCGAACTTTTTGAGCTTTTAGATAATAAGCGTCGTAATATCCAGCAGACAGGACGTAAGTGCCGATCGCAATCCGGCGTTTAACTTCCGCACCGAACCCTTGAGAGCGAGTTTTGGCATACATATCCAAAAGATTGTCGGCATCGGGCGATCGGAAACCGTACTTAACTCCATCATATCGCGCCAAATTTGCCGAAGCTTCCGAGGGAGCAATAATGTAGTAAGTGGGCAAACCGTAGCGGAACCGGGGACAAGAAATGACTTGAATTTCTGCGCCCAATTGTTGAAATTGCTCGATCGCCTTAGTAACAGCTTCTTTAACCGCCGAGTCCAACCCTACACCAAAAGTTTCTTTAATTACACCAATTCTAATCTGACCCTTCGGTCGCAAACTGGGTCTCAAAGCTTGGGCGTAGTTAGGAATTGGCACATTCAGACTCGTCGAATCTCTGCTATCGTAACCAGCGACAGCCCCCAACAAAATCGCCGCATCCTCAACAGTCCGGCCAAAGGGCCCGATTTGATCCAGAGAAGAAGCATAGGCCACCAAACCGTAACGAGAAACCAACCCATAGGTCGGTTTCATCCCCACCAAGCCACAAAAAGCAGCAGGTTGGCGGATCGAACCCCCAGTATCCGAACCCAAGCTCGCGACGCATTCTCCGGCGGCTACCGCTGCGGCAGAACCGCCAGAAGACCCTCCGGGTACGCGCTCCAAGTCCCAAGGATTCGCGGTAACTTGATAGGCAGAAGTTTCCGTCGAACTCCCCATTGCAAACTCGTCCATATTCGCCTTACCCACAATCACCGCACCGGCGGCTTTGAGTTTGGAGACGACGGTTGCATCGTAGGGAGGGACAAAATTCTCCAAAATCCGAGATGCACAGGTTGTGGGAACGCCCTCGGTACACATATTGTCTTTAACGGCGATCGGGATGCCGGCCAACAGCCCAATTTCCTCGCCGGCGGCGATTTGGGCATCCACTTTGTGGGCCTGCGCCAGGGCGCTATCTGCCGTCACGCACAGAAAGCTTTTCAACTTCGGCTCTAGCTGGGTAATTCGGTCTAATGCTTCTTGAGTAATTTCCACAGCAGAGCGTTCTTTATTGATTAGTTGTCGGTGCAACTCGCGGATGGATGCCATGCTCGTACCTTTATCAATTCTACTTTCAGCCACTTAGTCAATATAGCTGGCAATTGCACCTGCTTACAGCCCTTGCTCAACTGCGTCTATCTGCCCGCATCTGCAGTCAAAAAAAGCTACGTATTTGCCCCGACGATCCCAGGAAAAAAATTTCATCCGGAATTGTCCCCAAAACCAGAGATATATGGTAAGAAGTTCCCGATGCCCCGTTGGAGGAATGCCACCTAAAGCTCACTTAGAATCTCACCTGACGGCAGAGGAACTCAAACTTCGCTACCGGCAGGCACAAAACACCACAGAGTCCCGCCGCTGGCATTTGCTGCTGTTAGTTTCCCGAAATTGGACTATCAAACAAGCAGCCCAAGTCGTAGGTCTCAACTACGACTACGCCAAAGAAATTGTCCAGCGCTACAACCGAGAAGGGCCTACCTCTGTGAGAAACCGCAGCGGAGACCGCAAGCCCCCTCCTGCAAAATCTTTGCTGAGTCCAGAACAGCAAGAAGAACTGCGACAAGCGCTGCAAGGCCCTGCCCCCGACGGCGGAGACTGGACAGGCCCCAAAGTAGCTCTCTGGATTGCCGAAAAGATCGGTATCGATCGTGTCTGGCCCCAACGCGGCTGGGATTATCTCAAGCGGTTGGGTGTTGACTGGCGGCGGCGCAAAAAGTAGATTGTTCGCAATATTGTTAGAGGGGGTCGATCGCGCTCAAGCGCGATCGACTCCTTTTATTTTATTAGTTCGCGATCGCACGGGTGGTCAGAAACCGGGTTTTTTTCCGAAATCTTTGGTTGTGACCCGTAGATTAGGTAAAAAACCCGGTTTCTTTGGCTTGATGCACGGGTGGCCAGTATTCGTAGGGTGTGTCGCCATTAAAAATCCCTTGCATTAAATCGACAATTTCTTGGCGACGCACCTGATACCATTTATCAAAAAGCTTGCTTAAGACAAAAATGTTGGGTTGGTTCCTGCGTCATTGAAAAGAACAGGTGCGTCGCTATGAGATTGTCGCTCTTTCTTGAGGATTGTCGATGGCGACGCACCCTACGGCTAAAATCTAAAATCGTTTGACTCTTGTAACAATAGCTGCTTAGATTGAATTTGGTTGTGTTGAGGATGTCGAATATATGCGAGGAATCGGGCGTTTTTTGTCGATCGCAAACAAGATGGTGGCAGTAGTCGCCGGCATCGGACTGGTTCAGGTGTTAACCATCGCCAGTTCATTCTCTCAATCATCTAACCCGCGTTCCCTAGACGAACTCTACAAAATTCGCGATCGGCTCGTCACCGAATTAGAACAACCAGCCTCACCCTCCCCAGAACCCACCCTGTTTTCTGGCTTAATTCCCTTCGGCGGCAATCCCCAAGAACAACTGATACAACAGTTGCAAGCGGTAGATGTACAAATATTAGTAGAACAGAGAGCTAACGACAATTTGCAGCAAGCAGTCCGTTTAGCCAACCGAGCCGTAGAAACTGGAAAACAGCAAAATCAGTCGATCGAATCTTCGCAACAAACTCAATTTTTGTGGCACCAGGCCCTCAACAACTTACAGGAAGTTCCCCAAAATTCCTTTTTAGCTCCTTTCAAATCATCAAAAACTCAAGAATACCGGGAAAATTTCACCGCAGCCACCTCTCAAGTGCAGCAAGCAAAATCAAATTTTTTGGCTGAGGTGGCTCGCGAAAGCGGTTTGTCCGATCGAGCTTCCATCGGCATTTGCCACCTGTCTAGAGAGTGCGTGAACCTGCGGGGCGATGTGCCTCCTGCCAGCCCGGCCAGCTTAATTAAACTGCCGATTGCTGTCGCCCTGATGCAAAAAGTCGAAAACGAAAAAATTAGCCTGAATCAGAAAGTATTCGTCACTCCCGGCAATTTTACCGAAGACTCATCATCGAAGATTGTATCCGCTCGTAATTACCCGCTGCAGCTACTGTTAGAAGAAATGATCGATCGCAGCAGCAACATCGCCACCAATCAACTGATCGATTATGTAGGTTCCGATTACATCAATCAATTCTTAGAAAATCGCGGCTACCAAGTAACCCGCGTCAACTTCAAATTAATGGGCGAAAAAATTATGCCCTCCAACCCCGGTTCCGGGCCCAACCGCCTGACTGCTAACGAACTCACCGAAATGATGGTGCAAATTTACAACGGCGAAACACCGGGTGCTAAACTGTTAATAGAAACTCTCAACCGCCAGTACGATCGCGCTTTGGGATTTGCGGCCTTGCAAGGAACTAAAGTTCAGTGGTTGGGTGAAAAAACCGGCGAAAATTCCCTGGTACTCGGCACAACTTTAGCGATGAGCATTGACGGCGAAGCCTACGTGATGACTGTGATAGACAGTCGCAGGAGCGGCGATCTACAAATCCGCAACTCTATTTCTAAAATTGCGGATTATATTAGTAAGAATCCCAGTTTTTAACTGCTGGAATACAGTTGATTCCGTTTCGGGAGCTTACCAATCAAGTAGGTGGTTACAAAGGGAGCATCTCAGTTTTGATTTTATAGTGCGAGCTTAAGAGCTCGCGATCTATCCAACACTCGCGAGCTCTTAAGCTCGCACTGTAAAGAAATTGCTTTTTCGCAAAAGATCTATCCTCGCGAGCTCTTAAGCTCGCACTGTAAAGAAATTGCTTTTTCGCAAAAGTGAGATGCTCCCGTTACAAATAAACATTAGATGGGGAGCAAATAAACATTACATGGGTCGGGCGGGTTTTGCACTCATAAACTCGCTGCTATCAGAGATTATTAGCTAAACCCGCCCCTACAAGATACTATGTTTTTTTATTGCCAATTACCAATTACCAATTACCAATCTGTACCTCACTCACTTGATAATTGCTATATTAAAAAATGCCGCATCAAAAACTCAGTGTTTCTGTCAAAGGCGAAGGATTTCCGATTCTTTGCTTGCACGGACATCCCGGTTCCGGCGATTGTATGTCCGTGTTTACAGAACACCTCTCAAAACGCTTTCGGACGATCGCCCCAGACTTGCGCGGCTACGGCAACAGCCGCACCTCAAATCCCTTTGAAATGACTGACCACCTCCTCGATTTAGAAGCACTTTTAGACCGATTGGGAGTCGATCGGTGTTTGGTCGTCGGATGGTCTTTGGGAGGGATTTTAGCCCTGGAATTAGCGATGAAATATCAAGAGCGAGTCACGGGTTTGATTGTGCTGGCATCCGCTGCCAAACCGCGAGGGAGTCACCCTCCGATCTCTTGGCAAGATAACCTTTACACCGGTTTAGCCGGAATCATCAATTGGGCGATTCCCGGTTGGCAGTGGAATATTGATACTTTTGGTAGGCGATCGCTCTTTCGCTACTTGATCCAGCAGCATACAGCCACGCCTTACCGCTACTTGGCACGGGCAGGTACTCCCGCCTATCTCCAGACTTCCGGCGCGGCTACAAAGGCTTTAAATACCGCTCTCAGAGCCGGATACGATCGACTGCAGCATCTCGGCGATATTCAATGTCCCTGCTTGGTGCTGGCTGCAGAGGGCGATCGGCACATCACCTCCGCATCCAGTTTAGAAACAGCCCGCCACCTACACAATAGTCAGTGGCAGTGCTATCCCGATACAGCCCACTTGTTTCCTTGGGAAATTCCCGATCGCGTCATCGCAGATATCGATCGTTGGATTGAGAGTAACCCCCAAGCAGTTAGCTAGAGTTTTGAACTTATATCATGTCCAGTCGATCGCCATAACAAAAACACTTCGTTCGTTCGTAGTGCGGACTTTAGTCCGCTCTTGAGTTGCGGACTAAAGTCCGCACGGGAGCATCTCAGTTTTGCATTTATAGTGCTGTCCCCGAAGAGCGAGTTGTACAATACGCGAGCGGGGACAGCACTATAATAAAAAAAATCTTTTTTGCAAAACTGAGATGCTCCCGTCCGCACTACGAACCAATTTTATCGTTATCAATCGACGGGACGCGATATTATATCTATCGTTTGCGTTTGCATTTGCATCCGAATTAAAAAGTGCGATCGCCTAATCGCACTCTGGTATAATTCCGATGTTACCGGAATTTAATTTACAACTCACGCACTCAAAACTTCCCTGCTTCTACTGACTGCTCAAAACAGGCACCAACCCTCCCTCACCAAACTTTCCCAAATCATCTGCAACAGTCAAAGTAATAGGTTTGCAGCGCTGAATCGAAACACCAACACCTTCTGCACCTTCATTTTCTATGTCTTCTACATATCCTGCTTTTGCAGCTTCCGCCTCTCGAACGGTCAAGAAGGGGCCAAAATAGTAAATGCACCGCGGCGCTGAAGTTTTAACTTCAACCCACCAAGCTAATCCGAAAAAATTGAGCAAGCTAATCAAGACTTCTTTCATCATAAAATGTGGGTGGAAACCCCGTGCTTTTAGCACGGCTTTACAGTTCGCCAAGAGTTGTAGGCTAAAAACCTGCAATCGTTTGGCTTTGCGTTTTGGCAAAGACGTTTGCCTGTAGCAAGACTATGTAGGCTAATGCGGGACGTTTTAGAGTCTTCGCCACCGACATAACACTTGCCATATTTGAGATGTTTGACAATCCCACCACGCTTCAATCCTTGAGACATGGAACCGCCATAAGGACGACGATATCCACTCCGAGCCAGGGTTGAAAACGTGTAGTTGCCGACGATAAATGCGAATGGGCTTACATTCCATTACCACCGTATTGTTTGGTACTGAATCACCACCGACTAGCAAATAAGCCAGTGTCCAAGAATCAACGCAGTGGGCGTTAAATCTGTTAGACAGCTTATCTTTAGACTTCTTTAGTCCTAATGCTTGGCGAGTTAGATAGGTGTCTTCGTAGCCATCAAAAGCAGTCAGGTCAACAATCCTCCGCAACTCGGAATAACACCATTGTTTGCCCACTTCGAGCGGACTAAATGATGCGTTCGGTAGTCCTGCAACCTTTTTTAGTCGTAGCCTTAATGTCTTCAATCCCAATATGAGAGATGGGAAATATTGCAGCATAGACTTTCACCACACGAACCTTGAATTGCCATCTAGCTTTAGTGCTGGGAGGAATACCACCACGTTTGCGATTAAGGCGATTCTTTCGATAAGGCGTTTTGCGATTGCGCCTCGCTCGTCTGGCATTAGTGCTTGCTTCTTCTGCATCCTTCACCCAGTCAACAGCGTGGAACTGCTGATTGAGGTAGGTGTGTGCCTGAGACTTGACTGTATACCCTTCCCTCTTAGAGCCAGGGTCGATACCAACGGCTATGGGTTGCGTTAGACGATGAGACGGCTCCACGTTCAAGCGAACACAGAAAATTCCTTTACGAAAAAACGGTGTTGCTTTGCCTGACTTAATCCAACGCTCTGCCCGCTTGGGCGTAGTTGGCATCAGTTGGCGTTGATTTGAATCAACCACAGGAACGTACTGCATGATTTGTTTGCCGATAAGGCTAGTTGTATAAATCCCTTCGACCTTACAGGCAGAGCGGTTACGGGTTAGGAAAAGAGCCTGTAACATTTTTTGAGGTGCCACCCTCTAGCCTGCTAAGTTGGCATCTGTGCCGTTGTCTAGTCCTACTTCGGCTTTCGCCTTACCTTGCATTAGACCGATGGCTTGGTTTCCGGCAAGCCCCGTCGCTTCAGCGCGGGGTTAGTGACCTGCTTTTTTAATTTATTTGATCGTGTTTTCACGGTGTTGCGGGCAACACCTGCGCTTTTGTTATTTACTCGGCTGTGCCACTCCTACCAAAAACCCATTTAAACCTATTTAAAGCCGATATCTAAATAGATTTCAACCTAGGGGAAAGGCCCCTTCTACTTTCGCCTGTCCGTAACGAAAGCCGATCGGCTATCCTTACTTGTTCAGGGTATGCAGCCCCTCATTTTTGGGCTGCATTCACCTATTATTTTATCGCCGTAGCTGCCGATCGACTGGGAACAACCAAAATGGGTTTTCATCAGACTTATCTGTTGTTTATTCAGCTTTAATTCTAATGTGATTCCAGAGATGGTGTTTTCCCAGTTGACATTCTACCCGGCATTGTCCTAGTAAGGTGTAAGTAGCTACAGAGACCGATCGCCCGGTGAGCTACTTACATCAATTACTCTGTTGTACACTTTTTTTCAACGACCTTCAAGATCCGTGTACATGAAACTTTTTGGGCCCCCGCTGGCGGTAAATTTCGTATAAAGCCATCCCCGTTGCTACCGAGACATTCAGGCTAGGAGTCTTTCCCCTTAAAGGAATTGAAACTAATCCGTCACAACCGCGCTGTATCAAAAGGCTCAAACCGTCAGCTTCACCGCCCACAACTAAAACAGTAGGCCCGGAGAACTTGATTGTCTCTACCGAGTCACCTACCCCTGCTGCAGTGCCGTAAATCCAGAATCCAGCCTCTTTCAATTCTTCCAGCGCCCGGTTAAGATTGACAACCCTCGCCACTGGCAGGTTTTCCAATGCCCCTGCTGCGACTTTTCTCACTGCCGAGGTAATCCCGACGGCCCGCCGCTGCGGAATCACCATGCCCTGAGTTCCTAACGCTTCTGCGGTGCGAATAATTGCCCCTAAATTGTGGGGGTCGTTAAGTCCTTCTGCTACCACAATAACTGGATCTTCGCAAGCAGCCTTAGCCTTCGCGATCAGTTCAGTCAAATCGAGGTATTCGTAAGCTGATACTTGGGCGGCTACACCTTGATGGTTTGCCTTGCGCGTGATGTAGTCGAGGCGCAAATCGTCAACTTCGTCGATGATGCTACCGTTGGCCTTGGCTTCGGTTAGCAAGCTATGAAAGCGCGGATCGTAGCGCAGGTGCGGGACAACCCAGATCCGGTTGAGCACTTGGTTGCTTTCTAAAGCCGCTTGCACTGCATGGCGGCCGTAAATCATGTCGTCTGTGTTTGCGTCTGGTTGCACGACGGTATTTGAGGCAGTGTCCACAGGGCGAGTGTCTCTGTCTTTGTCTCTGTCTCTGAAATGATAGCCCCGGAATTCCCGCGGGCTGCTGTCTCCGTCTCTGTTTTTGTCTCTGTCTCTGTCTTTGTAAAAATTGCCTCGGGAGTCCTGCGGGCTGCTGTCTCTGTCTTTGTCTCTGTCTCGGAAATTGTTGCGGGCTGGCTGCGGGCTGCTGTCTCTGTCTCTGTCTCTGTCTTTGTCTCGGAAATTGTTGCGGGCTGGCTGCGGGCTGCTGTCTCTGTCTCTGTCTCTGTCTTTGTCTCGGAAATTGTTGCGGGCTGGCTGCGGGCTGCTGTCTGCGTCTCTGTCTTTGAAATGTCGGCGCGCGGAAGGTTGGCTGTCGCCATCGACATTCCGTTTGAAAATTGCTCGCACGGGCATTTCTCGGGATTGGGGAGAGAAAGTCGATCGCTTTTGAGGCGCTTCTACTCCGCGAGTGTCGGGAGAGGGCTTGCGTTCAAAGCGGGGAGAGGAGGGTTGCGAGTCTTGACGGCGGCCTTCGCTTCTGAATGGCTTGCTGTCGGAATTCGATCGCGAGGAGTTTGGTCTGGTAAATTTTCTCATGGGTTTCTGATTGCAGTTAAAGCGATTTGAGATGTGAGATTTTGGCTTGAGAAACCAATCTTAGGAATTTGGGATTTGAGATTGGCGGGTTTGGGATCAAAGATTTTTCTGGGTTAAAGTTGCTAGTTAATAGACTTGATCTGCATACATATTCGATCGATCTGTTAACCGCAGATTGCAAGCGGATACACACAGATGGACGCAGATAATTCATTGGAGTCTGCGATTTAGTGCAACTTAAGTCTAATAACTCTATACATAGCGACTGTTTTTAGGCGGTAGTCACAAAACGCAAGTCCTAAACCCATGCGTGACCTCAGACACCCGGTTTCTTCCGAGATTTATTGTCAAGCGCCACCAAATTTTCTCGACAACCGGGTTTCTAGCCCCCGCCCGATCGTAATCCCTGAAACTGTCGTTACCTATCGATCGCCGGTCGATCCTGTTTGCGCCATCGATTTTATCGATTTTTTGGCTTTTGTAGGTAGGTTTGCGGTGGAATTAATTATTGATTAATCCGCTGTTATTCGCAACTATTAACTGCTAGATACTTTCAGTTTCTAGCTCTAAAAGTCCCAAAATTTCCGTCAATCTTGCGGAATCGGTGAGGTACAAATATCCGACCAAAGTTTCTAAGCTGCTGGCTTGTTGGTAAATCTCTGGATCGGCTCGCTTGGAACGGCCGGATACAGCATTGCGCCCGCGCTTGACAATTGCTAATTCTGTACTGTTCAAGTAAGGAGTGATCGATCGCAAGTGACGCGCTTGAGTTTCGGCTCGTACTTGTCCCACCACCAATTCGTGATAAGCTTGCAATCTTTTCGGCGGCACTAAGTACGAGCTCCTAATGTAGAGTTCGTATACTGCATCTCCCAAATATGCCCAGGCTGCGGGCGATATCCTTTCTATTTCTGCTGGTGTCGCCCTCTCCGCATACTGTCGATTTAAACTGATATCAGTCAGGCTCAGTTTGATTCCGTCATCTGCGGTAGGCGACATACTTTTTTAAATAAAACTTCCGCACAGCTTGGTTGTTCTAGTCATTTGACATTTTTGTCTTCGATCGCGATCGGCAATTATAGCTTTTACAGGATTGCGAGCATCTCGATCGCGAAAAAGCTCTCTAATTTGCCTAGCGCGATCGCACCGACTCAAAAACACTTTTTACACTTATCGCAACGCTCTCCTTCTTATACCATTTTTCTGTCTGTTTGCCACACATATTTTGCTGTCCCTCCACCGGATCTCAAAGTATCGGGGGAATTTGCAGCTTGCGCGTGTCGCAGCTTCTCGGAAAATTCGTATTTTTTACTCGCAAAACTATAAAAATTTGCTATCCAGCGTTGAGAACCGGATAGCTCATTAAATCCACCTTTGCGTCAAGCATCCTTGACGTTTTTTACCGCATCATCAACAGTTGGCTGCAAAGACAAAAATTTCTCTAAGCGAACCAGTTTAACAGTCTGAGTTACACGGGGATTTGAGACAATTTGCAATGTTCCTTCCAAGGTTTGGGCTTTCTTGACAAGTTGCACAAGTGCGCCCAAGCCGGAACTGTCCACAAAGTCTATTTTAGACAAGTCCAAAATTACGTGTTTTGGGCCATCGTCTATACATTTGCTTATTACCTTCCGAAAAGTGGCCTCAGAAAAAGCATCGAGCAGGCCAGTCAGGCGAAATAACTGATAGTTATTCTTGACTTCGCGAGTGCCTCTGAGGCTAACGGTCAGGGTCAATGGCTCAGAAATGACACCCTCCTAGCTAAATTTTAGTAAAAGTCGAGGCTTCATTATAGGAGTTTTTTGTTTTTTTGTCTACAGTTTTTTGCTGAGAGGTGATCCGTCATTAGTGCGAGCGTCCCCCCCGAGCGAACGTTATTAGTCAGAAGCCATCTACACAAAGAGCCTCTGAGAGACAAGCAATTACAAAAATAGCTATGACGGGCGAGGAGGCTCATCCCACAAAAATGATTTGGGTGCATCTGTGTTTTGCATTAGTGCGAGCGTCCCCGCTCGCGTGTTTTACACAGCACGCGAGCGGGGACGCTCGCACTGTAAAAAAAACATCCTTTTTGCGATGCAGGAGATGCTCCCAATGATTTTTTCTTGTGGGGAGTAGGGTTTCGCCGTCCCGCCTGCTGGAAAATTTGATTAAAACGACTGAGGCAATTCCAGCCTGATGACTGCTGACTGATGACATTGGACGTTGGACTGAGGGCGGGTTTTGCCCTTTTTTTAGTCATTTGTATCATAGATCCTTAGCTAAACCCGCCCCTACAAAATGCCCAATGACCAATGCCCAATGACCTGTTTGGCCAATGACCTGTTTGGCCAATGACCTGTTTGGCCAATGACCTGTTTGGCCAATGACTAAGCTGTGACTTTCTGATGGTCTCGCATGGACTGCACGAATCGATCGAACAAATAGTCAGCGTCGTGCGGGCCAGGACTGGCTTCCGGGTGGTACTGGACTGAGAACAGCGGCAAGGTTTTGTGCTTCAATCCGGCTACGGTGCGATCGTTCAAATTGAGATGAGTAATTTCTACTTCCGGGACTAGGGAATCCGGGTCGATCGCAAAACCGTGATTTTGGCTAGTAATTTCTACTTGCTGGGTTAAACCCGCAGGATGATTCAAGCCCCGGTGCCCGAACTTGAGTTTAAAAGTTTCCGCACCCAAGGAAATCCCCAGAATTTGGTGTCCCATGCAAATGCCGAACACGGGTTTGTCTGACTTCAACAGAGCTCGGGCCGTCGCGATTCCTTCAGTTACCGCCGATGGATCTCCCGGGCCGTTGGACAGAAAAATGCCGTCCGGGTTGTATTTGAGAATTTCCTCCGCCGACGTGTCAGCGGGTACAACAATTACCCGACAGCCGTAACTCGCCAAACGCCGCAGAATATTGCGCTTGATCCCAAAGTCGATCGCCACCACCGTCCACATTTCGCCGCTGGCCGGTTGGACTGTCGGACTGAACTCCCACACCGAGTCCGTCGCTTCCGACCACTCGTAAACCTTGCGGGTGGTCACTTTCTGTACCAGATTCAGCCCGGCCATACTGGGAGCGTCTTGGACTTGCTCCAACAGCTCGGCCTGGTCGAGAATCACTGTCGAGATGCCGCCGTTAATCGCTCCCACAGTGCGAATTTTGCGCGTGAGGGCGCGGGTGTCGATGCCGTAAAGGCCGGGGATATTGTACTGTTTTAGGTAGTCTTGCAGGGATTGGGAGCAGCGCCAGTTGCTGGGGCGGCTGCATACGTTACGGGCGATCGCACCTCGAATTTGTGGCCGCGAGGATTCTTCATCTTCGAGATTTACCCCGGTATTGCCCAATTCTGGATAAGTAAAAGTGACAATTTGGCCGCAATAGCTAGGATCGGTCAAGACTTCTTGGTAGCCTGTCATTCCGGTATTGAAAACTACCTCGCCGACGACGGTTGCGTCAGCGCCAAACGACCAGCCGCGGTAAGCAGTACCGTCAGCCAGGACTAGGAGAGCGGGTTTTGCTGTTGAAAGTGACATGGCATCCTTAATTACTGGACTTTGGTTTCATTCTTACCACTGCCTGGGATTTGATGCTAGCCGGCAATATACAGATATTATTTTAATTTGTGCAACTGTTCGGGAAAGCAAGGCGCCTATGCACTGCCATAGCCGAGGTCGGAGGAAGAAGCCACGCGCGCATCGAGCAGAAGCAACCAGTGCAAATTCTTGGCATCTGAGCCTGCGCGAACAATTGAACCGCCAGCAGCTTATGAGTCGGGAAAACAGTCTAAATTTATACTAAAAGGCAATTTTCATTGTTACGATCGACAAACAAGCGTTTAATTAAACTATGGTCAGCAAATCTCCCTTGCCTTTACTCTCCAACTCAAAAAAGCCTCGACCCAACGCTAAAAACCTCCGCAAACCTTTACTGCTTTTAACAGCAGTTATTTCTCTGAGCAGTTCAATTTTGCTTGACACTGCAGTCAACTCCTCGCCAGCGACTGCTCAAGAGAGCGAGGGATGCTTCATGCGTAATTCCAGCGGCCAAACAATCAGCTTGAGCCGCTCTGTCTGCGGTTTTATGCCCCAAGAATTGGCTCCCGCTGCTTCGTCTGATACTAAGGCTGATATTAAATCGGGAGTATTTCTGGTCAAAATTAAACGCCGAGAAGCTAATATCCCAGTCATAGAAGTCACGTTTAACGGCACACAAAAGTTTGAAATGATGGTGGATTCTGGAGCCAGCCGCACAGTAATTACGCCAGCAATGGCTACTGCTTTGAAGATAGTTGCTCAAGGAACAGTGCAAGCACAAACTCCCAATGGAGTAGCAACTTTTTCCCTCGGCAATGTTACTTCAATCGAAGCTGGCGGTTTGGCAATTAAAAATGTAGTTGTACCAATCGCCCCATCACTAAATATCGGACTGCTAGGTCACGACTTTTTTGGTAATAAAGATGTGACTATTAAGCAAGATGTGATTGAATTTCGATCGCGCTCTTAAAGTTAAGTCATTAGTCCGAGCGTCCCCGCTCGGGAACGTCCAACGTCCAACGTCATTAGTGCGAGCGTCCCCGCTCGCGTGCTGTGTAAAACACGCGAGCGGGGACGCTCGCACTGTAAAAAAACATCCTTTTTGCGAAAATGAAATGCTCCCGTTCGCTGGGTTTTGCAAAAAACATTTTTGATTGAGCGTGCTGTCCCCGAAAAGATCGTACAACAATGCGAACTCTTGAGGCGATCGCGCTGTTGTAAAAACCAAAAATTTGCAAAACTCAGATGATCCCTGCGTAATACCATTTTTCTAAAGATGTGCTGATGAAGTCTTAGCCCCCCCCAAAGCATCGGGGGGGTTGGGGGGGTAATATCTAGCGCTACTTTATGAAATTGGTATAAGGGTTCGAGATTGCTCGATCGCCAGAAGCGAGAGAAGTTGCCAGATCCAAGGAGGCAGAGCCTTCGGATCTGCATTACCAGGCAGAGCCTGGTAACGAGCAATTCCTCAGATGATCCGTGCGTAATGGTTCGAGATTGCTCGATCGCCAGAAGCGAGAAACGATCGCAAATTGTGCTTCTCATACTTCCCTCCTCTGGCCTCTAACCTCTTTCCTCAACATCAGCTAAATCAGCCAATTGCATCCGTTACCGAACTTCTTCCTTCACCGCAAAAACTCAACTAACTGCTGCAATTTCAACCAAGATTCGCCGCTCGATAAAATGTCCTTAGCCAAATCAACTCCTGCAGCGTGGGAACCCATAGGAATTGCACCTCCCACTTGAAAAGCCAAAGACGCATTCAAAGCTACAACATCCATTTGCGCGGCTGTACCTTTGCCTTGCAAAACGTTCCGCAAAATCTCGGCGTTTTCCTCAACATTTCCACCTTTCAACGAGCCGATCGCACTTGGTGTCAATCCTACCTGTTCCGGGTCTAAAGTAGTAAGTTCCACCTTGCCGCCCGACAAAACCGCCAAATCAGTCACATCACCCAAACCCGCCTCATCCAACTTTTCTCGGCCGTGCACCACGATCGCCAACTCAGTCCCCAACTCGCCCAAAGCTTGCGCCACAGTTGATACCAGACTGGGATCGAACACCCCGATTACCTGCCCTTCCGGGCGCAGAGGATTGACGAGAGGCCCTAAAAGGTTAAAAACAGTCCGCACCTTCAAAGTGCGCCGTAGCGATGCTACAGCCTTGAGTGCTGGATGCCACCCAGGTGCAAATAAAAAAGTGATCCCTACCGAGTCTAAAGCAGCTTTTACCTTCTCCGCATCGGCGTTGAGGTTGACTCCGAGTGCTTCTAGCACGTCAGCAGAACCGACTTTGCTCGATGCCGATCGATTTCCGTGTTTGGCGACTCGCACTAGGCCTGCTGCGGCAACAAAAGCTACAGCCGTGGAAATGTTGAAGGTGGAAGCGCCGTCACCGCCGGTGCCGCAAGTATCAATTAATTTAAGATTTGAACTCCGAGATTGGCGATCGTCCAAAACACTGTCTGACTCGCCTGCGAGGGACTCAAACTGCAATACCTGAGCCATTCCCGCTAATTCTTGGGCAGAAATGCCTTTAGCTTGGAGAGCCGCTAAAATTGCGCCCGAAAGCACCGGGGGTATAGCTTCTGCTAGCCATCCCCGCATTAAGTCGGTGGCTTGGGCGCGCGAGAGAGATTGTCTGTCTAACAGTTGTTGTAGCAGGGCCGGCCACAGAGGAGAATCCGCTGTCAAAGTTGAAGCTGCGGATATATCTGGTGTTGCGAGTACGGGAGAATCTGTCATAGTTTTAGTCAAATTTAGCCCGATCGAGCTTAGCGGCCAAACCGAGAATCGATCGGCATTTTACCAGACTTACACCATGTTCTATTTTTGCATGGGAGATTTTAGAATGGGCAATGACTTACTGCACAATGGTTTGGAGCTTCCCTAAAATTGCATCTTGTTTGGGAAACTGCCCAAATCTCACCCTATTTTGCGTCCAGGGATCAGATTTTGGCCCCTGATGTTAGCAGCGTTACATCATTTGTCTGCCCGCAGCAGCCGAATATGAAGTTTTTGATACAACAATTGCCCTCTTGTTATGCCAACTTTAAAGGGAAACGCTCGATCGTGCAACTACCAGCAGTCCGCTGTATTATATTTCAATAAAAATAATTAACCGTAACTGCGATCGCCAACGGATACAAGTTTTCGACAAAAGTTGTGGATACTCCAAAATTTTAGGCCAGAGCGACAGTCACAGATTCACTGCGCTGCAAGTCAATGATTCGATCCAAAATCTTCAATCCCCCGATCGACAGCACAGCACCCACAGCCGTTCAGTTGATACCTGCAGGTTAGGATCGAAAACTTAATAACTTAATCACCTGCTACAGTCCTCTCTCCTGTATGTTGTCAGATCAAAGGAGGCAGAGCCTCCGGATCTGCATTACCAGGCAGAGCCTGGTAACGAGCAATCGCTTAAGTTATTAAATTTTCATTCCTTAGTGACAGGAGAGAGAGAGTCGATCGAACTTTGACCCAACCTTAAAAATAAACTCTTGCGGTTGTAAAAGTCGCTGCTTCTTATTGTAGTAAAAACAGCATCGCCACTAACTTATTTCAGGGTACTTAACTGCTAATATATTCAGACAGATTTCAAGGAGCAAGTTGGGATCGGACACCCGCACCGCAAACAGATCGATCGAGCAACTCGCCAGTCTGAATGCCAGCCAAATCTTAAAAAAAGACAAACCCGGTCAACTAAACTTGCCTCAACAACTAACAGCTAACATCTAACAGCCCAGCAGGAGAAATGAATCAACATACTTGTATAATTGCAGCCCCGGACACAAACCAATCGCAAAGGGGAGCATCTCAGTTTTGTATTTATAGTGCGAGCGTCCCCGCTCGCGTATTGTACAATACGCGAGCGGGGACGCTCGCACTCAAAGAAAAAATGCTTTTTACAAAAATGAGATGCTCCCTCACACAGCTTGGCGATTGCTTGTTTTTCGGCATCGCGCGGCACACCATCCTCCTGCCTAGTTAACGGCTCAAATTTGACAGGAATCGACTAAAAATATTCAACTTCAATACAAGGGCAGGGTATTCAAAAGTGGGAAATCAAAAATTAGAAAATAAAGCCATAGAATGCCTGAATATCCAGGAGGCGCTACAGCAAATGGAAGCAAAATATTACAGTATGTTTGAAAATGCAGTTTCCGGCATTTTCCAGACAACTATCGAGGGGCGTTACCTCAGCGCTAATCCCGCTTTGGCTCGCATTTATGGGTACAATTCCCCAGCAGAATTGATGGGGAATCTGACTGATATCAGCGATCAGCTTTACGTCAATCCCGATCGCCGCGACGAGTTTGTTTCGGCTTTACAAGCGCGCGGCATCGTATCGGATTTTGAATCGCAGATTTATCGCCGAGATGGCGCAGTAATTTGGATTGCGGAAAATGCACGAGCAGTCCGCGATCCCGACGGAGATTTGCTTTATTACGAAGGGTTTGTGGAAGATATTACTCAGCGCAAAAATGCAGAAACTGCACTGCGAGAGAGTGAAGAACGCCTGCGAATGGTAATAGAAGGTGTTAAAGATTATGCTATATTCATGTTAGATACTAAGGGATGCGTAGCTAGTTGGAATTCCGGCGCTAAAAGGATTTTGGGATATGAAGCAAGCGAAATATTCGGCAGAAGTTCGGAATGCTTTTATACGCCTGAAGATATTAAAATTGGCAAACAGCAAGAAAAATTAGCCACAGCTACCGCAGCCGGTAGATATGAAAGCGAAGGCTGGCGGTTCCGCAAAGATGGCTCTCGATTTTGGGCGAAGATTATTGTGACTCCTTTGCGGGATGAAAGCGGAGAGTTGCAGGGCTTTTCTCAAATCATGCAGGACATTACCGAACAAAAGCGGGCTGCAGAAGAAAAAATGCAGTTGATTGCTTCTTTGCAAGAATCGGAAAAGAAGTTTCGCACTCTCTACGAATCGACAACTGATGCGGTAATGCTGCTAGACGAACAGGGGTTTTTGGATTGCAATCCAGCTACTTTAAAGTTGTTTGGCTGCAGCACTGAATCGGAGTTTTGCGGCAAGCATCCTTCGACATTTAGCCCACCGCTACAACCGGGATCGGAAGATTCTATGAGTCTGTCTCAAGAGCGAATTAATACGGCTATGGCAACAGGAAATTGCCGTTTTGACTGGCTGCACCGCCGTTTGGACGGTTCCGAGTTTCCGGCGGAAGTGCTGCTAACTTCTATGGATATCGGCGGCAAAATGGGCCTGCAAGCTGTGGTGCGCGATATCACTTATCGGGTGCAGGCCCAGGAGACTTTGAAGCAGGCTAACGAGGTGTTGGAAGGCAGGGTTAAAGAGCGGACAAGTCAGTTGGAAGCAGCTATTAAAAAGTTGAGTTTGTCGGAGGAAAAGTTTTCTAAGGCTTTTCGATCGAGTCCAGATCCGATGACTATTACTACTTTGACAGGCAATTTTATTGAAGTTAATGATAGTTTTTTAGAGATGACTGGTTACAGTTTAGCAGAAACTATTTCCCATACAGTAGATGACTTAAATATTTGGGTGAAGCCAGAAGACCGAGTTAATTTTAGGAGAATATTGCAAGAAAAATATGTTGTTCGCAACCAGGAATGCGAATTTCGGGTGAAGTCGGGATCGGTGGTGGTGTGTTTGCTCTCAGCAGAGTTGATTAATTTGGAGGGCGAACTTTGTATGCTGGGGGTGATGACGGATATTACCGATCGCAAACGTGCAGAAGAAGCCCTGCGAGAAAGCCAGCGGGCTTTGGCGACGCTGATGAGCAATTTGCCGGGGATGGCCTATCGTTTTCGCAATGATGCCGATCGCAGTATGGAGTTTGTCAGCGAAGGTTGCTATCAGTTATCCGGCTATTCTCCTGAAGAATTTATCGGCACCAGGCAAATTTCTGTATCGGAATTGACACACCCGGACGATCGCGATACTTTGTGGAATGCCGTTCAAATAGCCTTGGCAGAAAATCGCTCCTATCAGCTAAATTATCGCATAACTTCTAAAAACGGTGAATTAAAATGGGTTTGGGAGCAAGGTTTGGGAGTGTATTCCGACTCTGGAGAATTGATAGCTTTAGAAGGGTTAATTACTGATATTTCCGAACAAAAACGCAGTGAAGAAGCTTTGCGGCAGTCGCAAACAGAATTAACTCAACAAAAACTTCAGTTAGAACATACTTTGCACGAATTGCAGCAAACTCAAGCAGTATTAATTCACACCGAGAAAATGTCTACACTCGGTCAAATGGTAGCAGGTGTCGCTCACGAAATTAACAATCCCGTTAACAGCGTCTGCGGCAATCTCGTCCACGTCGGCCACTACACCGAAGATTTGTTGAATTTGATCGATATGTACCAGCAGCACTGCCCGCAGCCGCCCGTACCAATTCAAGATAAAATTGAGGAGATCGAGCTAGAGTTTCTGTTAGAAGATTTGCCAAAAGCGATGTCCTCGATGCAGATTGGGGCCGATCGCATTCGGGAAATTGTGCGATCGCTCAGAAATTTCTCTCGCAAAGACGATTCTCAAATGAGCAAAATCAACCTGCACGAAGGCATTGAAGGGACGCTACTAATCCTGCAAAGCCGGTTGAGGGCGCACGGCAGCTATCCCGAAATTGCGGTAATTAAGGACTATGGAAATTTGCCTTTGGTTGAGTGCTATTCGGGTAAAATAAATCAAGTGTTTATGAATTTGATCGGAAATGCGATCGATGCGATCGAAGAATACAACGCAGGGCGTTCAGTAGAGGAAGCCAAAGCCAACCGCAGCAAAATTAAAATTAGGACAGAAGTCCAAAACTCCAACGCTATAATTCGGATTTCCGACAACGGCCCCGGAATGCCAGAAGAAGTTTGCCAGCAGTTATTCGAGGCTTTTTTCACCACCAAACCCGCCGATAAAGGCACCGGTTTGGGCCTGTCAATTTCCTACAAAGTGCTCCAAGAACACGGCGGAATGCTGAGTTGCTTGTCTGCACAAGGTCACGGAGCCGAGTTTATCATCGAAATGCCGATCGAGCAACCATAAAAATCACGTCGAAATCGCAAGTCGTGGTTTGTAGTGAGGACTTTAGTCCTTCTTTCTGAGGACTAAAGTCCTCACTACAAACCTATTTGATTAAGTATTCGTAGTGAGTGCTTGTAGCTTGTAGGGTGCGTCAGGTCTCAATATGACCACCACAGACTAATAATCTTCGCCCTGACGCACCCTACAGTTAATTAGCTAAAAATCACCAACTAACAACGACCAACGGCCAACTATCAACTACCAACTAACAACTGTCAACTGTCAACTGTCAACTGTCAACTGTCAACTATCAACTGACACCTATCCCAATAAATTTGAGCCACCTTATCCCCCGGATTTTGCCGCCAACAATCCGCAAAAAGTTCGCCAGCTTCCCTAAAATTATTCATATTGTACAAAAACAAAGCCTCAGCAAACAACCGCAAATTAGCCAACTTCCCCGCCTTAACTTCCGGCAAATCCGCATCAAAAACTTCATAAACAGTCACCCATTCAGACTTCCCCTTAACCTGAACCTTATCAATTACCCTAATCGCATAATCAGCAGAATTTTTCAAGCGGTCGAAAGTCTGTTGAGTAATTAACAGCGACACCCCATAATTCTTCGTCAAACTTTCAATTCTAGAAGCCAAATTAACCGCATCACCAATAACAGTACCGTCCATCCGGCTGTTTCCGCCAACAGTACCCAACATCAAAGAACCAGTATTAATTCCCACCCCAATCTGAACCGGCACCTCGCCCGCAGCAGCGCGCTCTCGATTGTATTCAGCAAGAGTGTGCAGCATCGCAATTCCCGCTTTCACAGCATCATCCGCGCCATCGCTAAACAAAGCCATAATTGCATCCCCAATATATTTATCAATAAACCCCTGATTTTCCACAATCAGCGGTTCCATATAACTTAAATATGAATTTATAAAAATGAAATTTTCTTCTGGTGTCATCTGTTCCGAAAGAGTGGTGAAGTCGCGGATGTCAGAAAACAAAATCGACATTTCCAGCTCCACCGCGTCTCCCAATTTAACACCCACAATGCTGTCACATCCCAAAAAAGATAAAAACTGATTGGGTACAAAACGGCTTGTCGCCTCAACGATTTCTAATTCTGCATCGAGTGAAAGTTCCAAACTGCAATTAACCTCAAAGAGCTCCTCAATGAACTTTTTGCGCTCGGCTTCAGCTTCTTTGCGTTCCGTGATATCTACAAGAGTGTTGATAGCATAGACAATTTGATTTTGTTTATCGTAAATCGGGGTAGCATGAATTTCTAGGGGAATAACCCGATTGCCGTGCCGGACTTCTAAATCGTCAGCCACAGAAGTTTCGCCCCT
>Ga0335395_10000457_pt1 | contig 25721 bp, 23 predicted proteins | sample MAT02_FD_205744 | JGI IMG/M metagenome (GOLD analysis project Ga0335395, IMG submission 205744) | Freshwater microbial communities from Lake Fryxell liftoff mats and glacier meltwater in Antarctica - MAT-02 (spades assembly) (version 2) ...
CAAGCGTTTGCTGTGCAACGATTTTGCGTTCAGTATCGAAACGCCGGGACAGTTAGCCGGTCTTTACGGATATTACAGTACGATCGCCACTGCGGAATTAGCGCTCAGCTATCCTACCAGGATTCAGGCATTCAAAGCATCAGACCTCCAGCGGCTAGCTCAACAATATCTTTCTCCCCGGCGCTACGCCGCCGTGGTGCTCAAACCAATTTAGTTATTGGTTAGTTGTTATTGGTTAGTTGCTATTGGTTAGTTGTTATTGGTTGTTGGTTATAGCAATTCTCAATTAGCAATTCTCAATTAGCAATTCTCAATTAGCAATTCTCAATTAGCAATTCCCGATGCCCGATGCCCGATGCCCAATTCCCAATTCCCAATTACCAACTAAATTAATGATGAAAAATGAAATCCAGCGCACAGTTTTAGACAACGGTATTGTTGTCTTGGCAGCAGAAAATCCAGCAGCAGATATTATTGCAGCTAGGATATTTTTGCGGGCCGGTAGCCGCTGCGTACAGCCAGAACAAGCAGGATTGTGTCACTTGCTGTCGGCGGTAATGACGAAGGGAACCGATCGCCTGTCTTCGCTGGAAATTGCCGAACGTGTAGAATCAGTAGGAGCGAGATTGGGTACTGATGCAACTTCAGACTATTTTTTAGTCAGTTTGAAGACGGTAACGGCGGATTTTCAGGATATTTTGGAGTTGGCGAGTGAATTGATGCGATCGCCCACTTTCCCCGAAGCTGAAGTAGAACTCGAACGGCGTATCGCTATATCGGCAATTCGATCGCAGCAAGAACAACCGTTTTCCATCGCCTTTGAGCAATTGCGACAGACGATGTACAAGGATCATCCCTACGCTTTCTCAACCTTGGGCACGGAAGCTACGATGTCAAAGCTCACCAGAAACGAGCTCGAACAGTTCCACAAAACTTATTTTCGCCCGGATAATGTAGTTATTTCTGTAGCCGGCAGAATATCGACCGAAGATGCGATCGCCCTAATCGATCGAACTTTTGGCGACTGGAAAGCACCTTTAACACCGCTACCAACTTTAGCTTTACCCCCCATCATATCCCACCCGGAATCAGCGCTGAAGCCGCAAGAAACCCAGCAATCAGTGATTATGTTGGGCTACCTTGCACCAGCAGTAAAAGATGCTGGCTATGTAGCGCTGAAGTTGCTGAATACTTATTTGGGAAATGGTTTGTCGAGTCGGTTGTTTGTGGAATTGCGGGAAAAGCGGGGCTTGGCTTACGATGTTTCCGCGCTTTATGCGACGCGTTTAGATGCGGCGCAGTTTGTGGTGTACATGGGTACTGCGCCGGAAAATACACAGACGGCTTTTGATGGATTGCGTACAGAGATCGATCGACTTGCTAGCACCCAGCTAAGTGACGAGGAATTGCAAGCTTGCAAGAATAAAATCCTCGGTCAATATGCTTTAGGAAAACAAACTAATTCGCAAATTGCTCAAGTTGTCGGCTGGTACGAAACTTTGGGATTGGGAATTAAATTTGACGAGCAGTTTCAATCAGAAATTGCCCAGGTGACTGCCGCTGAAGCGCGGGATGCTGCTAGGAAATTTTTCGTGGAACCGTATGTTTCTTTGGTGGGCCCGGAGGTGGCGATTAAGGAATTGGGTTTGGTTGCTGTTTGTTGAGAAATTGGTGAGTTGATTCGAGTGCGTCAGATTGGGTGATTTGGGCGATCGACCAAAATTCACGATCTGACGCACTCTACAAATTTATTAAAAGGATTAACAAAACAAGCGATGTTAATTCCAGTAACTCAAATTAAAACTGGATACAAGCCGCAATCATTTGACACCAGCATAGAAACCGACGTGCTGATGTTTCAACTGTTGCAGCGGCTGACTCCACAAGCAAAAGTAACTCGCACTATCAACTTTAATCGAGCCGTGCGAAGGCTAGCAATATCGGGAATAGAAAGCCAGTACAAGAGTGCAACTCCTGTATTAAAAAGGCAGGAATTTATTAAACGGCGCTTGGGTTCGGATTGGATAAATATTTTATCTGATATTTATAATTGGGGTGATTTCGTGATTCAAGATCCAATTTGGTTGGCGCGAAAAATAGCGGATATTCTGGAACCGTTAGGCATTTCGTATTTAGTTGGTGGCTCTGTGGCAAGTTCTTTGTTGGGAGAAAACAGAGCTACACAAGATTTGGATTTGGTAATTAATATTTTGCCACAGCAAGCGCCACAGCTAATCAGCGCTATGTCCGACGAGTTTTATATCAGCGAATCGGCGGTTTTTGAAGCAATTGCTAAAGCTGAAAGTACGCCTCGCGAATCGTCTTTTAATGTGATTTATTTGCCTGCTATCGAAAAGGCTGACATTTTTGTAATGAGTAACGATCCTTTCTCAGTTTCTGTGATGAACCGCCGCCAGTTGCACGTTGTGAGTGCTGAATCTGACAAAGGAATTTACATTTATTCAGCCGAAGATATCATCCTGCAAAAACTCTGTTGGTACAAACTGACTGGTGGTGTTTCCGAAACGCAGTGGAGAGATGTACTGGGTGTTTTGAAGGTGCAGGGCGATCGGCTAAATTTTAATTATTTAAGCGAATGGGGGGAATGTCTAAAAGTTGCAGATTTGCTAGCACAAGCGTTGCAGCAATCTGGATTAGAGTAGGGCTATTTCATTCTTTGTAGGGGCTCTTGGCCCCGTGGTTGCCCTCCTAGACAGGGAAGGGTCGGCCCGCACCATCCGCGACCCCTACAAAATCCCGATCGTCCTGAGAATGAAATAGGTCTGGGATGAGAATAGTCACATTCTTCAAAGTTGTGTATTTAACTTTTTAAGTTGATTCGGGTGCGTCAATCGATTTTAGATTTTAGATTTTAGATTTGAGATTTGAGAGGCGACCCCACGGATAAATGCGGGGGCTTGAGGATTGAAGAGGTTGCCACGCAGAGCTCGCAATGCTTCGCAATTTTGGATTGATTCCACGGATAAATCCGGGGGCTTGTACCATCAAGAAATTCTTGGTCAATCGATTTGAGATTTGAGATTTGAGATTTGAGATTTGAGAGGCGACCCCACGGATAAATGCGGGGGCTTGAGGATTGAAGAATTTGCCACGCAGAGCTCGCAATGCTTCGCAATTTTGGATTGATTCCACGGATAAATCCGGGGGCTTGTACCATCAAGAAATTCACAGGTCAGATTGGGTGATTTGTCGATCGCCCAAAATTATAAACTGATCAACTCTACTGATTTATGGGACGATCGCCCGCAAGCATTAAACACCGGAAAAAAACTTAATCAGACTTCAATTGAACCTTTTCTGTTCCCGATCGGTCAAAATTGAACAGATGCCCGATCGGTCTAATTTATATGTACTTTCTAAAGCAGTTTCAGATTAAAAAAGGGCTAACTCCTTGGGTAAGCGGGTTCCTCGCCGTCGGATTGCTTGCAGGAGTTGGCTACACAGCTTATAGCCAACTCACAGCCCAATCGAAACGCGAAACCAGACGCAAGGAAAAAACCGTTGCTGTAGAAAGGGTGAATTTGCCGATCGCCATTTCAGCAAATGGGACAATAGCACCCGAAAGGAGCGTTAACGTCAGCCCCAAAACTTCAGGAGTGCTCAAAAGCTTGTTCGTCAAAGAAGGAGACACAGTTCAAACAGGGCAGATTCTCGCTCAAATGGATGACTCCAACCTCCAAGGCCAACTTACCCAAAATCGCGGACAACTCGCCTCGGCTGAAGCAAACTTGCAAAAATTACTCAACGGTAATCGAGTCGAAGATATTGCCGCCGCAAAGGCACAAGTAGCGGAACAACAAGCCAGTCTCGAAAAATTGCTCAACGGTAATCGAGTCCAGGATATTGCTGTCGCCCAAGCCCAAGTAACCGAACAACAAGCAACTCTCCAAAAATTGCTCAACGGTAATCGCAGTCAGGATATTGCAGCAGCAAAGGCACAATTAGCCGAACAACAAGCAACTCTGGAAAAATTGCTCAAGGGGAATCGCCCCGAAGATATCGCCCAAGCACAAGCTAAACTCAGAGATGCCGAATACGCCAAAAACCAAGCAGAAGAAGACTTTCAACGCAATCAGGAACTCTACACAACCGGAGCGATTTCTCTCCAAATTGTGAATACTTCTCGCACCGCGCGCGATCGAGCTCAAACTCAAGTCAGACAAGCCCAACAAGCTGTAGCTTTGTTGCGATCCGGTGCGCGATCGGAAGATATCGCTGCGGGGCGGGCGGCTGTTGAGCAAAAACAGCAAGCTTTGGCGCTAATTCAAGCTGGTGCGCGCCCGGAAGATATCGCTGCGGGGCGGGCGGCTGTTGAGCAAAAACGGCAAACTTTGGCAGGAGTGCGATCGGGGGCGCGATCGGAAGACATCGCCGCTTCCGAAGCCGCAGTGGAGCAAAAACAGCAAGCTTTGGCGCTAATTCAAGCCGGTGCTCGCCCGGAAGAAATTGCGATCGCCCGTGCCCAAGTTCTCTCCGCCAAAGGTAGTCTCCAAACTGTACAAGCCTTGATTAACGATACGAAAATTCGCGCTCCTTTCAGCGGTATTGTTACCCGCAAATATGCCGATCCAGGAGCTTTTGTCACTCCGACAACGGCAGGTAGTGCGGTTTCTTCGGCAACTTCTTCTTCGATTTTGTCTTTAGCTTCAAAAAATCAGGTTGTGGCAAATGTGGCAGAAAGTAATATTGCCCAAATCCGGCTCGGCATAAATGCGTCTATTCAAGCTGATGCTTTTGCGGGAAAGACTTTTACAGGCAAAGTTACTCAAATTTCGCCTCAATCAATTGTCCAACAAAATGTTACCAGTTTTGAGGTGAAAGCTTCGATTGTTGATGATAACAAGAAAATATTGCGATCGGGAATGAATGTAAATGTGGAGTTTAAAGCGGGTGAATTGAAAGATGTTTTGGTTGTCCCAACTGCGGCAATCGTTCGTCAAAGAAAAGAAACAGGGGTGTTTGTGCCCGGTGGAGAGGATGGGAAGCCTGTGTTTATTCCGATTAAGACAGGGATGACAGTGGATGATAAGACAGAAGTGCGATCGGGCTTAAAGGGAAATGAACAAGTCTTTATTAGTTTCCCGCCCGGATTGCGGCCTAAATCGCAAAATCCAACCGGGGGAATTCCGGGTTTGCAACCGGGTGGCGGGACTCGCTTGCGTTAGTTTTCAGTTGATAGTTGTCCGTTGTCAGTTGTCAGTCTGCGAGTCCGCGAGTCCGACAGGGATTGAAATCCCTGTCTCATAGCGAAAGTCCTCTCAAGAGGACTGAAGAGTTAGTTGATATACATCGGTTTCAGACGAATTTTCAGTCGGTTTCAACCGACTTTAGCTATGAGACGGGGGTTTCAACCCCCGGCGGGTTGTGCCACTGGTATTAGTGGTTGACAATTACCAATTACCAATTACCAATTACTAATTACCAATTCCCAATTCCCAATTCCCAATTAAGCTGTTCTACATTTAAATTGTGTGTCAAAAATCAATAAAACTCTTGTGGGATGGGCTTCTAGCCCGTCCCGAATTTCCAATTTAAATGCGCAACAGCTTACCAATTCCCAATTCCCAATTCCCAACTACCCAATGAAATTAAAAACTCCCCCAGCTATTAACAAAATCTCAAATGTTCAAATCGTATTCATGGCGACTGAGGCGCTGTGGAATAATAAATTGCGTACCAGTTTGACCATGCTGGGTGTCATAATTGGGATATCTTCGGTAATTGCGATTACTTCAGTGGGCCAGGGGGTACAAAAGTCTACTGAAGAACAGTTAAAGGCTTTGGGTACTAATGTACTGTTGGTTTTATCAGGTGCTTCGCGATCGGGTGGTGTTAGTCAGGGTAGCGGTTCTGCTTCTACTGTGACATGGGATGACGCTAGGGCGATCGGCAAACAAGCACCAGCCGTTAAGGCAATTTCCGCTTTTTTGCAGCGTCAAGTGCAAGTTGTGTATGGCGAGCAAAATTCATCTACTTCTATCTTAGGAACCGATTTGAATTATCCCGATGTCAAGAACATTCAACCTCAAGCAGGACGCTTTTTTAATGAGGATGAATTGAATGCTGCTGAACCAGTAGTTGTCCTCGGTTCTAAAGTGCGAGACGAGCTTTTTGGAGTTGGCGCTAATGCCCTATCGGCTGATATTCGCATTCAGGGAGGGCGCTACAAAGTCATTGGAGTGATGGAACCCAAGGGGTCGGTAGGGGGTACGGATCAGGACGATCGCGTGTATATTCCCCTCAAAAATATGTCGGCTCGAATTGTGGGTAGAAATTCTTTGGCTGGAATTGCCATCTCTGGTTTTTGGTTACAAACTACGGGGGAATCAGATTTAGCCGATGCTCAGTTTCAAGTTGAAAATATCATGCGTTTGCGCCACAATATCTATCCGCCGCAACCGGATGATTTTCGAGTAATCAATCAAGTGGATATTGTTAATACTTTTAGCAATGTGGTAGGTTTGTTTACGGTGATGGTGGGAGCGATCGCCGGAATCTCTCTTGTAGTTGGCGGCATCGGTATTGCTAATATTATGTTGGTGTCAGTTGTGGAACGCACCAAGGAAATCGGGATTCGCAAAGCTGTAGGCGCTACGAATGCAGCAATTCTGATTCAATTTATGGCGGAATCTATTTTAGTATCCACGGTGGGAGGAACGGCGGGTATTGGGCTGGGAATTGCGATCGCCTTTGGGGCCGCGACAACGTTTAGTTTTCCGTTTGTAATTTCAGTATGGTCGATCGCTGCCGGTTTTGGGCTATCCTTTACTGTAGGCTTGTTGGCTGGAGTATTGCCGGCTCGGAATGCAGCGCGCTTAGATCCGATCGCAGCTTTGCGGAATGATTGAAGCTGGAATTTTTTTATGAAACCTGAGCGAATTGTTTCTGCTAAAGTTATTGACAATAATACCTTGATAGTTAAGTTTACTAATCTTGAAATCAAAAAATACGACATCTCTAAGTTATTAGAGAATCCGATGTTTGCGACGTTAAGTAATCCTGGGTTTTTCCGGAATTTTAAAATTGAGTCTGGTGGTTATGCACTGGTTTGGAATGAAGATATCGATCTTAGTGAATATGAACTTTGGCAGAATGGAATTACTTGCACGGATGCGGAAATTGAGTGGTACATTGAATCTATTTCGGTCAAAAATAGCAGCCTACCATTTCCCTGAAAAAGTCAATAAAGTTCGCTTTTAGCAAACCATTTGATCCGAGCCGGATTAACCACACTCACCTGGTAGCCTGCTTCATACAGAAATTCAGCTAGGGCATCTCCGTAAATGCTGGTGGCTTCCATGTGCTCGCATGAAGTTCTTCAACACCTAGTTTTTTGAGCCACTGATTTAAGCTCTCAAACCCTGCGGTATTATTAGTGAATTTTTTGGGTTTTGAGCCACGTTCTTCTTTCAGTAAAACGACATGAAAGTCTTTTTTACTGATATCTATGCCTAAAAATGTGGGTGTCATTGTTTGCTCCAAGCTCCCTATTTGTATGAAAGAACATGACAGGCAATTTAACTAACCTTATAAATGCAGGCTATCCCGTTAAAACGAGCGCCTAAGATACCGCCTGTGCTTTTTTATATGCGCCTGTCATCAGTAATGGGAGCTTATCTACACAATAGACTTGTCAAGCGTCTAAGGGGCGGGCCAACTTCACCAATTTCTGATGTCCGATCACAACACTTTCTACTCTCATCTGTACCTTAAGGAAGAAACTTTAATTGTTTCTTTATCTTTACTCGTGTTACGATTCAATTACAACCGTGTCTGCGGTTCGACAGCCTGCGGTCTACGGTTCAATCGCCTGTCTCTTTCAAGATACAAGGGGCGGGTTCAGCTAAGAGCACTCGTATACAAGCGAGAAGATGAGTACAAAATCCGCCCTCTCCCCATCTCAAAATAAACATACTTTCAATTACCATAAAATAGTTCTATGCAATTTCCCCGGCTGCATCCAGAAACAATCGAAGAAGTCAAACAAAGAGCCGACATAGTAGATGTTATTTCCGGCCGCGTCGTCTTGCGAAAACGTGGCAAAGAATTCGTCGGATTGTGTCCCTTTCATGACGAGAAATCTCCCAGCTTTACCGTCAGCCCAGCCAAACAAATGTACTATTGTTTCGGTTGCGGTGCAGGCGGAAATGCTTTTAAGTTCCTCATGGAATTGGAGAAACGCCCTTTCAGCGAAGTAGTATTAGAATTAGCTAAAAATTATCAAGTTCCAGTCAAAACAGTCGAACCTGAACAGCGACAAGAATTGCAGCGCCAAATTTCTCTGCGGGAACAACTGTATGAAATCTCAGCACTAACAGCCAAGTTTTACGAACACGCTTTGCGGCAAACCCAAGGAGAAGAACCATTAGCATATCTCAAATCCGATCGCAAACTCAGCGAAGAAACCATCCAACAATTTCAATTAGGCTATGCACCCCAAGGTTGGGAAGCACTTTATAGTTATTTGGTAGAACAGAAAAATTATCCGGCGCAGTTAGTAGAACAAGCAGGATTAATTGTACCACGAAAATCAGGCGGCAGCGGTTATTACGATCGCTTCCGCAACCGCATTATGATTCCCATTCGCGATACCCAAGGCAGAGTCATCGGTTTCGGCGGCAGAGCTCTCGGCGACGAACAACCGAAATATCTCAATTCTCCCGAAACAGAACTTTTCGATAAAGGCAAGACTTTATTTGCCTTAGATACAGCCAAAATAGCGATTGGTAAAGCCGATCGCGCAGTCGTCGTAGAGGGGTACTTCGACGCGATCGCACTTCAAGCAGCGGGCATCTCGAACGCCGTCGCTTCCCTCGGCACAGCCTTAAGTTTAAACCAAGTGCGGCAGTTATTGCGATACACAGACTCCAAACAAATTATCCTCAACTTCGACGCAGACAAAGCAGGCACTAAAGCAGCAGAGCGCGCGATTGGAGAAATAGAAAAACTCGCCTATCAAGGAGAAGTACAACTGCGGGTACTCAACATTCCCGACGGCAAAGACGCCGACGAATACCTCAAAACATACTCCCCAGAACAATATCGAGAATTGCTCGAAAATGCTCCTTTATGGATAGACTGGCAACTCCAACAAATGCTCGTCAATCAAGATTTGAAGCAAGCCGATACTTCCCAGCAAGTTACGAAAAAAATCATTAAATTATTAACCAATATCACTGATGACAATCAGCTAGCACATTACCTACAAAAATGTGCGGAAATTCTCAGCAAAGGAGATTTTCGACTCACAAAAATGCTAGTCGAAAACTTGCTGAATCAAGTAGTTAGCGATTGGGCTAAGCGGCAAAGTCAAGACGAATCTTTGACAATGCCCCTGTTAATTAGAAACAAGCTGAAGCCAAGCAAACAACAGAGAAAACAGCGTGCAAGTGGTGGTGAAAACAAAAGCTCACAACAAGGCTTTTCTGCCGTAGCCCGCAGTCTTTTAGAAGAAGCAGAAGCGCAATTATTGCAGATTTATTTGCATTGTCCCGAATACCGCCAAGATGTCAGAGAAGCAATAGAAGCTAGAGACGTGCAGTTTAGTCTTTCTCACCACAGATTTTTGTGGCATCAGATTGTGAATGCAGAAATATTGCACAAAATGTCTTTACAAGTAAAGCCTTCTGAGTTAATATTGAAGTTGCAAGATAGCTTCATGGAATATCCGACTCAACTTAATCAAATCTCACATTTATTTCACTTAAACGAGTTCTCAGAAAGAAACGTTTATCGCGCACCTCTAGTAATTAGATCGGCTATTGCCTGTATCGAGCAAATCATCAGCATGAAGCGGCGCCGGATTGCACTCAATATGTGGGAAAAAGCTAAGGCTGCTAGCATTGTCGAAGCAGCTATAGAATATCACCAACTATTCTGTGCTGAACAAGAATGGCTCAAGGAATTAGAGCGGCTGCGTCAAGTTAATTTTTATGATTTAACTTCTGTACCTTGGGGCTAATAGTTTGTAGAGTGCGCAATGCGCACTGATTGACGAGTTATTGTAGGGTGTGCATTGCGCACCGGTTGACTAATACTAATTTGAAAAAATCTTGCTAAAATTATTAATTCTATAGAAATTATCTGTCATTTGCATAAATCCGGGCCGGACACGGCAATGCCGTTTCCCTACAGATTAAATCCTCTAATTTCTATGTAGCAATATTTTTCATGATTGGTATAACTTTCAGCTCAACTGGTGCGCATACCCTACAAACTCAACCGGTGCGCAGTGCACACCCTACAAGCTCAATCTTCAACCTGCGGAGGCAGGTTTTGTTTGTATAGACGCGGTTTCAACCGCCAGTCTTTTAGTAATCGCAAAACAGAGTTTCGCGAGTATCTCTACCAGTCACCGGATTAGTACCTTTTGCCACCAGACAAAGTTTTTTGATCATATCATCTCGCAGCAGTGTTTCTGTAAAATCAGCACCGTCAATGACTGCTCCTTCGAGCCTGGTATTGTAAGCAAAAGCACCCTCAAGGATAGCATTAGTTAAATTTGCCTTCATCATGCGAGCTAAATCCAAAGTAGCGCCACTGAAGTTAGCACCTTCTAAATTTGCCTCTTCCAGATTGGCTGCAAAAAAGCTGACGCCGCGCAAATCTGCATTGGTAAAATTGCTGTTGCGAAGATTGGCTTTATTAAAGCTGTCGTCAGTCAAAACTTTCCCAGTAAAATCAGCGCCGACTAGGATTTCTTTGTCGTGATCCAAAGCGAAAGCAGGTGCGGGATTAATCGCGATCGCCCCAGCGGCAATTACTGCTAAAATAACAAAGCTGAGCAAGAAAGTATAAATATTTTTGCGAATTCCAGAAGTCATACAATTTAAAGGTAATGGGCAGCGATGACAGTTCACAATTGAATTCTACCAGAAAGCGCGCGCCTACTGACTCCAATGCCTCCCAATCCCCAAACTCTCGGGCTTTGGGTACATTGGGAGAAAACTTAGTCGCCGAGTGGTTACAGCAGCAAGGTTGGGAAATCCTGCACCGCCAGTGGCATTGTCGCTGGGGGGAGATTGACATCATCGCACTCGGAATAGATAGAGAAACCGAAATCAACAGAGGTAACGAAAATTCCCCATGCCCCATTTCCCATTGCCAAACATTAGCATTTGTCGAGGTAAAAACTCGCAGCCGGGGAAATTGGGACGCTGGTGGAATCCTGGCTGTTAGTGCTGCAAAACAAGCCAAAATCTGGCAAACCGCCGAAATATTTTTAAGCAATCGTCCAGATTTAGCAAATAATTCTTGTCGCTTTGATGTCGCCCTAGTCAGGTGCGAACCTTTACGACAAAAGACTAAGCAAATATTACCACCGTTAACAGCAACCAAGTCTCAATCCGCCACTGCCGAAAATTACCTGCTTACCCTGCAAGAATACATTCGATCGGCTTTTAGCAATTAAAAATATCTAATTAAAAAATTTTTGGGAAAATCATCGGCAGACAGCAATTATCAACTATAATAAGAAATATTCATTTCGGATCAGCTGTTGTGGACTTAAATTGTATATTTAAGGCGGGCGAGACGCCCACCCCACAAGAGTTTTATTTTTTTTTAACGTTTTTTTTAACATACAGTTTAAATGTAGAATAGCTTACTCGGACACGTTGTCCTTTTGAGTCTCTGCTATAAAAGTTAGTTGATCTGCGTAGCAATCTAGGCCAGAGTTTCCGGGCAATATCCGAGACCCTTGACAAATTGCTGGCGAAATGCTTCAATTTCCTGGCGATCGGGGCTGCCGTGACAAACCACGGCCACCTGGTAACGGCGCATCACGCTTAGCGGCGATTGTCCCGTTTCCAAACTCCAAAGTGCCATTTGCAAGCGAATTTCAGGATCGTAAGGAATCCCGAGTTCGTTCATAAAAGCTCGAAAGTCCCCGTGCATTTCTGGAGTTAAGTATTGGCTCATTTTCACCTTCACGACCCAGCCGTCAATTTGGTGAATAACAGTGATAAATTGCAAGGGAAGATGATGAGCTGCGCGTAGGTAATCCACGACTCTCAGAGTAAGGCTAGTATTGGCGATGTAGTAGAGGTATTCCATAAACGATCCTTATGAGCCTTATGAGTAAAGCTAATGCTACATATCTATCTTCGCGGACTATACCCGTCAATACAAGGGGAAAAGCACCCAACTTTGGATGGGGGTTTTTACCCAATTTGTTACCCAGTTGACAGATCGATCGTACAGGAATTCACTCAATGACAGAGATTGACTGGTCTTTGGACGGTTACGACTACGAACTTTCCCCCGAGTACATTGCCCAAAATCCCGCAGTGCCGAGGGATAGTTCCCGCTTGCTGGCTGTAGATTCTCCCAGCAGCCACCAACACCGGATTTTCCGGGATTTGCCCGATTTGCTCGAACCCGGAGACTTGCTGGTACTGAACAACACCCGCGTGCTCCCAGCGAGGCTTTTCGGACACAAACCCAACGGCCCGGCTGTGGAGATATTGTTGATGGAAGAACGGCAGGACAACTGCTGGCTGGCTTTGGTTAAACCGGGGAAACGCTTAAAGTTGGGAGCAAAAATTGAGTTTGAGCCGATCGCCCCAGCAAGTGAAGAATCCGCAGCAAATCCTTGCTGTTGCCTTCCCGAAGTGGCGGCACTCGCGCCAGAGCATCATAGATTGACTGCGACAGTTATAGAGAGGGACGAAGCAACAGGAGGACGGCTGTTAGAGTTTGACATCCCCAAAGATACCAATCTGGTCAACTTTTTGGACGAATACGGCCATGTACCCCTGCCGCCATACATCGACAAGTCCCAAGCTTCGCCGGAACAGTATCAGACTGTTTATGCCGAAAAACCTGGGGCGGTGGCGGCCCCCACAGCAGGCCTGCACTTCACCGAAGAATTGTTCAGCCGCTTGGAGCAGCGGGGAATCGACAAAACTTTTGTCACCCTGCACGTCGGAGTAGGGACGTTTCGCCCGGTGGAAGTGGCAGACGTAACGACTCACCAAATGCACAACGAATGGGTGGAAGTATCCGCCGCCACCGTCGAAAAAATCCGCGCAACTCAAGCCAGAGGCGGGCGGATCTTTGCCGTGGGTACGACAGTAGTGCGAGCTTTAGAGGGAGCAGCAGCGGCGAGCGGCGATTCTTCCTTGCAGCCTTTTTGTGGCCCGACAAATTTGTATATTTATCCGGGCTACAAGTGGCGCGTTGTAGAGGGGATGATTACCAATTTTCACTTGCCGCGCTCTACTTTGATGATGATGTTAAGCGCGATGATTGGAAGGTCGCGGCTGTTGGAACTTTACCGAGAGGCGATCGAGCATCAGTACCGCTTTTATTCCTTTGGCGATGCCATGCTGATTTTACCAGCCGCCAAAATCGATTGATCGATCGGGCATCGGGTTCGCCCAATGCCCAGTATTCCGTTTTTATTCTTCCTCCTCTTCTTCATTGCCGGGATACACGAAGCTGTTGGAACGTCCAGTCAGAACCGATTTGCCCAGAGACAGAGCTTTCTGAGCAGCCACTACAGCTTTGCGCTTCCATGTAGCCTTGCGCATATTCTTCTTGGATTTGGAGGTTTTCTTCTTAGGAACTGCCATGACGCTAAATACTTTCGGATTGTATAGACAAACAAACATTCTAGCCGATTTTGCCAGCAATGCTGACTCGAAAAATGGCATTCCTCAAAAGGTATTCGTCATCAGGGAGAAGAAGATTGTCCGACTCTCCCACTCGCCGCAGCTTAGAGTTCGTGAAAGTAATACATCACGATGCCAGTCACTGAATCGTTCTCGATACTGAGATAACCCGTTTTGAGCATTGCCGTGAAAGCCTCTTCGACTTCGGCAAAAGTAGCGCCGGTTGCCATCACCCCTTGGGTGACAGATAATCTGCCATTCTTGGTATAAGCTGCCTTCAGCAGTTTAAGCCCTAACTGTTCCGGGGTTTGCTTCGGGTATGTCGAGGCGATCGCCCCGCCGATCGGATATAGCGGTATACCTTCAGGAGATACCCCGAGTTTGCCCCTGAGACTGACATTGTGTTCATCCACCATGTTCGGGAGCAGCAGCAAGTCAAACAATTGCCCGAACCCAAACAAGCCAAAGGTACATAGCCACAGCAACCCCGTGACAATCTTGCCGTTATAAAGGCGGTGGAGTCCAAAGGGGCCGAAAAAACAAGCTGCCCATAAAAGGTAACTAACGCCTAAATTGCTCATTTTATGACCGTCCTGCCTGGTTATTCTAACTATTGCACTCCTTCAATATATATTTTGTAGTTGGCGATCGGGTGTTTCAAAAGCTTGACACGGGAATTTATTTGTGCTTTATCATATCAAGTGACAAAAAGCAGAATTTTCTTTGCTTCTATCTTCTGTCTCAAAGCCCATAAGTAATTGTGCGTAGCAATTCTTAACGCCAGCAACATATTTGTAGGGGCGAGAGCTTGGTAAACTGGAAGACGTGGAAATTTCAGCATTGACCTGAATTTGACACCAAGCGCCCTCCGTGCGCCGCACAGCGCTGGTCGGACATACATAGGCGCGATCGCCCCCAGTACCCGACACCTCAAACGAGCGAGCAATTATAACCAAAAAATCCAATAAACATATGGTAGATTCTCTCAAAAAACCCGCTTTTGCTCAACAGCAAGAAGCGAAAATCCCCGCCAAAGAAACTATTCTCACGCCGAGATTTTACACAACCGACTTTGACGAGATGGCCAAAATGGACATCTCGGTAAATGAAGCCGAACTCGAAGCAATTATCAAAGAGTTCCGCGTTGACTACAACAAAACCCACTTCGTGCGGGATGCCGAGTTCGATCAATCTTGGGAACACATCGACGGCGAAAAGCGCAAGTTATTCATTGAATTCCTCGAACGCTCTTGCACCGCTGAGTTTTCTGGTTTCTTGCTCTACAAAGAATTGGCACGCAAGCTCAAGGGCAAAAATCCGGTGCTCGCCGAAGGTTTCTTGCTCATGTCCCGCGACGAAGCACGTCACGCCGGATTCCTCAACAAAGCACTGTCGGACTTTGGTTTGTCCCTGGATTTGGGTTTCTTGACAAAGAGCCGCAGTTACACATTCTTCAAGCCGAAGTTTATTTTCTACGCCACTTACTTATCCGAAAAAATCGGTTATTGGCGCTACATCACGATTTACCAGCACTTGAAAGAGCATCCTGAAGACCAGATTTATCCAATTTTCCGATTCTTTGAAAATTGGTGTCAGGATGAAAATCGCCACGGAGATTTCTTTGACGCGGTGATGAGAGCTCAGCCTCAGATGTTGAATGATTGGCGCGCTAAGTTGTGGTGCCGCTTCTTCTTGCTGTCGGTATTCGCGACAATGTATCTCAATGATATCCAGCGCGGTGGTTTTTATCGATCGCTCGGACTCGATCCTCGCGAATACGACATTGAAGTCATCAAAAAGACCAACGAAACAGCAGGCCGCGTATTCCCCGTCATGCTAGATGTGAACAATCCAGAGTTTTATGAACGGCTGGATATTTGCCTCAAAAACAATCAGCAATTAACCGCAATTGTGGCTTCTGAAACTCCGAAAGTCTTGCAATTCTTCCAAAAATTGCCTCTGTATTTGTCCAACGGTTGGCAGTTCGTGAAACTGTACTTCATGAAGACAATTGAGTCACCTTCAGTACAGGGTGCTGTCCGTTAATTTTTGATTTTTCATCCTCTGTGACGGCGGTTCTGCGGGAAGCGGAGCCGCTTTTTTTTCGTATGATGTTAGTTGGATAGGACTCAATACGCTTGGGTTAAGACTGTTTATGCCCCGGAGATCCCCCTCGCATCCCCCTTAAGAAGGGGGACTTTGAGTATTCTCTTGTCCCCCCCCCCCGATCGAAGGGGACTTTGAGAATGCTCTTGTCCCCCCCTTAAGAAGGGGGGCTAGGGGGGATATGGCTTAATTGAACCATATTCGGTCAGAATTGTAATTTTTACGCTATTCTCAACTCAGTATTTTAAAATTAGCGAGTGTTCTCAAATCTACTATCTACTATCTTTTCGGTGCACCTTTATGAAAGCAAACAAAAAACAATTCAACAAATCAACATTGGTTTTTTCCCTAGGAATGCTCGGCGTTTTCCTCCTGTCATTAACTCTGCGATTTTGGGAATTAGAGCGATTTAACACTTTAGTATTTGACGAAGTTTACTACGCCAAATTTGCCAACGATTATCTGACAAAAACTCCTTTTTTCAACGCTCACCCGCCCCTGAGTCAGTACATAATTGCGATCGGGATTGCGATCGGTACTCACCTTCCCTTCGGCAAAACCGCCGTCAACAGTATGGCTGGCTCCCTGCTTTCCCCGTGGGATTACCGCTGGCTCAACGCTCTCACAGGCTCCTTGATTCCGCTAGTTGTCGGAGCCCTAGCTTATCAGCTCCTTCGGCGCCCTAGTTACGCTTTTCTTGCCGCTTTGTTTGCGGCCTGCGACGGTTTGTTTTTGGTTGAGTCTCGCTACGCCCTCAACAATATTTATTTAGTTTTGTTTGGAATCTTAGGTCAATTATTTATTTTAAAATCCGTAGAATCTGAAGGCAAAAAGCGCTGGCTTTGGCTGATACTAGCCGGGATAGGCTTCGGCGCTTCTGCTGCTATCAAATGGAATGGATTGTGGTTTCTTTTCGGTACTTATCTCATTTTAATCTGCGGTTGGGCAGTTAGTTTTATTCAGGGAAACAATGGAGATGAAGAACAGAGCCCCGAGATAAATTCAGCTCTAATTCCTGCCGAAAGTCCGCTACAAAAATTGACTCAACTCAGTTTTATAGAAGTATGGTTAAGTCTAGCTGTGATTCCTATCTTAGTTTACAGCATATCCTGGATTCCTCACCTGCATCTTAATCCAACTCCCAATTTCTGGCAGATGCAAACGGAAATTTTGACCTATCACCAACGGATTAAAAGCGGGCCAGACGTGCATCCTTACTGTGCCGCGTGGTACACTTGGCCTTTGATGCTGCGCCCCATAGTTTACTTCTACAAAACTGCTACCAACAATGGACAACCAGATCCGGTTTTGCCAGCTTTACCAGCGGGTGTAAATCAGGTAATCTTTGACGTTCACGCGATGGGAAATCCTTTCCTGTGGTGGCTGTCAACCTTAGCTTTAGTGCTCGTAATCGGAGTTTTAGTTCACCGGATTTGGGTGTGGCTGCAAACGCGCAGTCAGACTTCTGTTGATGCAATAGAACAACAGCGGCCGATTTTGTTTCCGCCAACTGCTGAAATGTGGATGACCTTATATTTAGTAGTTAACTGGGCCGCTAATTTACTACCCTGGGTCAAGGTAACTCGCTGCGTATTTTTGTATCATTATATGGGCTGTTCTGTGTATGCAACTTTAGCCCTTGCTTGGTGGACAGACAGGTGGTTGCACAGCCCTCAAACTCGCCTCCGAGGGATGGGAGTAACAATTATTTTTCTGGTTTTGGGTGCGTTTATTTTCTGGATGCCTCTCTATTTGGGACTGCCTTTGTCGCAAATGGAATGGAAAATTAGGATGTGGCTGCCTTCTTGGGTTTAATAGGATTTATCCACAGATTCTACTTTGTAGGGTGCGCAGTGCGCACCTTACGATTTTCATCAAGTAGATTACTTAGCGATGAGATAAGATAGCATTATTTGTGATACAGTGCTCGATAAACTGGTTCGCCTCGTTTGAGAGTAGCAATTTCTCTTTCAGTAGCAACAGGCAGGGGATTTTCTGCTAACCATTCGCCACTATTTTCGCGTTTAAAAGTAGAGTTAGATGAAAAACGATCGCACATTTCGACTTCTACTTCCTCAATATCAGATTGAATAAAGACTTCACCACCAATTGCCAGATAAGTCGCCAACTCGCCGACTAATTCCTGCTGTACCACCCGCCGTTTGTGGTGCTTTTTCTTGAACCACGGATCGGGAAATTGAATGCTGACTCGCTGCAAAATACCAGCGGGTAAAGTTTCTAAAATTGGCTTTAGGGAACTATTAGCATTGCAAAACAAATAGTGCAGATTTGTCAAGCCTTTTTCGTCCCGCCAAAGATTCGCCTCCTCTACCAGAGGTTCCCGAATTTCTAATCCGAGAAAATTCCAATCAGTTTGTACTTGCGCCATGTGCCACAAAAACCGTCCTCTGGCGCAGCCGATATCTAAATGCAGCGGCAAACTTGAGTCGGCATAGATTTTAGTCCAATCCGGGGCACTGGCGGATACTTGATATTTACGACACAGCGGATTGACGTGTTCCCGAACTCTAACTCTTCCCAATTTTGATGTCTCCTGAATGTAATTGTTAACCGCTGATGTCGGCGGATTAACGCGGATTAACGCAGATGAATTTAGAAAAAAAAAATCCTAACACTGCGATTTTTTATTTCTAATTATTGTATCAAGCTTCTGGTTCAATCCCTGCTGCTCTTAATTGTGCGGCTAGTCGATCGGCTCGCTGCCTTTCCTTTTCCACCATCTCTGCACCCCACAATAACATTTGTCCGCTTTCATCCCACCAGCGCAACCAATCTCCGGTTCTTTCCGCCTTTGTTCCCTGCCAAACACCCAGAAACAAGCCAACTCCTTCTATCCAATAATGACCGTTTGCATCGGGTTTCTCTAATTTATAATATCCTGATGAATTCAACTTATAAACTCTTAGTGTTCCTGACAGATCAAAAATAGCATAGATTGGTACTCGCAATATTCGCTCATAAAAAAACCATTTTCCGGGTGGAAAAGTTAGTTTAGCTGAATATTCGTCGCCCTCAGTCGCTCCTAAAAACTCCATGACGATCGCGGGAATTTCTTCTTTTACCTCTAAGTTGGGGGCGTAAATGCGACGAACCTCTGGGGCGGGAAGTGGTTGTACATTGCGGACATAAAACAAATCTGGCGCTTTCATAACTGGTTTGCTGTCCATTGTCGCGCAAATGCCCATATTTGGAGCAACTAAGATTCCTTCTAACATTAGCCCCGCAATTTCTAGGATTTCGCGCAAGGCGGCGGCGAGTAGGGGTTGGTCGATATTTGCGGCAGGTCTTTCCTCTAAAATGAAAGGCTCTGGCATTTTTTCCCAAGTGATTTTTAAGTCTGATTTACTGTCTGTCATGGTATTTTACCTGTTACTGTTTTAAGCTTCTGGTTCAATGCCTGCTGCTCTTAATTGTGCAGCTAATCTTTCCGATCGTTCTCGTTCTTGTTGGGCTTGCTGTTGGGCAAGATCCCTTTGCTGCCGTTCTTGTTGGGCTTGCTGTTGGGCGATCGTCCTTTCCTCTCTTTCCCTTTCTACCATCTCTGCACCCCACAACAACATCTGTCCGCTTTCATCCCACCAGCGCAACCAATATCCGGTTCTTTCCGCTTTTGTGCCGTACCAAACACCCAGAAACAAGCCAACTCCTGCAATCCAATAACGACCGTTTGCATCCGGCTGGTGTGCTTGATATGTTCCTGATGAATTCAACCGATTAACTTCTAGTAATCCTGCCGCAGGTTCAAAAATACCATAGATTGGCACTCGCAGTATTTGCTCGTAAAAAAACCATTTCCCCGGCGGATAAGTTGGTTGAATTGAGTATTCATCGCAGGGAGTAGCTGATAAAAACTCTAGCGCGATATCAGGAATTTCTCCCTCTAAGCTTGGGGTGTAACTGCGGCGAATTTCCGCAGCGGGAAGTGGCTGCACGTTGCGGGCATAAAACCAATCTGGCGCTTTGGTAACTAGCTTATCGTTTAATGTCGCGCACACACACATATTCGGCGCAACTAAGATTCCTTGTAACAGTAGTCCCGCGATTTCTAGGATTTCGCGCAAGGCGGCTGCGAGTAGGGGTTGGTCGATATTTTCCACTGGTTCCTCGTCTAAGACAAAATCGTCTGGCAATTTTTCCCAGGTAATTTTTAAGTCGGCGGCTGTACTTACTGTCACGGTATTTTACCTCTTACAAAAAAATAAATTCAGCATCCCCGCCATCAAAACTGCGCTGTTCCAGGTCAACTGTCAACTGTCCCAGGTCAACTGTCAACTGTTTACTAAGACTGCTGGAGTGCGGTTTGCAATACTTCCTTATGAAAGAGCGATCGCCCTACAATAAATTTTATCCTTTCTGCTGATAATGCGTCGCCGTTAGCATAGTGTTCGATCCACGTTTTGCTGATTAAATACGGATCTTCGGGCAATTCTGATAATAAGTATCCCGGCATTTCTAACTCGTCCATCAACTGACTAACTTTGGGATCGTAGCTGAGGGCAAAACAGCGGCATTCTTCTGAGGCTGCCATAATTAAACTATGATAGCGCATCCCGATCGCCATTTCGACTCCCCGGAACACTCCTTTCAATTTCCTCGGATCGTCTAAACTGAGGATGCGGCTAGTTTTGGGCAGGCACGAGTGCAAATGTTGGGCGATTTCTAAGTCGTGAGAAGCTTGGAAAGGCAGCAGCAAAATTAAGGTACGAGTGGCTTTTTGAAAGTCAACTAAAGCTTGAGTTAAGATTGACAAACGGGCGGGAGTTAGTGTAGAATGCGATCGCAAACAAACTGCAACTCTAGGCGCTGGCAAATCCCACAAACCAGACACGGGAGAATTTTCCAAAGCCCACACGGGATCGGGCGCTAAAGTAAAGGGGATTTGCCAATCTGAAAGAAGGGTAGCAGAACCTTTGTCGCGCACGCTAACGGCTGTGCATCCGGCAAAACACCGCTGAGATAATTTGCGAGTGATTTCGCGCTTCAAAGGGCCAATTCCCTGGGCCCAGGCGACAGTTTTTAAGCCCATCTGCTGCGCTAATCCCATCAAACCGCCATAGTAAAAAGGGCTGACAAGGCTGGTAGCGTCTTGGATTAAACTGCCGCCTCCCCAGATTAGCGCGTCGGAGGTGCGGAGGGCTTCGAGGACTTGAAAGGCATTCATACGATCGCGCGCAGCTACCCCATACCGCTGATTTGTCTGGACGGGATTGCCAGAAAGGACGATCGGCGTTACCCCATCTGGTAACATTTGCAGTAGCGATGCCAACAGCGCCTCGTCGCCGCCGTTGCCTTTACCGTAATAGCCGCACAAAATTGCTCGCATTTTTACTCTTTTCTTGGTTTGTGATCGAATCTAACTATTACAATATCTAATTGTTGCGATCTAGAGATTCTTTCTTAAACAACTAAATACATATTTTCTCTGCCGCGTTCGCTCTGTTTTCACAATACAAAAAATGCACGCTTTGTCAATTCCCACCTGGATTATTCATATCTCTAGCGTCGTCGAGTGGATTGCAGCCATCTGGTTAATTTGGACTTACGGCGAAGTCACTCAAAATCGAGCTTGGTGGGCCCTTTCTTTCGGAATGTTACCCGCCCTCGTTAGTGCTATGTGTGCGTGTACGTGGCACTATTTTGACAACTCCCCAGCCCTAGAATGGATCGTTACCCTGCAAGCCGCTATGACTCTCATCGGCAATTTTACTCTATGGGCGGCGGCTTGGTGGATTTGGCGATCGGCTCAGTTAGCACCAGAGAAGATTGAAGATTTAAAAATGGAGAAAGTCCTTGAAAAATAGCATTGTTTGGACAACATTGGCAGCGAGTTCACTTTTGTTGACAGCCGGATTTTCACTCTCCAGCAAAGCTAGCAATACTTCCTCACAACTCGCCCAACAGCCTAACTGTAAAAGCCCTCAAACGACACTGGACATGAATATGTGTTCCAGCCAAGAGTTTCAAGCAGCAGACAAAAAACTCAATCAAGTATATCAGCAACTTCAGCCAAAACTCAACAGAAAACAAAAGCAGAGATTGATAGTCGCACAGCGCAGTTGGCTTAAATTTCGAGATGAAACTTGCGATTATGAATCAGGACACTTTGAGGGTGGTAGTGTGGCTCCTTCTATCTACGGTTATTGCAGAGCCAGAGTCACAAAAGAACGGGTTAAAGACTTGGAAGGTTATTTGGAACAAGCAAGTTTGTAAAAGTCCGATCGCGATCGACAACAATTTACCCATTAAATCATCAATAGCACAGCAAACTGATGTGTTATGGTATTAGACCCCCCAGCCCAAAGTAGCTTAAAAGTGGTAATAAGCTTTGTTTTTTTATTTGATCTTTCCCCAGGCCAATGGTGTAGAATCTAAAGTCTCAAATCTTATATTTTAAATCCCTATGTCCTTCGTTGGTTTGCACATTCACAGCGATTACAGCCTGCTAGACGGCGCGTCTCAGCTACAGCAGCTAGCTGAACGGGCGGTGGAATTGGGGATGCCCGCGATCGCCCTTACAGACCACGGAGTGATGTATGGGGCGATCGAGCTAATCAAAGTTTGCCGAAATAAAAATATCAAGCCGATTATTGGCAACGAAATGTATGTCGTCAACGGCGACATCGAAGTCAAAGTTCGAGGTAGAAAAAAATACCATCAAGTTGTTTTAGCGAAAAACACCCAAGGTTATAAAAACTTAGTAAAGCTTACCACAATTTCCCATTTAAAAGGAATGCCCGAAAGAGGTATTTTTGCCCGTCCTTGCATCAACAAAGAACTACTCAAACAATACTCCGAAGGTTTAATTGTTACCAGCGCTTGTTTGGGTGGCGAAGTTCCCCAAATGATTCTACAAAACAAGCTAGATACTGCCCGCGAAGTTGCCAAATGGTATAAAGAAGTATTTGGGGATGACTACTATATAGAAATTCAAGACCACGGTTCCCAAGAAGACCGCATGGTGAATGTGGAAATCGTCAAAATTGCCCGCGAATTCAACATTAAAATAATTGCCACCAACGATTCTCACTATATTTCCTGCAACGACGTAGAAGCACACGACGCTTTGCTGTGCATCAACACCAACAAACTGATTGAAGAAGACAAGCGGATGCGCTACAGCGGTACTGAATATCTGAAGTCCGCTGACGAGATGGCGCAACTGTTTCGAGACCATTTGGACGACGAAACCATCAAAGAGGCGATCGAAACTACCCTAGAAGTAGCAAATAAAGTATCAAGATACGAGCTAACCGGAGAAGCTCGGATTCCCACAATTCCAATTCCCCCAGAACATACCGCCGATACCTATGTAGAAGAAATATCTTGGCTAGGACTATTAGAACGCCTCAAAACCCGCACCAGAAACGAAATCCCCCCAGTCTACAAACAAAGACTAGAATATGAGCTAAAAATGATTCAGCAGATGGGTTTTTCTGAATATTTTTTAGTAGTTTGGGACTACATGAAATATGCCAGAGACAACAATATTCCCGTCGGGCCAGGACGTGGTTCTGCGGCCGGTTCTTTAGTTGCTTACGTCCTCAACATTACAAACATAGACCCCGTACACCACGGATTGCTGTTCGAGAGATTTCTCAATCCAGAACGTAAATCTATGCCAGATATCGATAGCGATTTTTGCATAGAAAGACGCGACGATATGATTAAATATGTCACCGAAAAATATGGTACAGACCGCGTAGCACAAATTATTACTTTCAACAGAATGACATCAAAAGCTGTCTTGAAAGATGTTGCCAGAGTTTTAGGTATTCCCTACAAAAAAGCGGACGAAATGGCAAAAATGATTCCCGTGTCGCGGGGGAAACCGGAAAAACTCAAAGTGATGATTTCCAATGGAACACCGGCACAGGAATTTAAAGACAACTACGAAAATACAATTTGTATCAATGCAGAAACTGGCACCGAAGTTCCAGTGCGTCAGTGGATTGACATGGCAATTCGCATTGAAGGAACTAACAAAACCTATGGCGTTCATGCCGCGGGTGTGGTGATTTCTTCCCAGCCATTGGATGAAATTGTACCGCTGCAAAAGAATGACAATGGTGCCGTGATCACCCAATATTTCATGGAAGATTTGGAATTTTTGGGGTTGCTGAAGATGGATTTTCTGGGACTTAAAAATTTAACAACTCTCCAAAAAACAGTCGAGTATGTTAAGCAGACGCAAAATATAACTATCGATGCCGAAGGCTTACCTTCTTATATAGAACGTAGAGCTCAAGAGACATTTACTAGGTATAAAAAATTGCCTGAAGATGTAGAAAAGACTTATCAACTATTAGAAAAAGGAGATTTAGAAGGTATTTTTCAGCTAGAATCTTCTGGGATGCTGGATGTAGTAAAAAAAATTAAACCTTCCTGTCTGGATGATATTTCTTCTATTCTGGCGCTTTATCGTCCCGGCCCGCTGGATGCTGGTTTGATTCCACAATTTATCGATCGCAAACACGGTAGAGAGGTGGTTAAATATGACCATCCGCTGTTAGAACCAATTTTAAAAGAGACCTATGGAACGCTTTGTTTCCAAGAGCAAATTATGCGGATGGCTCAAGATTTGGCGGGCTATTCTTTAGGTCAAGCTGACTTGCTGCGCCGCGCAATGGGCAAGAAGAAGGCTGATGAAATGCAGAAGCAAAAGGAAACATTTATTGATGGGGCAACTAAGAATGGTGTCACTCAAAGAATTGCCGAAGAGTTGTTCGGGCAAATGCTACAATTCGCAGAATATTGCTTGAGCTATGACACGCAGATTTTGACTGTGGAATATGGGCCGATGGCTATTGGCAAAATCGTTGAGGAAGAAATTGAATGTACTGTTTATAGTGTTGATCGTAATGGTCATATTTATACACAGTCAATTGCACAGTGGCATCGCCGAGGTCAGCAGGAGGTTTTTGAGTATTGCCTGGAAAATGGCTCGACAATTCGCGCCACAAAAGATCACAAATTTATGACTGCTGACGGTCAAATGCTGCCCATTGATGAAATCTTTGAAAAAGGATTAGAATTAAAAAAAATTAACACCCCCTCAGATATATAAAATGTATCTAGACTATCGTCAACTAAAATCGGAACACAAGCAAAAAATTATTTCTGCTTTTAATGATGGTATGGAATGCCGAGAAATTCCTAACTACCTTGGTGTGAGTGAGAGAGCGGTTTCAAGGGTTTTAAAAGAAGCTGATATTAATACTAAGCGGCGAAACCGCTATTCTTTAAATGAAAGCTATTTTGATGTAATTGACTCTCACTCTAAAGCTTATTTGTTAGGGTTGATAGCTGCTGATGGCTGCGTTACTAATACTAATTATGTAGCTTTTGAATCTATCGACAAAGAACTGACAGAAATGCTCAGCATAGAGCTACAATACTCTGGTAAAATTAGAGTTGTTCAGCCTCAAAATTATGCTCCTCACTACCGAATAAATTTTTCTTCAGAACAACTAGCAAGGTCTTTACGCGGGTACGGTATTATAACAGGAAGAACTTTTTCGGGAGTTACTTATTTCCCGAACTTAAAATATTTATGGTCTTATGTGTTAGGATATTTTGATGGTGACGGTTGTGCTTATGTAAACAAGGGTAGAAGTGGCGGTTTAGTGTGTATTGTTGGCTCCTTTGAACTTGCCTGCGAACTATCAATGCACCTAGGCATGGGTTCTGTACAAGAGCACGTATTCAAAAAAGTTTATTACTGGAAAATATTTAGTCGAAAAAATATACAAGCGTTTTATGATTTTGTATATCAGTATCCCAATTTGGGACTGCAACGAAAGAAAAATAAAATTGAGGCTATTCTCAGGAGTTACAAACATGGTTAAAATTATTAGTAGAAAATCACTAGGAACTCAAGAGGTATATGACATTGGTGTTAAAAAAGACCATAACTTTACGCTGGCAAATAGCCTAGTTGCATCTAACTGTTTTAATAAATCC
>Ga0335395_10000458_pt1 | contig 25676 bp, 18 predicted proteins | sample MAT02_FD_205744 | JGI IMG/M metagenome (GOLD analysis project Ga0335395, IMG submission 205744) | Freshwater microbial communities from Lake Fryxell liftoff mats and glacier meltwater in Antarctica - MAT-02 (spades assembly) (version 2) ...
ACGGCGACGCACCTTAGTATTTGTAGGGTGTGTCGCCATGAAAAATGCCTGCATTCAATCGACAATTTCACGGCGACGCACCTTACACATGGGGCCCGTGAAAACAAAGTCATTTTTGTTAGCAAGACTTTTTCTAAATGGCATCATTTATTTGGTTTGTTTGCATGACCTCGCAATTATGCAGGTGCGTCGCTATGAGATTGTCTATATTTAGTTATGAATTTTTCAGGGCGACACACCCTACAAATTCTCGGATCAAAATAAGCAAAATAATTGTGAATCATGGAGGTATTGCAACTTGAATAACCATACTTTTTGGCGTAAAACTTTAACAATCATTAGCTTGTGCTTGTATCTAACCTTAGCTGTCAGCCCGCCCGCTTTGGCTTCAATTCACAAGTATCCAGAAGCGGGCGACAGAGTAATGTTTCGTTCCGTACAAAGCCTGCGCGATACTGATGACAAAGCGTGGCAAGTCGTTTTGTACAAGCGAGTAAAGTCGGGAGTAGTAAACTCTTTTAACCTGAGATTGGTAGGGTTTCCCGGAACTGAATTGGAGCACCCTGTGCCGCTGAATGTTGCTGCGGGAAGTCGCGCAATTGGCATGGCTAATGATATTTGGAGCGAGTCGGATTTGCCGATTAATGTCGGAGAATACGATTTTAAATCAATAATTACACAAGTCGAAAGTAATCAGCCTTTGCGGTTGAACTTGCCTGTGAAAGGTGAAAAAAAAGCTGCGTTGCTGGTTCCTCCCTTTGCTGTCAGAGAATGGCGACTATTGTTAGAAACCAACTAATGCCTATTGCTAAAATTTGTGCTACAGTTGTAAATTTGATATCAATTATAAAAGTTAGATGATTCCTAAACAGGGCAAGGGATTGCCATTTTTTTTTCAAAGTATGGCGCACTATTTATGTGTAGCTATAGTTTGAAGAATCGGTGTTAAATCATCAGTTCGATCGCATTATTGAGTAAAAATTGATACAATTTCCCAGTGACAAATCGATCGGTTAAAATATGCCTTAAGGTAGATTTGACCTATTTGAAGGCCGATCGCGAAACAAACTAAAATCAGAGTTAGTCTGGTGACACAACTCCAGTGTTTACGTGCGTGCCATCAGGGTGAATCTACTATGACTTTAATCAGTACCATTGTCGGAAAAGCGTTGAAAACCGGTTATTTAACGGTTGAGGCAGAAGAACTGTTGCGACAGCAGTTGCAGATGACTAAGTACGGTTTAGAAGATTTTGAGGCTTTTATTACCTTGCAAAAAGAGGTGATGGAGGGCAGGGTAAGACATCAGGCTTTGGAATTGTTGCGAAGTAGCAGGTGTTCTGCGACTGCTTGAATGTAGGTCGTAGGCGCAAGCCGGGGCGTACCCATCGCCCTTTTGGATAGAAATCCCGCTTTTGGATCAATAAGTGCGATCGATCTTATATTAATTACTTGGTTTGGGATCTTGCAACCGCAGATATTAGCGGATAAACACAGATTAACGCTGATGGAATGGGTAGAATTACTGCATTCCTAGCTGTCGCTTTAACGCTTCTGGAACATTGACGGCTGTATCCAAACCTCGAACATTTTTCCAGTTTGTATTTTTATCCCATTTGACATCGCCAAAAATTCCGCTGAGGTTTGCGCGGCTGAGGTTTGCGTAGCTGAGGTTTGCGTAGCTGAGGTTTGCGCCACTGAGGTCTGCGCCGCTGAAGTCTGCGTAACTGAGGTCTGCCTCGTGGAGGTATGCGCGGCTGAGGTCTGCCTCGTGGAGGTCTGCCTCGTGGAGGTCTGCGCCGCTGAGGTATGCGCCGCTGAGGTATGCGCCGCTGAGGTATGCGCCGCGGAGGTCTGCGCGGCTGAGGTTTGCGTCAATGAGGTTTGCGTCAATGAGGTTTGCGTCGCTGAGCTTTGCGTCGCTGAGGTTTGCACCGCTGAGGTCTGCGCCACGGAGGTCTGCGCCACGGAGGTTTGCGCCGCTGAGGTTTGCGCGGCTGAGGTTTGCGCCGCTGAGGAATCTCCCAACTGTTTGGAGAAAGCCAAAATTCCCAACACAACAGCTATAACCGACGATACGCAACAAGCGAGTTGCATCATCAAGCTTGCCTTCAGCATTGGGTTTCCCGCAAGGATAAAACACCATTTTGTCTTTGAATTCAGGTGTCTCCTGACCGTAACGGTGCAACTCCCACAGCAAAATCATCACATTCAAACCAGCATAAATATCTATTTGTCGCTGCCCTAATTCTTGGGTTTTCAACTGTTCTCGCAGCAGCCTGAGCTTCTTTTGAGGCAAACTTTCCGGCAGCATATCAATAAATTCTCCCTCGCACCACCGCTGATAAAAATCTTCCAGACGCTGGAATAACTCCACAGGGCGAAACAGACTTGCTTCCCCTGCATTAGCAGAAGTTGTCAACAACCCCATCAAATATTCCACAATTTCTGCCGTCAGCCCTCCATAACCCAACAAATCATAAATCTTCCAATCCATATCGGAGTCTTTTATATTAAATCCTCTCCCTTTCCTTCCCGGTTCTGTCCACTCTTCCAGACTTTCTTTCAATCGTTCTGCACACAAAAATTCACCAAAACTCTTGTGTACAAACTCCACAGAACCTTCTTTGCTGCCTTGCTGAAGATAAAAAACCGCCAAAGCATTTCTCAGGGGATTATCGTCAATCCGTTTTTGTGCTTCCTCAAGTAAGGATTTAACCGATTCATCTGCTTTCAATCGTTCCTCAATCATCGCGAAGGGAGCGCATTCTCCTCCAGACTGCACCACGCACAATCCGGCTTCTGTCAGGATGCGTCGTAAATCCTCTGTTTCCAATTCTGTCAAATTGCGATTGAGCAATTTAGACCGCTGTTCTGTGAGTACCCAATTCACAGCTTGGTTGTAAATCAAAATTTTTGCTTGAGTGCTGTTAGTTCCTTGAAAATCTTCTACTTTCAACTTTCCATCCCGGTGCATCGCTGCTAGCAGATAAAGCAATAGCGGTTCTCGTGCTAAGTCATATTTCACCTGTTCTGGACAGCATTCATCTTGCAAAAACTGCTGAAAAGCTGAGGTTTTCTCTGCCCCAATTTGGACTTTCCAATTGCTCAACCACTGCTGCTGTAGTTGGTCATCCATCACCTGAATTTCGACTCGCTCCAGATTGTCCGGCATTTGCCTTTCAATACCTTGCAAAGCTAAAGTTCTGCCAGTAATCAAAACTCGGTGTCCCATTTCCGAACTCTGCTGACAATCCCGCTGCAATTGCCCTACTTGCTTGAGCACTTGTTCTAAACCGCCGCTGCTTCTCCCCTCCATCAGCAACTCGTCAAAGCCATCTAATAAAAATAAATATCGCGTATTTCGATCCGTCAACCAATTGTCATCGCTAGCAAAACCAGCATTAACTGACTCTTTTAGTGTTTCTCGAAAACTCTTTTGCAATGTAGAAATATCCCGCAACCGAATTAACACCGGTGTCCAAATAGGATGCAAATTTTGTCGCACCCAGTCAGCAAACATCCGACAAAAAACGCTTTTACCGCGTCCTGGCCCAGCTTCGACAAACATTACTCGATTTTGTTTATTTTCATCGGCGAGTAACTTTTTTGCCCAAGTTTCTAAATCAAAAGCTTCGGCATTTCGAGCGACTTTGCCATTTTTATCAATTGGTTTTGCCTTCAGTGGCACGTAGATATCTTTAAAATTAAATTCTTCAGCAAATACTATTTTTTTAGGCTGTGAAGCGATTTGTTCTTCCAAGTATTCATCAATGCTTTGATGTTTCTCCTGTGCCTTCTGCCACTCGCTAAAAGAAGGCTGTGCGAGATGTTTAATTGCATCGCCGGAAATTGCCCAAGCTTCGATTAAATAGCGGTGAGTATTAGCAGCTACTCTTTCTGTCAAAGTTTTAGCTTTACTCGCCTCCAGTCCGGCTTCTTGTAGTCGTTCTGACAGCACTCGGTTAAATTCCTTAGCTAACAGCGAATCGCGGAAACAAAGAACAGTATCTTTAGCTGCTTTATCATTAAAATCCAAATCCGCTAATCTTTTTAACAACTGCTTAACTCGATCAGAAACCGGAGCTGCCCCGATGCGATTTAACAGGTTATCGTCTTGTTTCATCAACTCTTTAAAACTTTCCAGATAAGCCGCCTGACTGACAAGAAAAATGCACTCAGCTAAAGTCGGCTGCTGTTGAGTTTTTTCGATAAAAAACGCCAGCAGTTTCGCCGCCATCCCGACAAATGGCAATCCAGTTCCCACAACTTGAGCTAAGGGAGAGTTCAAAACTTCTAGCAGCAAGTTGCTATTATCCAGGCCTTGTTCTTTGAACATTTTTGCCAATTCTGCGGCTGCTTTCCCAGCTTCTCCGATTCCCTCGGCTGCTTCGGCGGAACACAGTTCTTTAATATCAGTAGTTAATAATTTCAATATGCGATTTGCCATTTTTACCTGCCGCGCGTCAAAAGAGAGGATTTTATAAATCTACATTCAACTATCTAAGTATTCCACAAATCAATCAAATATGACTTATACCAATTTCATAAAGTAACGCTAGATATTACCCCCCCAACCCCCCCGAACTCGCGGGGGGGCTAAGACTTCATCAGCACATCTTTAGAAAAATGGTATTACGCTATGACTTACGCACTGGTCAGAAACGGGGTTTTTTCCGAAATACTTCGTTAAAGGCGACAAAACCCGCAAAAACCCGGTTTCTTTGGTTTTGATGGGTAAGTCCTAAATCAGAAAATCTCGCGCACGGGATAGCTTGACAAAAATACCCAAATCAACAATAATTGTAGGTTGTCTGTCTAAATCCTGCTCGGATCAGGTCGAGACATTCCAAAAGCTGGAGAGCAGTCAGCCGTCAAAAGTTCATTTCTGATGACCAATGACCAATGACTAACCAGCTACCTGTACGGCAAACCCAACGACTATCCCATGACCTACGCAATTATTGAGACCGGCGGCAAGCAATTTCGAGTAGAACCAGGCCGCTTCTACGACATCGAACTGCTTCACGTGGAAGCTGAATCACAAGTCATCATTGACAAAGTATTTCTGATCCAGCACGAAGACGACGTTCACATCGGCCAGCCTCTAGTAGAAAATGCCACAGTCGAAGGAACTGTGCTGCGGCATTTCCGGGGCCGCAAAGTCCTCGTCTACAAGATGAAGCCGAAAAAGAAAACTCGGAAGAAAAAAGGACACCGCCAAGAAACAACTCGGTTTATGATTGACTCTATTACAGTCAATGGTGTTGTTTTGGCAGCGAGAGATTTGACTCAAGAAGTTGTGGAAACTCCCCAAACCGGCGAAATTGAATCAGAATAAACAATAGTAAATAAAGTTGAGGACATTATGGCCCATAAGAAAGGTACAGGTAGCACACGTAACGGACGCGATTCTAATTCCCAGCGTCTGGGTGTCAAAAAGTACGGCGGTCAAGTTGTCAGAGCTGGCAACATTTTGATTCGTCAACGCGGCACGAAGGTTCACCCCGGTAATAATGTTGGTATCGGCAGAGATGATACTTTGTTTGCCATGATTGATGGTGTTGTGACTTTTGAAAGAAAGGGCAAAACTCGCAAGAAACTCAGCGTTTATCCTGTGGTTGCAACTGTGGTTGAACCTGTGGCTGAAGCTGTCGCAGTTTAATTTTATGCGTTCCTGGGTTCTGCCTGGGAACGCATATAATTGGGGATATGTTTCCTGATTTCATATCTCAATATACCCATATCCTCGACTTCTTAAAGAAGTCGGGGATGTCATGTTTGGTAGACAATTTTTGTGAGAAATTCGGAATGATTTAACCGCAGAGGCCGCAGAGGCCGCAGAGGAAGAGAAGAGAGAGATGAATCATTTGGATGCCAAGGGATTTGGTATGATTCGCTAATTTGTGGCTAGCCTCCTCCGACAATTGTCACGATTTCTAAGATGTCGCCTTCTTGTATCTGCGTGGTTTCCCAAAATTGTTTGTGCAGAATTTCGCCGTTGTACTCTACAGCCAGCAATCGCGGATTTAAACCTAATTGTTTTAATAATTCTGGTAGAGGTGTTTCGGTGGCACAATTACGAGTTTCTCCGTTAACTTGCAAGGCGATTTGATTAGTCATTCGTTATTATTTTAATTATTTGAACCAACCACGAAGACGCAGTACGCGAAGGAAGAATTGTATTTCCTTCTTTCTATTCCTGCGCGTCATAAGCGTCTTCGGGGTTTATTTAATCTTACTTGATCCGCTTAAACTTAGGTTTTTCCCGGCACCGCTTTCTGAGCTTTTTGAGCTTTGAGACTCTGCATCCGAATCAACTGGGAGATGAAAAACTGGGTGACTAAAGTAGGCTGTTCTGCTTCCATGATCGATCGTACTACGGCAACCCTTTGAGCTCCAGCATTCAATACTTGATCGAGATTGTTGATATCAATTCCGCCGATCGCAAACCAAGGAACAGGCGACTTATCAGCAGCATACCGCACATAGTCCAAACCCGCCGCCGGCTTGTTTGCTTTCGTCGGAGTTTCGTAGACCGGCCCAACTCCAATATAGTCGGCTCCCGCATCAATAGCTCGCTGCATTTCCTCGCCATTCGTAGTCGAACAGCCGATAATGCGTCCAGGGCCGAGCAACTTGCGCGCTTCCGCCACAGGCAAATCTTGCTGTCCTAAGTGTACGCCGTCCGCATCCACTGCGATCGCCAAATCCACGCGATCGTTCACAATCAGCAAAGCATCGTAGCGGTGACAAAGTTCGCTCATCTTCCGCACATTATCCAACTTCACTGCATCGTCTGAGGTTTTGTCGCGATACTGTACCAAAGTCAGTCCGCCTTGCAAAGCAGCTTCCACGACTTGTAACAAGTTGTCTCTGGGCGAAGTTACGAGGTATAACTGCGATCGAAGTAACTGCTGGTAGCGCCGGTAAGCCAGCAAATCGCTTTCGAGAGTATACACCCGATAGCGCATCTGCTTAAAAGCCTTGCCCATATTTCGATCGTAAACTTTGCCGTACTCTTCCAGTACCCGCAGAGCTTCTTCCACCCGACAGAAATTCGCCTCCAGTAGCTGCTGAATGCTCGATCGCTGCTCTTCCTGCGGGTGAGTCAACTCCGTCCCCGGATCGGCCGGCGTATCCCTCGCGCTGCGTAATTCTGCCGTGTGCCAAGCAGCCAATTCTTGACGCAGTTGCTTGCACTCGAGGGCCAAATCGGCGCTGTTGAGACCAAACCTGCACCATTCTTCAATAATTCTCAACCCTTCGCGCGATCGATCTAAATTTGCATCTAAAATCCGGCAGAGTGCTGGCTGTGCCGGTAAAGTTCTGTTTTGTTTGTCGGTCATTCAGAACCACCCTAATTATAATTAATCTTACCAATCAACCCGCTATATTCTCCCACGCCGTCAAGATCGTGGCAAAGCAGGCGGCTTAATTTTGGCATAAACCAATGTAAATTCGACAATAATTTTTTAAGTTTTATTGAATTTCAGGAAAACGAAGCATAATAGATCAAACTTGATCGGAGTGGAATCGTTAAGCTGCATACCACACTTCGGAGGAGAGCCGTGAGGTTAGCAGAACAAAACAAAACATTAACAGCAGAAAACGCCAGCAGGCGGATGAAATCAAAGTTCGATCGCAAAAATCCGACACGAAACACGGGATGCGAAATTTGGCTCAAAGATAAATTGTGTTTTTTTATGATCCTAAATTCCAAACAGAGCAAGTGCAAAAAAAGTCGATCGCCAAGGAAAGCTTTAAGCTCTTGCTTGCTGCTCGTCTTTGCCAGCACGGCTTTTTATAGCCCTCAAGCCTCAGTTATCGCTGCGGGTATCCCCCCGGTGCAGCTACTTTCTCAAGCGCCAGAAAGCGACATTAACATACTGTACGTGAGCTCTAACGGCGGTAGCGACACGGGAGGTAATGGGAGCGATCGATCGCCATTTAAAACCCTCACCTACGCCTTAAGCGTAGCCCCGCCCAAAACAGCAATTTTACTAGCGCCCGGTACTTACAGCGCTCAAAGCGGCGAAAAATTTCCATTAATGCTCAGGCCCGACGTGACGGTGCAGGGAAATCCCAACACTCGCGGTCAGAATATTGTGATCAAAGGCGGAGGAGAATTCCTCAGCCCGACTTCGGCGGGTCAAAACATCGCAATTTTAGGCGCAGACGGGGCGGGACTCAGCGGGGTGACAGTGACAAATACCAACTATCGCGGTTACGCTTTGTGGATCGAATCGAGTTCTCCGACAGTTGTCAACAATACTTTTTCGGGGAGCACTCACGACGGGATTTCGGTAGTGGGAACTGGAAGGCCGACGATTGGCGGCAATGTTTTCTCGAAAAATGGAGCTAACGGGATGACGATTTTTGGCAGTTCCCGGCCGGAAGTTCGAGATAATGTGTTTGAAGACACTGGATTTGGGGTGAATGTAGCGCAGAATGCTGCGCCTCTGCTGATCGGTAACAAAATTACTCGGAATAAGGACGGCGTAGTGGTGCAAGCTAATGCTAGACCGGTGCTGCGTAACAATTATATCGAAAGTAACAAGCGGGACGGAATTGTGGCGATCGCCCGAGCTCTGCCGGATTTGGGAACGGCGGCCGAACCGGGAGGCAATGTGATTCGCAACAACGGTCAGTACGATGTCAACAATGCGGCGAAAGGTCAAGTAATCCCAGCTTACGGTAATCAATTGTTGAGCAATCGCACGACGGGTTCGGTTGATGTGGCGGGAACTTTTAGACCGCCGGCGCCTATTGCGGGCAGTGGTTTGCTGCTAACGTCCGATCGAGCGGAGAGTATCGGCGGCCCTGAAACTTCTCTCCCTGTGTACAGTCCCGGGCGGCTAACTCCCCGAGTTGAAAGAGCGCTAATTGCGCCACCACAGCCTGTTTCCAGGAGGCCGTCAAACCCTCAGTTGCGGCAAGAAATTGCTCCGAGAAATGCCACTGCTGCACCGGAAGTCCCAGGGGCGATCGCAATTCCCGTACCAGATCCCGATGCTCGATCGGTTCGAGAAAGTTCAGTACAGCAACCAATAATTCCGCCCAATTTTGATAGTTCGAGTTCGGATTCTTCTGAGGGTAAATTGCCGGTTCCTGGCCGCAACATTCCTCTAGGAAGGGGCGGCTACGTACCTGCTGTTTTAGGGGGTAATTCTGTGGCAGGTTCGGAGAATTCGCCGTCATTCGATCGAGCTATTGCTTTGGGTTTCCGGTATCGAGTTGTGGTGGATGCAGAGAGTTCGGGCGATCAACAAAAAATGCTCTCCTTGGTTCCCGATGCTTTTCGGACTTTTACCAACGGGCGATCGGTGATGCAAGCCGGCGCTTTTCGGGAGCGCGAAAAAGCTGACGAATTGCTTCAAATTCTCACCGTTAACGGTTTGAATGCTCGGATTGAAGACATCAAATGAAACGGTCAGTCAGGTTCGTAGTGAGGACTTCAGTCCGTATCAAAGTCAGGTTCGTAGTGAGGACTTCAGTCCGCATCAAAGTCAGAGGACTGAAGTCCTCACTACAAACCAATTTTATTTGCGATCTGCCTAATATGAGTCTAAATCTTTTACCAACGGGCGATCGGTGATCCAAGCCGGTGCTTTTCGGGAGCGCGAAAAAGCTGACGAATTGCTTCAAATTCTCACCGTTAACGGTTTGAATGCTCGCATTGAAGACATCAAATGAAACGGTCAGTCAGGTTCGTAGTGAGGACTTCAGTCCGCATCAAAGTCAGGTTCGTAGTGAGGACTTCAGTCCGCATCAAAGTCAGAGGACTGAAGTCCTCACTACAAACCAATTTTATTTGCGATCTGCCTAATATGAGTTGTATACATCAAAAATTTTAGGGCCTAGCATATCGGATGCCAGACCCTAAAACATTTGTGAGTTAAATTGATTCAAGTGGGTTTTTAGCTATGCTAAAATCCAGCAAAACTACTACTAAAGTTTACTTTTTGGCAACTGCTCTGCGGGCGATATAGCTAATAGCGGAGCCTATGCAGACTTCTGTGTTTGACTGCGCGATCGCCATTCTAACTTGTTGACACTCGATTTCTCAAATTGCCTCAAGCTATTTCACAAATCTCGATCGCAAGATCAACCTTTCTTTGCTAATAAACTATACGATTCAGGCATTGCCTGCGAACTAGAGTCGATCGGGACAAATACTCTAATTCAAAAATTTTATCCAAGTTTTTTGTGCTGCTTGGTTTCTGCCCCTCATGTATTTAAACTAACACCAACTCCGCGCATAACACTACTTTGTTTACCAAACTTGACACTTTTGTGCCGAAATACTTCAGAAAGCGATTATTAAGTAGAAGGTAGAAGGAAGAAGGAAGAAGGAAGAAGGAAGAAGACATATACAGCAAGCTTTTTAGCGATCCATACTTTATGTTTAATTAGGTTGATGGACTTAACAATTTGTACGATCGCCCGTTAGCCCCGAAGAGGATCGCGCAACGTGCGTATCCGGCAATATTCGCCTGCTGTCACCGCAGCAGGGCTTCCCAAGTAGCGCGGCCAACAATGCCGTCTGCTGGTAGTTGATATTTTCGCTGAGCAGCCTTGACAGCAGCTTCAGTTTCGCGGCCAAACACGCCGTCAGCACTCACTCGCAAAAATCCCTTCGCCCTCAGCCGCTCTTGCAAATCTCTGACTGCGGGCCCGCGCATTCTTCTTCTCAAAACTGGAAAATTCGTGGGCTGCGGTTGCGGGCTAATCTCTGAGTTTTCGCTCGTTGCAGGAGTGTTGGCGATCGGGTTTTCAACGCTAGCGCTCGGAGCCACGGGAAACAACCGGTTCCAAGTATCTTGACCGACTATGCCATCGGGAGCGATGCCTGCTGCTTCCTGGAACTGAGACACAGCTCTAGCGGTGCTTTGCGAGAAAATCCCGTCTACATTGTCAGCGTAAAATCCCAATAATTTAAGGGCAGCTTGGAGTTCGCTTACTTCTGAGCCGCGACTGCCTAATTTGATTGCCGGACGGACGATCGCACCTGTTTGGGCTGTTTGGGCGATCGGGCTATTATTAGCGGGTTCGGAGGTAGGCATCTGTGCAGCAGCAGGAGTAGAGGCGATCGAACTTATTGCCAAAAAACCGCACAAACCCCAGCCTAGGGGCCAACTCAGAACCTCGCGAGCTTCATTCCAGCGTGCTATATGGTTTCTGGACATGGAAAATTCGACCTCTGCACAACTCTTGGCGATCGTACATCAAATCTGGCAAAAATTGGGCATGGGGCATCGGGCATGGGGCATCGGGCATCGGGCATTGGGCATCGGGCATCGGGCATCGGGCATTGGGCATCGGGCATTGGGCATTGGGCATCGGGCATTGGGCATTGGGCATCGGGCATCGGGCATCGGGCATTTTTGATTCTCAGCGCTTCCCTCCGATCAAAAAATTAATCCCCTGAAATAGCTGCAATTGGCAAAAAAACTGCTAGATTGCCGTAGAGCAAACATTGCATTGCGTTCATTGGGCCACAGCAAAACCATGACCGAATCCAGCATTCCCACCAGAACCGCCAGCCAAATAGACATCGGCAACGTCAACATCGGCAACTTCCAAGTCGGCAGCATCAGCGGAAACAAATACAACGACTTCAACGCCAACGGCCGCCCGGATCTCGGCGAAGTGCCAATTCCTAACTGGCAAATCTACCTCGACCTCAACAACAACGATCGATTTGACTTTAACGAACCTTCCACCGTCACCAACGCCCAAGGCAACTACAGCTTCGTCAACCTGCCGCCGGGGAGTTACCAAGTTAGGGAAGTCCAGCAGCCGAACTTTCGCCAAACTACGCCAAATCCCGCACCCATCACGATTAACAGCGGGACAAATGCTGGCAATATCAATTTTGGCAACAACTTCAACGCCGGGACGATCGCCGGGACAAAATTCAACGACATTAACAGCAACGGCCGCCAAGACCCAGGGGAACAACCCCTAGCTAACTGGCAAATTTACCTCGACCTCAACCGTAACAACAGGCTCGACGGCGGCGAACCTTCTACCTTGACAAACCTTCAAGGCAATTACGCATTTGTCAATATTCCTGCGGATACATATTTGGTGAGAGAAGTCCAGCAACCGGGTTTTATCCAAACTACGCCTGACCCTGGCCCGATTAACGTTACTTCCAACGCCAATATCAACAACGTCAATTTTGGCAATGTCTTTTTTGTCGGCAGCATCAGCGGTCTCAAGTACAATGACCTCAATGCCAACAGCATCCGAGACGCGACCGACCCGCCTCTGGCTAACTGGCAAATTTATCTCGACCTTAACGGCAACAACCGCCTCGATCCGGGCGAACCGAATACCATCACTAACCCCGAAGGTAACTACACTTTTGGCAATGTTTCCCCGGGCCGCTATTTGGTGAGGGAAGTTCAGCAGCCCGGATGGGTTCAGACTACGCCAAATCCAGGGGCGATCGACATTACCGGCAATACTAACGCTGTCGGCCTCAATTTCGGCAACAATTTCCCCACCGGTAGCATCAGCGGCTTCAAGTTCAACGACCTCAACGCTAACGGTATCAACGAACCGACGGAACCGAGAGTTGCCAACTGGCCGATTTACATCGACCTCAACAACAATAACGCCAGCGATCCGAATGAACCTTCGACTTTAACCAACCCCCAAGGCAATTTCTCTTTTATCAACTTGCCCCAAGGCACCTATTTCGTCAGGGAAGTCCCGCAGCCCGGTTTTCGACAAACCACGCCAAGTCCGACTCCGCTTACCGTCGGTAACGGCACAAATGCCACTAACCTCAGCTTTGGTAACGTGTTGGTAACGGGGACGATTAGCGGTGTGAAATTTAACGATTTTAATGCCAACGGCCGCCTCGATCCGGGGGAACCGCCGATCGCCAATACCCAAATTTACATTGACCTGAATAACAACAGCAGTTTAGATCCGGGCGAAGCGAGTATCTTTAGCGACAGTCAGGGGAATTACAGTTTCCGCAACGTTCCGGTAGGTAGTTATGTAATCAGGGAAGTTCAGCCCCCGGGCTTCATTCTCACGACTCCGCCTGCGGTGGTTGTTGTCTCGGCAGATGTTCGGGCCAGCAGCATCGATTTGCTGACGGGAGAGGCTGAGGGTCGATCGGCTAAATCTTTGAGTGACAACTGGCTGACGGATGGGGGCAACTCTGCGGGTGCGGAACCGGAGGCTTTGATGGCGGCAGATAGCTTGCTTTCGAGCGCTGGTCGTGCTATTTATCCAATTAGTGATTTTTTGGTCGATCGACAAGCGGCGAGTTTAGGCAATCTTCCTAACTTAGGGCAACAGAATGTCGGTCGGGAGCCTAATACACAAGTGGGTGAATTTGTCAATAAAAATGAATTAATAAATTGGAATCTCGGAAACTCTTTCGTGCCGTCGGGTGCGAGAGATTTGTCGGTGATGTAGGGTAAAAAAAAATAGGCGCGGCGCGGCGATCGGGAACCGGAATCGCCGCGAAGCCCAAACCGCTGATCGACAGTGGGAAGTGGTTAAAGGGCGATCGCGTGATACCGTATTGTTGGCAACCTCCAACACTCAAGCCTGAGTTCCGGCAACTCCGAAGCAGGCTTGTATATTGGATGCAAGATTCAGAGGCTATAGGATCGATCGTGAGTGAGAAACTATCAGACAGTTCCCCCCAACCCCGATCGGCATATTTTCAGGCAAAGCAAATCATATCCAGTCCGATCGCTCGATCAGTCTAAAGTTGTTTGCGGTTGGCAATTTCAGAGGCTGCGATCGCCTCTTCACAGCGAACCGTGACAAACCTGAACGATGCCGTCTGACTTGCGATCGGGGAGAACACTAAGTCTTAGCCTTTTTAAAGCTCGAAACAGCAAGTACGTAGGGACAGAGAAGGCCTGCAAGTGTTGAAGATGTTGCCCTCAAATTGCCACGGCTCTTCAAAACCTGATATACTTGCCAGCGACAAAGCTTGAGGCATTGTTGTGTGAGATGGGGAACATTACCTCAAGCGCAGACGTATGTAAAATCGAGTGGCAATTGTCAGCGACTAGCAAAAGCTACTCAGCTATTGACAAACCCATACAGTAGTCTGTAATTAACTTGGATTTAGGTGTGAAGGAGAAAATCATGGCAGATTTAACTAACGAAGAGCGCATTGCCCAGCAAGTACAGTTTGGGAATGCTGGCCCGGCAATTTTAGGAATCAAGTTCTTTGACCAGAACCGGGATGGGATAAGACAGGCAGATGAACCGGGTCTGGCAAACATCCCCATTCTCCTCGAACCTGCGATCGGCAGCAACGGCATATTAGATCGTCCGACAGAAACCACAACCTCTACGAACGCTAACGGCACGTTCTCATTCATCAATCTTATCCCCGGCAATTACGTACTCACCGAAACAGCAATACCTGCTAGTTTAAGTAGTACGACTCCCAATCCCCTCGCTGTCACTGTTGGAAACAGCAATGTCAACGTTTTCTTTGGCAACGGCCCAGTCGATGAAGGCAGCCGGATTGTAGGATGCAAATACCTAGACATAGATGCTGACGGCTTTCGAGACGGGAATGAACCGGGCATTAAAAATGTCAGGATATATCTTGATATAAATGGCAACGGTCAACGCGATGCAGGGGAACCCAACACCTTAACAGACAAAAATGGTGCGTGGTCATTCAACGTAGCACCGGGAACCTACAAAGTTCGGGAAGAACGGATCAGGCCACAAATTCCTACCGATCCGAACGGCATAGAAATTAATGCTCCGAACGCAGAACCCTTAGAAACATTCGATTTTCCCCAAAGCACTCCCCCCGGCAACGTTCCGGTACTGGACGTGACGGTAGCAGCCGGTCAAACTTTTGCCTGCGCTCAAGTTGGCGACACTCCGCTCTACCAAATTGAAGTTAACAAATTTCAAGACATAGACCGCAGCGGCACGCGAAATGTGGTCAATGGAGTCTTGGAACCTGCCGTTGCTAGAGTACCCTTCATTCTAGATGTGAACGGGAACGGTCAGTGGGATGGAGCCGCCTCCGAACCGATCGCCATCACTGATGCCAACGGAGTAGTTACCTTCAAAAATTTGCGAGCTGGCAATTACAGAGTGTTGGAAATTTTTCCATCTGTGCTGCCGCCAGAAGTAGGTGGCGGTGTCCCAGGCAACCTCAATCTTCCAGTAGCAACCACTGCCAACCCCACTCTGGTTTCGGCACCAGGGCCGCAGGCACGGTTCCAGGCCACGATCAGCAAAGAGCAACCGCTGCTCGTCGCAGATTCAACCTACACGCTGAAACCAAACGATCCTAAATTCGTAGACACCAACCGCGACGGCGTTCAACAAACAGGTGAAAGATCGATCGCGACAACTGGTGAGCGACCGATTTTTGCAGCGCCAACCAACACTTTGCCAGCGGCTAACCCCCAACCCTCGCTTACCTTTTCTCCTGTTGGAGCTACTCAGGGTGTTGGCAATAATGCCGGTGTGGGCAACACTCGACCGAACATCAATGTCTTCAAATACAATGACTTGAATGGGAACGGTCGTTACGAACCAACTCAGGGTGAATTGCCAATTAACGGTGTCACTGTATTCCTCGACACCAACAATAATGGGACTCCCGACACTGGAGAACAGCAAATCTCGACAAATAGCGCTGGTAGAGGAGCCTTTACCAACTTGGCAGTGGGCAACTATGTCGTCCGGGAAGTCGTACCCTCTGGTTTCTCGCCTTCGACTGCCGATCGCGTCGATGTGAGCCTCAGCACTCAGGACGCCAACGTTACCTTTGCCAACACACCCAACAGCAACATCACCGGTTGCAAGTTTGAGGACTTCAACCTGAACGGTTATCGAGATGGCAACGAACCTGCTATTGCTGGTGTCACCATTGCGATCGATACCAATGGTGACGGTGTGTTGCAAGCAACAGAGCCCACTTCTATTACCGATCAGTTTGGTCGCTTTTCATTCACCAATTTGCGCCCTGGCACTTACAAGATTCGGGAAGTAACACCTTCTGGCTACTTCAAAACGACTCAACCGGTGGATGTTGTTCTCGGTGCGAATCAAACTTTTACTTGCGCTTTGGTGGGCAACTCTCGGCGCTATGACCTCTTGGTTCCTAAATTCCGGGACGACAACCGCAACGGTGTACGGGACGGAAGCGAACCGCCCCTTGCCGATATACCCTTCACCTTGGATTTGAACGGCAACGGCAGCTACGATCCTGCTACCGAACCGCTGGTGAGAACAGATGCTGCTGGTATTGCTCGGTTTAATGATTTGTCCCCAGGCACCTACTCGGTTTTGGAAGTCTTCGATCCGAGCGTTAACAACCCGTTCCCGATCGCAACTGGACCGAATCCGGTTAACTTTAGCGTGCCGGGTCCTAACACAGCGCCTACGACGACTGTGACGACCCCAAACCCATCGGGAATAATAAGACTAAGTAGCATCGATTTGCTGACTGGCGACACGGGTGTGGCTGCTGCTAGCACCGATCCTTTGACTAACGGCGGCAGTTCCGCTGTGGTGCAGGCTAGCAGTGTCGATAGCTTGCTCGCTCCTGAAACTGCAGGCGTAAGTAGCTTTATTGACTTCAACGGTTTGAAAGACGCGGCGGAAGCTTCAATTGTCACGTTTTTAGAAGCTCAGAAGCTCGATGAACCTAAATTACTGTTGGGCGCTCCAACTTCGACTCCGCTGTTTTAAGGTTAATTTGAGTCTCTAGTTTGAGACTCAGCAATTAGCAGCTAGTTGGTTTAAACTGCACGTCAAAATATGATTTTGGGGTGCAGTTTTTTGCGATCGCGACTTTTGCATAAATCAATACGGTTCACTTAACATATTTATGCCCCGGAGATCCCCCTAAATCCCCCTTAAAAAGGGGGACTTTGAGAGGTTTCTTGTCCCCCCCTTTGTAGGGGCGGTGCCCCCGTGCCCGCCCTGGCTAGGGGGGATCTGTCTTAATTGAACCGTATTGGGCCATAGGAAGGGTTTTTGAGATTGTCAATTATTGGCCAGTATTGTTGGTAAACTCGCCCCTACAAGTAATATCAAATCAATCTAAATAAATTAGAACATTTGTGTTAGACAAAACAGTAATCCCGCCACCTTAGTAGCGGGATTGATTGGTTGCAGTTTAACTATCCTCTAGTTTTGCTAGAGTGGAAATTAGCTGGCTGCTGAATTAGCTCATCTTAGCCATTTCTTGCTGAATCGTGCTTTTGGCGGCTTTAAATTTAGTAGCCATTTGTTCCATTTGTGCTTCGCTCAGGTTGCGGCGAATTTGAGGGAACATATCGCCTTCTTCTTGCTTGACGTGATCCTGAACCGCTGTTTTGAGCAGTTTGATTTGAGCTTTGAAATCCGAAGAACTGGGGCTCATAGCCTTGATTTGGGCCAGCATCTGCTTCATTTCTGCTTGCTCGTTGTACAGTTCTTGAGTATCGGTGTAGTAGCTGCGAACTGCAGGATAAACAATTTGTTCTTCGGCTTCTGCGTGAATGCTGAGGTCTTTGTAAATTTGACCGAAGAATTCTTGCAGTTTTTGAGGATCGTCGGTTTTTTCGATTTCCATAAATAGGGTATCGACTTTGCGGTGATCCATTGTGATGATTTCGACGATGTTCATCTCATCTTTGGTGCGGGTAACTGCACCGCCGATGATGCCGCTCATAGCAGCTACAGCATCTTGTACGCGAGCCCAAACGCCTTGGTCAGGGTCTTTTCCGGTCAGTTCCCGCACGCCCAAAATTTCGAGAACTCCTTTGAGTTGTTCTTGGTGAGCGCGGTTTTCAAAGTTAACTGTGTTCAGCGGAGTAATGGCGGCTTCGATGTCTGCGCCGACTACTTGAGCGGCTTTGTGCACTAACAAGCCGGCCATTGTTTGTTGGTGTTTGAGCAGTTCGTGCTGACCGACTTTTTCAAACATTGTGAGTTCAGAACCTTTCATGAGTTTCTGAACTGCTTCGATCATTTTTGTGGTGGTTTCTTTGGGTTCACTTTGAATCCCGTATTGGACGATCGTGGTTTCCAATACGCCCAAGTTTTTGCGATCGTCCTCCAGCATATGGCGGAAGCGATCGCAAAGTTCGGAGTCGTTGCAGGAATTGATCAACAATTGCTCGTTCGCGATCAACAGGTTTTGCAGCGCTTTCATATCTGCTAACTTCATCGCGATCGCTTGGCGTTTGGTATCTTGTAGGGTAGCTACCATCTCTCGTTTCTCCTCTCGATGTCTTTAGTGTTCTTACATCTCTTAATTTATTGAAATATTCTGATAACATCCTCTTTCTCCCGACTGATTCATTAATATCCCGCACAACCTATTGACTTTTGAGCGAAAAAATGGTAATAAATTAAGGCTAAGGTCGTTTGAAAAAAAGCGAAAATTACCATTAATAACAACAGTCAACAGTCAACTGACAACAGTCAACTGACAACAGTCAACTGACAACAGTCAACTGACAACTGAATTTTGTATCAATCAATCCCGATCGCACATCAGTAAAGCGCTACCATAGTTGCAGCCGATGTTAACTAAAGTTTAAGAAGAACTAGCTTGTCTCAACTGCTCACTGCTTTAGAGTTCCCAGCCAATGTCTGGAAGCTGAATAATGGGTTAACCGTCATTCACCAGCGGATGCCGGCCACACCGGTGGTTGCGCTAGACGTGTGGGTGAGGGCTGGCGCTACGCGGGAAACCGATGCTTGGTCGGGAATGGCTCATTTTCTAGAACACATGATATTTAAAGGGACGGATTCGATCGCCCCAGGACAATTTGACCGGGTAATCGAAAATCGCGGCGGTGTCGCTAATGCAGCTACAAGTCACGACTACGCCCATTTTTTCGTCAACGCTGCGGCTGATTATTTAGCAGAAACGGCGCAGCCACTGGCAGAATTGCTGCTGCGCGCTGCGATTCCCGATGCGGAATTCGATCGCGAGCGAGATGTGGTGCTCGAAGAAATCCGCCAAGCTCAAGACAGTCCCGATTGGCTGGGTTTCCAAGCAATGATGGAAACAGTTTACCAGCGACATCCCTACAGGCGATCGGTACTAGGAACCGAAGAGTTGCTGATGTCGCGAACTCCCCACGAAATGCGGTGTTTTCATCGATCGCACTATCAGCCGGATAATATGACTGTGGTGATAGTGGGGGGAATTGATGAACAACAAGCCAGAGACATCACAGAGAAAGCATTCGATCGATTTTCCGAGCCGTGGGAATGTCCCAAATTTACAGCAGAAGCGGAACCGCCACTGGTAGAAATTCGCCGTCAGGAACTCCGCATCCCCCGACTGGAACAAGGGCGGCTGATGATGGCCTGGACTGGGCCGGGAGTTGAACAGTTGCAAAATGCTTGCGGCTTGGATTTGCTCTCAGTGTTGCTCGCAGACGGGCGGACTTCGCGTTTGGTCAGGGAACTGCGGGAAGAATTACAATTGGTACAGGCGATAGAAAGCTCTTTCTCGCTACAACGGGAATCGAGTTTGTTTACGATTAGTGCAGTCTTGGAAGCGGATGATATCGAACAGGTGGAAGCTCGGATTTGCGATCGGCTTTGGGAATTGCAATCTGAGCCGGTTTCTGAGGCAGAACTGATGCGCTGCAAGCGTTTGCTGTGCAATGACTTCGCTTTTTCGATCGAAACGCCGGGACAGTTAGCCGGTCTTTACGGATATTACAGTACGATCGCCACTGCCGAATTAGCGCTCAGCTATCCCACCACGATTCAAGCATTTCAACCATTAGACCTGCAGCGCCTAGCTCAACAATATTTATCTCCCCGTCGTTACGCGGCGGTGGTGCTCAAGCCTGTCTGATTGTTAAATCTGTGAATATAAATATCTTTTGTACCGGATAGATGTTCGTTTGTCCGGGGTTTTCTGTGCTTACGGCGCAGCCGGAGCGAGTAGATTTTGTTACATTTAGATATTGTGCGTCAAACCCTAGCAGGTCTGACAGCATCAGTCTTGAACGCACCACTATCAAAGAAACCGGGTTTTTTACTTAATCTGTGAACTACAGCGCGTCTTTTCGTGAAAAACCCGGTGTCTGATCACCCGTGCGTAAGTCCCGATCATCACAAGATCCAAATGGAAAATAGCAAAATGCCGATCGAGTAATTCCAAATTACCTTTTTCCCAATTACTAATTCCCAATTACCCATTCTCAATTACCACTAAATTAATGATGAAAAATGAAATCCAGCGCACGATTTTAGATAACGGTATCGTTGTCTTAGCAGCAGAAAATCCAGCCGCAGATATTATTTCAGCTAGGATATTCCTGCGGGCCGGTAGCCGCTGCGTACAGCCGGAACAAGCAGGATTGTGTCATTTGCTGTCGGCGGTAATGACTAAGGGAACCGATCGCCATTCTTCGCTGGAAATAGCCGAACGTGTAGAATCGGTGGGAGCGAGGTTGGGTACAGACTCGACTACAGATTATTTTTTAGTCAGTTTGAAGACGGTTGCTGCCGATTTTCAAGACATTTTGGAGTTGGCGGCGGAATTGATGCGATCGCCCACTTTCCCGGAAGCTGAAGTCGAACTCGAACGCCGCATCGCCATATCAGCAATTCGATCGCAGCAAGAACAGCCATTTGCGATCGCCTTCGAGCAATTGCGACAGGCGATGTACAAAGAACATCCCTACGCTTTCTCTACCTTGGGCACGGAAGCTACGATGTCAACCCTCACCCGAAACGAGCTCGAACAGTTCCACAAAACCTATTTTCGTCCCGACAATGTAGTTATTTCTGTAGCCGGCAGAATATCGACCGAAGATGCGATCGCCCTGATCGATCGCACGTTTGGGGACTGGAAAGCACCTTTAACACCCCTGCCCACCTTAACCTTTTCCCCCCTCACCCCCTCCCCTCAAACCGTAGCTAAAGCGCAAGATACCCAGCAATCAGTGATTTTGCTCGGCTACCTCGCACCCTCGGTCAAAAATCCCGACTACGCAGCAATTAAGTTGCTCAATACCTATTTGGGTAACGGTTTGTCGAGCCGGTTGTTTGTGGAATTGCGGGAAAAACGGGGCTTGGCTTACGATGTTTCCGCGCTCTACGCGACGCGCCTAGACGCGGCTCAGTTTGTCGCGTACATGGGTACAGCACCGGAAAATACCGTGACTGCTTTTGAAGGATTGCGTACTGAGGTCGATCGGCTAGCCAACACCAAACTAAGCGAAGAAGAATTGCAAGATTGCAAGAATAAAATGCTCGGTCAATATGCTTTAGGAAAACAAACTAATTCGCAAATTGCCCAAGTTTTAGGCTGGTACGAAATTTTGGAATTGGGAATTAAATTTGACGAGCAATTTCAAGCAGAAATTGCTGCAGTTACGACGGCCCAAGCTCAGGAAGCTGCTAAGAAATACTTCATCGAACCGTATATTTCTCTGGTGGGCCCGGAGGCGGCGATTCAGGAATTGGGTGTGATGGCTGTTTGTTGAGTAATTTGTGAGTTTACTCGTTACCAGGCTCTGCCTGGTAACGCAGATCCGGAGGGAGCATCTCAGTTTTGCATTTACAGTGCGAGCTTAAGAGCTCGCGTATTGTACAATACGCGAGCTCTTAAGCTCGCACTACAATAAAAAAATGCTTTTTACAAAACTGAGATGCTCCCGATCCGGAGGCTCTCGCTCCATTGAATGTTTGATCCAATCTTCCAATATTCAACTTCCAAGCCAGCCTAACTCTTCAAGCGTAAAATAAATTTTTAGGCAGAGCTTGGAAATTGGTTTATATCAAATAGATATACGTCTATCTGCGTTTATCTGCGGTTTTATAGCATTCAAAAAAATATGCAATAATGTCATATTCGCTTGATTAACCGCAGTAAAAGTCGATCGCGCGTGCGGAATTGGGTTCTGGGGCGGAAAGCGGACTGAAGTCCGCACTACAAACCGTTTTTGTTATGGGAAAGCGGACTGAAGTCCGCACTACAAACCGTTTTTGTTACGATAGTAGACTGGACACGATATAAGTTTACTGCACAAAAAAATTGATGTTAATTCCAGTAACTCAAGTCAAATCTGGATACAAGCCGCAATCATTTGACACCAGCATAGAAGCCGACGTGCTGATGTTTCAACTGTTGCAGCGGCTGACTCCACAAGAAAAAGTAACTCGCACTATCAACTTTAATCAAGCCGTGCGAAGGCTAGCAATATCGGGAATAGAAAGCCAGTACAAGAGTGCAACTTGATGAGCAACCAACCTGAACTAAACAAATACAAGCAAGAAATAGCAGATTTGTACACCAGCAGAAGTCAAACCTATGACAATAGCGATTGGCATTTACAGATTGCTCGCCGTCTGGTAGAATACGGGGGAGTGAGTTTTGGCCACCAGGTTTTAGACATTGCAACGGGAACAGGTCATGTGGCGATCGCAGCAGCTCAAATTGTGGGGTCAGAAGGTCGAGTTGTCGGCATAGATATTGCAACAGGAATGCTCGATCGAGTCAGAAACAAAGCTCAAGAATTAAATCTCAAAAATACAGAATTTCTATTGGCAGATGCCGAAGCGCTAGACTTTCCAACTAATAGCTTCGATCGCATATTTTGTGCCTCTGCCTTTATTTGGATGTCCGACTTGCACGCAGCCCTCACCCACTGGCACAAATTTCTCAAACCAGGGGGCATCCTGGGGATTCAAGTCTTTGCCGATACCGCTTTTGTGGGCGGAATTGTGACACAGAAAGTAGCTGAAAAATACGGCATTTCCTTCAACATGAGCCAACCCACAGGTACTGTAGAAAAGTGCCGCAGCTTGCTCGAACAAACAGGATTTGAGGATGTAGAAATTAAAATTGATCGAGATGGTAGCTATATCAGTTTAGAAAAAGCCAAAGCAATGTGGGCGGGAAGTTCTCATCCTGCTCCCGGACAGTATCCGCCTCCTTTGTCAACACTTTCAACCGAGCAATTAGCGCAAGCTAAAGCTGAATTCGAGAGTGAAATAGAAGCGTTGCAAACCGAGCGAGGAATTTGGAACGATATCACAATTTTTTATGTTTTCGGTCAGAAATAGTAGCCTACAATCTCCCTGCAAAAATAAACATCTAACAGTAATCATCTGCGTTTATCGGCGTGCATCTGCGGTTAAAAATTCCCAATGTACCAGACATCCGCTTACACTAAACCAGCTTTAAAAATCTGGTTTGCTGTGAGGTTCAAATCCGGGAAGGTTTGCGATACAATGCGATCGTTCTCTCGAAACTTGAAGATTTGATATTCACCATCAACCAAGTTACAGACAGAAATTGTCGGTTGTTTGGGATTACCAATAAAATTGCGTCCGCCCAACGCAGCATAATCCACAATCCAATATTCAGGAATACCCATCTCCTCATAATTGGCATATTTCCAATAGTAATCATCGCGCCAATTGGTTGACACAACCTCAATCGCCAAAGGTATCGATGCACCCAAACTGAGGATAGACTGTTTTTGCCATAAAGTTTCGTTCACCAGATTTGCACGATTCAGCACCAACACATCAGGAAAATAACCAGAATCTTTTTCAGGAGGTCTAACTATCACTTGATTGGGGATACTGTATGGCAATCCCAGACGTTCTATTTGAAAGGAAATTTTGATTGTAAGAAAGCCTTTAACTTCCTCGTGTTCGCCTAGTGGTTGTGCCATCTCAACAATATCTCCATTATGCAGTTCGTAGCGTACCGCCGAATTTTCAGGCAGCCACTCCACAAATTCCTCGAAGTTTACGAGTCTGGGTAAAGCTTGAGTCATAGATTTTGATAATTACCGATAATATAAATTATATCTTTATCCATCCGCATTTATCTGCGTGCATCTGCGGTTAAAGATTCCAAATCTGCCAGCAGAGTTAGATTAAGACAATTTAAAATGCTAGATTTAATCGGGCGCTTTTCATCCCAAAACACCATTGATGAATAAAAGCTAATTGCAGCAGGTGAATTCAAAAGCTCAAAAGTTTTACGTGCGACTCCCTCATTTTCAAAGCTGAGAAAATAAACAGTATCATCAAAAATTACAGGTTGATCAGCAATTGCACCGATCAATCTAAAATTCAATTTTTTATAAAGTCCGCAAATTGCTATTTTCCACAATTTAAAACTATAATCGCCAACTCCAAAAACAGAAAATCGAGGATTCTGTTGATAAATCTTGCTTTTGCGATTGTCTAAATATTGTGCGTTTTCCTCCAGATAGCGCCCGGTTTTAGGAGCTATATGTCTGATAGCTTCCGTTGACTCGCCAATAAATTTTTGAGTTACTAAAATATAGCGATTTGTGGCATTAATCCGATTTTGAGCGACATCCGAGCCTTTAAGTAGCGGAAATAGATAAGTTTCCTCAAGTTCGACAGCTTCCCCAAATCCATTGACAAAAAGATGATCAATTTTACGAAACTCCATCACATTCGAGCAGTCATGCTTTACGCCCGATCGCCATTTTGATCCTGACTTTACAGCATATAAAATACTCAATTTTTTGAAAGAATCTATATCTTTAATTAGGAGATTATTTTGATATCCTATGCGGTGGGATTCTGAACATTCTAAACTGCTAAATACATCGCAGAAGTAGTTCTGCGAGATTGAGTCAAACTTGCAGACTAACAGACAAGCATCAACATTTGCACCAAAATATTTTTTAGCATCTATCTTGTAAGTTGCACAGCTAACGAGATTAAGTTTATTTGAATGAATGTAGTTCAATAACTTTCTGGCAACGGAAGTCTTGCAAAGCATTGCCAGAGTTGCGTCACGATTTTGTAACCAGTGGATCGCTTTAATCAGCATCCATTCTGAGATATCAAAGTTACTTTTACCTGTGAGTGCATCTAAGCCAGTGTGCTTTTGAAAATTAGTTTTTTTAGGCAAGTTTTCACTACCAATAGTTCCTTGTTGTGAGTTTGTTACCCAAGGAAAGTTGCCAAGTACAAGCACCCGATGATTAAATTGGTTGATTAATGATGTCCAGTCAAAGTCAAAAAAATCTCCGTGCTTAACCTCACATCTCTCATCCTGTAACAATTGATGCTTGGCTCTGAATTCTCTTAAATAACTTTGATTGATTTCAACCCCGATAATCTTGCTGGCGGATGGAAAGGAATTTGCAGCAGCTTGAATGAAATTACCTATGCCGCAAGTTGGCTCAATGATGATTTTGGGGTTAACATCAAGTTCTATCAATTTCCGACACACCATTTCGGCTAATTCCAGCGGTGTTTGAAAATCCCCGTATTCTAGTTTTGTTTTGCGAACTGTGGAAATCATGAGTTAAATCTATAAACTGCGATAACGCCGTCTTGTTGTCCGGCACGCTCAATTACTCTGCCATACTGCAGTCGCCATTGTAACGCATTAGAAATGGTTAAAAAACCCTGGAGTGGCGGATTTATCATGATTTCGCCTGCAATTTTATCTGCCTCTATTTCGTCAACTGGTAGATTTTTGTCAAGCAGAAAAGCCAGCAAATCATCTTTGTTGCCTTCGTTGTCTAAAATATTGCGAATTCCACGGGTCATTTGAAAATCTGGCTCTTCTGGGTTTGCGGTGTAGAGTGTATAATGTAGGAACTTTATGCTAGAGCGTCGCTCATGGATTTTCATCTTGACGGATTACTCAATTTGCCAGGCATTACGATTGAAAGATGTATTAAAA
>Ga0335395_10000459_pt1 | contig 25671 bp, 37 predicted proteins | sample MAT02_FD_205744 | JGI IMG/M metagenome (GOLD analysis project Ga0335395, IMG submission 205744) | Freshwater microbial communities from Lake Fryxell liftoff mats and glacier meltwater in Antarctica - MAT-02 (spades assembly) (version 2) ...
TAGGTACTCGATCTAAAAAATTAAAAGGAAGAATATAAGTCCAAAAAATAAAGAAATTATGATCTAAAACTAAGTTATAAGTGTTTTCCCAAGCTATTCCTCCTGACTCAATTGAATTATTAGAAATCAAGTCTAATGAAAATACTCTTTTTTTACTTCCTACTATAAATTCAATTTTTATTTTCATATAAGAGTTAAGAATAAAGTCTAAAGATTATTCGTAGATTATCTTACATCCGGGTAAACTCCCTCTTAAAGAATCTATTTGAGAGTCTAAAGGGTTACCAAACAAATTGAGTTCAACTAATCCTGTAAGAGATTTTAAACTACTTATATCTTCTACCTTATTACTTTTTAACCCTAAGAGCTTAAGGTTTCTCATATTAGTTAGAGGAGAAATATCAGTAATTTGATTGAAACCTAAAAATAATTCTCTTAGTCCTATAAGTTTTTCAATTCCGTCAAGAAACCTAATATTATTTCCAATTAGGTTTAGATGTACTAGACTTTCCATATTACAAATAGGAGTAATATCAGTAATTCGGTTATTAAATAAGACCAAATACTCAGGTCTTAGAGATTTGATAGGCTCTAAGGACAAAATATCTGATTCATTAAGAGTTACTTGTTTTTGATTTTTCCAGTACCAAGCAGTATCTTCTAGGAAGAATGCCCCGGATTTCTTTTTTAGAACATCAATAGTAAGTTTATCTTCTGGAGATAAATTGTCATACTTCTTTAAATAGTCGAGTAATGTGTTCATTATTTTAATATAAATTTACTGGAAACTGCTCTTTTTGATTCTACTATTCAATCACTGTTTTACCTCATATTTATAACCAAGACTTAAATATTTTTGAGCAGTGGCAAACCCCGATTGAGATGACATTTTAACATCTGGAACGTAAAATCGAGATTGTTTATAGTTTATCCATTTATCTTTCTCAAACACTTCCAAGGATAGGGGAGAGTCCTCAGATACTCTTGTCCATCTTAATAGTTTATTCATCGTTTTGTCCTACTATAGTAAGTAATAAGGAGTATATCTTAGTCTTAGGTATCTCCTAAAATATTAATAGCATCAACTATTGATAGTAAAGTGACCTTAATCTTCTTACTTATCATTTTATTGAAAAGAATAGAGATTCTTAAAGCTTCTCTTTCACTATCAACTCCATAGATGGAAATAATAGTATCTAAATCTATCTCATCAGTGTTCTGTAACGAGTAAGAGACAGGTCTAGCTACTAAAACATTCTCCTCTTGAATGATTCTTACAGCATAGAACCTTTTTAGTATAGGGGCAGTATCTTCTTTTAACCAAGTCTTAGCTAACATTAATATTTAATCATTCTCTACTTTCCATAGTAAATAAGCAGTAATTAGTAAAGGGATTACCACTGCTCCTGTACAAATCAACACTTCTGTATTTGACAAAGGAACCTCACTAACAAGAATTTTCTTAGTTGGGTAATCAGAATAATAAGGATACATCTGGGCAAGTAATTCATTAGTAGTCATAAAATATCCTCTCAGTTGGTTCTACTTACTTATTTAAGACACTCTACAACTAAAAACGATGGATTGTACGTCTAAAGATGCAAAGTGCCTTAAAACTCAAAATACGAGGCTAATCAGATATCCCCATAATCCCAAGGTCTAGGTGGAAACTTAGAGTAGAAATCTTGGTATCCTTCTTCTGAATCTGCGAAAACTTCATGTTCAAAATCACCTCTAACTTTACCTAGCTCAGGATGTTCAGCTTTAAATTCGTTAATCCAGTGGTAATAATCTTCATGAACCTGAGCTGAGATAGTCCAACCATTTTTATGTGTTTTAGAGTACCTCCCTATCTCCTTACAACCTACCTCCCAATAACCTACATACTTAGGATTTAAGGTTAATGCTCCCCCCTCAGAATCAAAATCAATTCCAAATTTCTTAGTAATCATTGTTTTATTCTCTTTTTCTTCATTATCTTCCATTATTTCTACCCATTCAGTCATATTAGTGATAATAGTCTTTTCTACATCACTAAACTTTGAGATTCTGTCGTAAAGCTCTTTGGGGATATCTATCTCTTCTAGAACGTACTCCCAGTCAGTCATTGTTTTTTTCTCCTAAGAAATGAATGGACTTAATTATCTCCCTTCTCCTCTTTCTGGTGGTTTTTCTTCTTCTTTATTCTTTTTCTTAGGAAGAACTACTGAGGATCTATAAGTTACCTCTTGTGGGGGATATTTAATGGAAGGAGAAGTAGTGATAATTTGTAGCATGATAGGAAAATAAAGCATGGAAGACTCCTAATTGGTGATTATTGAAAGTAGTTAGTCACCTCCTACTTTTTTAGTTATGGTATTGCGACTTTCCACTAATCCAAAGAGTTAGTTAAGCTTTTTGCAGCCTGGGATATCCTTATAATCCCAAGGTCTAGGTGGAAAATTGAAATAGAAATCTTGATAACCTTCTTCTGAATCTGCGAAAACATGGAATTCAAAATCTCCACAGACTCTTCCTAACTCAGGATGTTCAGCTTTAAATTCATTTACCCAACGGAAATGATCTTCATAGACTCGGGCTGAAATAGTCCAACCATTTTTATGTGTTTTAGAGTATTCTCTTATCTCTCCACTACCTACATCCCAATAGCCTACATCTTCAGGACTCAAGGTTAACGCCCCTCCTTTAGAGTCAAAATCGATTCCAAATTTCTTAGTGGGCATAATTTTTTCTCCTTTGATTTTAGACAGTAGTTAGTAACTCCCTACTTTTTCTGTTAATCGCTTTCGACTAGCTACCAATTTTGATAATAATCTCATTACTAATTGACTCAAGAGCAAATTCAATTGCACGCTGTTTAGTGACTTTCTCAATAGCATCTAAATAATGTCCATATTCACTATCAAAAGCAAAAGCTACGATATCATTTTTTAACGGGAAAACCCATTCCGGAATATCACCATTTTCTTCGAGTTCTTCCCCTTCTTCTGTAAGATAGGCTTTGACGATATCTGAAAAATTAATATCGCAATCTTCCCAAGTAATAGGAGATGACCAGTCCTCAATTTTTGCGGAGAAATCATAATTGTCGGGGAATAAGCTCTCTATAGGTACTATTCGCCAAGAGATTGACTCTGACCAAGGATTCCATTCAACAAAAGCATCTTTTTTGTAGAGGATTCCATCCACCGCATCAACATAATAACACTGCCAGTAGAGAGTTCCCAAAGGACTTGACTCTACAATAGCATTAGCAAGTTCTTGTCGAAACTTTTCGTTTTTATTAACTCTGATGTGAAGTTTACCTTGCTCGCAATCAGAGCGAAGTAACTCAACTTCTGACTCTAAAGCCTTTTTACGAGCTAATTTTTGAGTTTCCATGTGTTTTTTTCTATCTGTTACTGGAAGTAGTTAGTAACTCCCTACTAGGAACATTTTATTTCTCAGTGTCTAGATTTTTCTTGCAAAAACTACTAAACTACACTTTTATTTGTTGATATAAGAGTTATTTCGGTATTTTTACCACAAAAACTACTAAAGACAGAAATCAGATTGTCTTTTTACCGATATTCTACCTAACATTGCAGTTTATAATTTTTAGCATAGTTTTACATTTACCATCAACTCTTTTATCATGGTCTTTGATAGTGTACCATTGAGCTAAATCAGTAGCCGTAGCAACTTTATTAATACCTAGTAAAGAATAAATGTTCTGCAATGATTTCTTAATCTCAGGCTTATCAACTAATTGCCCTACTTTTAAGTCAAGAATTGTCACTATTCTACTTTCCATGCTAAGAGTAATCTTCAAATTAACTAAAGCAGCAGTAAAGTTATTTGCTCTATATTCAAGAGCTTTCATTTTCTCAACTCCTAATTTTTTATAAGCTTCTTCAATTAAAGGAAAGCTAATCTCAATTTCTTTAATTACTTCTTGATTATTATCTTCTTTAGCTTGGATATATTCTAAACATAGCTTCTTAAAATTAGGTTTTTTAGCCAATCTCAGCTTATTTAAACCTTCTAAAGTGATATCAGGAGAACATCTTTTGAAGTTATAAGGAATCCCATTAATCAATTTATTTTCTAACGGTTTAGTATAAAATTGACTATTGACAATCTCATAATTATTCATTTCACAATACCAAGCATTCTCGTTTAATCGTAGTTCTCCTGGTCTTTCTAATAAATATGGAACAGTACGACTACCGCTAATTAAAATATTTCTAACTTCTTCACTATCTGTACTGTTAAAACTCTCAACAACTTTTTTATACTTCTCTAGTTGAGATTTAACTTCTACTTCAAATTCCTCAATAGTAGTATAAGAAAAATAAGTATTAGGAGTATAAAGAATATTGATAGAGTTCTTGTATTTACTATCTCTTAATCTCCCAATAATCTGTACTACTTGAGTTAAGATGTCATATTTAGTATGATCTTTACTTCCATCAGTGATGATATAAGTTACCCCATCCTCATCAAAATAATCACTACCTTCAAAACCAGTAGAAGTGATAAAAGTAATTTTCCTGTTTTCAGAAGTAGTATCTAAAATCTCGTAATCATTTAGTCCTGCATTATTTAATGAATTACGATTCTGATTATTGTCCGCACAAATAACTCTGTAGTCTAGTGGATTATTATAACCAGCTTTTTTCAAATATCTCAGAATATTAACAATGCTTTTAACACTATTAATGAAAAAATATGGGTTTCCTTCTAACTCTTCTTTTAAGAATTTAATTACTAATACTGCAATTACTTGGTTTAAGTCTTTCTCATATTTGTAGTGACAGATATCTACTGGTTGAGTATCGTACCATTTAATAACTGCTTTAGGAATATCCCTTAACGCAGGTAGTTGATATTTGTCTCTAACAGGAGTAGCTGTGGCAAATACAAAACTTTTAAACTTAGTATAGTTCTCTAAAACTGTTTCTACTGCATTAGTCCTGAAACTAGCTGAATCTAAGAGTTTGTGGGCTTCATCAATAAGAATTTTATAGTCTTGCGGGTCAATAAATTTAAGTAATCTAGCCAAAGAGTCATAAGTTACCATGAACTTTTTGACTTCAATATCTGGATTTTTGATATAATCTTCTATCTCAGAGTCAAAGATATCACCATAAACAGGACAAATATTCTTATGAGAGTGATATTTATTAACAATTAGGCTGATAAAAGGTACTGCTATAACGTAATTAACGTCGTTTAATATAGCTAAAGTTGTGTTTCCGCATCCAGTTAAAACTTTGGATAAATATACATTATCCGGTAAGTCATTGAGAAACTGAGAAAGAAAACTGTAACCTTTAGAATCAATAATTAGCGGGTTTGTCATTGTTTTGTCCAAGAAATTCTAATTCATATTTCATTATAGCAACTTTTGCAAGAAAAATTTAGACATACCTGTATCAATCAAAATTGTATTCATAAATGTCCTCTTTTTTAGTTGCTCTTCTTCATATAGCAGAAGTTGGAAGAAAAATACAGATACACCTGCAACAAAATATATGAAATTATTCTATTACTCAAGATAGAAACATAGTAAAAAGTTCAAGTAGAGAGAGAGGTTACAAAAATTAGCAACCTCTTATCTTCATCTACTATCCTAAGTCTCCACTAGGAAAATGGAGAGGACAACCTTCTATTTCTCTCCAATATATATGAGCCTCATAGCTTCCTTTTTCTTTTTCCTCAGAGATGTTATTGATTCTTTTTCTGTAATTTTTAATAGCATCAATTAACTCTTTCTCTGCTTCAATAGCTACTCTCAAAGAAGCCAAATTAAAGTTATTACAAATGCCAAATTCTCCTAGTTTGTACCAGGTAAATTTTTCAGAGAGAGGAGTAGTGTTTAAGTACCAAAGACCTAATCTAGCTTCTACTTCTTCATTTTGAAAGATAAGAGTAACGTCACCAAAACCCTCTGAACCAGCACGCAATTCTTTAAACTCTCCTACATTAAGTAAAGTTCTTAATCGAGTAGTGAATGGAAAATAATTAGACTCATCTACTTTAGCTTCCCAAACAGAGTAGTAGTCAGTTGATCGAATATGATTGATAGTAATAGACACGATTTTCTCCTTTTGTTTGTTAGATAGTCAAATCCCCTACAGAATAGTTAAAACTATAGGGGATAGACGGTGATGTGTATCATTATAACTCCATTAATCGGAGTCGAGGCTGTGGACTAAGAAAGTGACAAGAAGCTCTCTCAGTAATGTTGTATCTATTTAGAGGACTGTAAGCCCTTCTCTAGACTTCCTGATACAACTATTTCTGTACTCCTGCAAATTAACGGGAGGGAGTGGCTCAAATCCATCCTCTTTCCTTACCATTGAGACGATAAACGGGAAGTTCCCAATCAGCCCGTGGATAGCTACAACTACAAAGACGGCCAATAGCGATAACCCTGGTAGAACAATCGTAACTAGCTCTTTCCCATCCCCTACGATAGGAGCTAGATAGATTTTAAGCTTATTTAAAAGCTCAGCATCCGACAGATCAACATGGAGTTGATGATTGACATAACCCTCAGCTTCCAATATTGAATTTGGATGAGAGAAGTTTAATTTGATCATGAGTTTATAGAATCCCTATTGGTAAAGATTTATAGGGGAAAAGCCTAAGAGGGAGTCGAACCCTCATCAGAGCAACCTGCTAGGCATTAACCTTTAGAGCCTGTGGGCAAACTCTAAATATTGCTTTTCGATATCGCAAATATTCCCATTAGCTACCTCCATTGCAAGGTCAACGATAGTTTCTTCCCACAGTATGTCCTTTGACAATTGTACAACGACTGGACGAGGGTTAGACATTATCTTCTGTCCGATTTCTGTTAGCGCTACAAAAGTATTGTCAATAACTTCAAAGTGATACATTCTCTTTTTCTTTCCAGTGTTAGATTACTATGGATTGCAGTAAAAACTAGAAGGCTCTAACTAAGACTTTCACTTAGTAGCAAGATATAAGAACTTATAGAGCGGTGGAAACTAGGCGTTAAGTGTAATTAAGACAGTTCACAATAGAGCGATGAATCTATACCCTCTTTCTCTGGATAAAAGAAGGGATTTAACCACTTTGACCCAGCGACGCTAGGATGAACTATAACCTTGTAACTTTCGTAGATTTCAATGGATTCGTTTTCGATTACAAACTCCTCCCACCCTTTTGCTACTAGGGATTTTACAAAAGCAGCTTTTTCTAAGGCTTTTTCTGATATCAGCAAATCTAGAGCTTGCTGAGCTACAACTAATTTTTGTTCATTACCGAATGTGAATTCCATTGCTTTTTCCTGTGATTGTTACAAAGTGAATGAGTGAGCTATCCTAATTTACTATTATTAACCTAGCGAGAGTAGTGGGCAGAACAAATCGTAGTAGAGCGATGAAAACTTATTAGTTCCAGTGTTAAGTTTAATCATCTATCTCGAATTGAATCTTAAAGTAAAGAATTTTTCTGTTTTATAACTCCCAACATTGATGACAAAGCTCTTACAGTAAAAGTTACACAATCCGGTATCTGTATAAAAACCAACCTTTAGCTTGTCGAAAAACAATTCTACCGACCCGCTACAAGTTACTATTAACGTCATATCTTTAGCTGCTAGTTGGTAAAGAATTACTAGCTATACCCAAGGTAGGAATCGAACCTACCATTAACCTTAGTTTTTAAACTGCCGGGTTTGGGTTTTTAGAATAGGTCATAGTAGAGCGACGAGTCATGGCATTTCTCTGAGTCGCAATAAGGATCTTCCCAGCCATACAATTCGGCAACACTAGGATGGACTACCCACCAATAGCCTAGATAAGTATCTCCGTAGTCATAGACAGTTTCTTTCTTGAATTCTATCCATCCCTGTGCTACTAGGTTTTCAGCAAACGCTATTTTCTCGGAGTTTTTTTCCGAATTTAATAGCTCTAATGCTTGCTTGGTTGAAGTTAATTTTTGCTCTCTACTAAATACAAAATCCATAATTAGGTTCCTTTGAAGTAAGTAATCCCTTAACTGAATTGTTAAGAGGAAGAGTCTAGCCAAGAATCGAACTTGATTATTAAGTTACCATTAACTCTAGACTTATGAGGGAGATTAAGTAGTTATGTTTGTGCTAATTTTGCCTAACTTGAATCTCACATGAAGATAGAATCCATCATCAAAATGCCCAATGCAGAAAATATTAGACCCAAAATACATAGTGGTTTGTACTTCAGAATTGCAGTAAACTCCTAGTCTTAATTTGTCTATGCAGAAATTGAAAGAACCGTCATTTTTTACAGTGAGTTTCATTGTGACTCCTAAGTGATAGATAACTAGGGAAGTAACTAACCTAGTATTATTTCCTTATCTCAACTAATTGATGCGGGAATAACCTCTTTTCATGTATTAGATAATGGTTTATACCTTAACTCAAACCTTTGGACAGCTTCAAATAAAGGGATGTTAAACCTACTATCACTATTCCATCCTGCTACAACTTGGTTATTTCTGATATAGATGTTAAACGATTGAAATGTATCAGGAAGCGAACCAAAATTTAAGCAAAGAGGGAGAATTTCTAATCCTCTTTTAGTAGGTTTTGTCAGACTCCCAGTATCTATCAAACTGATTAAAAGCTTGATTCTTTCGATACTGAAAACTTGAAATCCAGTGTCAACTAGAGCAGGAAATAATTGCGCGTGAAGTCCAGTTAGTTTTTGAGTAATCATGATAATTCTCCTTAGTGGTAAGTGAACAGAATAGTTTAACGTCATTGCGGACAGAATATTCTCGAAACTAGGTTCTACGAGCTAAATCTCTCTTATCTCTACTAATTGATAAGCAGAGAGGCCTTCCTCGGTCAACCAGTCCCCGTCGAGTTGTTTAGCTGCACAATCTAACGCAGAAGAAAGGGAGTCGAACTCCTCCTCCTCAACATAGTATTTCTGTACTGCTATGAAGGAATGTTTTAGATAGATTACATATTCTCCAGCTCTCCTTAGACTTAAATTTGCATCTAAGACTAATTCAAAAATTTTGTCTAATTCCTCATCTTCCCAAAACTCTTGGTTAGTTGTTAACTGAAAATCAAACCAGTTACTGTTATCTTTAACTTCCACTTTGACGATATGTGGGGAGTTAAGCAAGTCTATTTCTAAACAAGCCACTATTTCTGGAATTATTTCTGAGTAGTTTAACACGTACAGAAGAAGTCATAGTGAATAAGAATCTATGACTAAACACTCTCTAGGGATTGCACCTAGTAACTGAGAAGAAATTATCCTCTAGCAGTTAGCTGATTTTAGAGTGTGAATAAATACTCACTAAGACTTGCACTTAGTTGATAGCTTAGAACTAAGAGGTAATCAGTCAGTTTTAAGACATAGCTAGGTCATAAGAGTTAATCAATAACTTCGATAAACTCTACATTAAATTTTGTCATACTCTCAAGAAACTTCTCTTGTAAATAAGGAAGTCTTGCCTCTAACCAGATTTTAAGCTCATCAACCTCTAATTTAAGAATAGTTTCTAATGAGTCCACATCAAAACTTAAGTCTAGTAAAGTATTGCTACAGAAGTATGACCTGTATTCTTCTTTTTCCGTATCACTGTGTTGCTTAGGTTCTGAGTTCTTAAAAACTCGATACTCATTCCTATAGCACTCATAGAAATGTATTGTATTGGCTATGTAGTATGCAGGAGTTCCATCTTGACCCCATCCATGAAAGGGTATCAATGCTTTGAGTTCAGGTTTTCTTTCAACTATTAAGTCATGAATACATCCACAAGAGTCTTCTACCCATCGCCCATTACCGTTTTTTCTTCGATAAGTTTCCCCAGTAATATAAAAATATGGGTTAGAGTTCCCATAGATATAGTTCATACCAAATTCAGCCGTTCCTTTGTACTGAAAGTAGTCATCTTCCCAAGTACCTAAGTCTATTAGCTGTTTAGTTTCAATACTCTTTGTTCTTTTTGTAGTGACCATGATAATTCTCCTTAAAATACCCATAAGAGCTAAGGTAAAAACTAACTTAGGAGTTGCACCTAAGCTTTCTGGACATATAATCTAGAAAGAATCTCATTTAGCTGAAGTAACTAAGCTAGTTTTGCTAATCTATATAGGAAACTGGCAGCCTCGTTAGTAATGACTTTTTCAAAAATTGAGTCATCCTCTAATTTTTCTACCGGGGATAGGCTATTTTCTACTAAGACATCAATTGATTCAAGAATTTTATTAATATAAGCATCTTTAACTAGATTTACTACTATCTCGATAGAAGACTCTGAGTTTAGTAGTCGCAATAAATCCTCAAACTCATCCTCAAAATCTTGATTTGAGAGACTAGAACAAAGCAGAGATAAAGTGATTTGGCGAATGTAAGTCATAATAATTTTCTCTTTTTTAACGATAAACGTATCTTCTGCTATCTTCTTCTTGAATGAAACCTAGTCTCTGGTATAAAGACTTTCTTTTATGTCCGAAACCGTCAGCATCGTAGACATAACAATAAATCTCCTCACTTTCTGGTTCACAAAATTTCAAAAAATCTTTCCACCATTTAATGCAGAGTCGGATAACCTGTACTCCTGACTCAACATCTTTTCTAGATACATTACCCCCAATAGATAAACACACTTCTCCTGACATATCTATAGAAAAAATAATAACATCTTTACCGATTAAACCTATTCTGTGGTATTGATAATCTTCTTCTAAACTATCTTTGATAATAGAAACTATAGAAACTATGTCAAAGATCGAGACGTTATGCTTATCGGCTATTCTTTCTGCTTCTTTCAAATCTTGAGAAGAGTAAGCTCTTTGTAGTGACTCAATATCACTTTCCGAAAAATTAATTTCTATTAATCTCTCACTAGCAGTATTTTCTTTTAACTCTTTTTTCCAAAACTTTTCAGGATCAAAAATTTTATCTTTTTGTACTTCTTCTAAGCCAAAATATTCTCTTAATACTTGACCATCGTAACAAGGTTTAGAAATAGTAATCTCTAGCTCTAGTGCAGCCACTAATTCTTCTAACCTGCTACTTCCTAAGTGTTCTTCATGGTGTATAGTAAAAATTTTTCTGTCTCGATTAGGCGAGAATAAATTCCACCAACCATTAGAAAAAATTAAAAAATACTCTCCTAAATTTTCCTCTCTGTTTTCGATTGCCACTACTACTTCAGAAATTTTCGGAATAATAAACATGGTGAGCCTCCAAAAATTGAGTTAAAGCGTAAAAATTTGACACAAAAAAATCCCTAACCGATGAAGATTAAGGATTGACTAAAAAATCAACAATTAGATAGATACAAAAAATCCCCTACTCCTAGTTAAAGGAATAGAGGATAGGGAGATTATGAAATGAGAGAGAGAGTTATGTGCTAGGTTCTTCTGTATCTGTGCTAGTGATATCGACTATCGGAGCATCGACTGTACTCTTACTCTCAGTTGTAGGCTTACTTTGGTCTACTGTTTCGGATTCTATTGGTTTCTCCGTTGCAGGTTCTGATGGTGGGAGAGCAGGTAAACCCTGATAATGACGGGATAAATGCCCCAAATCAGTTCTAACTGCTAAATCAAGCTTATACTGATAAGTTTCTATCACTTCTTCGGTGCTTACTTCTAAGCTAGGAGAAGCATCCCCAGTTCCTTTCTCACCTGAGATAAGGTTTGTGCGGGTTTCAAGGTATGAGATGTAGAAGAGGATCATTTTCACTAATCCCACTGTATAGCCGTTTGTTGCAGCGCTGGATGTTAAATGTGTATAGAAAGCATCCCCGAATACCCATTGGGCAAACAAATTTTCTAATGAGGTAGACTCAAACTCATCATAATTTGAGTTGATAGGAAGATGTATGCGATCCACCTTATCTATATATGATGGCTCAAAGGATAATGTGACTGTTGCGTCCACCCCTACTGAGAATGTCGCTACGGTTCTTGGGATTTGATCGGCTTCTGACTGATAGCTGAATTTTAACAACTTTGATGTTTTGGTAGCAGTCAGACTAATTTGCAAATATTCAGTCTTGCTATCTTTTTTTGGCTTAAAGACCTTAGAGACTTTTCCTGTCTTCTTATCTTCTTTCTTTAGCATAGTTGCTGGCAGAATCGACAAACGGACGTATTCAATAGATTGAATGGATGCGATTTTTTGGTAAGACATAATTAGTATCCTTTGTTGATGGTTGATGGTTTACAGTCCCGATATTACTTAGCAGTTAGGTAGATCGTTAGATCCGTTACTAAGTTATCAGGAATGACTAGGATAATTTACCAGATATACCCTAGCCGATTAATTAACAGTGATTCAAAGCGTATTCCAGCGCTTCTAGATGGTTGGTTAGGTTTTGGCTTATTGACTTTCTCCAGCTAGGAATAGCCGTCCCTAGTTTATGCTCTAGAGTATCAATTGATAGCTGTAACAAACTCTCTATTCCCACATTAGGCTGATAACTTTGGAAGATATCTATTAGCTGAATCTTGACTCGATAGTTCCAAGTTTGAGCTGGAGTATCTAATAAACTCCAAGGTGTCAATATTACACCTTCATTAGTCCTGAAACCTACTTTAAGGTTAGATAGAATATGTAACTCATCAATGAATGCTCCCCAAACTATTTGCGAGTGACTCCCTTTAGTTTTGTAGTGGACGCTGGCTAGCATATCCCCGGGATTTTTACAACTGAGAACTATTCCGGCTAATTCTAATTCTGATGTTTTTGCCCATACTTTCCAGTTTTTGATCATTGCATCGAATAGCTCCTGCGTATCATGTTGGTCATACTCCTGAAGTGTTAGCAAGTTAACCATTTTACCTAGTTCCACAGAAGATGAAGAAGTATAGGGAGTAATAAACTTTCTATATTCCTTTTGGATCTGTGGCAATCCCTTAGAGTTACCAGTAAACCCCAATAGATCCTTGGTGGATGTTACCTGTGTTACCTTATCTTCTCTTTCTCTTGAGAATAGTCGAACATTATTGTTGACAAACTTCTGGCAGATAGCGTTTAAGTCTTTCTGCACGGACTGTAATATATTAAAGTCTTTTCTCTCATTACTGCACTTAAGAAATGATTGCAAGTTATCCAGAGAAAAACCTAGAGATGACGAAACTTTAACGGGGATCTTGCCTTGCCGTTTTATATCTCCTATCGGTTTAGTGATTGAGATTAATTGGCGTGTTTGAATATCTCCGTTAAAGTAGATTTCAACTACTAACCGTTTGTCAGTTCTAATGATCATCTCAGACTCGGAGTCTGTATAGCTTTTATCTACTTTGTCGCACTCTTTTAAACGACGCTTATAGAATGGATACACAGCCATCAAGTGAGATTTTATGTCACTATTGCTAGGGTAATTTTCCCCAAACTGTTTTGAGAGTATTTGTGGGATACGTCTCAACCAATTTATCACTAGAGGAATAGATGAACGTCGAGTAACTCTTTCATCCCCTAGAACAGTCATAGTGTATAGAGGTTTTTCAGTTTCCACTGTCTCAACTATCTTTAGGTTGCCTAAGACATGGTATCGGTAGTAATTATCAGAGTAACTAGATTCATGCTTTATGTAATTCTCATTAAGCACAGATCGTATTGATTTAGTAGAAGATAAAACATCTACTTTATCGGGTTTTATGCCTGATTTGATGTTAGACGTTAGTTGGTCTAACTGAGAGAGAATACAAGCATTATCTTCTAAAGAAACTAGCTCGGATACCTGTTTGCCTATATGCTCTAACAAATCCCTGGATGGGAGTTTATCAGAAAGATAAATGGTTAAGTCTACCGGATTAGTCCTTATTGGCAGTGCGATTAGTTGCCATTGTTGATTAGACTTCCTTACTGTTAAGATACATGGGACGTTTCCTAAGATTGTTCTTAACTGCAATTCGTGATTGTTAGTCCGGGAACCATCAATTTTGCCCGGTTTAGGCTGAGTTGAAAGTGTAATCGTTGCATGTTTAGGCGGTTTAAAGGGTAAATTGGGATGATCAAACCCTTTAAACCATACCGGAGAAACAAGGAATCTCTCTTGTACTCTGTTTGCAGTTCCACTATCTGCATTTTGATTCACACTGTCAAAATATCTCAGAGATTTTGAGGTTTCCCAGTGATTAGAATCTTTATCTATTGGGGTTAAGTGTTCTAGTCCTATTTTCCACACAGAGAGATCCGGGAATACATCTGTATCAGAAACTATTGGGCGTAAGTTATGCTCATTAGAGTCTTTATTGAAATATGCTAAATGTCTACTCTCCGGGTCAAAGTATGCTATTTTATTAACCGTTTGCACCCACCTACTATCTACCTTAGACAAGAAAGTCTGACATAAATAGGTTCCATTTTTGTCTACCACCTTGATAATAGACGGCGCTAATAACGATGCATAGATAGGAGCCGACTCTCTCCCGTTTTTTTCTATTGTCGTTCCGGGTCTACTTCTTATCTCCGTGATTTTCTGTGAGCGATGCACTACTTTTCTCAAATTGCCATCTTGATTGACTTCATAACTTACCGCCGGATAGCAGTAAAGAGTCACGGCGTTATATTTTTCAGTTTCTAATTCTGTTAGAAAATTAGATTTTTGCCCGGTAGCAGACAGTAAAGCGTTAAGGAATGGCTCGATGTCCTTATACAAGATAGTTGTTGGGATTTTGACAGTCTTGTTTTGGCTATCCTTTTGTCCCATAAAGATGGGTAGAAGAGCTAAGTTTTCATCATCATCATCAGAACTTTTAAGATTTGAACTAATCGGTGAGGATTGTTCATCAACTATCTCAGGTGGATCAATAGGTTCCGAGTCAAAATCATCACTATCACCATCATCTGAGAATAAATCGCTAATCAGGGCGGATGGCACTTTCTCAGTAAACGGGGTAACAGGTGTAGTTTGATTAACCTCTGCTACTTTTTCAGTTTCTCGGATGTATAACCGCATCTTTTCCCCGTCCCATATAGACTCGAAAGCTATTTGTTTAGTGTCTACTAGAACTGCTGTAAAGTTAACAGCGTCCTTTAGACCTTTACAGATATCTTTCAAATCCTTATAACTAGCTTGACATACTAGCTGATTACTATCAAACAAGAAAACAGTTGATAGGTTGCCAACAGAAAATGAGAGAGATTGTATTTCACAATACCATTCGATAGTCTCTCGCAGATACTCTAAACACTTAGCTTTAGACGTTAGAACCATTTTTGGACTATACACTTTTTTCTCCGATATGCCTTAGTAACAGGCAATGGCTAACTAGGGAATTGCACCCCAGTAATGGCTTTGTTACCTAATAGCCGTTTATTAAACTAGATTACAAACTCTCGATTTGTTCTTTATAGACTTGATAGCTTTCCCTTTGAGCTTTGCTTTTTTCTACGAGTTCTCTTAGAGATGTTAGGAGATGCTTAACAAACTCACATCTCTCGAAAGAAGGTAGCGTATCCCCACTATTTGCCAGCCACGGTAAATCTACTACCATACTCTTACCACATTTGTAATACACTCCGACCTTCCCATAACATTTCAAAGAAAAATCTCCACCTGGGTTATCCTCTATGTAACCCTCCAAACCTGGGGTATAGAGGATCTTCTCCACTACCAAACCGACTAACCGATTGAATTGACTTTTAGTAAGTGACATGATTTTTCTCCTACGTGTTTTCTCAGTCAGTATAGACCACTTTTTAAGTAACCTATATTTGATGAGATGTCCTTAGTTACCTCGGACGATTGAGTTAGTAATTTTCTGTTTCTACGGTAATCTTGAATCCCGCTATTTTTAAGTACATTTTGAAGTGAAGTTTCTCCGTACCACGTCCTCCAACATCGATAAAATTACTCTTATAGTAGGCGTTAAATCGCCCATCATCAGTGTACATTCCGATATTCAGTGCATCAGAGAACAAGTCGACAGAACCGTTAGCCGTTACTATTAGTGTCATGGTCTTAGCTGCTAGTTGGTAAGGAATTTACTAGCGATACCCAAGGTAGGAATCGAACCTACCATTAACCTTAGTTTTTAAACTGCCGGGTTTGGGTTTTTAAACTTAATCAATGTCTCTTTTTTGAAGCCTACAGCTAGGTTCCTCCCCCTTCGATATAGCCAAGAGACAATATTCGATATTTTCCTTCAATACTTGCCTGTAGAGCTTAATTTGCTCGCAGACTTTTAAATCTTCATGATGATTCTTTAAATGTGGAGATATAATGCTATCTCTAACCTCATTTAAAACGTCCTGACTAATTGTGTCCACATCAAACCCTAACTCAAACAACATCAACAGGAATTGGGTGTCGTTTGTTTTCTCAAAATTTCTGTTCATGTTCATGGTTTTGTCTCTCTTTTGTTAGTTGTTTCTTGCTTAATAGCAATACTCTTTCTAGGAGTCGAACCTAGATCAAGCTAACCCGATTATTTAATCGTATAGCAAAGAGAAGAGAAGTTAGATGCGAGGATAATTTTGTATATCCATCTCGCAGAACTCTAGATATTCAGCGCTATTTAACTCTACCTGCTCGTTGTAAGCAGCGTTTGTATCCGAGATATGCTCAGGTTGTTTAGCTTTAGTAACAGGTTTAACTAATTTAGCTTTGGGATTGCGAGTGCGCTGTGTCGCTAGGTTTCCCCACTTTACTAACTCAGCAGATTCTCCCCAGTCACTTTTATTAGTAGAGCCAACCGAATAGTGAGATGGATCTTGACTCGCCCACAGTTTAGCTTGAGCACGTGCCTTTATTTCAGAGGTAAAGAAGTTAACAGTGATCCCGTCTGGATTAGGTACACTCCAGAACTCATTAAGATTGACAGAAGTGTTAGTTGTGTTAGTGGTAATCATTGTGTATCCTCTTTCTTGTAAAGTCACTCGGTATTGAGTAACAAAGCTCTAACAAAGATTTCCACTTTGTAGTAGGGTATAAGAACCTGTAGAGCTGATGAAATTAATCCTTAAGACTTTCTTACTAATTCCATGATGTCTTCTTTCTCCGTCCGGGTTGTCGCCATTGAAGCTAATTTAGAACGTACTCTGTCTCCTGTACTAATCAACTCTTCACCATCATCATTGAGGTAAGACTTGAATGAAAATTCAGAGAGAGAGTAGTAAAGGTAATGTACTAGCTCTCCTACCTTCTCATCAGTTCCCGTTACCTTCAACTGCCAGCGAATAGTGTAAGAATTATTAAACTGATGAAATCCTGCATCAACCAAGCTAAACTCAGTCTCTAACATTTTTCTTACTCGGATTAACTGCTCAGCAACCTCTGGGTTAGAGGCGAGATACTCTTGACAAAAGGTGGTACTAATTGTGTTAGTGATAGTCATTGTGTATCCTTTGTGTGTGTAAAAGTCACCCGGTATTAGGTAACAAAGCTCATAGAAGGGATCGAACCTTCTTTAACCCAGGAACCATTAGGCTCCTGTTCCAGGTAGAGCGATTAGACATCTCAGCATCACCGATTATAGGTAAAATCGACAAGTATCGTTAACCTGATTCACCTTGCTATTAGTGAGAGGTACTAGCCGTTGTATGTACTGGGTAACTTGACTTTAATCTTTATCATTAACTTAAGAGTTAACTTCGATGATTAAATCTTGCTACCTTAGCTAGTCTGACTTTTGCTCGATTGTCTAGCTCCTGGGCGTAAATCCTAAGCCTTAAGACTGTGAGGTATAACTATTAAGTTGTCAACGTTCTATTCGATCGATTAACTCATAAGAGCTTTTAGACCGTGATTAGTAGGCGACTTGTTCCCAGTCAGGCTAGATAACTATTATAGTAAAAACTTTTTAGCTCTTACCTAGTAATCTAGATCCGCGGGGATGATTTGAGGTACGCAGGTTACTTAGCGATCTCTTATCTTTGATATCTCTTCCTGGTAACTTAGGAAGCGGTTTGGTTTTCTTGACTCTTATAATCTATCTTTTATCTCTTAAGATGTCAAGTCTTTTTAAACTTTTCTCTTATGAGTTTTCTGATGGACTAGAGGTTAGAAGTTCCTTTTAGGCTTATGAAAGCTTTAAAGGTTAGGCGCGGTTCGAGTGCTGTGTGTGTCCTCTCCGTTTCCATGTATTTAAGATAACAAGTCTCTAGGGATGTGTCAAGCCCTTAAGCGTGTTACTTTCAAACTACTTTTCCACTACACGTCTCGGTATCTCTTAAGGCTTTTAAGATAGTCTATAGCGTTAGGGGATAGATAGTACATTTAACGCTCCAGCATCGGTTGAGCAGGAAGATAGCTCTATCTGGTAGCATTCTGGTAAGGATTAGAGGTTAGTTATTGAATAAGGATAATATAAGCAATCTCTAGTAGATAATACTAATAAAGTAACTCAGGAACCATTACACAGTATGCGATCTAGGTTCACAATCAATCGAACACTTATATAAGGATCATAGGGTAACAGATAGTTATCAGATGTCAAGTTAAAATATCTTATAGGTATAATGGATGGAATAGGGAATGGTTATGTGGAGGTATATAAGTGAGAGTATACATTGTATAAGAGGCATATTTTGGGGATTTGTGAGTTATTACCCCCTTAACCCTATAACAACTAAACTAAACCTAATAACAAATATCCACATTAAATATTAGTTTAAAATACCAAGTAGAATAAGAATAAAGAACATTAACAGTAGATATATAATATGGCATTTGAAAAGAAATGGGATTGGGAGTCAATCAGAATGGACTACATGATAGGAGAGATATACATTAATAAGAGTGGTTTAGAAACACATCGGCCATTCACCATCGCTCGACTATCTGAAAAACATGGAATTCCAAACCCTACAATAGCTGAAAGATGTAAAAAAGAAAAATGGGTTCATCAACGTAACCTATTAGACTCTCAACTAAAAAGAAGAATGACTGAAGGTAAAGTCACCTCTATATTAGGAGAAGCTAGTATGTTTGATAACTTAGCTCTTGCACAACTAGGTAAAACTAGCGAATTAGTAAACGCCTATTTTAAACAATATACTGATGTCTTAGCTAGAGATATTAACACTTATGAGTTAGAGTCGGAAGTATACGAACCTCCTAAGATTAATACCAGAGACTTAAAGGATATAGTAGGAGTAATCAAAGAAATCCATACCTTATCCAAAGTAATAATGGGAACAGATACTCTCCAAGATAAACTAGAAGAGATACAAAATAAAAATAAGACTAAACAATTTAAACCCACTGAAATGAATGACAGGATCAAAAAACTCTTAGAGGAAAGACAACGAATGCAATCTATGATGAACCAAGAGAAACGAGCAATTGAGGAAGTAAATATCTTTAACGTAAAAACAATAACTGAGATAGAATCCTAACCCTTAAGATAAAAAGAACTCCTTAGCTAAATACTAGGGAGTTTTATTACTATAAGAGTTAAAATACCCTATTATCTCAAAAGTTATAGTAAGGTCTTTATCATATTTATTATAAAATCAATATCCTATTAATTACTCTCTACGCTATAATTATATGATATGCTACTATAAGAACTAAAACATAAAATAATGACTCAACTAATCCCTACTAATTTCCTAATCCGTAATAAAGAAGATATCGTCCACATTAAGAAAAGGATTGATACTGAATTTGGTACTATTATTATCTATAATCATTCCTACTTCGATAGATTTACTCAAGTAGACTACTTAGACTCCTTCTTATCTTCTGGTTATGAATACTGCTATCAAATACCTGAACAAAAAATAGAAAAAACTGACTTAGATAATTGGAGAGAAGGTCAACTAAAGAGAATAGCTCAATTGAAGAAAGAGATTACTATTAGGTCTTCTATCACTACTGTTAAAGTCTCTAAATGTCAATGGATTGATCTCAATAATAACTTAATGGGAAACGTTGAAGAGTGTGGTTCATGCTATGTGGCTATTCCTAAGCAGCTACCTAACTTCTGTAATGAATACCTCTTAACTCTTTCACTATTAGACTCTAAGTATTATTATTTAACTATTGAGCATAGTGAGAAGTCTTATAAAATAAAAACTTTCATTGACCAAGACTCTACTAAAGCTATTGATAAAGCAGTTGAACATTTTGTTACTAATAACTTGGATGTTACTAACTTAGATAACTGGAAAGTATAAATAAGACTTAGGAGCTAAGATAATTTCAAAGCTCCTTTTTATTTTCTTAACTCTTAGAAGATATCAATAGAGTTATATTATTAATAGTAGTTTTCTAGTTACTCCTTATATTATAACAAGATAAGAACTATTCTCCTAGCTACTAATATAAGAATGAGAGAACGAGTTCAGGCGAGAGAAAGAATGGGACTTAGTTACCTTGAGTTATTGAAAGAGGAAGATATTTTCTCATTAGTGAAGTTTTGTTCGCAAATGACCCTTACTAAAGATGTATAAGATAAAAATATTTCACATTACCTCTTGGTATCTTAATATTTAGAATCTACTAAGTTGCTATTTTTCAGATTATTCTATCAAATTCCGTTTTTTACAGTAATTATTCAGTATAATAGATATATAAACTAATAAAAAAGGTAATATCTGTGTCTGATATAATTAAAATCCAAGCTCCTGAGTCTGCTCTTTATATGAGTAACTTTATGACTGAGCTTCCTCACGGCATTATAAATAAAAAAGCTTGTGGAGTAGGAGGTAGTTTCATTGCTATTACTAATCCAGAGAATTATATTATTGCTGTACCTACTACAGAATTAATAAAGAATAAATGTTTTCAACACTCTGATTTACTAGGTATTTACTCAATTAAAGATAGTGGAGTTACCTTCAAAATGTTTAAAGAGTATATTGAGACTCATAAAGTCTTTAAGATAATGACAACCTATGATTCTTTACCTAGAGTAGTCAAATGGTTAAAAGCTTTAAAATTAAATGTTTATGAAGACTTCAAACTTTTAATAGATGAGTACCATAAAATTCTTAGTGATTATAGTTATAGAGATAAAGCAATACAAGGGCTACTAGAAGAGTCATTAAAATTTAACTACTATACTTTCCTTTCTGCTACTCCGATTAACCCTAAGTTTATTCCTAAAGAATTAGTCGAATTACCTTACTATGAAATTGAATGGCATAGTACCAAAAGTATTAAACCTTATAGGAAAAAGACTGCTAAACCTTTACTTCATGCAGCTCATATCATTAGCAATTATAAAGCTAATAACTATTCCGCTGAACTTAAAGTAGACGGACAAATCTGTATTAGTAATGAAGCGTATTTCTTTGTAAACTCAGTTCATTCTATAGCAGATATCTTACACGCAACTAACTTAGTTCCAAGTGAAGTAAAAATTATCTGTGCTAATAACTCTACTAATAGAGATGTGTTAGACCCGTTTCCTATTTCATCAGTAACAGATACAAATAAACCCTTTACATTTGTTACTTCTAAATCTTTTTTAGGATGTGACTTCTACTCAGAAAGTGGAATAGTCTATGTGATTAGTAATGTAAATAAGAAACATACTCTGCTAGATATTTCAACTGATATATTCCAGATTAGTGGGAGAATTAGAAATACTAATAATCCTTTTAGAAATATTCTTTTCCACATTTATAATACTGGAACTTCTGATTTAACTAAAGAAGAGTTTGAAACTATTTTAGAAGAGAAAGTAGCTAATACTAATGTTCAAATAGAAACTTTTAACGGACTAAGTGAACTAGCAAAGAAAGCTAATCTTAAAAGATACTCAATGGATTTAGAAGATGATTATAGTTATTACAATCCAGATACTAATCTCTTACAATTTAATGAACTAAAGAAACTAAATGAAGAGTTTCAGTTTAGTATCATCAATGATATTTATACTAACGGTTTCTCAGTTAGAAGTGCTTATGAAAATGCAGGATTTGATGTAAGTGAAGATCAAGAATATATTTCCTATGAAGAAGATTTCATTGAAAATATGACAAAGATTAGCTTCAAAGGTATCATGTTAGAGTATTGTAAGCTAGCGGATAATATTGAGAATTTAGATTTAGAATTTGTAAACAGTAGAAGATTTACTTTAGAAAAACTAGCTCAAGAAAATTTATCATTAGATATAAAAGAGATAGTAAAAAAAGTAGGAACTAAAAGAATCCGAACACTAAATTATGCTAAAGTAGCTATCAACAAAGAATTATATAGCAAGTGTGATGAGGTGAAAGATGCTATTAGTGAAGCGATCTACAACAAACTAGAGAAGAATACTTTTTATTCTACAGCTCAAATTAAACAAGTTTTAGGAAAAATTTATAAAGATTTTAAGATTGAAAAAACACCTAAAGCAGTAGAACTTGATAAATATTGTAGTATTCGCAAGGTAAGTAGAACTGTAGAAAATAAATTAGTTAAAGGAGTCTTTATAGTGTAATTACCTTTTCTCTAAGTATTTTTATCCTATATACTGAATAATTACTGTAAAAAATGGAATACTAAGTTATAATAGAGGTAGTTAAGTGAGAACTCTCAGCATTAAATTACCTCTTTCTAATTATGACCTATTTCAATTTAAACCCAGTTAAAAAACAAAAGGGAGTCTATATCTTACACACTAAAGATGAACTTGCTTACGTGGGAAAAAGCAATAATATCCTAAGAAGACTACAGCAACATTTTCATATTACAGTAGATGATTCTTCTTCTGAATTATGGAAAAAAGATATTGATAGAGTAGAGTATTATATTTGTAATTCTTTAGTAGACTGTGAACTATTAGAGACTTACCTTATTAATATCCTTATTCCTAAATATAATTTGGATAAAGTATACTCAGATTCAACTTCTTTTCTGCTAACTCCTATTCCTAAATTACAAACTCTAGAAGTTATTGATGTGAAACAAACTAAATATGTTTATAAGGAACTTTTAAGAGAATACTGCAAGTTAATACAAGAAGATATTGATAATACTAGAATATTAGAAATAGAATCTATATGTCCAGAAATAAAAGAATCTGTAAAACTCTTAGGTGTTAAAACAATTGGAACTTTAAAATATATAAAAAAGAGTATAGAAAAAGCTATACATAATAACAATGAGTCTACTAAAGAAATTTTAAGAATCAACTTAGCTAAGAGATTAGAACCTAACGTATTCTATTCAACTAAAGCTATTAAAACTATATTGACTGAAGAATTTAGTAAGTTAAATGTCACTAGAAGCATTAAAGCTAATATAATCCATGAGTATATTAATATTGAATATAAAGCTAAGAAAATAAATAAGAAAGTAGTGAGAGGATATCAACTTAATTTATAAAGTACACTAAATATAGTACATTAAAAAATAAGATGCAGTTACTAATCCCTAGACTTAAGTTAATAAAATTCGGTAGAAAACTAGGTAGTAAAGATAAAAAGAAGAGGAACTTAAAAGCTAAGACTATTACTTATCAAGGAGTTAAATACAAGTTAGGAGCTAGTAAAATCAGTACCAATAAGAATAAGAAAAGAGTTAGAGAAATTACTAACTTATCTACTGGAGTAACTAAGAAAGTACATTATGGCTATAAACCTATGGATAACTACGGTAATGGTCATAGAAGTGAGAAGAGAAGAGATAACTATTTATCGAGAAGTGCAGGTATAAGAGATGGACAAGGGAACCTAACTAAAGGTAATCCCATGTCTCCTAATTTTTTAAGTAGAGAAGATTTATGGTAGTGTTAAAATATTTTACTCATCTTCAAATAAAAGTTTAATTAGTCCTTTATGTTCTCTTAGTAACTCATAATTATTAATAGTAATCTTTGCATCTATCTTTCCATTATCAGAAGGGAATATAATAGCTGTTCCTACTTGTTCTCCAGTGGAAACAATTACTACTGGAACTATTTTCTCGTCTACACTTTTATTCATTATTTTCTTTTCTAGTTATTTGATTAGTAAAATACTCATACACCTTATCTTTGTCCAAGTATGAACAACTAGATATCCTAGTAGCATGAGTACATCCATTAGCGTATAAAGAGTATTTGTTTTTCTCTTTAATTGCATAGTAACCAAATTTTCCAAGATCCCATTCCCAAATAATATTAGATTTTTTTATTTTTGACATATAGCTCTTTATATTTCTTAGTTACAAGCTTAGTAGCATCAATAAAATAATGACCACCAAACACAGCAAAGTTCAATTGAGTGAGCCTAGTATAACAATCTAAGGAGTTCCAGTTGAATCCTACTACACATTTATGATTAGGACTTTTAACTACCATGCTTCCATTATCATTCTCTACTAAATGACCTCTAGCCTCTAACCATTCTTGTACTACTATATCTGAGGAGAATACTAATTCACTAAATAATTCTTCCATTATTATACCTCCACTACTAGCTGATAATTAAAATCTTCATTCTCGCTTTCACTACTTCTAGGATAACCTCTAGGATTAGAGATTGACCTATAGTTATGTTCTCTGATATGATTCACACTTGAATGACTATGACCAAAAATAGCTAACTCAAATTTAGGTAAGTATTTTCCAATCTCATTTAAGTAAAAGCAATTCATTTCACTATCCACGTATTTCTCTGAGATGTATATACTACGAGGAACATGATGAGTGATTAATACTTTTCTACTATCGTTTTGAGGTATTAACTTAATAAAACTAATAGCTTCTCTAGCCCATTTATCAGGTTCAAACTCTCTAATACACTGATAATCATTTAGTTGGTACTTTAATAGTTGAGCTTCTACAGTCTCTTCAAACCATAAAGTAGTCCCATAGAAAGTAGTACCTCTTACTGTTATAGACTCATTTTCTAAGATAGATAGTTCATTATATTTATGCTCTAGTTTACTCTTAAGAGTTTGTACCTCAGAATAAGAACAGCCATAATATTCATGATTACCTAAGACATAAATAATATCCTCGTACTTATCCTTTAAGATATCTAAGAAGGTATATAGATTAGGAAGTGATTTAGTAGAATCCCAACTACAAATATCTCCAGCTAATATTAGTGTATGAGCTAGAGTATTAAGAGATAATCTATTTGCTAACTCTTTTACTCGCTCGATAGAAAGAAACTCTAAGTGTAAATCAGAGGCTATTTGTATTTTCATATTTGTCTTTAGGGATAAAAGTGTCTAGATCAATTAAATCAGGGGAGATAAGAATCCCTACTACAATCGCAATAATTAACACTAATACATAAGGGTCAGAAGTCTGTTTTCTTTTCTTAGGTTTCTCAAAAGATTCTTCAACAGTAATAGTATATTTTTTCATAATCTAGTAAGTAAAATGTGATAGTTTATCTATTAATACTTCATCAAAATTTGTATCTGGAAACTGTGGATTATTGAGGTCAAAGTTTTGTTCCCAAACTTCTTTAGTTAACTTATTACGATAAGTAAATTCTCCTACTAATTCCTTGTTAATTTCACATTCTAGATGATGAATTTGATTGTCCCAAGTAAGCATTATTCTAAAATCTTCATTACCGTACCCATAGCAGCAATCTGGAACCTGTAGTATTCCATTTTTATATTTACTAAACAAATTAGATAAAGAATTAAAGCAATAAGCAGTGATATCAACTACTCTGTCATTTTCATTAACTTTAATAGCTTCTTCTCTTAGAGAATTTAAATAATTAGTAAATTTAGTAATTTGAAGATCGTGGTTCATTTGTTTTTTCTCACTAATAAAAAAATCCCCGTTCAGAGGACTTATCAACATTATAACAAGTG
>Ga0335395_10000460_pt1 | contig 25634 bp, 19 predicted proteins | sample MAT02_FD_205744 | JGI IMG/M metagenome (GOLD analysis project Ga0335395, IMG submission 205744) | Freshwater microbial communities from Lake Fryxell liftoff mats and glacier meltwater in Antarctica - MAT-02 (spades assembly) (version 2) ...
TACCACCTACACAAGTAATTATAGACCTTCTTTTTATTTGTTGGAAAAAGGTATTAGGGGAAGCTGGTTCTTCAATAGGGCTACTTATCATTCTAAAACCCCTGTTGTTGGCAACTGTACCGCCTAAAAAAAAGCTTTGTACTACTACATTGCCGGTAATGGCAGCACCTGTTGTAGGCAGGGCTAAAATACTAGACGTGGTTGCATTGGTGCTTAACATTACCAAATTACCTCCACTGGCAAGTGTGCCTGCCGTAGGGGTTAAAGTATTGGTTACTTGCATTTCGTTACCCAAAGTTATAGTTTGCCCTGTGCGGTTAAGCGTAAAATTGGCCAAACGGTTGGTAGTACCTTGGGTTATTACTGTAAGGTCGTCGGGAGTAACTGTACCTCTGCTAACGCCGAGTATAGTTTGGTCGAAAAATAAGTTAGTACTCATAGCACCTGTGCCACCTATTACTAAATTTGATGCGCCATTGGCTTGTAACGAATTGGTGGCTGTGCCAGTAAAATCCCCGTTAAGGGTTAACGTATTGCTGGCTATGGCTAGCCTGCCTGCGGTAAGGTTACAAGCAGTATTTGCAACTACATCGCTACCTACACCCATAGTAACAATAACACCTGGCCTGTTTACTACTAATGTTGCTAAACGATTGGTATTATTAGGCGTAGTTTGATCCATAAAAAAGGTAGCATTGGTGCCTGGCGCACCAAATGTTAAATTGGAAGCTAAAGTATTACTACCTACCAATGAATTAGCAAGACTTGTAGCTACAGTACCATTTAAAGTTAAAGTGTTGCCTGCAATAGCTAGCTTACCACTGGTTAGAGAAAAAGCGCTTTCTACCCCAAAACTACTTGCTAATGTTACTGTGGGTGCACCAACGCGGTTAAGTGTAAAATTATCAATAAAATTACTAGTTCCAGGGGTACTTTGATCGAAACTTAAAGGGCCTGTTACAGCTCCAGTACCTAATATGTTTAGTGTAGTACCAGCAACTTTATCGCCACGCAGAGTACCTGTACCGCAACAAGCTACGTCGCCAACAATATTTAAGGTACGGCCAGTACCACTGTCGTTTAAGTTAAATGTACCTGCTGTTGCAGTGTAGGTGCCATTTACTGTAAAGTTTTGATTGGCGGTAACTCCAAAGGTATTATTCATAGTTAAGTTATTAACTGTAAGTGCTGTTGGTGCAGTAGTAAAAACGCCCGTTCTTTGTGCGCTTGAACCATTAAAAGTATAATTATTTGCATTTGTGTTGTAATATTTAAAGCCCGTTTGAATGTTACCCCCATTGGCATTATTGTCATTTATACCATTTGGCGAGCCTATAGAAATGTTAGCTCCGTCAACAATTACGAACCATCCGCCACCACTTAGTACATTGGTACCACATATTAAAGTAGCATTTGTGTTGATATTAAAAGCACTCCATTGGGTTGGTGCCAAAGCTCCTAAACTAAAAGCACCAGTTAATGTACAAACACTCCCGTTAGTTATAATATAAGATGTATGTGTACTTAAACTGTTTCTTAAGTTTTGAGTAACGCCATTAAAACTTATTGTACCGAAATCACCTGTACCATTAAACTGTGGAAAAGAAGTAGTAATACCACCACTTGTACTTGTGTTTGAAAAATCCCCTGAAACAAATACACGAACATAATTAGTGCCTGCTGGAAGAGGAAGTAATGTAATTGGGTGAACACCCGAAATATTATCTGACCCTAAATTTAGAGTGCCATTGGTCATGTTTAAAGAACCAAAGTTGTAATTTTTACTCACAAAATTATTGTCGAATGTGTCACTTAAATTTAAGTCTAAAATACCACTGGTAATGGTAACTAAACCTGTAATAGTGGCTGCAATAGAAGCAAAGCCTGGACCGGTTTTAAAAGCCAAAGCAGCAGAAGCGCCACCGCTAATAGTTAAAGTACCTGCGTTTAACTGCCCTAACATTACAGCATATTGCGTAGTTTTAGTCATAGATAGATTGCCCGTTGTAGTAATTTCGGCTATTTCTTGGAAGGCTGTACCTGTAAGTATAATGTTACTGGAATTAGCTGTAAGCGTACCTGTTTTAAGAAAATTAGCAAAAAACGTTAAGGAAAAGTTACTTGCAGAGGTATTTAGGGTAGCTCCTAATCTAACATCTAAAGATGTATAGTTGCTGTTATCGCCCATTACTTTGGCATTGTTTAGGGTAATTGCTCCGGTATTGTTTATAATAACACCACCTGTAGGTAAAAATGGGGTTATCCATTCTACACCTGCAATACGGGCTGTTGCGGTATTGTACTCCAAGCTAGCTGTACCGCCATACGTTGGGGCTATAGATGCTGTGGCAGAACCCTGCATGGTTAATTTACCGTTTACGGTTACGCCGACTGTAAGGGTTTTAACGCTTGTATTAGATAGCGTTAAATTAATATATTGGAATATTGTTGGTACTGTTTGTGGTATTGCTCCGTTAAAATCAAAAGTGCTACCTGCTCTTGTCCATGTACCTACACCACTAGCTGTAATAGTAAATACATTAGCAATACCAACTGTGCCAGATGCTGGGAATGTGATATTGCCACCAGACCTGATAGCACTTATAGTAAGATTACCATAATTGGCGGCTAATATGGTTTGATTACCTGTAACGGCGTAATTTACGGTACTGCTACTAACTAAAGTACCTAAAGTAGGGTTGGTGGTATTAGCGATAATTAAGGTATTAGAACCTGAAGAGGCCGTAGTGATATCAACATTGCCTGTTAAGGCAAAGCCCGATGGAATGGTTAAAGTTACTGCGGCGGACGATGTGATGGGATCTCCCACTACGACTCTTGATGAGGTTGTCCAAGCGGCAATTAATGAAACAGCAGCAGTATTTGTAATTATTAACCTATTTGCTGCATTACTAAAGTCAAGGACACTAGGTTGTGTACCAGTTCCATTTTTAAGGGTATTCCAGTTTGTTCTAACACTAAGGTTTCCCGATTGGTAATAATAATCAATTGCAAAACCATTAAAACTTAAAATCGTCAAAAAACTAAAAAGTATAATTTTTTTCATAATAAATATAGTTTAGGTTAGATACCTTAAAATTAAAGTATCTATGGTGTATAATAAGTTATAATTGGTGATTATAAGTTATAAATCTAAACATAAGAATTGTTTAATTCAAAATTTTTTATGTAACATTACTGCTACAATTCAATATAAATTAGTTGTTTAAAGGAAATATGGTTTTAGAATATGCAAAAAGCCACAAAATTAATATTTGTCAATTCAAAAAAATATAAAAATTTTTAGTTAACAGTTAAAAGGAGGGTTAAATATGATAGACAAAAAACCCATACTTATTATTACAATTAAATTTTAGACAACACAAAATCTCAATCTGAATAAAAGATTTATAATAAAGAATCATTGTTGTATGCTTACGAGCGCAGATACTTGGTTTTTATTATGATTATAATAGCTATTGGCATAACTATTTTTTTAGCAATATGCTAAATATTTTTAGGGTTTAGCACAATTTATTCCTTTTCAATAATTTCTACCCTTATGCCCACGTCATTAATTCCAAGTAAAGGGTTATCTCTCATATTTTGTTCCACAACGATGGTATATTTTCCGTTACTAGGGAAGGTATAATTAAGTTTATAAGGTAATTGGTAGGTATATAAACTACCCGTTGTGTTGCCCAACCAAGCACCATCTGCCGAGGCGATAGAAAACTCAATTCGATTGGTTTTTTTAATTTTATTTGGCGCTATGATACTTACTTTAAACCAAATATTAGCATATTTATATTCGTCGGTATGGCGCAAGTTTAAAAAAATATTGTATTTTTTTTTATTATCGGTAATTTCTACCAAGCTTTTAATAGGTTGTGCATACGTCCAATGTTGGTTAGATATGTTTACAAAACTATCGGATATAGCATTATCGGTACATCCCTGCAAGGCCATTAATTTTAAAAAAACAGCAACAATTATTACTTTAATTTTCATTTATGAAAGCGGTGCTTGCGGTGGCTTGTTACGATTTTTATCTCGGTTATCAAAACGTTTTTTTGATGCCGTTTCTTTATTTGATATTGGTGAGGATAATACATCTATATTTGCCGAAGCTGGTGTTAAGGTAATATTGGTTGGCAATAAAGTTTCATTGGTATTGCGATTTTTAGGTTTCGACTTGTTTTTTTTCTTTTTTCTGGCTTTTTCATCCATACGAGTTAAGCTATCTTGTCCTACTACATTTTCGTAATCAAAGGTTTTTATAACAAGTTTATTTTCGGCAATTTCAACGGCTAAATCTTTTAAATCGTCGGGTTTTTCACCTTTTAGGTTCATGGCAACAATATCTTTAACCCTAACAATTTCTATAGGTATCCAAGTATTTTCTTCGCCTGGGTACACGTACCACATTATTTTTTTAAATATATCTGTTTTTTGTAACTTGGCATCGCCTCTAATAGTTTTTAATCGGTCGGCATTATCGGGTATATGTTTTAAGGCATCCATGTACGAATCGAGTTCGTAATTTAAACAGCATTTAAGCTTGCCACATTGCCCAGCAAGTTTTAAAGTATTTAACGATAAATTTTGATACCTAGCAGATGAGGTTGATACTGTTTTAAAATCGGTTAACCAAGTAGAGCAACATAACTCTCGGCCGCATGAGCCTATGCCACCTAAACGGCTAGCTTCTTGTCGCATACCTATTTGGCGCATTTCTATGCGTACTTTAAACGAATCGGCAAGGCGTTTTATAAGTTCCCTAAAATCAACCCTGCCTTCGGCGGTATAATAAAAGGTAGCTTTGGTTTTATCTCCTTGGTAATCTACATCGCTAAGTTTCATAGCTAGGCCTAGTTCAATAGCAATGGTACGGGCTTTATGCATGCTTACCGACTCTGTCTCTTTAGCAATATGCCATTTTTCGACATCGGTTGGGCTTGCTTTACGATATATTTTCAGTTCTACTTTTTCTTCGTTGGTACGGCGTTTTTTCATTTGCATTCGCACCAGTTCGCCCGTTAACGATACATGGCCAACATCATAACCGCCAGTTGTAGTTTCCACGGCTACCAATTCGCCTGCTTCAAAATAAATATTATCCACATTGCGGTAAAACTCTTTTCTAGATCCTTTAAACCTAACTTCAACGATATTAAAAGGCTTATAATTAGCAGGCAAATCCATATCGGCTAGCCAATCATATACATCTAACTTACTGCAACCGCCATCGGTTAAGCATGATCCATTACTTTTACAACCTCCAGGGGTACATCCCCCGGTCGAACAACTTCCACATCCCATAATTTATATCAATATATGTTGAGTCCCCGCAGGGAACGAATTAAACTTTAATAATTTTACAAGCATCAAAGATACATCTAAAAACAATATCTTGGAGTTAGCATTGCGTTCTATGTGATAATGTGCTTTTTCAAACTCTTTAGCTATGCTTTCGGCTTTGGCCAAAGTTAAAATGGTAGCAAATTTTTTAATAAATTCTAACTCTTTATCGGGCAAATGTATTAATATAGGTGTTCCCGAAAGGCATAATACAGCTTCACGCATTAAGCTAATGCCATATTTAAAAAAGTTTTTTTGATTTTCGCGGCCCATTTTTGCCAGTTCATCTACTTGGTTTACTAAATTAATGCCTTGGTTTTGTACGCAATAACGCATCCAAGTTACAAAAGTATCGTAATAATTATTTTCTTCGTGTGCAGTATACTCCTGTGCGATGTGTAAATTCCCATTGCTGAGATAGGCTATTTGCTGTGCTTTGTCTTTAACAACGTTTTTGTAATTTATTAAATAAACAACCACATCATTATATCCCAGTTTGGGGATTTTAACAATTTGAGTACGAGAAATAATGGTGTTTAATAGTTGTTCTTGATTTTGTGCTACCAATAAAAAAAGGGTTTTGTTAGCTGGTTCTTCAATTATTTTTAATAACGCATTGCCCGAACTTACCAAATATTCGGGCAGCCACATAATCATAACTTTATATTCGGCTTCAAATGGTTTTAAGCTTAACCTACTTATAATGTGGTGGCTTTCGGCAATGTTAATATTAAATTGTTTGTTATCAACATTCAGGTTTTGTCTCCAACTATCTAAACCTAAGTAAGGGTTTTCGATAACGGCTTTCCGCCAATCTGTAATATAATTGCTTGCTACATCATCTTTATCTTTTGCAAAAAAAGGGAATGAGAAATGTAAATCGGGATGAATAAGTTTTTGATATTTTTTACACGATGCACATTCGCCACATGAATCATTGGGTTGTTTATTTAAACAATTAATGTATTGTGCATACGCAATAGCTAACGCTAAACTACCACAACCCTCGGGACCTAAAAATAATTGTGCATGGCTAACTCGGTTAATATTAACCGTATCTATCAAATGTTTTTTAATGGTATGTTGGCCTACAACATCTTTAAATTGCATAGCCGCAAAATAAACATTTTGTACGGGATTTTTTTGGTGGGATATTTTAAATAATGCTTTATAAAAAAAAATAGATAAAATTAGATTAAAACAATGTGGATTGTAGAATATTAATTATTACTAATTACTTTCGAAGTTTTAAAACTAAAATGTAACCAAACAAATCCAACCAATCCGGCTACGAGCGAAGCAAATAAAATCACAAATTTTGCATTGTTTATTATTGTTGCATCATCAAAAGCTAGTAGGGTAATAAATATCGACATGGTAAAACCTATCCCACCCAAAAAACCTATACCAGCAATATGTTTCCACAATAAACCAGTTGCCAGTTTGCAAAACCCTAGCGATACGGCCAGCAATGAGAATAAAAATATACCTAAAGGTTTACCTATAATAAGGCCTAGTGCTATACCTAAACTATATTTTTGTGTTAATATATCGCCTACGTTAAAATTTAAAACAATCGCTGTATTGGCCAATGCAAAAACAGGGAGAATTAAAAAAGCCACAGGTTTGTGTAAAAACTTTTGTAAAATATAGGAGGTTGAATTTCGATTTCCGTTACCAAAAGGTATGGCATAAGCAAGCAAAACACCTGATATGGTGGCATGAATACCCGAGTGTAGCATAAAGTACCACATACCTATACCGCCAAAAATATAAGGAATTAGGTTACGTATTTTTAATCTATTAAATGCTAGTAACACAACAAATATTCCTAAAGAGGCATATAAGTTCATCCAAACTATGGTTTGTGTGTAAAATATGGCAATAATAGCAATGGCGGCCAAATCATCAATAACGGCTAAGGCAGTTAAAAATATTTTCAAAGAAAGTGGCACACGATTTCCCAATAATGATAATATGCCAAGTGCAAATGCAATATCGGTAGCCATAGGAATACCTGCACCTGATTGTGTAGGTGTTCCCCAATTAAAATATAAATAAATGCCAGCTGGCACTAATATGCCACCTAATGCAGCAAATAATGGCAATAAAGCATCTTTAATGTTTGATAATTCCCCTCGGTAAACTTCTCGCTCTAGCTCAAGGCCTATTAGCAAAAAGAAAATCGTCATTAAGCCATCGTTTACCCAATGTATTAAATTATGCCCAGCAAATTGAATGTCCCAAAACTGCTGATAACCAGCACCTAAAAAAGAGTTTGTAACCAGTAAAGAAATTGCTGTACAAGCAATTAAAATTATACCCCCAGATTTTTCGCTGTTCAAAAAATCGTTGTATAACTTTTTATCTTTTATGTTTTTTATAATTCTACGCATATATTAATAATTATTAAAATCCTTTATTTTCCCTTTGCTGGGATTTTAAAAAAAATTAATAATTTGATATTTGAGTTGTATGTTAAATGGAATAACCTCAAATCAAATTTTTTGAAAACAAATATTAAAGTTTTATGATTACTATTTCCATAAATTAACGCCATCTGGAGTGTTTCGCATGGCATAAACCGAATCAACAACATACACACTAAATCCTCTCCAAAACAAAGTATTATGGTATTCTTTATAATGTAAATCGAAATATTTACCTGAGTTTTTCATTAAAGCATCGGCAATTTTATTATCGTTTACCGAAAACTCAAATTCATAAGATTGTACTGTACCTACACTTTTTGATTTAAAACCACTTTGTATGAGTTTACCTTCAAATGTTTTAAACACATTACCTTTTTTAACTAAATAATTAAGCTCGCCCGATTTTACACCTTCGCCAAATACATAATAATAACGATAGTAAATAATACCTGTTATAATTAAAACAATTGATAATATTGATATTGTAATAAATTTTCTCATAATAAAGGATTAAAAATATAGAATTTAGTTAATTTTTATTCGATAGATACGGTTAATTTTTCTTGTTGTAATATTTTACGATATACTTCCATCTCGGTAAACGAACCTTCCAATACAACACACTTGCCATCATTGTGTACCTTATTGGCAATATTTTGCGCTTGTTTTGTGCTATAATCTAAATATTTTACTAAGCAGTGTATTACATGTTCAAAAGAGTTTACCTCATCGTTCCAAAGTATCAAACGGTGTACCGTTTTTAACGAACTTAAAATTTCTTCCAAGGTAAATGTTTCTTCTTGTATTTGTGTGCCTGCATTAGGGATATTCATATTTCAAAATTAATCAATTGCACCTAAGTATTGGTAAGTAGGCACAAAAAAACCCGATTTTTTTCAAATTCGGGTTTTTTTAATGTGTAATACAATTTTTTACAGCCTATAACTTTATAAATTTTAAGGTTTTTTGAAAATCAATTCCAACTATTTTTATTAAGTACATACCAGTTGTTAAATTCGAAATATCTAAACTTTGATGTGATTTAACATTATTGTGTTCGTACTTTCCCTTTAATACTACTGCTGCTATTGAATTAGATACGACGTAATTTATGGTACTTGATTGTTCTTTAATAAGTTCTATCGTAAGCGTATTTACGGCTGGGTTAGGATAAATTTTAACTTCTAAAGCCGAAATAAAGACAAGCTTAACTGCTTTTGTTTCAGAGTATTCAAAACTTTCATCGTTATCTATCATTTTTAATCGGTAATATATATTACCGTTAATGCCTGCAATATCTTTATCTATAAAGCTATAAGTTTGTAAACTAGTTGTATTTTTAGAAGCATCTACAGTTTCAATTTTTGAAAAATTAATATCATCAATTTTTCTTTCTATTTCGAAACGACTACTATTTTTTTCTTGACTAGTTTGCCAATTTAAGCGTATGTAATTTTGTTGCGGTGTAGCAGTAAAATTTGTTAAGGTTATAGGTAAAGAGCCTGTTACTTTGCTAATTATCCAAAACTCAGATAAGCCATTGGCTTCAAACTCGGCATAAAACCCATTTTGATATGCCATAAAAGTTGTAGATAAAATACTAGTAGCTGGCGCACCCGTATTATTAGTAAAAATATTATCCTCGTTAGCACCACTATATTTTATAACTTTTAAATCATTCACTGTGTTTATGGTTGCATCTAATGTTTTTAGCGCATTAAACTCCGCCAAGGTAAAAAACAACCTAGTTTTTATAGATGTTGAAGGTGCAGTTGTAGCTGTTACTACCCAGTTTCGGCCAAGGCTTCGGCTACCTAAAACCACTGGATTGCTTGGGTTTAAATAAGTATTAACTGTTACCGTTCCCAAGTTACTGCCACTAGGGCTTACCGAAACTAGATTTTGGTTTGAAACTTTTACGTTGTACCATTTACAAGTATTAACGTTGGGTAATGTTACGGCTAGGGCTGTGGCAGTAGTATATATAGGTACTTCACTTTCATCATCCATTAATAATAGTTGTGCACTCCAAGGTGCAACAGTTACCGTATTGCCACATACATAAGTTCCGTTAAGTTGGCGATAGGTTTTACTTCCCAAGCTTACATTAATGGCTACATCGCTGGGGTTGGTCAAAAACAAGTGTCGGCTTATGGCAGTTAAACTATCTACGTAAGTAAAATTTACTGTACTTGTTGCAGCAGCAGCATCTGCTGTTGGGAATGCTGAACGCCATGCCGAAAATGTATAGTTAGTATTATTTGCGTTTATTAAATTACTGGTATTGTATGCGTTACCATAAAATGCGTTGTTAAATACATTAGCATAATCTAAAGGAGCGTTTTCCATCTTTAAGGCTATTTGGGTAGGTAGCAAACTGTATAATGTGTTACCAGTTATATTTCCTTTTGTGCCACCGTTATTTGTTAAGCTCATTTGCACCTTGTTATTAAACATCAGATTATTTTTTACAGTTGCATTTGCATGATTATCTAGGTATAAGCCATAATCTCGGTTATTAGCAAAAACATTGTTTTCTATGATGCTGCCGCTAAAACCAGGTTGCGAAAATATACCCATTCCCATAATCCTAAACGACGAACCATTAAATAATCCCGAACTTTCATCGCGGTTACCAAAGCTGTTTAAGAAAAAGTTATTTCGTATGGTATTGTTGCTAGAGTTAATAAATAGTGCCCCGCCATCATCTAAAAGTAGTTGCGAGTTTTTAAACACGTTTTTTTCTATTATACTATTACTGCCTTCCGATAACATACAAACATAGCCAGCACTATCAATGGTATTTTTTATAAAATTTGTATTTCTGCCCCTGGTACGCACACCACAATATTGTACCACGCCACTACCACCATAGCCTGCCACCATGCCTATGCTACTTATTTTATTCCCTTGAATTAAGTTGGCACCGTTATCAAAACCTCCATCTTCGTTCCAAAATATGCCATAATTTAAACAATTACGAATAATGTTATTGGTAATTTTAAGGTCTTTGCAATTCCAAGGTTGTTGAATACCAACCGAGCCAATGTTTTCAATAATACAATTGTTTATGGTTACACCATCGCTTAGCCAAGGCTGTATTCCCTGGTCTTTTGTCATGGTTATGGATAGGTTTTCTATTTTGGTATTATTTTGAAAAAATATTTTTATTCCAAAATCTTCAACACTTACTTCAACCAATTGTGTGCTTGGGCTGGCACCGTTTGGCGCATAAAAATAAACTACTTTAGTTGTAGGGTCAAAAAACCATTCGCCTGGAGCATCCAGTTCGCTTAATTTATTATCGAGGTAAAATCCCCATCCTGGGTTTACAATATTGGATGCAGTTTCGGAAAGATCGTTATTCATTATAATAGTACCACCATTGCTGCTATTAACTATGCGGTTATCGAACAGCCAACTAAAACTACGTACATGTACGCTGGCACCATTCCAATAATTACTTGGCTTGCTCAAGCCTGCTAAAACAGAACTATTCAATGTTTTTTTATCGTTACTTGTACCGTTTTTAAGCCAGCCAGTATTTGGAAAGCGGGCTATGGTCATTAACTTGTTATTAAGGTATAAGTGTCTTGGTAATTTTGTTCCCGCTAAATTTGCTTTATAAATATTACCGTTGTGTAATGTCCAATTGCTTAAAGCTACTGCACCACTAATAACAGGATTTGCACCAACACCATATGCACCAAACTGGCATCCACTTTTTGGTACATCTAAAGCACCTCTAAATATATCGCCTCGTTTAAATAAAATAATATCACCAACGTTAAAATTGCCTTGGTTTAGTTTAGCAATGGATTGCCAAGGTGTGTTTATCGATAATCCGTTTTGGCTATCATTACCAGTGGCACTTACATAAAAGGTTGCAGCGTATAAGTTGTTGTTGCATAGCAACAGGAACAGTAATAAGTTTTTCATTTTGATTTTAATTAAGTTAATGTTTAACAAAATAATTTGTAGTGCCCAGATAATATACTAAAAGCGCAATTTTTAACATAATTACAAACATAATTAATTTGTAACATAATTGTTACCAAAAGATTTTATTTTTTGTGAAATAATTTAAAGGTTTTAGCTCGCTTTATTTAGGCTGGTAGCTTTAATTGGTTTACTGTTTAAAGCAGTATTTACAAGCATTGCAAACCTGCTTTAAATCATAAACTATTTATTTAAAAAAATAGTATTTCATTTAAAACAGGATATTCCTACTTTTGAAACAAAAATTTAAAAGAAAATGAATAACTGGTTTAAGCAAAATGGGGTACACTTAGGTGTAATTGCGATTTTTATTGCACTGTGTTTTATATACTTTGCGCCTGCTTTTTCGGGTAAGGTTTTATTTCAAAGCGATGTGCAACAGGCACAATTAGGGCAAGCCGAAATTATGAAATACAAAGCCGAAACAGGTAAAGGGCCTCTTTGGACCAATAGCATGTTTGGCGGTATGCCATCGTATCAAGTGTGGACTCAATATCCCAACAATATAACAACTTACATTTTAGAGTACTTAAAATGGGCGCTTCCGCATCCCGCCGATACACTTTTGTTATATTTATTAGGCGCTTATTTATTGTTTTGCGTATTAGGTTTAAGCCCATGGTTAGCTGCTGGAGGTGCTATAGCTTTTGCATTTTCGTCGTATAACTTTATAATTATTGAAGCCGGACATACGAATAAAGCTGCTGCCATTGCTTTTTTTGCTCCCATAGTTGCGGGTATTATTTTAACATTTAAGGGTAAATATTGGTGGGGAGCTTTTTTAACTGCACTTTTTTTAGCACTAGAAATAAGATGCAACCATATTCAAATGACGTATTATTTACTTTTGGCATTAATTTTACTAGCGGGTTTCGAATTTTATAATGCCTTTAAAAACAAAACATTACTTACTTTTTCTAAATCAATAGCTTATTTAACTGGCAGCGTACTTTTGGCTATTGCTTTGAATGCATCCATGTTGTGGACTACCTATGAGTATGGACAATTATCTACAAGAGGCAAATCTAATTTAACTACCGATAAATCAGAACCATCAACCGGTTTAGATAAAGAATACGCTTATGGCTGGAGCCAAGGCATAGGCGAGTGTATTACTTTTTTAATACCCAACGGTTATGGTGGCGCATCGGGTCCTATGTTAGATGAAAAATCGGAGGTGGCAAAATTACTTTTAAATAAAGGTGCCGATGCCACACAAGCCACGCAATTTGCACAGCAAATGCCTGTTTATTGGGGCGATAAAGCTTTTACATCTGGGCCGTGGTATTTTGGGGCTTTTGTTGTTTTCCTATTTGTTTTTGGTTTATTTGTTGTTAAAGGAAAGTTGAAATGGTGGCTTTTAACGGCAACTTTATTAAGTATTGTTTTATCCTTCGGTAAAAATTTTACTTTAATATCCGATTTGTTTTTTAACTATTTCCCCTTATATAATAAATTTAGAGCGGTAGAATCAATCCTTGTTGTGGCGAGCTTGTGTGTGCCTATTTTAGCATTTTTAGCACTTTACGAAGCTACTAAGCAAAAGATAGATGAAAAACAGATGCTTAAATACCTAAAAACTTCGGCATATATTGTTGTGGGTTTTATTATGCTAATGTTGATTTTACCCAACCTGTTTTTTAGTTTTAAAACGAGCCAACATCAAGAACTTATAGGTATGTTAAAACAGGGCCTTGGCGGCGATGAATATTTTGCCAATGGGGTAGCCAGTGCACTTATAGAAGATAGAATTAGTTTGTTTAAAGCCGATGCTTTACGATCGTTAATAATAATTGTTATGGGTATTGCACTAGTTTGGGCAGTACTTACCAAAAAATTAAATGTAAAGATTGCCTACCTATTGATAGGTTTTTTGGTGTTGGGCGATATGTGGCTAGTTGATAAACGTTACATAAATGATAAAAAATTTATAGTTAAAAGCGAGATAGCACAACAAAGACAACCGCGTGAAGTAGATGAGTTTATTTTACAAGATAAAGATCTAAACTTTAGAGTTTTTGACATGACGAACTCCCCTTTTTCGAGTGCTAATGCATCATATTTCCATAAAAGCATTGGAGGCTACCACGCAGCAAAGCTTAAAAGATACAATGAGGTAATAGAAAAGCAATTTACTGGAAGCATCAACCAAGATGTGCTTGATATGCTAAATACAAGATACTTTATTACAACAGGTAAAGATGGACAGTCGGCATCAATGCAGAGAAATAATACTGCTTGTGGAAATGCGTGGTTTGTACAAAGTTTAAAATTTGCCGAAAATAACGATGAAGAGATGCAAGCTATAAGCTCTTTTGAACCGAATAAAGAAGCAATAATTAACAAAGAATTTGAAAACCAAATTTCTAAAAATACAGGTTTTCCTGCCAACGGGATGATAAAACTTACGAGTTACAGACCCGATAATTTAAAATACGAATATTCAACAGATATTAATGCTGTAGCCGTTTTTTCGGAGATATGGTATCCCAAAGGATGGAAAATGTACATAGATGATGTCGAAAAATCATATTTTAGAGCCGATTACTTATTACGAGCTGCTGAATTACCTGCGGGAAATCATGTTATAGAATGGAAATTTGAACCACAATCGTATTATTTAGGAGAAAAAATTTCTTTATTTGCTTCCATAATATTACTTTTAGCATTCTGTTTGTTAATTTATTATAAAGTTAAGAACAAGAATATAGCTTAAACTAACCAATTTTAAACCAAAAAATCCCAATCCCCCTGATTGGGATTTTTTATTGTTTAGATTTTATGGCATTTATCGGTAAAAATATTTATTACACCTTTTATTACCTAAACGAACAATCCAGCAAATGATCATTAACCATACCCGTTGCTTGCATAAATGCGTAACATATTACCGACCCAAAAAACTTAAAGCCTCTTTTTTTTAAATCTTTGACAATAGCATCCGATATTTCGGTTTTTACAGGAATTTCATTCAAATTGGTATAATTGTTTTGAATAGGATTTTGGTTAGGCATAAAGCCATATAAATATTTATAAAACGAACCATATTCTACTTGTATCTTAAGAAATACTTTGGCATTGCTAACCGCCGAATTAATTTTAAGTCGGTTACGAATAATTCTGGCATCTAACGTTAAAGTTTCGATATTTTCTGAAGTAAAAGCTGCTACTTTTACTGGGTCGAAATTGGCAAATAATCGCCTATAATTTTCCCGTTTACGCAATATGGTTATCCAGCTTAATCCAGCTTGCGCCGATTCGAGAATTAAAAATTCGAATAAAATATTATCGTCAACAACTTGCTTTCCCCACTCGCTATCATGATATTGAGTATAAAGTTCATCGTTTTTACACCAAGGACAGCGAAAAATATTGGTTTCCATAAACATTGTTTATAGTGCCAATTCATTAGCCGGATTCCAAAATACAGTTTTAAAATTTTGAATTTGGTTATCAACTATTTGTAAACCTTCATTTTCTAATTTATTTTTCATTTCATCGCTTGGCCCAAAATGAAACTTACCGGTTAACAATCCATTGCGGTTAACCACTCGGTGTGCAGGAATACCTGATGCCGTTTTTATACTATTATTCATGGCGTAACCTACTAATCGGGATGAACCTTTTGTACCCAAATAAGCGGCAATAGCACCATAACTGGTTACTCTGCCGTGGGGTATTAATTTTACCACATCATATACATCTTGGTAAAATGTGCTAGGTTGCATTAAAATTTAAACTTTAAATAATTAATGCGTTTTCCCTGTTTAAGATATAAGCTTTCGTAATGTGTTTTTATAGATAGTATTTCATCTTTAAAAAAGTCGCGGTATAAATTATTTGTTTGCACTAAAATTTCGAAATTGAGTTCGTTTATTTTTTCAAGTGTATATTCATAAAAACCATCATTGTCGGTTTTTAAGTGCATTATACCATCAGGTTTGGTAATCGTTTTATATTTATCTAAAAAAGCTGGGTTAGCTAATCTTTTTCTTTCTAAAGGACTTTGCGCTTGTGGGTCGGGGAAGGTAAGCCAAATTTCATCAATCTCATTTTCAGCAAAAAAATCTAATACATTTTGAATTTGAATGCGTAAAAATCCAACATTTTTTATGCCTTCATCAATGGCCATTTTAGCACCTACCCATAATCTATTTCCTTTATAGTCAATTCCTAAAAAATTTTTATCAGGAAATTTTTTAGCTAAATTAACGCTGTACTCGCCTTTACCACAGGCTAACTCTAAAACTATGGGATTGTTGTTTTTGAAAAAATCGGACGCCCATTTTCCTTTGTAAGCTAAGCCTGCATCAAGCTCAAGCACATTATCAAAACCACCAATTTCTACAAATCGTATTAATTTTCTTTTTGCCATTGATGCAAATGTATTATTAAATCACAGATTTTTTACTGCGTTACAGATTATCGGGATGGCAAAATAGTTTTTATTACGGATTAACAGGATTTTCTTTACCTTACACATCTACTCGACAAATTCGCCCTTTGGGGGCTAGGGGGATTTGATGGCTAGGGAAAATTTAGCAGATTTATGGATTAACACGATTTTCTCCAACCAACATATAACTCGAGAATATAGCTATTTAATGCGCCAACATTTTTTCAATTTCTTCTAAAGATTTTCCTTTGGTTTCGGGAATTTTTACCCTAATAAATAAAAAGTATAGTAAGCAAATGCCTGCATGTATGAGAAATGTAATGGGTAAACCTAAACCGCCACTCATAATTGGAAAAAGTGCGGTTGTAAAAAAATTGGTTATCCATAAACTTAAAGTAGCTAGCGACATGGCCGAGCTTCGTATGCGGTTGGGAAACATCTCCGAAAGGATAACCCATGTTACTGGCCCAATAGTTGCAGAATATATGCCAATAAATGCCAGCAAAAAAACCAATACAAATATGCCTGGTAAATTAAAATAAAATGCAGCCGCTAGTGCAACAGCATCTAAACCTAAAAGCAATGAACCATAAAATAACAACTTTTTACGCCCAACTTTATCAATACTGCTTATGGCTATAAATGTAAACGAACAGGTTATAATACCAATAATAATGGATTGCAAAAAGGCAGTATCTTGCGACATTCCTGCTTGTTTAAAAATTTCGGGTGCGTAAGAAAACAAAGAATTTTGACCAACAGCTTGCGAACAAATAGCTATTACAATCCCAATAAGTACAATATGTTTCACATCTTTACCAAAAAGTGCTTTTACCGAATTGCTGGGTTTCTTTGCATAGCTTTCCTTAATTTGTTTGATTTCGGTGGCAGCATATTGGCTACCGCTAATGCGTTCTAAAATTAATTTTGCTTCATTATCTTTATTTTTACTTATAAGCCAACGTGGGCTTTCGGCAACAAAAAACAAACCTATAAAAAATACGATAGCGGGTAAGGCTTGCGACGAAAACATCCAGCGCCAATTATTTATACCCGTATCTAACAATAAAAAGTTGGCTATGTAAGCCAGTAAAATCCCAAAAACAATAGAAAGCTGATAATACGAAACCATTTTACCTCGCATTTTTGCTGGCACAATTTCGGATACATAAACAGGGCAAACCAATGCGGCAGCTCCCACGGCCACGCCACTTAGCATTCTAACAGCAATAAATAAATTAAAATTGCTAGCCCATCCGGTTCCCATGCCCGTTAAGGCAAAAAGTAGGGCAGCAAACATCAACAATTTTTTTCGACCTAATATGTCGCTAAGTTTGCCCGATACCAATGCCCCAACGGCTGCACCCAAATTTAGACAACCTACGGCCCAACCTTTTTCTACATCGCTTAGCTTAAAAAAATCGGTAAAAAAAGGTACAGCACCCGATATAATTACCAAATCGTAGCCAAATAAAATCCCGCCCAAAGCGGCAATACTACTTATGAGATAAACGTATTTTTTGTTAATAGGATAGTTGGTGTGGGTGTAGGTATTATTTATTGGAATGATTACGGCCATAAATTTTTTTAATTATTTGAGTGCTTGGTCTTCGTCTTTTTTCATAAAAACGGCTTCTCCTTCATCTAATCCTTTAGCTTCTGCTTTTAACAAAGCATCGTCTGTTACTACTAAAATTGGGGTGGTGCTTGCCGCATTCGACGATGATTCGTTATAGCCCACATTACTTTTACGGTTGTAGCAAGAAATTAACGACCAACGCGAGTTTTCGGATAGGTTGGCTGCAGAACGGTGTAGTAAATTACTGTGAAAAAACAACACATCGCCAGCTTGTAGTTCTACATAAATATGCTCCATAGTTTGTAATGCCAAGGCTACAAACCTTGCCGATGCACCATTTTGTTCACCAGCAAAACCATGCTCTACCCTGCCCATCAAGTGCGAGCCTTTAATAACCTCTAAACAGCCGTTTAATTTATTAGCATTGTTTATTGCCACCATTACCGATAGCATTTGGTTTGGATATAAAAATTCATTTTTATACCAGTACCCATAATCTTGGTGCCACTCCCAAGCACCGCCAACTTTTGGTTCTTTTTGCATAAGTTTTGAGTGAAAATGGCAAACCTCGGCATCGCCTTCCAACAAACCATCAACAGCATTTACTAAACTTTGTCCACGCGTAAGCAAACCATATAAATCATTACCCGGCTTATACCAAAGCGATAATTTACTACGCCTACCACTACTGTCGTTTATGTCAATAGCGTTTTTGCTCATCATTTCATCGGCAATAGCCAAATTATATAATTTATCAATTTCTAGTTTCGAATAAAAATTTTTAATGATTACAAAACCTTCATTTTTAAAATTTACTTTTTGTTGTGGGGTTAATGTTTGTTGTTTCATATCGGTTATATTTGGTTTATTAAAATTTAAAAAAAACGTTATTTTTTTTTTGAAAACTACAAAATTTAAAAAAACGAGTTAACTAAATAATAAAAAGCTTAAATAAATTTCGGGTTATATATTTTATTCTATAATTTCAATTCAAAAAAAATAATATAGATTTAGGTTTTAATTTTTTTTAAATGTAATTAATAAATTAATATTAGTTTCTAAAATTGTTGCTATGAAAATAAAATTTTTTTGCCCCATTTGGGGGATGGTTCCCGATTATATAGACAAAATAGAGGGCGATTTACCTGCTATTTTAGAAAAAATAAAAACTGCTGGTTACGATGGTGTTTAAATGGCAATACCTTACAATGATTTACAAAAGGCTGAAATTGCTGATCTTAAAAAAAAAAAATTAATTTAGATTTAATTGCAGTTCAATGTGCTGCAAATGGCGAAAATTTACAAGATTATTTAGTTTCGTATCAATCTCACATTAGCAACGCAAAAAAACTTAACCCGCTATTTATTAATTCGCAAACGGGTGCCGATTTTTTTAATTTCGAAAATAATGATGCCATCATAAAATATGCACAACATCTACAAGATAATTTATCAATTAAAATAGTGCATGAAACCCATAGAGGTAAATTTAGTTTTCATTCCGCTGGCATAGAAAAATATTTATTGGAAAATCCTGCTATTTGCCTTACGGCCGATTTTTCTCATTGGTGTTCAGTTTCCGGATTTTACCTACAAAATCAAACTCAAAATGTATTTAATGCAATTGAAAAATGCCATCACATACATGCCCGAGTAGGTCATCCGCAGGCGGCGAAAGTTACCGACCCTAGAGCATCCGAATGGCAGGAAGCATTAAATTATCATATAGTATGGTGGAATGCAATAGTATCAAATCATAAATAAATTGGCTGTAAAACCAATACCATTACCCCTAAATTTGGGCCGCCAAATTACATGCCTACTTTGCCTTTTACACAACAACCCGTTGCCAACCAATGGGAAATAAACAAATGGATGATGAACACGTTAAAAGCTAGGTATGCAAATTTTTAGTGTAAACTAGTGTTTACTGCGAACAATTTAGTTTTTTTATTAAACTTCCACCCATAATTTATCCGCTATCACTTTTACTGGGTAGGTTTTTATAGCACATTCATCGCCGCTAAGGCACTCGCCAGTAATTAACGAAAATGTTTTTTTATGAAATGGACAAGCTACTTTTGGTTCGCAAGCATCGCCAGCACTACCTATCATACCTCGCGATAAAGCCATTTGTTGCTTATGTGGGCAAAGATTTTGAGTTGCAAACCACTCACCACGTCGGGTAAAATTAAAAATGGCAATTTGCTCGTTGTTAATTTTTACACAACCACCACCGTTTTCGGGTATATCTGCGGTATTGCAAGCTAAAATCCATTGTGTTGTTTCTTGTATCATATTTCAAGCCTCGGGCTGTCGGGCTTCGGGCAACGGGCTTCCTGTTTAATGTATTATTAGCTTCGGGCTTTCGAGCTTCGGGCTTCGAGCTTCTTATTTATTATTTTATAGTTGCGTAAAACCAACTCCTCGCTGCCCGAGGCCCGCAGCCCGAAAGCCCGAAAGCTCGAAGCCCGAAAGCCCGAGGCCCGCAGCCCGAAAGCTCGCTTACCATGCCGCCGCTTGTTTTTGCTCTCTTAATGGCTCAAACTTTATGCTTGGGTCTTTTTCGTCGGGGGCATTAACAAAATGGTTGAATTTCTTTTTCAAATTCACGTTATCTACCACTTCTTTCCACTCGCAAGTGTAATGTGTAATAAGTTCGGCTATTTCTTCTTCCAAACTTTGGCAAATACCTAAACTATCGTTTACAATCACGTTTTTAAGGTAACTTATACCGCCATCCATTTTGTTTAGCCAAGTGGCGGTACGGGTAAGAGTATCGGCGGTTTTAATGTAAAACATTAAAAACCTATCTAAATATTGTATGCAAGTTGCTTCGTTAATATCGGTAGCTAAAAGTTGGGCGTGTTGTGGTTTGCTACCGCCGTTACCGCAGATATACAAGTTCCAACCTTTTTCGGTGGCTATTAGTCCAAAATCCTTTGCTTGTGCCTCGGCACACTCTCGCACACAACCACTTACACCACCTTTTAGCTTGTGTGGCGACCGTAAACCTTTATACCTGTTTTCTATTTCTATGGCAAACGATACGCTATCGTGTAAACCAAACCTGCACCAAGTACTACCTACACAGCTTTTTACGGTACGTAACGATTTGCCATAAGCGTGGCCACTTTCAAAACCAGCATTAATTAACTTTTCCCATATATCGGGCAAATCGCCCACATGGGCACCAAACAAATCTATACGTTGGCCACCCGTAATTTTTGTATAAAGGTTATATTCTTTGGCTACTTGGCCAATTACAATTAGTTTATCGGCAGTAATTTCGCCGCCGGGTATGCGTGGCACTACCGAGTAGGTACCGCCTTTTTGTAAATTGGCTAAATACCTATCATTACTATCTTGTATGGTATCTTGTTTTAAAATTACATCGTTCCATAAGCCAGCCAACATGCTAGCAATGGGTGGTTTACAACTTTCACAACCATCGCCTTTACCAAAAGTATCTAAAACTTGGTCGAAGGTTTTAATTTTGTTTATACGTATTAAATCCAACAACTCCTGACGCGAATAATCGAAATGTTCGCAAATCACGTTTTTAATATATTTGCCGTTTTCTTTAAGTGTACCGTTAATAATATCTTTTACCATAGGTATGCAACCACCGCAACCTGTACCGGCTTTGGTACATTTTTTTATCCCATCAATGGTGGTAATATCTTGATCTATAACTGCACTGCAAATATCACCTTTAGTAACCGCTTCGCAGCTACAAACTAGGGCTTCGGCAGGTAAACTCATTACACCAGCACCCTCAGCAGCTTCGCCACCTCTGGAACCTAAAATTAAATCTTCGGGATTTGGAGGAAGCACAATTTTATTGTTTACCGTTTGTAATAACATACTATATGCTTCGGCATCGCCAATTAAAATCCCACCTAAAAGCTGTTGGCCATCGTTTGATATGTTTATACGTTTGTAAACTCCTTTATGGGTGTCTTCAAAAATTATGGTTCGGCAATCGGGTTCGGTTATAAAAGCATCGCCAAAACTGGCAACATCAACACCTATCAGTTTTAATTTGGTGCTCATATCAAAACCATTAAATTGTTTATTGCCATCGCAAAGGTTATTGGCAACTACTTCGGCCATTTCGTACCCAGGCGCAATTAAGCCATAAATCATTTGGTCGTAAAGGGCGCACTCGCCAATGGCAAAAATATAAGGGTCGCTGGTTTGCATTTGTTCGTTAACGGCAATGCCGCCTCGTGTACCTACTTCTAAGCCACAAAGTTTAGCAAGCTCGTCGCGGGGGCGAATGCCGGCCGAAATTACCAGCATGTCTAGCGGTAATTCCGTATCGTCGTTAAATTTTAGGGATTCAATTTTATGCTCACCTACTATACAATTGGTGCTTTTATTAAGATGAACTGTTAAGCCAAAAGTGGCAAGCTTTTGTTGTAAAATGGCACTACCTGCACTATCAATTTGCCTTGGCATTAAGCGTGGGGCAAACTCTACCACATGGGTTTCTTGTATGCCTAAATCAATTAGTGCTTTTGCGGCTTCTAAACCTAATAAACCCCCGCCCATAATGGCACCCGATTTCGATTTTGCAGCCCAAGCTTTCATTAAATCTAAATCTTCGATGGTGCGGTATACAAAAACACCTTCTTTTTCTACACCTGGCAAATCGGGTACAAAGGCGGATGAGCCTGTTGCCATAACCAAAAAATCGTATTTTAAAACCAAGCCTTTTTGCGAGTGTATGGATTTTTCTGCCCTGTTTATTTCTTTTATGGGGTCGCCCACGTGTAAGAAAATATCATTTTCGGAGTACCACTCAGCAGTACTCATTGATAAATCTTCGGCAGTTTTGCCAGCAAAATATTCGCTAAGGTGAACACGGTCGTAAGCTCGTCGGGGTTCTTCACCAAAAACTATAATTTCAAAATCAGAAGATTTGGCTCTTAGTTTTTCACAAAACTTATACCCTACCATACCGTTACCCACCACAATTACCACTGGTTTTAACATATCTAATTTTTTATTATAAATAAATAATACCGAATGTTAAAAAGATAACCTTCGATATACAATAATACAAAATACAGAGTGTAGAAGAATAGATTTTGTGATATAAATTATATAAATAGCCAATTTTTATGAAAAATTTAAAATAAAACCTTAAATAAATCATAAAACAAGGAAAATTGATATGCTAAATTGTAATTATTATAACAAAATAAGCTTTTTAAGTAATTTATTATCCCAAGAAAGCCCGTTTTTTAAAGAAAAACAGTTATTGATACCCATTTTACTGCAATAATCTACTGCTTTTTTGCTTCTTAATCCTTTTTGGCAGTAAAAAATATAAAAAACAGATGGTAAAAACTTAAATGTGGTGGTTTTAAGAAATTCATCTAAAATATAGTGCGAGCCGCCGATGTTAAAAGCTTCTCGTTCGGCTAAAGTTCGTACATCTATTAAACAAACCGTTTGTTTTTTGGCTTTAGCAATAATTTGGTTGGGAGTTAAGGCGCTTGATACCGACGTTTGCGTAAATCGTTCACTGCTTTTTAGTCGGTTAGTTTTATTTTGGGAGTATAAAAATTTGGTGACTGTGGCCGATAAAGCATCCACACAAACCAGTTTATTACAGGTAACTTCTGGGTTTTCGAGGATAATTTTAACCACTTCGCCGGCCATATAGTTGCCAATTAGGTTGGTAATAATATTGTATGCGCCAATATCGGCACAGCTTTTTATGGCATTTTGGGCATTAGTTTCGGAGAAAAGGCAGCGTAAAGTTGCCGAGCCATTAAAATTAAAAACTGTAAAATGCCCTTCGGTTTGGTGTATGGCACCGTAAACTAAGGGTTTGTTTAATACTATACAAGCATCGTTTATAAGGTAACGAGTTTCAAAATTATCGGTAGCATCAATTATAATATCATAAGGCTTTATTAGTGCTAAAATATTTTGTTCATCTACATTAATTTGATGGTAAATAATATCGATGAAAGGGTTATGCTTACGCAGATTTTGTGCAGCTGTTTTCGCTTTATATTTACCAATAGATTTAAAACTATATAATTGTTGGCGGTGTAGGTTGCTTAAAGCTATGGTATCAAAATCGGCAATAGCCAAATTACCCACACCGCAACCCACCAAAGCCTGTAAACAAGGGCAACCTAAACCACCCGCACCAATAACTAAAACTTTTGCATCGTTAATTTCTTTTTGCCCAGTTTCGGCAATAAAAGCAATTTTTTGGTGGCTTTGGTAGTAGGGATTAGCCATATTTAAGATTTGAAAAGTATAAATGATTACAATTTTAACTTATTTTTTTGGAAAATGCCGATAATTCCTTTTATGTTTATATTTCATAAAATGAGTAAAAAAGAAATTATACCTGAATTATATGTGGTGGGTGCTGGCCCAGGCGACCCTGAGCTAATTACCGTAAAGGCTTACAAAATTTTACAAATTGCAGATGTGGTATTGTACGATAACCTTGCCAATAAAGAGCTCCTAAATCTTTGTAAGCCCCATTGCGAACATATTTATGTAGGCAAACAGCCTTACGGTGAGTATACCCCACAAGAGAAAATACAGGAATTAATAAAAGAAAAAGCTTTTGAAAAAGGCTTGGTAGTACGTTTAAAAGGTGGCGACCCTTTTATTTTTGGAAGAGGTTTTGAAGAAATGTTGTACGCCCGCGAACACGGCATTATTACTCATTTTATACCTGGTATTAGTAGTATGCAGGCCATTGGTTTTGAGGATATTCCGCTTACACATAGGGCAGTAAGCGAAAGCGTTTGGATAGTTACTGGCACAAAAAAAGATGGTACCTTATCTAACGATTTAAAGTTGGCTATGCAAAGTAACGCTACTGTTGTTATTTATATGGGGATGAAAAAAATGGCCGAAATTGCTTCAACTTATGTTGAAGCTGGCCGTGGCGATACACCTGCAGCTATTATTCAACACGCATCGTTACCGCATAGTAAAAATGCGAAAGGTATGGTGAAAGATTTGATTGCACTTGCCGAAAGCAAACAAATAACTTATCCAGCTTTAATTGTGATTGGTAATGTGGTGGGGATTGGGAAGTAAAAAGTTAAAATTTAAAAGCATTTCAATGGTTTAAAACTTTCTTGTTTTTATATTTATCGGAGGTTTCGGGTGTAGTATGGACTTTAGGCTATAAAATAGTTTTTTCAATAATTTAAGACCGTTGCAAAACGAACAACATCAGGATTTAAATATTTTTTTGAATTTTTCTTTGCGTTTTCGAATTTTTAAAACCGATTTTTACTCATTTTTTTGCTTTTATTGGGTATTTTTGTCTTCCTAAAGACCTGATTCTCATTAATTCTGGCATTTAGTCATAATTATCCTAGGGCTTCTATATAAATTATATGCTATTGCTTCCATCAAGTTTTGAGTGTGCATTTTTGCCTGCCCTCGATACCTTGCGCAATTAAAATTAAACCATCGCCTTACTCCTCCAAACGTCCGCTCTACCTTAAACCTTGTTTTACCTACCAATTTGTTGAATTTTGTCTCCCATGAAGTAAGTGGCTTATTCTTTTTTGCTTTTTTTAAGATATGATTTTTAAGTTTTAATCGGATTTAACTTTTCATTTGGCTACCGCCATATCCGCAAAAGAAATTTTTTGTAACGCTTTTATATACCTAATATAAAGATTAAGTATCTATATTTCAAATATTTATGAAAAAATAATTGCCCGTTTACCTTAAAACAATTTTGGCTCTAAGTGATTTCAAGTGGGTAAAAAATAATATCTTAGCTACATGGGAGCAAATGGTAAAGAAATATTCGAGATAGCATTAAATTTAACAAAACCGTAGGTGGTTGAAACTGTCTTATTTG